>LNFM01009639.1_pt1 | contig 16164 bp, 15 predicted proteins | sample 596031 | NCBI WGS metagenome assembly LNFM01 (sample SAMN04254537, study PRJNA301005) | activated carbon metagenome | isolation source: dual media filters at the Ann Arbor, Michigan drinking water treatment plant | place: USA: Ann Arbor
TGGTACTCCAAACCACCGGCACCTCTACCCGTTGGGTAGCGACTTCAACGCTTGGTCTCGGTGGTGGCTCGTCATTATTTACTGACGGGGGAGCGAGCACGTTCCTGACGAGCCTTACCGATAACTTGGCGATTGGAACTTCTTCTGGTACGGCACGGCTTACTGTAGCTGGAGGAATTGATATTGATAGTGGTAGTGATGGCATCAGTATTCTAGGGCAACGAGTATTCTATGCATCAACTACCAACTCGTCATTGTCTCTGGGTCAATTTGCAGGGGGTGCATTACTCGGAACAGCGTTCCGAAATACTGCGTTAGGATATCGCTCATTACGATATGCAACCTCAAGTTCTAACAATACAGCTGTTGGTTATGGCGCACTTGAAGATACAACTGCTGGTAACGGTAACACTGCCGTTGGTAACCAAGCACTCACTTTTAACAATACTGGATATCAAAACAGCGCTCTCGGTTCATTTGCACTTTATAGTAATACATCTGGATTCCGTAACACAGCTATTGGTGAACAGTCACTCTATAACAACTCAACTGGTACCAATAACACAGCTGTTGGTGCAGTTTCTCTGTTTACAAATACTACTGGCTACTACAACACAGCGATCGGTGACGGCTCATTGTATGCAAACACAACTGGTTTACGTAACACGGCTATTGGATATAATTCGCTCGTAAGTAACTCCACCGGAACAAACAACACTGCAATTGGTACAGTATCTCTGTTCTTTAATACTACGGGATATTACAATACAGCGGTGGGAGACGGTTCATTGTACGCAAACACCACTGGATTCCGTAACGTAGCGGTTGGGTTTAATGCTCTGGATTCAAACACATCTGCGCGACAAAATACTGCTGTTGGTTTTAGTGCCCTGTCTGCCAATACAACTGGTGACTTTAACGTTGCGCTCGGTTCGTACTCGTTGTTTGACAACTCAACGGGTACTCGTAACACAGCGGTGGGAGATTCGTCACTCGGCAGTAATACTGTAGGTAGTAGCAACACTGCTCTAGGTATGACCTCACTGTTTACTAATACAACTGGTGGTAGTAACACCGCGGTAGGAGATGGTGCTCTCTATAATAATGCAACAGGTAGTTTCAATACCGCACTTGGACGCCAGGCACTTAATTTTGCTCTTGGTTCAGACAATACTGCGTTAGGATATAGAGCAGGATACAATGTTGTTTCTGGCTCAGACAACACATTTGTGGGATACAACACTGGCTTGGGAATCACTACCGGCAGTAACAACACTATCTTAGGAGCTAATGTCAGTGGTTTGTCTACTTCACTTACTAATAACATCATTGTAGCTGATGGTTCTGGTAACCAACGAATTAATGTTGATGCGACAGGAAATGTTGGCATCGGCACTACTTCACCATCAGCGAGATTAACTGTGGCAGGCACTTTCCGGGCGACTGGTACCAGTACTCTGGCCACCACCACCATCACTGACTTGGCTCTATCTGGCGCGTTGCGTGATTCAACCAACGACTCAGGCACCATGGGTATGGTACTCCAAACCACCGGCACCTCTACCCGTTGGGTAGCGACTTCAACGCTTGGTCTCGGTGGTGGCTCGTCATTATTTACTGACGGGGGAGCGGAACTACCAGTGCCAGTGATCGCCTCACCGTAAATGGCAATATAAATCTGCTCGGTAATACGGCCGCGCTCAACTGGAATGGTAGCCGAATACTTTTTGCCTCAACTACCAGAAATAATTATTTCTTTGGCGCAGGAGCAGGGGGGAATGTCACTACTGGATCAAATATTATAGCTATCGGATTAAATGCCTTTGCAAATGCCACTTCAGTTCAAGACATTATCGCTATTGGGACAAATGCGGGTCTGAATAACACTTTAGGTAATGGTAACGTGTTTATCGGACCGGCTTTTGCTGGTTTTAGTAATACAACAGGAAGTGAAAATATATTCATTGGATATGCTGCAGGCGGAAATAATACATCCGGCTTCGGTAATACCCTAATTGGAAATAATGTAGGTAATAGTCTTCGTTCAGGTGATAGTAATACCTACTTTGGTGCATATTCTGGACAGAATTTAGCTACCACTTCACAAAGTACTATTATTGGATCTGGTGCTGGATTTGGATTTGGTGGTGATTATGCAGCCAGCAACTTAACTATCCTCGGTCGGGAAGCTGGGTTTAATTTGCAGACCGGTGCCAACAATAACATCCTTATCGGGCATAACGCAGCTAATAGCCTCACCACCGGCGCCAACAACCTCATCATCGGATACAATATTGAAGCGCCAAGTAACACTGCCAGCAACCAACTCAATATCGGTAACCTGATCTTTGCGGTATCGGGTCAACCTCACCTTCGGCTAAATTAACGGTTGCTGGTGAGGTGCTTATCGCTAGTAGTACTCATGCCGGTACCATGTTTTCAGTTGTCGGTACCAGTAGTCGAAACCTGATTCGAGTGTCCCAAGTAACGAATGATCCACTTGACGTTCAACGTGTCACGATTGGTCAGGGTGGTATTGCAGCGAGTATCCCCGATTCGCTGGCGCGGGATCAACTGTATGTCTTTGGTCGTATTAATAGTAGTTGGAATTTTGCCGGTTCTGATTTCTTGGGTGGACAAATATCTCTTGCTGCCGACGGTTTTGTGCAAGGAGGATTGTTCTACGACTTTATTAATGGCGGATCATTTGCACCATTCAGTTTGGCAGGATTATCTGGCACGAATCGTCTTTCAACTGGAGCGACGATCGGCCATGCGGGATTTGTCGGAAGTGGTGGAGTGACGCAAACAGAGCTATCACTCAACCCGGTGATGGAGACACGTGTGATTGTAAATACGTCCTCTGCTCTGGCGGTGGCTGGGTTCTCATCACGGGCACTTAATGCTGCGTTTACTACCAATACAAACAACGCTACCAACCAAGCATTTTTCCGTAAGGCATCGACTTCCAACAACTGGGAAGCGGTAACCCGTTCTACTGCTACTACGACTGAGACTATTACAACACTCGCTACGGCGTGTACCGGAGGAACCGCCTGTACATCTGGTACCTTCAGAAATCTACGGATTGAAATGGACGGAGTAGCCCGCAGTGTGACATTTATTATTGACGGTACGGTAGTGGCCACTCACCTGACTGCGGTACCAGCAACGTCAACTCGATTGGCATACGACGTTGGTATTACCGCACACGCTGCCGCAGCTTCAACAATGGATATCGACTTTCTCCGGGTCTGGTCTGACGATCCGGCTGGGGCCACCGCAAATGGTACGGCGCTGGAGTTACTTAATTCACTTGTAACTGAAGACGCACGCTTAGATGGAAATAGTATCGCCCCTTCGTCTATGATATCGCTGGACCAATCGCTTACCAACGAAGAGATTGCTCTCACTTTTATGGGAACAACTACGCTTGAGCAATTAGAAAATGCTAAAGCACTATTTAATGACGGGACACCAACATTATTTGAGTACGGAAATTATTTAGTGCAAAACACTAAACTAGTCATCGAAAAATTGTCTGACATCTTTATTGATACAGTGCTATGGGTACGAGGAATAAAGACAGAAAAAGTGGAAACACAGGAGTTATGTATCGAAGATGTCTGTGTAACGAAAGATCAACTACAGCAGATGTTGGATAGCGCTAATATCCAACCCCCTATACCAGATGAGTCTCATCCAGTGCCAAAACCCGACCCAGATCCAATTGTCCCTCCTGACGAGGAATCTCCACCAGCAGAGGAAGTAGTAGATCCGCAACCAGAAGTAACACCTGAACCAGTACCAGAGGTAGCAGAGGTCGACCAACCACCCACTTCTGAACCGCCAGCAGAAGAGTCAGTAGGTAGTGAGACGGGATAACAAGACACTATCCATACTCAGTAAACTGCCGATGATAAGACAGTAAGAATAATAATCGCAGTTATGCCAATCATGGTTTTGGTATCCCAACGAGCAATGTGGTGGGATATAGGAGTAGAGTCTTGAAATAGTGTCAGAAATTTACACGTTGCAATATCCCCAGTAAGAGCAGTGAAAAGTCAGCAAAATTAGTAATAACATTGCTATAATTTAAAAAACATTAATCACATTATTATATGAATTCAGCTATTATTTCGAAAAGCACTATTTTACAAGCAGCCGTCATCGCACTGTGTCTTATTCTCGTGAGCGTGTTGTCTTTTGGTCTCTTGGAACCATCGTTAGGGCACGCTCAAGCTACTGATGAGTTTATCATCACCCAAACTATCACCAGTGAAATTTCCTTTGTGGCTTCGACTTCTGATGTGGTGATGACGCCCGGCCTTCAGTCTCTGACCGGAGGAACTAGTCTCGGTACGACCACAGTGGTAATTAGAACTAACGACAACGACGGCTACAACCTGACCATTCATTTCTCCAGTACCACGGCGATGGCCCGCAATGGGGGCGGTGGTGTGATTGAAGATTACGTGGCTACCACGACTCCGGACTTTACGTTTAGTGCGGCTCCAGTGTTTGGTCAATTGGCCTATCGAGTGACTGGTGCTGTGCCAGCGGATGTAGATCCAACCTTTCGCGATAACGGTTCAACCCTATGCGGTACCGGTTCAAACAACACCTACGGTGCTTGTTGGATGGGTCCAGAAACAGCTGGTAATGCGGAGATAATTATTAACCGGGCTTCATCGACACCAGGTAGCGGGTCTACCACCACTCTCAATTTTAGAGTGACTATCCCAGCCAACCCAACCCCGACTATTCCGGACGGCGTGTACGTTGCGACTTCTACGTTGACTGCGGCTACCAACTAACGTAAACTGGCGCTAACACCTGTTATGTCCAGTCCCACTTACCGGATCAATTTTGTAATCCTGATGCTCTTGAGTATCGGATTCACTGTCCCTCTTTTAGTACTGGCACAAACAGCTACCCCTGCAGACGAAGTGACGAGCGTTGTAAACACCACAACCGCTACTACGACCGCCGAAATTGCTGTACCCGAAAATATTCTTCCGGCTTCGTATAAAATAGAGCAGCTACCCGAGGGTGAAGTAGTCGGGGACTTTGTAGTGGGGCCGGGCAAGGTTGAGTTACAAATTGCCCCGGGGCAAAGCAAAACGGTAACCATCAGCGTTTCTAATCGTACCGGTGTTGCTAGGCTGTTTAATCTAGAGATGGAAGACGCTGCCGGCTCAAAAGATCCAAATACACCGATTGTGTTTTTGGGCGAGCAGGTCGGCCCGTACTCGATGAAAGATTTTATTATTGTCGATGATGATTCTTTTATCATTGAACATAATCAACGGGTACAAATTCCGGTTACTGTCACCATTCCCCAAAATGCCGAACCGGGCGGGTTATACGGCAGTTTGCTCGTGACCACCACGTCAGTAGATCCTGGTCCCGAGGTGTCGGCTCCGAGATCAGCTATCGTTAGTCGTATCGGGACACTGTTTTTTATTACCGTACCCGGAGCTGTCGAACGCAGTGGGCAGGTAGTTGATTTTGCGACTGTTCCAAAACAAACATTTTTTTCGACTGGACCAATTAATCTTGGGGTAGTGTTCGAGAACACCGGTTCAATGCACCTTAATCCCTATGGGGCAATTACGGTTACTAACTTATTGGGGGAAGAAGTTGGTTTTGTAGAAATACCACCCTGGTTTGTGTTGCCTCAGTCCTTACGACTACGGGAAATAACTTGGGACCGAGAGTTGTTGCTTGGTCGATATACATTCACGGCCGAAGTTAATCGTGGCTATGATGATGTGATTGATACCAAGGTTATTCAGATTTGGGTGTTACCGTGGCAATTTTTACTCGGAGTATTTTTCGGATTATTTATCATTATTCTTTTGGTGAGGTTTATCTTGAGTCGTTTTGAATTTAAACGAAAACCAGCCCGCTAGGTTCCGGGCACGAGCTATGAGATTGATATTGTCCCGTTCTTTTTTAAAAGCAATCGTGGCCACCACGCTCGTGGTGGTGTTGTTTGGTGTGAGTGAGGCGCAAATGATGCAAAGCACCAATTATAAAATGCAGAGTGATAGTGTTAATGTTGGGGGATTGTTCTCGACCTCTACAAACTACAGAATGGAAGATACGGTGGGTGAAATCGCAACGGGGAATAGTAACAGTGCTAATTATGTACTGCGTGCCGGTTATCAGCAGATGCAAAGCAGTTTTATTAGTTTGTCAGCGATACCAGACGTCGTGCTGGCTCCTAATCTGGGCGGGGTTCTCGGCGGGACAGCCACCGGGTCAACGGCGTTTGTAGTCATCACTGATAATGCCGCTGGGTACAGTGTCACTATCAATGCGACTACCAGTCCGGCTATGCGTAGTGGTACTAATACGATTGCTGACTATGTACCAGCGGGAGCGGTGCCAGATTTTTTATTTACCACCAGTGCCACTAATTCGCATTTTGCCTATAGTCCCGAAGGAGTTGATATTGCGGTACGCTTCCAAGATGCCGGTAGTGTCTGTGGAGTCGCAGGGAGTGATACGGCAAATCGTTGTTATGATGGTTTGCGTACGACACCTGTAGAAATTGCGAGACGGGGGAGTAGTAATCAACCTAGTGGCTCAACTACCACAGTACGATTTACCGTCGGTATCGGTGGAAATGTGACAGTACCGGAAGGTGTCTATCGAGCCACCACTACGATTACAGCGCTCACATTATAACTATGAAATTCGGTGCGTTATTTTTAGCTATCGGCCTAGGACTCATGTACGCACCTTTGTTTGCGGGGGCAGCGGGTGATGATTTTACTATTTCGGCGACATTAATTGGTGGCGACACTACAGCGCCCACCACTCCGACATTGTTGTCTGTAGTACCGGTCGCTCCCACCCAAATTAATGTAACCTGGCAAGCCGCAACTGATGATGTGCAGGTAGCCGGCTATCGGTTGTTTCGCGATAGTGTACAGATTGCGACCACCACGCTACTCGCGTTTAGCGATGCCGGGCTGACACCGAGCACTACCTACGCCTATACGGTAGACGCCTTTGATTTTTCGGGAAATATATCCTCATCCTCACTCGCTATAGCCACTACAACATTTGCGGTCCCTCTTATAGCCACCAGTACTGGAACATCACGTAGTAATTCTGGTACGCGGACTGGTGTAGGGTTGGTTGGTCTCGATATTGTAACTACAAAGCGGACAGCTACGTTTATCTGGGAGACAACGGTTATGACACAGTACATGCTCGTCTGGGGTAGAACTACTGCCTACGAGCTTGGTTCAGTCTCGGGCATTACCTATACCCAAAATCATCTGACGAGTATCGATGCGCTGGAACCGGGCACCACGTATTTTTATGAACTACAAGCTACTAATGCTCGAGGGGTGACCACGGTTCTCTCGGCCGACACCTTTACGACTGAACGGAGCATAGTGACGCAGACGCTCCCTAACGTGCAAGGTTTTGTGGCGACGGTAAGTGATACCGATGTGGAGCTGTCGTGGAGAAGCAATTTCTTAGAGCCTAATCTGTACGTGCGGGTGGTGCGGAGTCATTTATTTTATCCAAGTAATATCCAAGATGGGGCAGTGGTATATGAAGGCACCGGGGAATCATTTCTGGATCGCGGTGCGCTCGATGTACGCTCACCACAGTACTACACCATTTTTGTACGCACGAGAGAGGGTGGTGTCTCGTCAGGAGCGATTGCCCGAGCGTTTAAAATCACTGATTCTCCCGGCGGTCAGGGAACAAGCACAGAACCCACAAGCACCATTCCTCCTGATATTGGTGATGATACGATTTTGCGCGCACTAGACATCACGATTGTGCAAGGTGAAAACGAGCAACTGTTTGATGAGGAAATTACGCTCGATAAAGATGTTTCGTTCCTCATTAGTATTCCCTATGGTGCTGTCGCTAAAAATTTAAAATCAATTATTGTTTCAATACAAAATCCTACTAACCAGCGAGAGTTATCAGCGTACTTACTGAAATTAAATCAAACAGGAGATGCGTACACCGCCCGTGTGCCGGCGCCCTCGGTTAGTGGTACTGCCGGGATTATGGTTGAAGTATTTGATTATGAGCAGGCAACGGTCCGCCGGATTTCTAGCACCATTTCATTCGTTGATACTAGTACCGCACTACCATTTTTCCCAGATAGATTACTCATGTATCTGACGTATCTATTTATAGTAGGCTCTCTTCTTTGGTGCCTCATTTTTTTGCTACTGTGGTGGCGACGTCGGCGAGAAAAACTACTTCCTGAGGATAACAACGATACAGGTGCTACTTTGAATCGTGTATAGTAGAGGGAGTTATTATTGTAATTTGTGTACATGAAAAAAGTAGCCATTAATGGATTTGGAAGAATTGGACGTACGTTTATGCGGATGGCTTTTGCGCATCCAGATTTTGAAATTGTGGCCATCAATGACCTCGGTGATATCAAGATGCTGGAGTACCTCCTTAAGTACGATACTGCCTACGGCCGAGCACCCTTTACGGTTGAGCTTGGAGATGGCGCTCTCATTGTGAATGGTAAAAGTATAAAAGTATTCTCTGAAAAAGACCCAACACTTTTGCCGTGGGGGGATCATGGAATTGATATTGTCGTAGAAGCAACCGGTTTTTTTAATACCTATGAAAAAGCTAATGCTCATATCACAGCTGGCGCCAAGCGTGTAGTGATTACAGGTCCGGTAAGTGGAGCAGCTCCTGAAGGAATTGCCGGAGCAACAGTATTGATGGGTGTAAATGAAGGTGATTTGGTCACCAGTACCATTACTTCCAATGCCTCATGTACCACCAACGCCACCAGTCCACTGATTGGAATCCTTAAAGGGTCTATTGGTATTGAAAAGGCACTCTTGAATACCGTGCACGCATACACCGCTACTCAAGCACTGGTTGATGGTCCGAGTAAAAAAGATTTCCGTGAAGGACGTAGTGCTGCGCAAAATATTATCCCAAGTTCAACCGGGGCGGCGGTCGCTACGACACTCGCGCACACAGAATTGTCAGGAAAATTTGATGGTATTTCGATTCGAGTACCGGTAGTGGTCGGCTCCATTGTTGACGTAACGTTTATTGCCAGTCGCGATACCTCAGCCGAGGAAGTAAATAAAATCTTAACTGAGGCAGCAGCTTCTCCAGCCTGGAGTAATTTATTTGCCGTAACGAACGACCCAATCGTGTCATCTGATATCATCGGAGCTCGGTTTGCTTCAGTTGCGGACTTGGCGATGACGCGTGTGGTGGACGGCAACCTAGTTAAAGTGCTCGCCTGGTACGATAACGAAACGAGCTTCACGCACACGCTCGTCGCACATGTGGCTGCGGCGACTAAGCACCTTGGGTAATTATTACTGTCTATGTTAGCCAACCGTACAATTTATGTGGCTACTGACCATGCTGGGTTTGCGCACAAAGAGGCGGTTCGGGACTGGCTACTCGCTGAAGGTTGTACAGTCATTGATGTAGGAGCACCGCTGTACGATGCGGACGATGATTTTCCTGACTACATAAGCTTGGCCGGTAAAGCAGTCTCCCAAAATCCAGAAACAGTTGCCGCCATTATTTTTGGTGGTTCAGGTCAAGGAGAAGCCATGGTGGCTAATCGTTTTCCTGGCGTGAGAGCCACCGTGTACTACGGGGGAGATGAATCAATTATTAAGCTATCGCGTGAGCATAACGACGCCAACGTACTTTCGATTGGAGCTCGGTTTGTCTCAATTGATCACACCAAAAAAGTTATTTGGGACTGGCTACATTTTGATAAAGGAAGCGATCCCAAATACCACCGCCGTAACGTAAAAATTGATGCCCGGTAAGTTTTGTCATGCAAATAAGTTCACCTATCATTCCGGCAATCATTCCTCAGTCATACGATGATTTAGTGCTGCAGGTTCAAATCATAAAAGGCTTACCCGAAGTGCATGTTGATGTGGTTGATGGTGTGTTTGTGCCCAGTGTTTCGTGGCCATATGAACCTTCAGGAGACGTTGTTTCCGCCCGAGATTTGCTTGTGCAGTTTTCTCTTGAAGTAGATTTAATGGTATCGCAACCACTACCGGCAGCTGTAGCGTGGCTTGCGGCCGGAGCAGATCAATTAGTATTTCATGTGGAAACAATTAGTGTCGAAGCCTTTGCACAATTTACGGCTGAGTGTTCGGTGAGTGTGGGAATTTCGTGTAATAATACAACACCGCTTGCGGTCTTGTATGAGTATCTGCCGCATGCAGATTATGTCCAGTGTATGGGTATTGCGGCCATTGGCAGTCAGGGGCAACCATTCGATGAGTCCGTCATCGAGCGTCTTACCCAGATTCACGAACAGTACCCAACGATGGCACTCGCGATTGACGGCAGTGTTAATGAGTCAACTATACCAAAACTTACACACCTAGGACTGTCGCGGTTTATTGTTGGTTCAGCCATCATCAAGGCTGAACAACCCAAAGAGGCTTACACAAAACTCACAAAATTAGCGCAGAGTTAACAGGTTAAGACTAAAATAATTTCACTTCCTTGTTATACTACGTACGAACAGTATTACTTTACTATGCACTACCTTACTTCAGCTGATGTTACCCGTTTGGAGCTTACGGCCAATCATATTCGTCAGAGCATCATTGAGATGTTGGTTGAAGCCAAATCAGGGCATACGGCCGGTCCGCTTGGCATGGCTGACATTTTTACCTTACTGTATTTTGAGGTATTGCAGCATGACCCAAAAAATCCTAATTGGGCTGATCGCGATCGTTTGATTCTATCTAATGGTCACATCTGCCCGGTCTTGTATGCCACTCTTGCACATGCGGGGTATTTTCCAATTGAAGAACTCATGACCCTGCGGAAATTTGGTTCACGGTTACAGGGGCACCCACACCGCGAAGCTCTCCCAGGACTTGAAACAACCTCTGGCCCACTCGGGTCGGGGTTGTCACAGGCGGTAGGTATGGCACTTGCCGAACGAATGGATAATCCGTACTCGTCAAAATATTTTTATTGTCTGGCCGGTGATGGTGAATTAAATGAAGGACAGATCTGGGAAGCAGCCATGTTGGCAGGGAAAGAGAAGCTGCATAATCTGATAATGATTATTGACCGTAACGGTATTCAAATTGATGGGTATACCAAAGATGTTATGCCGCTCGAACCACTCGCTGAAAAATTCGAATCCTTTAATTTTGATGTCCAAGAAGTAGACGGACATAATATTCGTGCCATGAATGATGCCATTGGTAAGGCTCAAGCTGTCTACGGACAGCCGTCGGTTATTATTGCGCACACCATTGCTTCAAAAGGAGTAGACGTGTTTGAACGAGATTTTAGGTGGCACGGTAATCCACCCGGTAAAGGTCCAGAAGATCGCGTACCAAAATCTGAACAAGCGAAAGTGGCACTTGAAAAACTAAGGACACTTGCCGGTATGATTAGTAAAACTGATATTTCATAATATGTTTGCCAGTCACTTAGATAACAAAGTAGGAACAAATGAAGTAACAAAAGTCCCGAGCCGGAACGGTTTTGGTGATGGGTTAGTCGAGGCCGGCAAGCGTGATGATAAAGTTGTGGCCTTGTGTGCTGACTTAACTGAGTCAACTCGTGTATTACCGTTCGCCGAAATGTTCCCAAAACGATTTGTACAAGTTGGAATTGCCGAGCAAAACATGGCGTCGGTTGCGTCTGGGATGGCCGCCATGGGGAAGGTGCCGTTTATCGCCTCGTATGCGATGTTTAGTCCGGGACGTAACTGGGAACAAATTCGAACTACCGTTGCGTACAACAATGTGAATGTAAAAATTATTGGGGCTCATGCCGGTATTTCAGTCGGTCCTGACGGTGCTACCCACCAGGCACTCGAGGATATTGGACTCATGCGGTTGATACCAAACATGATTGTGATTGCCCCATGTGACGCTATTGAGGCCCGCAAGGCGACGTTAGTAGCAGCCAAACACAATGGCCCGGTCTATATTCGCATTGGCCGCAGTGATACTCCAGTAGTTACCACTGACGACTCACCGTTTGTGCTCGGTAAAGCTGAATTGTTTTATACAAAAAAAGAAGGCACTGAGAAGTCGGTGGGAATTGTGGTAACAGGAACACTCGCCCACAATGCCTTGCTCGCAGCAACTGAACTTGAAGCTATGGGTATTGGTGCCAGTGTCTTACATATGGCCACCATTAAACCCCTTGATGTGGCTGCCCTGACACAATTAGCGCAGACACACGATGCCATTGTGACGATAGAAGAACATCAAGTAGCTGGTGGCTTAGGCGGAGCAGTAGCCGAAGCCCTATCAGCCACTCACCCTATTAAAATTACCCGACTAGGAGTGACTGATCAGTTTGGCCAATCAGGTGAACCAGATGAGTTGTTAAAGCATTATGGACTTGATGTTCCAGCTATAGTGGCTGCTGCTAAGGCAAGTTTCTAAAAATGTCATGTCCCAAAGCTGATTAATTTTCCAGAAGAATAATTTTAAAAACACTATCATATATGATAGTGAGTAACAAAATTCCAGGGATTCTGCATTTAAGGTGGTAGTTAAAAATTATCCCCTTAACAATAAAATAATATACTACTATCATATATGATAGTAGTATATGAAACGTAAATTAGATGATTTATCAGTTGCGGATCAAAAACAGACTAGAAAATTATTATTTGCAGCGGCAGAAGATGCTCATAAAAATGGAACTACTAAAGTTTTTCTTGAGGGACTGCTTACTCCAAGTGAACAAATTATGTTAGGGAGGCGTATCTGGATTGCTCGGATGTTGATCGAAGACAAAACTTATCAGGAAATAGGCGAACGTCTTCATGTTGGACCAAATACCGTGATGCGTACAGAATTATGGTTACAGGGAATGTTACCAGATTATGATAAAGAACTCGTCCGTATGGAGCGAGAGGAAAAAGCGCAGCTTCATAAAGAGCGTAAACGTGAAGCAGCTCAAAACCCATTTGGACTGACTGCTTTAAAACTAAAATACCCCTTACATTTCCTCTTCTTTCCATGGCCAAAACAATAGAGTGATTAACACACCATAAAAAACACTATCATATATGATAGTGTTTTTTATGGTCTGGTTTTCGGGGTTAGTTAAAGCACCCTTAACTTATGGCTTTTGCTACGTACTCGGCTGGTCGATCAGTCAGGAATTGTTCTAGTTGTTCCCGCGTGAGCAATCCTTTTTGAGCGCCAATATATTGCACTACAGACATTGAGTTAATTGGTCCCCACGCGAGGGCAACGTCGGGTGTGAATCCAAGCGCAATCGCGGCGGTGAAGGTTGACGCAAACGCATCACCAGCACCGGTGCGGTCTACTGGGTCAGCTGGGTCAGGGTACATCGGCATATGCCATGATTTGCCGTGCTCGTCGGTCACGTAGGCTCCGTAGGGTCCGTCAGTAATCACCGGGAGTTTTGGTCCGAGGGCTTTTATGCCCGCGATGAGGGTGGGAACGTGTTGCTCTTTGGTGTTCAAGATTTCCTGAGCCTCTTCTTTGTTACAGAAAAAGATTTCAGTAACCGCATAGAGATCTTTTAACTCATCTTTGCCCAGCTTGATTTGCAAACTACCTGGTTGAAATACTAATTTGGTACTTGGATTGTTTTTGATGTAAGTTGCCAGTTCGTGGTGGAAGGGAATACCATGTTCTCCAATTGAGGAGAAGTAAATGTACCGTGGTGGCACACCAAAGTCAGGCAGGGTGTACGGGAATTTTTCGTGCTTAATCAAGATGGTTCGTTCTGGCCCGTACCGCAATACGTAGTGGTAATTAGTAGCCTTTCCTTCATATAATTTTACGTAATCCGTTTCTACTCCTTCATTGCGAAGGGCTTCGAGACAATCCTTCCCGTTACGATCTTGTCCCAGTGAGGTAACCAAGGCCGTCTTGAGGCCCAATCGTTTTGCTGAAACAGCGGCGTTAGGTGAGTTTCCAACAGCATTAATCACCTCTACATCATCGTATTCGAGCTTGCTCCCAAATGGCATATGGAGGGTTTGGCGCCTCGTATCCATATCGGTACTCACGTCTGCTTGGTCCTTACTTAACTTAATAAAAGCGTCTACGACGATATCGCCGATTGAAATAAAATCATATTGTTCTGACATATATTCATAGTATAACACCGAGATATATACTTATTCTTTGCATGTGGGCACAATAAAACGTTTCCTCATTTTCCGCCGCCGGCCTTTTCCATGGTATACTATAGCTACATATGACAATGACATTACATGCCGTAAAGCGAGAAGATTTTGACAAAGATTCAATGATCAAAGCTGTGGTATATGGTCCTAAAACACCAAGTCAACCAATTGCTATTGATAGAAAGGAATTAGAAACATTGCTAAAACACGCGGGAGAGTCAACCGTTATTACGTTAACTGGTCTCGAGAAATCAATCGACGTACTGATCCATGATGTCACATCCCGACAATTTGTGGGCGGAGTGCACCATGTTGATTTTTATGCCTTTGCAGCCGGGAAAGATGTGACCGCACACGTGCAACTAGAATTCGAGGGGGAGGCACCAGTCGAAGAAATCGGCGGTACCGTTAATAAAGTGATGTACCAAATTGAAGTAACCGGAAAGCCAAATGATTTGCCAGAAAAAATCACGGTTGATTTGTCGGTCTTAAAAGCAGCTGGTGATCAGATTCATGTTGGTGATTTGAAAATGCCAAAAGGAGTAACGGTTGAGAATCCTGCGGAAGATGTAATCGCGGTAGCCGAAGGGGAGCGAGCTGAAGAGCCAGAAACCGAGGTGGCACCAGAAGCTACTGTAGAAGTAGGTGAAACGGAAGCAAAAGCCGAAGAAAAATAGGCTTGGTTATGGGGGGATGTGAGTTCTATTACAGTAGTGCGAAAGCGGCTCTGCTATAATAACGAAGCAAAAAATTATGACGCGATACTCATTTGTTTTATTTCTATTTATTTTCACACTGTGCATCCCTGCAGTTTCTAGTGCTGAAACTGATGCGGAGCGTAAAGCCCGTCTCGAGGCGGCCTTAAATCAGGTAGAACAGCAAATTGTAGTACAAGAACGTCTTGTCACCGCCAAAAAAACGGAACGACAATCTCTTGAGCGCGATATCAGTGTGATTGAGGGTGAAATCAACCAAGCGCAACTGGGTATTCAAGCGCGAGCAATTGCGATCGCACAACTATCTGATCAGATTGGAGACAAGGTAGTGGTACTACAAATCTTAGAGGAACGACTTAAAAAGCAGGAACAGTCCCTCGCAGATTTAGTGCGCAAGTCAGCAGCGATGGATGACTTTTCGCTCGTTGAAGTAATGCTAAGTAAAAAGAGTTTCTCGGAGTTCTTTACTGAAGTCGCTAGTTTCCAAGCAATTAAGAAGTCGCTCAATGAATCAATGCTGGCACTGGAAGGAATTCAAAATGATACCTATGAACAAAAAGGTCTTTTGGAAACTAAACAAGAAACCGAAGCAGAGATGAAGCGTATTCAGGAGCTTGAGAAAAAAGAAATTGAACAAAAAGAAAAACAAAAGTCCAGTATTTTGTCAGTGACTAAAGGTCAGGAATCTGAATATCGTAAATTACTCCAAGCTCAGCAAAAAACGGCCGCCGAGCTACGCAATGCCCTCTTTAATCTCCTCGGCGGTGGTGGCGGTATTTCGCTACCGGTAGCGGTTGAGCTCGCCCAATATGCAGAATCTAAAACGGGAGTGCAGGCGGCGATGATTCTAGCGATTCTCGAACAAGAAACTAATCTTGGTTCTAACTTAGGGAGTTGTGTCTACAATGATATTAAAATTGACCGACCGGTGATGCATCCAGATCGTGACCAGCCAGTCTTCTTGGCGATTGCTGGTATCTTAGGATTTGATGCGCGCAGCCGTTCGGTCTCGTGTCCACTCGTGCGTGGTGGGGTACGAACCGGTTGGGGAGGGGCGATGGGTCCATCACAATTTATTCCTTCAACCTGGGCTGTCTACGGCGGAATTGTTAAAAGTGGCGACACCTGGGTCTACAATGAATCGAGCGACGCCATCAGACGAATTAATGGTACCGGTTCTCCAGCCAATCCGTTTAACAACCGCGATGCCTTCTTAGCTACGGCACTATTGCTCCGTGATAACGGGGCGACTGGTTCCTACGCCGCCGACCGAACGGCAGCGCTGCGGTA
>LNFM01010394.1_pt1 | contig 16164 bp, 16 predicted proteins | sample 596031 | NCBI WGS metagenome assembly LNFM01 (sample SAMN04254537, study PRJNA301005) | activated carbon metagenome | isolation source: dual media filters at the Ann Arbor, Michigan drinking water treatment plant | place: USA: Ann Arbor
GCGCCTTGTTGGGCTGCACCACCTCGCGCAGCGTGCCGTCGACGCGGAAGCGCACCGAGCTGCTGCGCTCGTAGGGCTCGATGTGGATGTCGCTCGCGCCGTCCTTCGCGGCCTGCGTCAGCAGCGCATTGAGCATGCGGATGATGGGCGCGTCGTTGGCGGCCTCCAGCAGGTCTTCCACCGCCGGCAGGTCCTGCATCATGCGCGACAGGTCGACGCCGCTTTCCACTTCGCCGATCACCGCCGCGGCGCTGCTCTCGCCGCCGGCGTAGGCGACGGCGATGCGCTGCGCCAGCGTGGAGGCCGGTTCACGTTCGAAGCTGGCGACATCGAACAGGCGGTTGACTTCCGACAGCGCCGCGGCCGACGTGGTCTCGGCCGCCCACAGCACCAGCTGCTGGCCGTCGTCCTCGAGCAGCAGCGTGTGGGCCTTGGCGAAGCCGTAGGGCAGGGGGTGGCGTGAACCCATCGCTGGCTCCTTCAGGGACCGGTGTCGCTGCGCGGCGCCACGGGCAGGGGAACGGCACCGGGCGGCGCGGCGGCCGATGCCGGTGCGGCCAGCGAGGGCGTGGTGCCGTCGCGCGTCATCGGGGTCACGGGCTGGCCGCCGAGCGCACGCAGCGGCGGCAGCACGGGCGACTCGTTGATCGGCATCACCGTGCTGGGCCGGGGCTGTGTGTCCTTCTGCTCGGCGCGCATCATGTCGTAGCGGTCCATCGACAACCGGGTGGCGCTGTCGGCGTCGCGCAGCACGGTGGGCCGCAGGAAGATCATCAGGTTGGTGCGCCGCTTGGCGCGCGTCTCGCTGCGGAACAGGCCGCCCACCAGGGGCAGGTCGCCCAGCAGCGGCACCTTGCTCTTGGTCTCGTCGAAGCTCTCGCGGATGAGGCCGCCGATGACCAGGATCTGGTTGTCGTCGACCACCACGTTGGACTCCACCGAACGCTTGCTGGTCGTCGGTCCGGCACCGGCGGTGCCGGTGGCCTGGCTGATGACGTCGGAATTCTCGAGGAACAGCGACATGCGGATGGAGCCGCTCTCGCCGATCTGCGGCTTGATGCGCAGCGTCAGGCCGACGTCCTTGCGCTCGATGGTCTGGAAGGCATTGTTGGCGCCGATGCCGGTGTTGGTGAACTGGCCCGTCAGGAAGGGCACGTTGTTGCCCACCACGATCTTGGCCTCTTCGTTGTCCAGCGTCAGCACGTTCGGCGTGGACAGGATGTTGGTCGCCGACTGCGTCTGCAGCAGCCGCACGATGGCGTTCAGCGAGATCGCGTTGCCTATCGTGCGCACGATGCCCAGGTTCAGGCCCGAGCCCAGGTTCAGCGAGCCGCTGAGGATGCCGGTGTTGACCGAGACGATGCTCGGGTTGCTCGTGGTGGGCAGGATCTGCGCGGCCTGCAGCGAGCGGTTGCCGTCGGTGGCGAGCTGGCCCAGCCACTGCACGCCGAAGTCGGCGTCGTCGCCGCCGTTGACCTCCACGATCAGGCCTTCGATGGAGACCTGCGCGCGCCGCGTATCGAGCTGGTCGATCATCGCCCGCACCTGGCGGTACAGCGGCTCGGGCGCCGTGATGATCAGGGAATTGGTCGACGGGTCGGCCTGGATGAAGCCCCCGGTGGACGGTTGCGCCGATGCGGCGATGGGCGCAGTGGACTGCGAACTCGCGGCACCGAACGGGCTGGCGCCGCCGGCGCCCTGGCCGGCGCCCGCGGCGCCCTGGCCTGGAGAGGCTCCCAGCACGGGCGTGGAGCCGCCGGTGCTGCCGCCGCTGCTGCCGGAGCCGACCGCGGCAAAGGCGGCGCGCACGACGGTGGCCAGCTTCACCGCGTCGGCGTTCTTCAGGTGGACCACCCACATGCCGCCACCGGGGCCGATGCCGGCGCTGGGGCGGTCGAGCTTGTCGATGGTGTTGCGGATGGTGTTCAGCCGGGCCGCGTTCGGTGCGCGAACGATCAGCGAATTGCTGCGCGCATCGGCCATCACGGTGGTGGCGCCGCCACCGCCGCCGGGCATGCCGCCTGGCACCACCATCGGGCCGCCACCGCCGTCGGCCAGGCGCTGCACCAGGGCCGCGATGTCGCTGGCCACGGCGTGCTTCAGCGGGATCACCTCGAGGTCGGTGGCCGAGGGCACGTCCAGGGCGGCCACGATCTTGGAGATACGCTGCAGGTTGTCGGCGTAGTCGGTGATGACCAGCGAATTGGTGGCTGGACTCGCGTTGATGGTGTTGTTGGCCGTGATGAGAGGGCGCAGCACGGCCACCAGGTTGTTGGCGTTTTCGTAGCGCAGCGAAAAGATCTGCGTGATGACCTGGTCGCCGCGCACCGACACTTCGCCCACCGACACCGTGCCGGCCTGCAGCTTGGCGTCGGCTTCGGGCACCACCTTCAGCAGGCCGCCGCTCTCCACCAGCGAAAAGCCCAGGCCTCGAAGTGCCGACTGATAGCTCAGGAAGGCCTCGCGCGCCGTCTGCGGTTGTTCGCTGTAGACGGTGATGGTGCCCTTGACGCGCGGGTCGACGCTGATCTGCCGGTTGATCATCGCGCCCACGGCGCGTGTCACGGCTTCGATGTCGGCGTTGACGAAGTTCATCGTCAGCAGGCCGCGCGACGCGCCGGCGCGTGGCGTGTCGGCCTGCTGTGCCTGCACGCCCGGCGCCAACAGGGCGGCTGCCAGCACGAGGTGCAGCGCCCAGGGGCTGCGGCCGGAGCGGCTGCGAAGCGGGGTGGACGCGGGGTCGGTGTGACGCTGCGATTTCATGCTCATCCGATCAGGAGAATCGACACGGCGCCCTGGCGCCTGCCGATGATGTTCAGGAGACTGTCCAGCGCCGCCTCGCTGCCGGGGTCGGCACTGGCCTGGCCACGGAAGCGCAGCCGCGTGCTGCCCGAGCGGCCGCCCCACTGACCGGTGCCGGCCAGGCGCAAGGGGCCTTCGACCGTGGACAGCGTGAGCGCCGCCGAGTCGGCGGCCTGCGCCTGGCCGTCGACCGAGACGCGGTAGCTGCCCAGCTTGGGCAGCGAGGCCATGGCCGAGGACACGTCGTCCAGGTGCAGCTCGGCCTGACCGCTGAAGGCCCAGCGGCCTTGCACCGACTCGATCGACAGCCCCGGGCTGTTCAGGCGCACCATGCCGCCCAGGCGCAGCGTGTTCCAGGGCGATCCCAGGCTGCTCAGCCAGAGGGCCGGCCACTGGCCCTGGGCGCCCTGCACCGGCAGCAGGCTGAGCTTCAGGCGGCCGAGCCCGGGCTCCACGCGCAGGCGGAACTGGTCGTTGAGGCAGCACGCCAGGCGCGCCTGCAGTTCGACCTCGCGGCCGTGCAGGCCCAGGCGCCATGACAGGCGGCCGGGCAGGGCGGTGCTGGTGCGCAGTGCCGGGCCACTGCCCAGCACGACCACGGCACTGCCGTTCCATACCGTACCGCGGGCGTCGGCCAGCAGCACCTGCTGCCCGGTCGCCGAGGCCACGGCCGAAGCCAGCCAGGCCGCTGGCGCGAAGGCCACCAGGGCGGCCGCCGTGCCGAGCACGCCGCCTGCCGCGGCCCAGCGCCATCCTGCGTTCAAGGACTGCCTCCCAGCGACAGCACGATGCTGCCGTTGAAGCCCGTGCCGGCGCGCGTCAGCGTGGCCTCGACCGGGCGGGCGCGGGCCGCGGCGCGGGCTTCCTGCAGCCAGTCCTGCAACTGTGCTGCCCCCACGCCGGTCACCGTGAGCGTGATGCGGTCGCCCTGGATGGTCAGCCGGCCCTTGTCGCCGAGCCGCGTCGTGGCGGCCTGCAGGGCCGCCCGACCCTGTTCCGGCGCCACCTTGGGCAGGGCGCGCAGGTCGCGCGCCTCGTTGGCGAGTTGCTGCATGACCTGCCATTGCCCGTCCAGGCCGTCGAGCTGGGCCGGCACGGTGCGCAGCGTGGTGAGCGCCGGGCGCAGCGCCACCAGCCACAGCAGCAGCACGAAGACCAGCGCCGCGGCCACGCTGACGAGCCGCCGTTCGCGCGGGGCCAGGCCCTTCCAGAACTGCTGCAGCGTGCCGCGCGCGCCGGCCCAGCCGGAGCCGGCGGCTGCGCCGTCCCGCGTCTCAGCAGCACTCATGCAGGCCTCCGCGGCTCGGCACGGAAGACGGTGAGGCGGCCCTCGGCGAATTCGGCGTCGAACCCGGCGGCCCGCAGGCGCTCGCGCATGGGCGGCAGCAGCGCGTCGCCGAAGCCGGGGGCGGCCAGGGTCAGGCGGTTGTTCTCGTAGCGCAGCGTCTGCAGCGGTGCCAGACCGTCGGGCCAGGCGGCGGCGGCAGCCGCCATCAGGGCCTCGAGGTCGGCGGTGCCGGGTCGGCCGGCCGCAGCGCGCAGCAGGTCGGTCTCGCGCTGCATCTGCAGCGGCGCATCTAGCACGGCGCGAACCTGCGGATGAGCGCTGCGCAGCAGCTCGTTCATGGCTTCCTTGCGCTCGGCCAGGGCCTCGGACTGCCGCCAGGCCCAGGCGTTCAGACCCACGACCTGAAGCGCCAGCAGGGCCACCAGGCCGTAGCGCACGCTGCGCCAGTCGCGGCTGAAGAAGTTGCGCCAGACATCGCGGGCTGCACGGGTGCCGCGGTGGCGCGACTGCAGGTCGAACTGGCGCAGGTTCCAGGTGCCTGCAGCGGCTTCGAGCAGGCGCTCGGTGTCGGTCAGCACGGTCACCGGCGAGCCCGTCCAGGTTTCCGCGTCTGCGGCCGCCGACGGCGTGGCCGTCCAGCGCACCGGCACGGCGCTGGGTTCGGCGATGGCCGCCTGCACCACGCTGCGGGCCAGGCCGCCCGAGGTGCGCAGCGTGTAGACCCCCTGGGGACCCGACAGCACCAGCACCGGCGCGGCGTCGGGCGAGGCCTCGTCGGCGACGTGGAAGTGCCCGGCCGTCGGGCCGCCGGGCACGGCAGCGCACACCACGCGATCGACCACCAGGCCGGCGCCTTCGAGTTCGGCCAGCACGCCGGCCAGCCAGGGTTTGTGCACCACGCCCACCCAGGCGGGGTTGCCGGCCGCGGCCTGGGGGGCCAGTGCGAAGTGGGCGTTATCGGTGTCGTCGAGCAGCGCTTCTTCGAGCATGCCGGCCAGTGCGGCGCGCCAGCGCGACGCGGCCACGCGCGGCAACGTCACCGAATGCCAGCTCACATCGGCCTCGCTCAGCACCGCCACCGCGCTGTCGGCGCGGGGCAGCAGCGCAGGTGCGGCGATGCCGGCGCGCGTGACCTGCCGGCCATCGTTGCTGAGCACGTAGCGCCATTCGGCGGGCAGCGGCGGCGCGGCCCCGGCCGGGCCGTCGGTGCGGGCACCCAGCCGCGCGCGGGCGGGGATCTCGATCAGCAGCAGGGACATGAAGGCAAGGCGCGGTGGGGGACGGGCGCGCGGAAGGCGCCGGCGTTGCAGATGAAGGGCGGTTTCGGGAGCCGGTGCCGCCCGCCCGCCCGCCGGGCGCCGGCGCCGCAGACGGCACAACGCCGTATTGTGGCGCGTGGTGCCTGCGCGCTCCCGTTCACGGGGAAGGGGCCTTCGAGAAAGTTCTCTCGCGACGCAACACCTGCACGGCGTTCGCGTTGCCCGGGCCGGCCCAGCGCACGAGGTAGTTTTCTTCGAGCAGGCGATCTTCGTAACGCAGCGTGACCGTGGTGTGGAAATGGGAGCTGACCAGTGCCACGCGGTTGGCTGCGATCTGGGCCCCTTCGGGCAGCAGGGCCTGCAGTTCGGTCATCTGCGCAAAGGCCTTCCTGTTGCTGGCGGTATTGACGGGACCTTGGGGGCGCTCGATGGTCTTGGCTTCCGCCAAGGACTTCAGGCTGTCCAGCACGGCGTAGATCACCTCGGCCGACGCCGTGTTGATGTTGACCGGTGTGGCGGTGGGCAGGATCTCGACATGGGCCGCCAGCGTGGACACGGTGGCCGCGTCGAGGCCGAGCCAGACCAGGTCGACCGGCCGGTTGGGGGCCAGCGGTGCGGCCGGGTCGGCGCTCTCGCCGGGCGGCGCCCAGGCCTGCTGCAGGCCGGCCGCCAGCGTGCGCGCCACGTCCGACGGCAGCCCCAGGGCCTCGCACAGCCGCTGCAGCGTCTTGACCTCCGCCTCGACCGGCTTGCCGTCCTTGTCCACCAGGTTGCGCAGGTTGTAGCGCGCACTGGCGTCGCTGCCGGACATGGCGATGGTGACGTCGATTTCGACGTCCAGCGTGTTGTTGCGGTCGGCGGCCACCAGGCTGGCCAGCGACGCGGGTTCGATGCGACGCTCGACGAGTTCCTTGATGCGTTCGGGGGTCACCCCGCGGGCCAGCGACTGGCGGATGAGGCCGCGCACGAAGTCCATGCCCGCCCCGCTGAACGCCGACATCTGGGCCCGGGTGCGTTCGGCCGCCTCGACGTTCACGGCGCGCGCCTGCTGCCAGACCATGCCGGCGGCCACCGTGCTGACCAGGGTCACGATGATCATCGCCAGCAACAGCGCGGCGCCGTGCTGGCGGCTGCGAAGGAGGCTGCGGCGCATGGACATCAGCTCAGCGGCACCACGGTCACCAGGCGGCGCAGCGACTGGCCGCCGATGGTCAGGCGCAGGTCGACGGCCACCGGCAGCTCGGCGGTCTGGTTGCCTTCGCCGCGCGCGTCCCCGGTGCTCTGGCAGTTGCTTTCCTGGCCGCTGCCGCGCAGGAAGATCGGCTGGAACGACTCCACGCCCTCGAGCGCGGTGACGTGCCCGGGTTCGTTGCCCAGGTGGCTCTGGCTGCGCAACCACTGCTCCTGCAACTCGGCCCGTCGTGTCACCGGCGGGCTGGCCCAGCGCTGCCAGGTGCCGCTGCGCAGCGTCCACACCACCAGCGCGATGCCGTTCCCGACGTGCCGGGTGATGCGCACCGATTGCCCGTCGCAGGTCAGTGCGGGCACGTCCTGGCCGTCGTACAGCGATTCGAGGTCGCGTTCCCACTGCGCGATGACGGTGTTCAGCCGGGCGCTGCGCTCGATGCTCTCCGACGTGACTTCGCGCGAGCGCAGCATGCCGTTGACGCCCTGCCAGGCCAGGCCGGCGAGCACGGCCATGATCACCAGGGCCACCAGCACCTCGACCAGCGTGAAGCCGGCGGCCTGCCGCCTGCCGTGCCGGCTCATCGACGTGCCGCCATGGTGACGATGCGCACCAGCGGCACGCCCGCCTCGCTGGCCACCGAGACCGAGACCTGCCGCAGGTCGGGGTTGAGCGGGAACGGCTGCACCCGCATCGTGCCGACGTAGTTGCGCCCCAGCTGTTCGCAGGGGAACTCCGACTCGCCGGTGTCGGGCATGCGGCCCTGCACGGTGTACTCGGCGATGCGGTTCTCGGCGCACCACTGTGCTTCCAGCACCGACGACAGCCGTTCGGCGTTGTCGGTCAAGGCACCGGCTGCGCGCAGCCCGGCAGCCAGCGTGATGGCCACGATGGCCAGCGCCACCATCACCTCGATCAGCGTGAAGCCGCCGCCGTGACGCTTCATGGCGTGGTCGATGCCGGGCCGCCGGCCACGGCGAAGGCCGACAGGCCGTCGCTGGTGATCTCCAGGCGGTGCTGCTCCAGGCTCAGCACGATGCGCTGCGCCGGCAGCATGGGCTCGGGGCCGAGCACCACGTTGTTCGAGCCCACCACCTGGGCCCGCACGCGCTCGTCCAGCCATTGCGTGGGCTGGCCGGCATCCTCGGGCAGGCCGACGAAGCGAAAGGGCGTGTCGATGCCTTCGCGCGCCGGCACCCAGAGCACTTCGATCGACGACGAGCGCGCTTCGGCCCGCGCGCTTTCCAGCAGCGACACGAGTCGGACCGCATCGCGCTCCAGCCGGTCCAGCGCGGGGTCGCGGATGGCCAGGCTGACCACCGCCATCGCCACCCCGACGATGGCCATCACCACCATCACCTCGATCAGCGTGAATCCCTGCGGGCGGCGCCCGCGAGCGGCAGGCCGGCCGCTACTGCCAGGAGCCGATGTCGGCATTCTTGCCTTCGCCGCCGGCCACGCCGTCGGACCCGAAGCTGAAGATGTCGACTTCGCCCTTCACGCCCGGGTTCAGATACTGGTACGGGCGGCCCCAGGGGTCGGTCGGCAGCTTGTCCAGGTAGGGCTTCCAGTTGATCGGGACGGTGCCGACCGTGGGCTTGCGCACCAGGCTGTCCAGCCCCTGCTCGGCGCTGGGGAAACGCTGGTTGTCCAGCTTGTAGAGCTTGAGGGCCTGCATCAGGCTGTTGACGTCGGTGCGCGCGGCCGAGACGCGGGCGTCGTCGGTGCGGTCCAGCACGTTGGGCACGATCAGGGCCGCCAGCACGCCGATGATCACCAGCACCACCAGCAGCTCGATCAGCGTGAAGCCGGCCGCGCGGACGCGGCGGGGGAGGGAAGCGATGGTCATGGAAGGCGGTGTGCGGGCAAGGGCTTGAATCATAATCGGCCGATGTTGCTGCGAGCGCTGACCTTCCTCGTGTGGGCTGCCGTGGCCGGCAGTGCGCTCTACTGGGGCTTGAAGCTCTTTGTCACGCCTTTGCGCGCACCCGCGCAGACCACGGTGGCGCAAGCCGTGCCGCCGCCCGCCGGTGACCTGACCCGGCTGTTCGGCGCCGAGCCCGTCGAGCAGGCACCCGACACGCCCGATGCCCCCGTCGCACCCGGCATGGAATCGCGTTTCCAGCTCCTCGGCGTGGTGGCGCCGCGTTCGCAGCGCGCTGGTGGCGTCGCCCTGATCGCCGTCGACGGCAAGATGCCCAAGGCCTTCCGCGTCGGTGCGGCGGTCGATGGAGAGACCGTGCTGCAGGGCGTGCAGCAGCGCGGTGCGACGCTGGGCGTGCGGGGCGGGCCGGTGCAGGTGTCGCTGCAACTGCCGCCGCTGCCGGAGGCCGCCACCGGCACGCTGCCGCCGCCCGCCACCGACGGCAACCCGGCCCCGGCCGGCTTCCCGCCCCCACCGGTGGGCATGCCCGGGCTGGCCCGCCCGCCGGCAGGCGCTCCAGGCCGCTTCCCTTTCGCACCGCCGACAGGCCAGGCCGTGCCGGCGCTGCAGTCGCCCGAAGGTCCGCAGGATGGTTCGCCCGGTGCGCCCGGCACCATCGAAACGCTGCCGACCAACCCCTTCGGCAGCCCGCTGCCCAATCCGACCGGCGCGCAGGACGGCCAGCGGCGTCCCGTGCGCCCCGGCGCCAACGCCACCCAGCGCTGAGAAGCTCGTGTGAGCGGTCCGACCTCGCCCGCCGCGTTCACGCCATCGGCGCAGTTGCTGGGCCATCTTTGTGCCGACCTGTCGCGCCACCTGCCGTTCTCGCAGATGGAGGCTGCCGACGTGGCCTTGTTCGCCGCGGCGGCCCACGAGGCTTACTACGCTCCCGGTGAAACCGTGCTGCAGCCGGCCGACGGCCCGGTGCGGCGGCTGCTCTTCGTCAGGCGCGGAGAACTGCGCGGCCAGCGCGGCATGGCCGATCTGGCGCAGGGCGGCTTCCACTACGAAGCAGGCGACCTGTTCCCGGTAGGCGCCCTGATGGGTGAACGTGAGGTCACGGCCACCTACGTCGCCGTCGACGATCTGTTCTGCCTGGAGGTCGATGCCGCGGTGGTGCAGCGGCTGGCTGCGCAGTCGCCGGTGTTCGCCGACTTCCTCAACCGCCGCATCCAGCAGTTCCTGGACCTCGCCCGTCGTGCGCTTCACGGCACCCAATCGGCGCAGGCGATGGCCGAGCGGGCGCTCGAGTCGCCGCTGTCGTCGCTGCCGCGCAAGCAGGCCGTGACCTGCGCGCCCGACACGCCGCTGGTCGATGCGCTGCGCCGCATGCACGCTGCCCGCGTCGGCTCCATCCTCGCGCTCGATGCGCAGGGCCGCGTTCAGGGCATCCTCACCCGCCACGATGTGCTGGAACGCGTGGCGCTGGCGCGGCCGGCCGACCACACGCCGGTGCTGCAGGTCATGACGCAGCCGGTGTTCACGCTCGATGAACGAGCCAGTCTGCAGGAAGCGGCGTTGGCCATGTCGCGCCATGGCATCCGCCACCTGCCCATCACGGCCGACGGCGACCTGGTCAACATCGTCTCCGAACGCGATCTCTTCGCGCTGCAGAAGCTGTCGCTGAAGCAGGTCAGCGGCGCCATCCGTGCGGCCGCCGACCGCAGCGCGCTGAAGGCCGCCGGTGTCGAGATCCGCCGCTTCGCGCAGCACCTGCTGGCGCAGGGGCTGTCGGCCCGCTCGCTCACGCAGCTGCTGAGCCATCTCAACGACCTGCTCACCGAACGCCTGGTGCAGCTGGTGGCCGCCGAGCACGGCCTGGACCTGCGTCGTGCCTGCTGGCTGGCCTTCGGCTCCGAAGGGCGCTCCGAGCAGACCATCGCCACCGACCAGGACAACGGCCTGATCTTCCTGGCCGACGACGCCGCGCTCGAGCGCCCGGCCTGGCTGGCGATGGCGCAGGACGTCAACCGTGCGCTCGACGATTGCGGCTACCCCTTGTGCAAGGGCGGCATCATGGCTGGCAACCCGGCCTGCTGCCTGACGCCCGACGAGTGGCGTACGCGCTTCGAGCACTGGATGGAGCACGGCGCGCCGCAGGACCTGCTCAACGCCAGCATCTTCTTCGACTTCCGCGCGCTGGCCGGCAACGCGTCGCTGGTGGCGCCGCTGCAGGCGGCCGTGGTGGCCAGGGCTGCCAGCCTGCCGCGCTTCATGAAGCAGATGGCCGAAAACGCGCTGCGCAACCGCCCGCCCCTGAACTGGCGCGGCGGCCTCGACGCCAAGACCGACGGCAGCGCCAAGGGCATCGACCTGAAGCTCAACGGCACCGCGATCTTCGTCGACTGCGCCCGCCTGTACGCGCTGGCCCACGGCCTGGCCCAGACCGGCACGCGCGAGCGTTTCGAGGCCTTCGCGCGCGTCACCGCCGTGCCCGCCCAGGAGGTCGAGAGCTGGGTCGGTGCCTTCGAATACCTGCAGATGTTCCGACTGCGCATCCAGATGCAGGGCGGGGAGTCCTCCGGCATGCAGCCCGGCAGCGCGGTCGCGGTGGGCGACAACCCCAACCGCGTCGACGTGGCGTCGCTGAACCAGGTCGACCTGCGCATCCTCAAGGAATGTTTCCGTGTCGCGCGCCGCCTGCAGCAGCGGCTGGAAATGGATTACCAGCGCTGAAGCGATGCGGCCGTGATGGACTTCCTGCAGCGCTGGCGCAAGCCGGCCGACGACGCCACGCGCTGGCTGGTGATCGACGTCGAGACCAGCGGGCTGGACCCGGCGCGTGACCGTCTGCTGGCCATGGCCGGGGTGGCGCTGCATCGCGACGGCCCGCGCTGGCGGCTGCAAGCGGCCGACAGCTTCGAGGTCGTGCTGCGCGCTGGCGACGCCGGTGCCTCGCACGACAAGGCCAACATCCTCGTGCACGGCATCGGTGTGGGCGAGCAGCGGCGCGGCGTACCGCCCTCGCAGGCGCTGCAAGACTTCGGCGCCTGGGCCGGCGCGGCGCCGCTGCTGGGCTTCCATGTCGGGTTCGACCGCCAGGTGATCGACCGCAGCGCGCGGGAGGCTCTCGGTCGCGTGCCGCCCCACGAGTGGCTGGACATCGCGCCCCTGGCCGCGCTGGCCCATCCCGAAGTCAAGGCGCGTGCGCTGGACGACTGGCTGACCCACTTCGGCATTCCCTGCGCCGCACGCCACCAGGCGGCCGCCGACGTGCTGGCCACGGCCGAGCTGTGGTTGCGCCTGTGGCCCTTTTTGCAGCGCGAAGGCGGCGACCTGCGCTCGCTGCAGAAGCTGGCGTCCAGCCAGCGCTGGCTGGCCGGCGCCTGAACCCGAGCGGGGCGGTGCCCCGGGGCGGACCGTCAGTACAGCCGGTCGCCGGGAAACAGTTCCGGCTGCGGCGGCTCGTCTTCTTCCAGCTCGCCCGGCCACGACGGCCCCGGATCTTCCCCGTCGGCCACTTCGGTGAGCAGGGCCGCGGCACTGCGCACCATGGGCCAGGCCAGCGCGGCGCCGGTGCCGTCGTTGCTGTCCAGGCCGAGTTCCATCAGTGCAGTGGCACGGAACAGGCTCAGCGCCTTGTCCAGCCCGCGGTGCGGGTGGCTGCGGCAGAACACGCAGTAGTCGGTGACCGGCTGCGCGATGCGCGAGGCCAGCAGCAGCGCCGCGCAGGCCGGCAGGCCGTCGATCATCAGCAGGCTGCGCTTGCTGGCCGCCATCAGCATGACGCCGACCATCACCGCCACCTCGAAGCCGCCGAACGCGGCCAGCACTTCGATGGGGTCGGTGATGCCGCGGTGTCGCGCCTGCGTGCGGCGCACGATCTCCAGCGACGCCGCGGCGTCCTGCGGATCGATGCCGGGGCCGGAGGTGATCAGCTCGCGCACCGAGGTATCGGCCAGGCGCGCCAGCACCATCGCAGCGCTCTCGTTGGCGCCCACGCCCAGACCGGCCAGCACCACCGCGTTGCCGCGCAGCTTCTGGCCGATTTCCATGCCGGCGCGCATGCCGGCGTGCGCCTGCTCCAGCGTCATGGCCTGCGTCATGCGGGCGTTGCGCGTGCCGTGCGCGATCTTGCGTGCCAGCAGGCGTTCGTGGCCGGGAATGTTCTCGGACATGCCGCAGTCGACGACGCTGAGGTCGAGCTGCTGCAGGCGCGCGAACACGGCCAGCGGGAGCTGGCCGTTCATGAGCTGGTCCACCACCTCGTGCGTGTCGCCCAGCGAACCGCTGGACAAGCCGTTGACCGCGATGCCGTGGTCGGCCGCGAAGACGAGCAGCTGCGGCTCGTGGAACTTCGGCTTCAGCGTGCGCTGCATCAGGCCCAGCCGCACGGCCAGGGGCTCCAGTTCGCCCAGGCGGCCGCCGGTGCGGTTGCGCAGCTGGAGTTTTTCCAGCAACGCCTTCTCCAGCATCGGGTTGGACGTCGGCGAGACGAGGGATCGCATGGTGTTCGCAGTATCCAGCAGATCTCAGCGCAGGAACAGCCGGTACACCGGATTGTTCGTTTCCTCGACGAAGGGATAGGCCAGCGTCTGCAGGAACTGCTGGAAGACCTTTTCGTCGCCCGCCGGCACCTGGATGCCCACCAGGATGCGGCCGTAGTCGGCGCCCTGGTTGCGGTAGTGGAAGAGGCTGATGTTCCAGCCCGGGTGCATGGGCGCACCCGGCCGCTCGGGGAAGGTGAAGCGGAACAGCCTTTCGTCTCGCGCCATCTCGGAGTGTCCGCCCACCATGTGGCGCACGTGTTCCTTGGCCAGTTCGTCGTCGGTCAGGTTGACGGTGGGGAAGCGCTGGCGGATGAACGAGCGCTCGATGCGCTCGGCCTCGTCTCGCTTGCTGATGGTCAGGCCGACGAAGACGTGGGCGACGCGCTCGTCCGAAATGCGGTAATTGAACTCGGTCACCGAACGCGGGCCGATCAGCTCGCAGAAGCGCTTGAACGAGCCGCGCTCTTCGGGGATCGTCACGGCGAACAGGGCCTCGCGCTGCTCGCCGAACTCGGCGCGCTCGGCGACGAAGCGCAGGCGGTCGAAGTTCATGTTCGCGCCACAGGTGACGGTCACGAAGGTCCTGCCCTTGACCTTGTGCGTTTCGACGTACTGCTTGATGGCCGCCACGCCCAGGGCGCCGGCGGGCTCGAGCACGCTGCGGGTGTCCTGGAAGACGTCCTTGATGGCGGCGCAGACGGCGTCGGTGTCGACGGTGATGAACTCGTCGACCAGGGCCCTGGTCAGGCGGAAGGTCTCCTTGCCGACGCGCTTGACGGCCGTGCCGTCGGAGAACAGGCCGACGTCGGACAGCGTCACGCGGCGTCCGGCCTGCACCGAACGGATCATCGCGTCGGAGTCGACCGTCTGCACACCGATGATGCGGATCTCGGGGCGAACGGCCTTGATGTAGGCCGCCACGCCCGAGATCAGGCCGCCGCCGCCGATGGCCACGAAGATGGCGTCGATCGGCCCCTGGTGCTGGCGCAGGATCTCCATCGCGATGGTGCCCTGGCCGGCGATCACGTCGGGATCGTCGAAGGGGTGCACGAAGGTCAGGCCGTGCTCGGTTTCGAGTTCCAGCGCATGGGCGTAGGCATCGCTGTAGCTGTCGCCATGCAGAACGACCTCGCCGCCGAGGGCCGCGACGGCATCGACCTTCAGCTTCGGCGTCGTCACCGGCATCACGATCATGGCCTTGCAGCCGAGCTTGCGGGCGGACAGGGCCACGCCCTGGGCGTGGTTGCCGGCCGAGGCGCAGATCACGCCGCGCTGCAGCACGGCCGGCTCGAGCCGGGCCATCTTGTTGTAGGCGCCGCGCAGCTTGAAGCTGAACACCGGCTGCTGATCTTCCCGCTTGAGCAGCACCTGGTTGCCAAGGCGGCGGGACAGCGAGCGTGCGGGGGTCAGCGCGGTCTCGTCGGCGACGTCGTAGACCCGGGCGGTGAGGATGCGTTGCAGGTAGGCCGCTGCCGTGCGCGCTGCGGCCGGTCGGGGGGAGGACATCGGGTGCGTGTCGGCGTGCCGGGTGCGGCAGGCCCCGGAGCATTGGGGCGCCGCATCATAAACGAGCCCCCTGGCATGCCGCCGCCGCCGCGCACCGTATGGCCGGTTGACTGCGACATGGGGCGGCAGCAGCCAAGAAAAAGGCCCGGGGCTTGTGGCCCCGGGCCGAATCCACCATTGGAGGAGGTGGAGGAGACAATCGGCGGTCGGCAAGCGCTTGTCGCTTTCACCTACCATGCGGCGCAGTCTATCACCGCAATGCTGCAGCGCAATATGCTTGAGGCGGAAGATTCACGCAGGATTTAGTGGGCGCTCCCCAGAACTCGACCACCCTGCGCACCGAACGCAGCAACGCTGCACCAACAAAGGAACAACAGACCATGGAATGCACCATCAACTGGCTCCCGGCCTCAGGAATGGGATTCGTCGCGGAAACCGGGAGCGGCCACTTCCTCACCATGGATGGCGCGCCCGATGGCGGCGGGCGCAACCTGGCGCCGCGACCCATGGAGACCGTGCTCGCCGGCACCGGCGGCTGCACCGCCTACGACGTCCTGCTCATCCTGAAGAAGGGTCGGCACGACGTGCGGGGTTGCCAGCTCAAGCTCACCTCGGAGCGCGCCGAGGAAGCGCCCAGGGTGTTCACGCGCATCCACATGCACTTCATCGTCACGGGAAAGAAGCTTCCGCCGACGGCGGTGGAGCGCGCCATCGCGCTGTCGCACGAGCGCTACTGCTCGGCCAGCATCATGATCGGCAAGACGGCCGAGATCACCAGCAGCTTCGAGGTCATCGAAGCCTGACCGCAGCGCGCCCGCCCGGACGCGCTGCGCCTCAGACGCGGTGGGCCGTGACGGTCATGACCTTGGCGGCCGCGCGCATCGCCCACTTGACGGGCAAGGGCAAGGGCAGCGCGCCGGCCTGCTGGGCGGCCTGGGCATGGCGGCTTTCGTCGTGCTGCATCTGCGCCACGATGGCACGCGAGCGGCCGTCGTGCAGCGGCAGGCGCTCGAGGTGGCCCGCCAGATGGGCTTCGACCTGCCGCTCGGTCTCGACGACGAAGCCCAGGCTGGTGGCGTCGCCCAGCCGACCGGCCAGCAGGCCGATGCCGAAGGCGCCGGCGTACCAGAGCGGATTGAGCAGGCTGGGGCGATCGCCCAGTTCGTCCAGGCGCTGTTGCGTCCAGGCCAGGTGATCGATCTCTTCCCGGGCGGCGGCGCTCATTTGTTCGCGCAGCGCCGGCGTGCGCGCCGTCACCGCCTGGGCCTGGTAGAGCGCCTGCGCGCACACTTCACCGACGTGGTTGACGCGCATCAGCGCGCCGGCCAGACGGCGCTCACTGTCGTCCAGTTCGACCGCGGGGCCGGCTTCGGCGTTCTCGCGCGGCGTCGGTCGGGAGGCGTGAACGGCGCCGGACAGGGTCCTCAAGGCCACATCCAGACTGGACAGCACACGATCGGTCAAATGCATGGGGATGAGCATAGCCGACCCTGGGTTTTCACGAAGGCAGCACAGTTCCAAGTCAGAATCCCGTCTCGTTGTTGCCAGACAACATGGAGGAGTCATTTGATCCGCAAGCCTTTGCAAGCGACCTAGCCGTCTGGTGCAATACGTCCAACTTCCGATGAGGAGGTTGGCCTGATCAGCCCCTCGCCGGGTGACCTCCCGATCGGGACCTCTTGTTCAACCTAGGAGATAGTTGCAATGAA
>LNFM01008032.1_pt1 | contig 16162 bp, 14 predicted proteins | sample 596031 | NCBI WGS metagenome assembly LNFM01 (sample SAMN04254537, study PRJNA301005) | activated carbon metagenome | isolation source: dual media filters at the Ann Arbor, Michigan drinking water treatment plant | place: USA: Ann Arbor
GCGTGCGGATTTCCATTCCGCGCGGATCCTATGTGCCCGCCTTCGAGCATGACGCTGTCCTGGCCGCGCCTGCGCCAGGTGCGCCCGCCCGGCGCAGCGGTCCCACCATCCTTCTGCGCCCCTTCGACGAGGAGGGAGATCAGTCCGCCTATCCGAACTTCACCCGTGGTTTCGCACGTCAGATCCTCGTCGGCCTCACGCGCTATCCCGCGTTGTTCGTCTTCGGGGCTGACACGGCCTTCTCGGGCGATGTGCCGGCCGCGACGCTTGATCCGGATTACCTGCTGGCCGGCGGCACCAGCCTCTCTGGCGCGGATTTCAGGGCCGACCTGCTGCTGACCGATGCGCGCACCGGACGCTGCATCTGGGGCGATTCTTTCAGCCAGCGCCTGGACCCGGCCGAGATCCTGCGTGTCCGTGACGAGGTGACCTCCGCCGTGGTGCGGCACCTGGCGCAGCCCTACGGGGTGCTCTTCAGCCGCAGGGCGCAGGAGGTGGAAGGACTGCCGAGCAGCCACCTCACTGGCTATGATTGCGTCATCCGCTTCTATCAATACTGGCGACACTTCGACCGTGCGATGTTCGACGTGCTGCGCCATGACCTGGAACGGGCCACGGTGCGGGAGCCCAGCTACGCCGACGCGTTTGCATGCCTGTCGATGCTCTATATTGACGGCTTCCGCTACGGCTATGCGACACGCGACGAACTGCCGGACAGCCTGGCGCGCTCCCTCGCCCTCGCGCGCAAGGCGGTGGAACTCGCGCCGCTCTCCAGCCGCTGCCACCACGCCCTGGGCCTGGTCTTCTGGTTCCAGGGCGACGTCGCGAACGCTGTGGCCGCGCTGCAGAAGGGGATCGCGCTCAATCCCAACGATACGGACATCATGGCCGAGCTTGGAATCCGCTTTGCGATCCTCGCCGAATGGGAGAGGGGCGTGCCGATGATCGAGGCCTCCTATGCGCGCAATCCCGCGCAGCCTTCGGCTTACCGGATCGGCCTCGCACTGTGGCATATCCGGCATGGCCGCTTCGAGGCCGCACTCGCGGAGGCGCGGAGAGTTGATGTGCCCAACGTGATCTTCGGGCATGCCGTGCTGGCCGTGGCGGCCGCCGAGGTGGGGCTGGCGGAGGAAGCGAGCGCGGCGCTCGCTGCGCTGCTCCGCGTTGATCCGGAGTATCTCTCGCGAGCGGCGGTGGATCTGGCGGGGCGGAACGTGCACCCCGCCCTGGTCGAGTGCCTGACAAGGGGGTTGCAGAAGGCGGCGGCGTTCGCCGCCGGGCCGGCCCTGTTGCGGGCTGTGTGACGGGGGCGAGCCCAGGCCCCCGCCCCGGGTCACATGCCGCCCCCCGCAACGATACTGCAGCGCGATTCCTAGCAGGTCGTAGTTATTCCCCGTGCGCGCCGAAACGCCCCTGCTGCCATAGACGCGGACCGAGTAGCGCGGGCTGATCGGGAGGGAGAGGGTCGCGCCCAGGCGCCAGTTCCGCAGCAAGTCGTCATTCGGCTCGCCATTGATCGAGGTGCGGCCACCGGTGAAGAAGGTCGCGTCAACCGAACCCCAGATGCCGCGGTTGAATGCGAAGATGGCATGGCCCTGAAAGGAATAGACGGGCTCCTGCGAGCGCCGCTGGCCGCGCAGGAAATCGCTGTTGTCGGTGAAAAGGGTGACAGCGGCGGTCGCCTCGACCGTCAGCGCGCCGAAGCGCTGCGAGGCGCCGAGTTCCGGTTTCACGAACCACCGGTTGGTGCCGAGGTTCACGGCGCGTGACGCATCATGCTGCCCCACGGGCACCGAGACTTGCAGGCTCGCGCCCAGGATCAGGTCCTGCTGCCAGGTGGGGAATTCCTCAAGCCTCAGCGCCGGCGCACCGAAGAAGTTGACCGAAACGCGGAAGCGAGGGTCACCCAGGCCATGGACCGTGCGCTCCACCGGGGCGCCGGCGAAATTCGCCGTGCCCGTGAGCCAGCTGAAAGGCGCGATCGCGTCGAACTTCGCCGAAGCGCCCAGAACCTGGAAGGACCGGGCATAGGCGAGGACGGCGCTCGATGTCTGCAAATTCGCGTTGGCGATCGGCAGGGAGGGGTCGAAGGAAAGGCTGCCGCGCGTATACGCATAGCCACCCACCAGGAAGTTCACGCCGACTGGCGTATTCGCGAAGGCGCGAGGTTCGATATCCTGGGCAAAGGCCGTGGACGCGCCGCCGGCCAGCGCAACGGCCAGCGCGATCCACCAGCGGCCGCGCGGCAGAAGCGCAACGCCGCAAGCGGCTGCGGCGACGATCCATTGCCTCTTCACGCCGAAACCTTCTGACGATCGCGATGGTGACGCAAGCGATGCGGCCAGCTGGGCCGGTCGGTGTCTTTCATCAGCCGAACCCCCTTCCTTCGGGCCCCGCGATGGCAAGCAACCGGCGCAGGCCGAGCGTGTTGGGCGATGCGAAGCTGACGACGGCACAGCTCGACCGGCTGACACATCACCGCGACATCGTCGAGACCGGCAATGAGAGTTGGCGGTTCAAGGGCAAAGTGTGGAAAAGGCCAGACACACGCTGTTGCACGCCGCTGCGCCTATGCCTCCGCGCCTATGCCTCCGCGCCGGGCAACACCGCGCGTCGATCAACGCTGAAAAGGGGGGCCTCTTCGGGCGCCGGTTGACAGGCGGTGCCCTTCACCTTGACCAGCAGCCGCTCCACCCGGCCTGATCCCCTTGGCCACGACAAGGCCAAACACTGTCGCGTGGCCGCGCATCGCATTCACCGGCCGCGTCCTATGCCGCACCAGCCATGCGCTCCACTCTGATGGCGGGCGGCTCCTCTGGTTTGTCCCGCAACGGCACAAACCATGGCACTTCCGATGCCGCGGGGGCCGCCGACCCAAAGGGGCCGGAGGTCCTTTTCCTTCAATCCGGCTTGATGTTCCCCGTGCGGATCACCCCACCCCAGCGCGCCCGATCCTCCGCAATGAAGGCGCCGAACGCGGCCGGCGTCATGGGCAGTGGGTCCGCACCCTGGCCGGCCAGGCGCTCGCGCAGGGCGGGCTGGGCCAGCGCGCGGTTCACCTCAGCATTCATCCGCTCGATGATGGGGGCGGGCGTGCCGGCGGCGGCGGCCAGCCCATACCAACCGACCGCCTCGTAGCCCGGCACGCCGGATTCCGCGACGGTCGGCACCTGGGGCAGGGCCGGGTGGCGTTCCTTCGTCGTCACCGCCACGGCGCGCAGGCGGCCGTCGCGGATATGGCCGAGGGTCGCGGGCAGCGTGTCGCAGATGAATTGGACCCGCCCGGCGATGGTGTCCGTGATCGAGGGCCCGCTGCCGCGATAGGGCACGTGCAGCGCCTCCAGCCGCGCCATCTGCAACAGCAATTCCACGAAGAGATGCGTGGCCGAGCCGGTGCCGCCCGAAGCGTAGGAGAGGCGCCCGGGCTGCGCGCGAATCAGCGCGATCAGCTCGGCCAGGTTGTTGGCCGGCACGGAGGGGTGGACGGCGAAGACGGAGGCAACGCCCGCCACCATCGCGACTGGCGCCAGGTCACGCGCCGGATCGAAATTCAGGCGCACCAGCTCTGGCGTGATGGAGAAGGGCCCGGTGCTGGCCATGAGCCAGGTGTAGCCATCGGGCGTGGCCCGGGCGACGAACTCGCTGCCCACCGTGCCGCCCACGCCGCTCCGATTCTCGACCGTGACGGGCTGGCCCAGGGGCGCGCGCATCTCATCGGCCATCACCCGGGTCAACAGGTCGGCCGCGCCACCGGGCGGGAAGGGGGAGACGAAGCGCATGGGCCGGTTGGGCCAGTCGCCGGGCTGGGCGGCGGCACCGGCCAGGGGCAGGCCAGCCATGGTGAGGGCAAGGTTGCGGCGGCGGATCATGGAACGTCTCCACAAGGGGAGCCTCACCTTGTCCGCCGCAGAAGGCAGGTTCAACGCGGAAGCGGGGGGTGCGGCCCGCCGCGCGCCAAAACCTGCCCGGGATTCATCCATCCGCGGCCATCGACTGCGCGGATTTCACCCAGCCGCGGCCAGGGGGCCGCCTCACAGCTCCGTGAAGGGCAGCGCCAGGCGAGCATCGCCCTGCCAGGGGCCGTGGAACATCTGCAGGATGCGGTCGGCCTGGGTCATGCCGCTCTCCACGATCTCCTGGAGCGGCGCGAGGTAGATCTCCTCGCCCAGGCCGCGGGCCTTGAGGCCGGCCTCGCTGATGGCCAGTGCGTCCCGCGCCACATCGCGCAGGGAATGGCCGGCGATCTGCGCTTCCAGCGCCAGGCGCGGCGCATCGGCGCGCAGCTGGTGCATCTGCGCGACCGTCCAGTCCCGCGTCAGCGCGCGGGCCGCCTTCTGCGCGGCGTCGTCATAGATCAGCCCGACCCAGAAGGCGGGCTGCGCCTGGATCATCGCGGCGGAACCCGAATCGGAGCCGCGCATCTCGAGGAATTTCTTGAGCCGCACCTCGGTGAAGACGGTGGTCACGTGGTCGGCCACATCGCCCATCGTGGCGGCGATGCCGGGCATGCTCGCCAGGCCGGTCGTCATGAAGGTGCGGAAGCTCTGGCCCGTCGCGTCGAGCAGCTTGCCGTCCCGCGCCACGAAATACATCGGCACGTCCAGCACGAATTCCGCAAAGCGCTCGAAGCCGAAGCCCTCTTCGAAGACCAGGCCCGGGATGCCGGTGCGGTCGGGGTCCGTGTCAGACCAGACATGGCCGCGCAGCGACTTGTAGCCCGACGGCTTCCCCTCGCGCAGCGGCGATGAGGCAAACAGCGCGGTGGCGAGCGGTTGCAGCGCGAGCGAGACGCGCAGCTTCTCTACCATATCGGCCTCGTCGCCGAAATCGAGGTTCACCTGCACGGTGGAGGTGCGGAGCATCATGTCGAGGCCCATGCTGCCGCGGGTGGGCATGTAGCGCCGCATGATCGCGTAGCGGCTTTTGGGCATCCAGGACATGTCCTCGCGCCGCGCCACGGGGTGGAAGCCCATGCCGGCAAAGCCCAAGCCCAGCGGCCCTGCCACCTCATGCACATCCCGCAGGTGGGAGGCGAGCTCCAGGCGCGCGGCGTGGAGATCCTCCATCGGCCCGCCCGAAAGCTCGAACTGCCCGCCGGGCTCGAGGCTGACGGAGGCCGAGCCCTGCGTCAGGCCGATGACATTCTCGCCGTCCCGAATCGGCGCCCATCCCTTGGCCTGGATGCCTTCCAGCATCGCGCGAATGCCCTGGTGCTCGTAGTCGGGCGACGACAAATCCGCGCGGCGAAAGCCGAACTTCTCGTGCTCCGTGCCGATGCGCCAGGCGGATTTCGGCTTGCAGCCGGCGGCGAACCACTCGGCCAATTGGCGCGCGGAGGTGATCGGCGTCGGGTCAGCCTGGCCGGGATTGGACATGCGGTTGCTTTCGTTCGTGCCAGAGTGGGCGTGTGAGATCAGCGCCGGGCCTAAGTCAGCGACGGGAATCGAGCGCGAGGGAAATTGCGCCCAGTCCCGCCACCAGCGCCGTCTCCGCGCGGAGGATGCGCGGGCCGAGTGTTGCGAGCGATACAAAGGGGCGCCGGGCCAGATCGTCAAGCTCGGCCCGCTCGAAGCCCCCCTCGGGGCCCACGAGAAAGCCACAAGGGGTTGCGATTATTGCCAAAATGTCATGCAGAGGGCGAGCTTCCCGCCGCTCCGCCGCCACAAGCAGGGGGGCGCCGTCCCAGCCATCGAGCACCGCGTGCAGGGGCCGCGCGTCGCTGACCACGGGCAGGGAAAGGCGCTCACATTGCTCGGCGGCGGCGCGGGCGATGGCGGACAGGCGCTCGGTGTTGCTGTGGCCGGCGACGCAGCGGCGCGTCAGCACCGGCTGGATCACGGTGGCGCCAAGCTCGGTCGCTTTCTCCACTGCCCAATCCATCGCCTCGCGCTTCAGCGCGGCCAGCAGGGCGCGCAGCTCGGGTTCGGGGGCGGGGGCGCGCAGCTGCTCGCCCAGCCGCATGGCGCCGCGATCCTTGCGCAGGGCGGTCAGCTCGGCCGCGAATTCGCCCTCTGTCGCGTTGAAGGCGCGCAGCTCCGCGCCGGGCGAGCGGCGCAGCACATGGCCGATATGGTGCGCCTGGGCCGGCGTCATGGCGATTTCGATGCCCGGGGCGAGCGGGCCCAGGACGTGCAGCCGAGGGATGGACATGCGCCGATGTGCCGTGCTGCATGCGCGGATGCAAGACAGCGCAGGCTATACCGATATCCGCGCCGGGGGCTGGGTCGCGCGCCTGCCCGCGGCGATGCGCCCCTATGCCCTCTTGATGCGCGCCGACCGGCCGATCGGCTCCTGGCTGCTTTTCCTGCCCGGCCTCTGGGGCATCGCCTTGCAGGCCACCGGCTGGTGGCAGGGAATCTGGCTGACCATCCTCTTCTTTGTCGGCGCGGTGGTCATGCGCGGCGCGGGCTGCGTCGTGAACGACCTTTGGGATCGAGACATTGATCGTCAGGTCGAGCGCACGCGCGGGCGGCCGCTGGCCTCCGGCGCCGTCTCGGCGAAGCAGGCGGTCGCTTTCCTCGCCGCCCTCTGCGTGATCGGCCTGCTGGTCCTGCTGCAGCTGAACGCGGCGGCGATCTGGCTGGGCGTGCTCTCGCTTGTCCCGATCCTGCTCTATCCGCTGGCCAAGCGCGTCACGGATTATCCGCAGCTGGTGCTGGGCTTCACCTTCGGCTGGGGTGCGCTGATGGGCCCCGTGGCGGCGAGCGGCGGGCTGAGCTGGGCCATGCTCCTGCTCTATGCCGCCACCATCTTCTGGATCCTGGGCTATGACACGATCTACGCCCATCAGGACCGGGAGGATGACATGATGGTTGGCATCCGTTCCACCGCGCTGAAATTCGGCACGCGCACCCGTCCCTTCCTGGCCGCGTGCTACGCCGCCACGCTGGCGCTGCTGGCACTGACGGGCCAGGTCTCGGGCCTTAGCGGCTGGTTCTACCTGGCGCTGGCCATGCCGGGTGCCCTGCTGGCCTGGCAGGTCGTGAAGCTGGACATTCATGATCCCGGCCATTGCCTGGTCCTGTTCAAGCTGAACCGGGAGGTCGGGCTGCTGGGCGCGCTGGCCATCCTGATCGGGCGGATGTGAGGGAGGCGGAAGCCTTCATCCGCGCCCAGACCGCCATCAGCGAAGCGCCGCTACTGCCCGGCCTGCGCCTGCACCTGGCCACCGAGATCACGCCGATCTGGCAGGCCAGCGAGGCTTTCCTGCGGCAGCATGGCATGGAGCCCCCCTTCTGGGCCTTCGCCTGGCCGGGCGGGCAGGCGCTGGGCCGCGCCATCCGCGATGCGCCGGCCATGGTGCAAGGCAAGCGCGTGCTGGATTTCGCGGCGGGCTGCGGCATTGCCGGCATCATCGCGGCGCAATGCGGCGCTGCCCTGGTGGAGGCCGCGGAGATCGACCCGCTGGCCGTGGCGGCGATCGGGATGAATGCGGCGCTCAATGGCGTGGCGATCACGGCGCTCGGCGAGGATGTGGTGGGCAGCGCCTGCCGCTGGGAGGTGATCCTGGCCGGCGATGTCTGCTACGAGGCGCCGATGACCGCGCATATCCTGCCCTGGCTGCGCGCCATGGCGGCCGCCGGCGCCGAGGTGCTGGTGGCCGATCCAGGCCGGGCCTATCTCCCGCGCGAGGGGATGCAGGCGCTTTCCAGCCATGCCGTGCCGACCTCGCTGGAGCTGGAGGACCGGGCGGAGCGGGTGGTCACAATCGCCCGATTGCTGCCTTTTTGAAGCCATGGCGGGCGGGGAAGCTTCCTCGCATGTGGCCCGCATTCCTGGCAGCCCTGCTGCTGACGATCCCCGCAAGCCTCTCTCCCGTGGGGGCACAGACCAAGCGCGAATACGACGCGCAGGGCCGCGCGACCGGCCGCTCTGAGATGAGCGGCGACACGCAGCGCCAATTCGACGCGCAGGGGCGCGCGGTCGGGCGCAGCGAATTCCGCGGTGATACGCGGCGGGATTATGATTCCCAGGGCCGTTCGGTGGGCCGCAGCGAGCGCAGCGGGGACACGGTCCGGCAATATGACGCGCAGGGCCGTTCGGTGGGGCGCAGCGAGGTGAGCGGCGGCACCACGCGACATTACGACGCCCAGGGCCGTTCGGCGGGGCGCTCGGAGCTGAGCGGCGACACGGTGCGGCACTATGACGCCCAGGGGCGGCTGACGGGCCAGACCCGGCGCTGAAACGCGCGCCCCAGCCGCGATCTCAGGTAGTGAGCCACTTGCGTTAAAATTAAATCATGTGTCATTATTCGCGCGGGACGTGAAATGTTCACCGCGGGAGCGCTGAATGGCCAAATATGCCACGATGTCGGAATTGAAGCTGGCCTTCCCCATGATGGGATCTGCTTCCTTTGAGGTGTATCATCGGGCATTTTGTTATTTTTGTAGCGAAATCATGGGAAATGAATATGTGTGCTGGGCGGCAATCCAACAGTTCAAGCACGCGCCAAAGAAGAGAACATTGGTTTTTATCGCCGATACGTGGTTCCAGAATGGCTATGTTGGCTCTCCCACAACAACAGACCAAAGCATCCTGACGCCGATCAACACGGGATCATCCGATTCGACTTTCAAACCGCAGGACTGGACTGCGCTGCGGAAGCGGATTGGAGATGTCAAAGCGGTGCAGACCTGGACGGGGAAGCTCCGGCACGTTTTCGAAAACTTCGATGACGCAAAAAAGCGAGCCATCTCCAGCAACATGCTGGACGGTCCCGAGGGTATCCTGGAGGCGAACCTCAATCAGGGCATCAAGGACAGAGGGTCCCCATTCGACACCCAGGCCAACATCCAAGGCTCGGCCTACTACGCCAAATCGCTAAAGGAGGATGCGCCGAAGCTGAAGGAGGTGACCTTCGATACCAAAGCCATGGGCGTCTGGTAGCGCGGGGCTATCGCGTCGTCTGCTCCAGGAATCGCATCAGCGCCGCCAGGTCCTCGGCATTCCCCACCGTCTGCACCGGCATGCGGGTGCCCGGCGTCACCACATCCGGCCCGCGGGTGAAGAGGTCCGCCACCGTCTCCGGCGTCCAGGTGATGTCGCCCCGGGCGAGCCGCTCGGAATAGGCATAGCCGGGCAGGGAGCCCATGCGGCGGCCGAAGATCCGGTGCAGATGCGGCCCTGCCATCGGGCCTGTGTCGGGCCGGAGCGAGTGGCAGGCCTGGCAGGCGCGCCAGACCTCCGCGCCATGGCGATCAAGGCCTGCGATGGGCGCTTCCTCGGCCTCGGGGGCCAGGGGGCCGAGCGGGCGGGCATTCCGCGCATCCCAGCGGCGCACCCGCCGATCCTGGCCGCCGGTCCAGAGTGTTCGCCCATCGGCGGCGAAGATGGCGGACCAGACCGGCAGGCCCGGCCCATCAAGCCGGTGGCGCAGCCGGCCCTCGGGCAGGGTGTAGAGGTTCACCGCGCCGCCGATGGAACCCACAGCCAGCAGCCCGCCATCCGGGCTCGCCGCCAGGGCCACCACGGGGCGGGGGCCGGCATGGATCGCGCGCTGCGTGCCATCGGGCGTGAGCAGATGCACCGTGCCATCCACCCCCGCGCTGACCAGCGCGCCATCGGGCAGCGCCAGCAGCGCGGTCTGCGGGAAGCCGAACTCCGCGCGGGTGAGGGGGGTGCCGTCCGCATCCCAGCGACGCAGCGTGCCGTCCTGCCCTGCGCTGTGCAGCCCACCGCCCGCGAAGGCGACGGCGTTCACATTGCCCTGATGCCCCTCCAGGATACGGGCCGTGCCGGCCCTGAGGTCCCACAGACGCACGGTTCCATCCCAGGCCGCGGAGGCGAGGCCGGCGGGGCTGGCGGCCAATCCCGCCACGGGCTCGGTATGGCCTTCCAGTACCTGCTCCGGCGCCTCGCCGGCGCCCCAGATGGCGATGCGCGCATCCTCGCCGGCCGAAGCGAGGCGGCCATCGGGCAGGGTGACAAGCGCATTCACCGCGCCCTGGTGCCAGCGGATCACCCTCACGGCCCGCCCGGTCTCCGGATTCCAGAGGATCACAGCCTGGTCGAAGCCGGCCGAGGCCAGCCGGTCACCCAGCAGGGCCAGGGCGCGGACCGGGCCGCCATGGCCGGCCAAATCCTGCGCGAGGGCCGGCAGGGGAAGAAAGCCGAGGAGAATCAGTGTGAGGCGAAGCAGCATGGCGGCATTCTGAACGGCCACTCCGGGCAAACCAAGATGCGACTAAAGATTTTGTCACAAAACCCTTGTGGCGCAGCCGCGACCAAATTAACCTCGCGCAATTAATTGGCAACCCGGGAGATGCTCATGTCCACCACTGGTGAAAAAGACAAGCTCGCGATCGCCCTCCTGTTCCTGGGCGTGGCACTCGCCGCCGTGGCGACCTTCCTGCCGGTGATCTAGGTGGCCGGTCGCAGCGAGTTGCTGACGCTGACGACCTGGGACCTGCTGCCCTGGTTCACCAAGTTGAAATTTGTGGCGCTGGCCCTGCTGCTCGCCGCCGCCTTCCTGCCGCAGTTGCACAAGTGGCGCATGCTGATCGCGGTGGTGGCCGTGGTCATGGTGTTCCTGCCGGCGATCTCCTCCTTCATCTCGGCGCTCTATGCCTGGGGCACGGTGCGAGCCGACATCGTCCGCCTCTCCGGCCAGCGCACGCCCTTCGTGAACCCGGGCATCGCCAACCTTGTTCTGGTCTTCGCCGCGCTGATGGTCAGCTACGCGGTCTGGCGTATCGAGACGCTGGGCCAGCCGGCCGAGGCGCAGGGCGAAATGGCCCAGGCCTGAGCCTGCCGCCTGAGCCTGCCGCCTGAGCCCTCCCGCCGGGGCCTTGCCCCGCGAGACAATACCATTCGCCTGCCGGGTGTCTCGCCCGGCAGGTTTTTTGCGTCCGGGCTTCAGCTGCGCTTCATCGCCCGCGTCAGCGCATAGACCGGCAGCAACCCCGCCAGCACGATCAGCAGCGCCGAGGTGCTGGCCTCGGCCAGGCGCTCATCGGAGGCGAGGTTGTAGACGCGCACCGCCAGCGTGTCGAAATCGAAGGGGCGGACGATCAGCGTCGCCGGCAATTCCTTCATGGTGTCCACGAAGACCAGGATGCCCGCCGTCAGCAGGGCCCCGCGTGAGAGCGGCAATTCCACACGCCACACCGCCTCGCCCGGGCCGCAGCCGAGTGAACGCGCGGCCGACTGGAAGCTGGGCTTCAGCCGCGCCAACCCACTCTCGACCGAGGAGAGGGCCACGCCGAGGAAGCGCACCAGATAGGCGAAGATCAGGGCCGCGATGCTGCCCGAGAGCAGCAGGCCGGAACTCACGCCAAAGCTCGCGCGCAGCCAGGCATCCAGCGCATTGTCGAAGAGGCCAAAGGGCACCAGCGTGCCCACCGCGATGACCGAGCCCGGGATGGCATAGCCGAGGCCGGCCGCGCGATTGGCCCAGCGCCCCGTGGCACTCGGATAAAGCCGCGTGGCCCAGGCGAGCCAGGCGGCGATCAGCACGGCGAGGATGGCGGTAATGCTGGCCAGTGTCAGCGAATGCGTCAGGAAGGGCAGGAAGCGGCTGGGCGAAAGCGGATCCCCGGCCTCGATCATCAGCGCGAAGAGCGCGCCGGCCGGAATCACGAAGCCCAGCAGCAAGGGCGCCGTGCAGGCGAGGATGGCCAGCGCCGCCTTCATGCCACGCAGTTCCACCGGGCGGAAAGGCGCGTGGCGCGTCGTCATCGGGTGGAAGCGCCGCCCGCCGCGGCTGGCCTGTTCGAGGGCCAGCAGCAGGCCCACGCAGAACAGGAGGGCGGCGGCGAGCTGGCTGGCGGCGCCGCGATCGGCCATGCCGAACCAGGCCTCGTAGATGCCGGTGGTGAAGGTGCGCAGGCCGAAATACTGGACCGTGCCGAAATCGGCCAGGGTTTCCATCAGCACGAGGGCCAACCCCGCCACCAGCGCCGGCCGGGCCAGCGGCAGCGCCACATGCCAGAAGCAGCGCGAAAGCGAATGGCCGAGCGTGCGTGAAACCTCGACCAGGCAGGTGGACTGCGCCAGGAAGGCAGCGCGGCAGAGCAGATAGACGTAAGGATAGAGCACCATCGCGAGCACCACGGCGGCACCCTGGAGGCTGCGCATTTCGGGAAACCAGTAGTCGCCATAGCGCCAGCCGGTGGCGCCGCGCAGGCTGGATTGCAGCGGCCCCGCCACATCCATCAGCCAGGTCCAGGCGTAGCCGCTGACATAGGCGGGCATGGCGAGCGGCAGGAGCAGCGCCAGTTGCAGGGCCGCGCGGCCCCGGAACTCGCAGGCGGTGACGAGCCAGGCGGTGATGGCGCCCGCACTTCCCGCCATCAGCGCCACCAGCAGGGCCAGCGCCGCGGTGGTGCCCAGCATCTCGGCGAGCGAGGTGCGCCAGATATGCAGCCACGCCTCGCCCGCGGGCGTGATGGCGGCGGCCAGCACGGCGGCGATGGGCAGCAGGATCAGCGCGGCGAGGCCGAGCGTCAGCCGAACCCAGAGGGGCTGGCGGCGCGCCAAGGTGGGCAGGGCGGTGGCGCTCATCGTGAGTTGCGACGCATTCTCATTTGCGGCGCATCCCTACACCAAAGCGGGCGCGCGGTCAGCCCTTCTTGGCGGCTTCCCATTCGGCGAGGGTCACGCGCGGCACCTCCACCCGGTCGGTCGTGCGGGTGTACCAGCCGCGGCCATGCATGCGGCCCACGAGGTCGAGCTTCGGGGTGTCGATGTAGTGCTTCACCGGGTCCATCACCGCGTCGTCGCGCACATGCATGGCCAGCACCTTGCCGAGCACGATGGTGTGATGCCCCACGGGGATCAGCTGGAAGGTCTCGCATTCCAGGGCCACCGGGCTCTCGCCGATGCGCGGCACCTTGATCTTGCTGGAAGCGACCTTGGTGAGCTTCGCCTCCTCCAGCTCATCCACCTCGGGGCCGAAATCGGTGGCGGTGATGTTCATGTGCGGCAGATGCGATTGCGGCACCAGGCAGACCACGAAGTGGCCGAGCGCCTTGATGTTGGCCAGCGTGTCCTTGCTGGAACCCGAGGGCTTCGGGCCGCAGCCGATGCCGATGACGACGGGATCGTCCGAGAAGGCATTGAAGAAGGAATAAGGCGCGGCATTCACCACGCCCGCCGCATCCTGCGTCACCACCCAGGCGATCGGCCGGGGCACGATGGTCGAGACGACGAGCTTGTAACGCTCGGAGGTGGGCAGGGTTTCGAAGTCGAAGAACATGTCCGGGCGGCCTCGCGTGTTGTGAGTGCAAGTTGCGGGGGGCGGACGTTTCTGTCGAGGGGGCGTTCACGCGGCTTTAAGTCGGCATGCCGCAGGTTGGCCCGGACAAGGAGATATGCCCCATGCGTTTCTTTCGCGATTTGTCGGTTGGTCGAAAACTGGCGGTGAGCGCGGGCGTGGCCCTGCTGCTGCTGGGCGGGTTGGTGACGCTCGTCACGCGCGAGAATGCGCAGGTGGCGGCGGAGCAGGCCTCTGAGCGGCGCGCCGCCGAAGCGAGGTTGGCGGCCTTGGAGGCCGGGCGCGCCGTCCTGGGCGCGAACAACGCGCTGCGCGGTGTCCTTCTGGCCAATCAGCCCGAGCGGGTCCAGGCGGATGCGGCGGTGATGGAGGCGCGGCTCACCGAGACGCTGCAGGCGCTGGAACGGGCGCGCAGCCTGGCCGCCGCCGCTGCCCTCGCGCCGCTGGAGACGACCATCCGCGAATTCGCCGATTTCCGCGCATCGCTTGCGGATTCAGTCACGGCCCGGCGCGAGTTGATCCAGCGGCGCGACGCCGATTTCTTCCCGCGCTTTTCCGAATTCGACCAGGCGCTGGAAGCGGCTGCCGCCAACCTGCAATTCGGCGTGGAGGGCGACGCGCGGGACGAGTTGCGCGACGTGATGAACACCTATGTCCAGGCCATCAACGAGGTGCGGCTGAGTCTCCAGCGCTACTTTGCCACGGATGAGCCGGCCGCCGCCACCCGCGCCCGCCGCGCGGCGGCGCAAAGCCGGGTGCATGCGCGCCGCCTCGCCGCGGCCGCGCCCGCCTCGGTCAAGCCCGACATGGACCGCCTCACCGCCACCGGCCAGGCCCTGGCCGAGCAGGCCGAGGGGGTGATGGCGGTGGCCACACGCATCCAGGACATCCGCGCCAACCGCAACACGCCGGCGCGCGAGCGCATGACGGCGGCGCTGGCCCAAGCCAACACGGCGCTGGAGGCCGAGACCCAGGCCAATGCCGCTTCCGCCGCCGCCGCCATGGCGGCGCTGGAGCGCAGCGTGTGGATCATCGGCGGCGTGGTCGCGCTGTTGCTCATCGTCTCGGGCTGGCTCACGGCGCGCGCCATCGGCACGCCGCTGGCCCGCATCACGGGCGCCGTGCGCCGCATCGCCGGGGGTGACACCGCAACGCCCGTGCCCGACCGCAACCGCCGTGACGAGATCGGCCAGATCGCCGAGGCGCTGGAAGGGCTGCGTGGCGAGGTGGAGCAGGCCTTCGCGCGCCAGCAGATGCTGGAGCAGATGTCCGTCGGCGTGATGATGGCCGACCCGAAGGACGACTTCCGCATCACCTACATGAATCCGGAGACGCATCGCCTGATCAAGCTCATCGAGCATGTCCTGCCGGTCAAGGCCGAGGACATGCTGGGCCAGAGCGTCGACATCTTCCACAAGCACCCGGGGCATCAGCGCGCGATGCTGGCCGATGGCTCGCGCCTGCCGCACCGCACCCGCATCACCACCGGCGGCGAGGTGCTGGACCTCAGCATCACCGCCATCCGGGATCGCGCCGGGAACTACGTGGCGCCCATGCTGGTCTGGAATCTGGTCACCGCCCAGGCAAAGCTCGCCGACCGGTTCGAGCAGGAGATGGGCGGCGTGGTGGATGCGGTGGCCGCCGCTGCCGGTCAGATGCAGCAATCCGCCAATACCCTCTCCGCCTCGGCCGAAACCTCGGGCCGCGAGGCCGATGCGGTGGCTGAGGCCTCGGGCCGCGCCGGCGCCGATGTGCAGGCGGTGGCCGCCAGCGCCGAGGAACTGGCCGCAAGCGTCGCCGAGATCACGCGCCAGGTGGCCGAGGGCGCCGAGGTGGCGCGCACGGCGGCCGATGCGGCGCGGGCCACCGATGGCACGGTGCAAGGCCTGGCCCAGGCCGCCACGCGCATCGGCGATGTGGTGCGGCTGATCAGCGACATCGCGGGCCAGACCAACCTTCTCGCGCTGAACGCCACGATCGAGGCCGCCCGCGCCGGCGATGCCGGCAAGGGTTTTGCCGTGGTGGCGAGCGAGGTGAAGAATCTGGCGGCGCAAACCGCCAAGGCCACCGAGGAGATCGCCGGCCAGATCGGCGGCATCCAGGGCAGCACGAGCGAGGCCGTGGCCGCGCTGCAATCCATCACCGCGACCATCGAGCGGATGAACGAGGTGACGACCGCGATTGCCGCCGCCGTCGAGGAGCAGGGTGCGGCCACGCGGGAAATCGCCCGCAGCGCGGCCCTGGTGGCCGAGGGCACGGGGGCGGTCACGCGCCGCATCGAGGATGTGCGCGCGGCCTCGAGCGAGACCGGCCGCTCGGCGGAGGAGGTGCTGGTCGCCGCGAACGGCATGGCGCAGCAGGCGGGGCTGCTGCGCGACAAGTCCGGCGACTTCCTCAAGCAGGTGCGGGCGAGCTGAGGCGTCAGGGGGCGGCGAAGACCCGCCCCCAATCCTCCCGCATCGAGACCACCTGCCAACCCCGCATCGGCGCCTCGTCGAGCGCGCGGGCGAGGCGGCCGAAGTGGCTCTCGCGGTCATAGGCGTATTCGCGCACGGCGTCGTCATGGTGGATGATCATGCCGAAGCGCTGGCCAGGGCCCTCGGTCACGTAGCGCAGCATGTGCCAATCGCCATCCGAATTGGCGAAGGCGGCGATGGGGCGGCGGCCGATGAAGCGGGCGATGCCGACGGGCTTGCCCGGGCCGTCATCCACGAAATCCAAGCGGGGCTCCCGCGTCAGCGTGATGCGGCCCGCGGACTCGCCCGGGGTGAGGGCGAGGCTGGAGCCCACCACCTGATGCGGCGGGATCCGGTAGGCCTGTTCGGAGAAGGCGCGCACGAACTCGACGCCGCCGCCGGAGGCGATGAAATTCGTGAAGCCCTGGGCGCGCAGCAGGGCAAGCACCTCCAGCATCGGCTGGTAGACCAGGGCGGTGTAGGGGCGGTTCCA
>LNFM01008034.1_pt1 | contig 16160 bp, 8 predicted proteins | sample 596031 | NCBI WGS metagenome assembly LNFM01 (sample SAMN04254537, study PRJNA301005) | activated carbon metagenome | isolation source: dual media filters at the Ann Arbor, Michigan drinking water treatment plant | place: USA: Ann Arbor
CCTTTCGTTGAAGACCGCCGTAATATCCTGGTGATTCGCCCGCACTTTCACTTGGGCGTGCTCTCGTCCACCTCGATGGCCACCCTTCAGTACGCGTTGAAGCGCGGCATCGAATCGGTGTACCAGCTTGAGGAGAGTGAGCTCATGGCTGAGCCGCTCCCCGGTCGTGACAACCGCCAGGCCATCTTGTTTTATGAGGCAGCCGAAGGTGGCGCAGGCGTACTCACCCGAATCGCTACCGAGCCCTCGGCGCTTACAGCGGTGGCCGCCGAAGCACTGGAAATCATGCATTTCAAGCGGCCGCCCAATGGGCAGGCCTGGAGCAAGTCAGACCTGCACACCGAGCTCGACGAGCACGGGCAACCCGTGTGTGAGGCCGGCTGCTACAAATGTCTGCTGTCCTATTACAACCAGCCCGACCATACCCTCATTGACCGATTGGACAAGCAAGCCAGTGGCCTGGTTCTGGACGTTCTGTGCAGGCTTACTGCCTCCAGCTCAGCCTTGGGCACCCAAGGTCGGGCGCCAGAGCAGCACAGTGCTGAGTTGGCGCGCATGTCCACGAGCAGTCTGGAGAAAGCATGGTTGGAGCATGTCGAAGCCCATGGCTATCTCAAGCCAGACCGTGCACAACACACGCTGAAAGCTGCCGGCGCCAATGCCGACTTCTTTTATGACGACCTGAATCTTGCCGTTTTCATCGATGGCCCACACCATGACAGCGAGAGCCAGGCAGCAAAAGACGCGGATATCAACCGCCGTCTGGAGGACTTGGGCGTTATTGTCGTGCGCTTCTCCAAAGACACCGCCAACTGGCCGGCCGTGTTCGCAGCCAATGCCGACTTGTTTGGGGTCGGCAAGTGAAGGGCAAGCAGACGGACCTGTTCGCTGAGCTTTCTGCCTCCAGCCGCAGGCGCCTTCAGTCATTTGCGGATTGCGCGGCTGCGATTGACGGCCTGTTTCAGGACGCCCTGAGGAGGGACGGCAGTACCGCGTTTGAGGAATACATCGAGTTTGCTCGCCGCATGAGCAACTTGTCCGTCTACAACGCCATGCTGGTCCGGGTGCAGAGGCCTGGGGCGGCTGCTGTTGCCACAGAGAGGAAGTGGAATTCCATCCAGAGAAACGTCAAGCCGGGGGCCATCCCCATCGTTGTCTTGCGCCCCTTTGGTCCGGTGTCGTTTCTGTACGAGGTCGCCGACACCGATGGTTTTCCATTGCCAGGCGAGCACGCCAATCCATTTGTGGCCCACGGTGAAATGAACGAAGTGGAGTGGGCGAGCTTGCTCAAACACCATCGGGAAAAAAGCGCCGTCCGAATCGAGGAGCGCAACTTCGGTTCGTTGTTGGCAGGGACCGCCCGGAATACCCCGGAGATTCCCTCGTTGGTTCCGGACCTGACCACCACGGAGTGGTTGATTCAGCTCAATCAGAACCACACCATACCGACGCGCTTTGCAACCCTTTCCCACGAGCTTGGGCACATTTTCTGCGGACACTGCGGGGCAGACCCTCGTGGCCGATGGCCGAATCGGTCTTCGCTTCCTCACCCGGTCAAAGAATGCGAGGCTGAGGCGGTGGCCTACCTGGCATGCTCCAGACGCGAATTGACAGGTACATCGTCCGAATACCTGTCAGACCTCATTAAGAAGGCGGACCTTAAACAGGTCAGTCTTTACGCCATATTTGAAGCAGCCAACCGGGTCGAAACCCGAATGACGGAAGGTCACTAAGTTGCAAGTCAGTTTTCTCCCAGGCAGTCTCGTTTCAGCCCGCGGCCGCGAATGGATAGTGCTCCCCGAGTCCGAACCCGAAACCTTGCGGCTGCGCCCGCTGGGCGGTGGGGAGAAGGACGAATCACTCATCTACCTGCCGTTGGAGCGCCAGCCCGTTGGTCCCGCCACCTTTCCATGGCCTACCTTGGCGCAGGCGCGCAACCACTCGGCTAGCCAATTGCTCATGGACGCCTTGCAGCTCAAACTGCGCAGTGGGGCTGGCCCCTTCCGCAGCTTCGGCAACATCGCTGTTGAGCCTCGTGCCTACCAGTTAGTGCCCTTGCTCATGGCCATGAAACTGCCCACCGTTCGCTTGCTGATTGCGGACGACGTGGGTATCGGCAAAACCATCGAAGGTGCACTAATTGCACGTGAGATGCTGGACCGTGGCGAAATCCAGCGCATGGCCGTGTTGTGCCCACCGCATCTTTGCGAACAGTGGCAGCGCGAACTGGACGAGCATTTCCACATTCAGGCCGTAGTTGTCCGCAGCGCCACTGCGGCCCGGCTGGAGCGCGACCTTCCCCCAGGTACATCGGTATTCGACGCACACCCGTTCACCGTTGTCAGCCTGGACTACATCAAGTCTGACCGGAGGCGCGAAGCTTTCCAGCGTTTTTGCCCAGAGTTCGTCATCGTGGACGAGGCGCACACCTGTACCCAAGGTGGGCAGGTGCGCCAGCAGCGTTACCAGCTCCTCAAAGGCTTGTCTGAAGACGCCAACCGCCACATGTTGCTGCTGACAGCTACGCCTCACAGTGGCGATGAAGACGCGTTCTTCAACCTTTTGGGCCTTCTGCGCCCCGACTTTACTCAGCTCAAGGACCTTCCACCCACCGCTCGAACGGACCTGCGCGAGGCCTTGTCCATGCACTTTGTGCAGCGCCGTCGCCCCGACATCGCAGAGTGGCAGGACACTTCGATGTTCCCGGACCGAAGAACCAAGGAAGAGACTTACCGTCTCACCGGTGCGTGGGGTCAACTGTTCAACGATGTGCTGACCTACGCACGCGAATTGGTTGAGCGCTCCGAAGGCAAGGCGCTGCGCGAGCAGCGCATGAACTGGTGGGCCGCGCTGGCCTTGCTGCGCTGCATCTCCTCGTCCCCTGCGGCCGCTGTCAACGCCCTGCGTACACGGCTTGACGGTTCGATACGTTCAGACGCCGAGGACGATTCAGACCTGCCACTGGAGGAGCTTGAGGCCCAAGCCGCCGAACGAGTGCTGGATGGCACCGACGACGCGCTGTCCAGCGACGACATTGAACCCGCCGCGCAGACCGAAGACACCGCCCGTTTGCGGGAGCTTATTGCCGCCGCAGAAAAGTTGGCCGGCGCGGCCAACGACCCCAAGCTTGCAAAGCTGCAAGAGCACTTGGCCGGTCTGGTCAAAGAGGGCTTTCAGCCCGTGGTGTTCTGCCGCTATATCGCCACAGCCCATTACTTGGCCGAGTTCCTGCGCGGCAAGTTCAAAGACGTCACCGTCAAGGCCGTCACCGGTGAACTCACGCCCGGCGAGCGCGAAGCCGCTGTGGCCGAACTGGGCGAGTCCGACAAACGCATCCTGGTGGCCACCGATTGCTTGTCCGAAGGTATCAACTTGCAGGGGCTGTTCACCTCGGTAGTTCACTACGACCTGAGTTGGAACCCCACGCGTCATGAGCAGCGGGAAGGCCGCGTTGACCGTTTTGGCCAACGAGCCAAAGAGGTGCGCAGCACCATGCTCTACGGGGAAGACAACCCGGTGGATGGTGCGGTGCTGCAGGTAATCCTGCGCAAGGCCGAGGCCATCCGCAAAGAGCTGGGCGTTCTTGTTCCCATGCCAGACGACCAAGGCAAGCTCACGCAGGCCCTGCTCAACGCGGTGTTGCTGCGCAAGAACCATGTGGTTGGCAGTCAGTCCCAGCTGGACTTCGGCGAACCCGCCAAAGAGATTGAATCCGTCTGGCAGAGCGCCCGCGAAAAGGCAGCAAAGAACCGCTCCATCTTTGCCCAGCGCCGCTTGAAGCCCGACGACGTGTTACCCGAATGGCGCAAATCCGCCGCTATTCTCGGCGGCGAAGACGACGTACAGCGCTTCGTCACCCGCGCCCTGTCCAAGTTGGGCGTGCCGCTGGACGCCTACAAACAGCACCACAAGGCCTACCTGGACCAGTTGCCCCAGGCACTGCGCGAGCGTCTGGCCTCAGACGGTTTCACGGGAACCCTGCGTCTCGACTTCAAGCAGCCCCCAGCGCAGGGGGCCACCTTCATCCAACGCACGCACCCGCTCGTTGTGGCGCTGGCCGACACTTTGCTGGAGCAGGCCCTCGACCCCCGCAGCGAAGAAGCCGACGGCGTGGCCCGCGCCGGTGCTGCCTTTGTGGGCAACGTCGCCCTCAAGACCACCGTGCTGCTGCTGCGCTTGCGTCACCAACTCAGCGTAACCCGAGGCAGCCAGACCCGACTCATCCTTTGCGAAGAGACCGTGACCGTCAGTGCCACCGGTACCGAACCCCTCACCGAACTGTCCCCCACCCAAACGAGCGAGCTGCTGGGCTGCGAAGCCACCCGCAACATGCCCTCAGTCATTCGGGACCGCCACATCCAACAGGCCCTGGACACGTTGCCCAACTGGAACGGCGCGCTCGAAGCCATCGCCAAAACACGGGCCAACGCTTTGCTTCAAGACCACCGCCGCGTGCGCGAAGCCGCCGATGCCCGAGGTACCTACCAAGTCACGGCCAGCTTGCCGGTGGACGTGATGGGTGTTTACGTGCTGGTCCCAGCCGCGGTGGAGGCTTGAGCATGGCACGCAAGAACGTCCACCAACTCGCCTACACCGCTATCCGTATCGAAGGCGGTCTCATCCCGGCTGAAGAGCTCACCCGCCTCACTACCTTGCAGGCGCCAGATGCCACACAGCAGACCGAGGCGCACTACCAAATTCCTAAAGGCCTGAAGCTACGCGACGAAATCGCCCGCAACTTCAAGATTGCCCAGAACCTCTGGCAAGACTTCCAGGCCCAGCGCCATCGCACCGGTGTAGATGCACACAAAACCACTGTGCGCGACTTCCTGTTGCCCCTGCTTCGTCAGGCCATGGGCTACACCGACCTTGCACCCGCAGCCGCCATACAGGCCAGCAACAGCGCACATCACAGCTACCAGATTGGCCACGCCGCCCTAGCTGGGCGCTTGCCCGTCGTGCTGGCAGGGCACGACCAACCGCTGGACCAAGCCGCAGAGCGATTTGGCGACACCAACCCAGACACGGGTCGCACCCGCCGCCGCAGTCCTTACATGCTGGCGCAAGAGGCGCTCAATGCGACCGACCGCTCGCTTTGGGCCATCGTCAGCAACGGGCTGACCCTGCGCATCCTGCGCGATAACCCCAGCCTCACCCGCCCCGCATATGTCGAGGTGGACCTCGAAGCGCTTTTCACAGAAGAGCTCTACGCCGACTTCACCGCGTTTTGGTTGCTGGCCCATGCCAGCCGCTTTGGCCTGGCCGAAGCCGAGCCCGCTGATTGCCCCTGGGAGCGTTGGCGCAATGCTGGCCAGGCCGTCGGCGTCACCGCGCGGTTGAACCTGCGATACCAGGTGGCCGAGGCCCTTCGTTCCCTGGGCACCGGCTTCCTGCGACACCCAACCAATGCCGACCTGCGCGCAGTATTGCAAGACGCCGAGCATGGCAGCGCCACCAAACAGCGCTTCTTTGAAGAGCTGCTCAGCCTCGTCTACCGCTTCATCTTCCTTGCTACGGTGGAAGACCGCGGCGACGCCAGCTCAGGCCGCTCGCTCATCTTCACGCCCGAAGCCACTGACGCCGCTCAAGCACGCTACTGGGCGGGCTACAGCCTCACCTGGTTGCGCGAGCGCGCCGTACGCCGCAGCAGCCACGACGCGCACAGCGACCTGTGGCAAGCCCTGTCCATCACCTTCGATGGCTTGGCCACTGGCCAGCCGGCCTTGGGTCTGCCTGCGTTGGGTGGACTGTTTGCTGCCGAGCAGTGCCCATTGCTCAACGCTTGCCAGCTGGAAAACCGCCACCTGCTAGCTGCCGTGTTCCAACTCGGCTACTTCCGCCAGGCCACTGGCCTCACCCGCGTGAACTACCGCGACATGGGTGCCGAAGAGTTGGGCAGCGTGTACGAGAGCCTGCTGGAGCTGGTGCCCGACATCCAGCACCTCACCCAGCCCCACGTTGTTCGCCTGGGCTTTGTGGGTGATGAGGACGACTCGAGCAACAAGGGCAACGCACGCAAGCTGACCGGGAGCTATTACACGCCGGACAGTTTGGTGCAGGAGCTCGTCAAGAGCGCACTCGAGCCAGTACTGGCGCAAGCCATACAGGACCACCCCACCAATCCTGTGGACGCAGTGCTGCAGCTCACCGTGTGCGACCCGGCCTGCGGCAGCGGCCACTTTCTGCTGGCCGCCGCTCGCCGCATGGCCGATGAAGTTGCCAAGTTACGCACCCAGGCCGACGGTGGTGCGCCCACGCCCGCCGACTACCGCCACGCCCTGCGCGACGTGGTGAGTCACTGCATCTACGGCGTTGATAAGAATCCGATGGCCATCGCCCTGGCCAAGACTGCACTCTGGCTGGAAGCCTACACCCCGGACAAGCCACTCACCTTCATCGACCACCATCTCCAGGTGGGCGACGCGCTGCTGGGTGTGCTCGACCCAAAGATTCTGGAGAACGGTATCCCCGACGCTGCCTACGCCGTTCTCAGCGGTGACGACAAGGCGGTCGCCTCAGCCCTGAAGAAACAGAACAAGTTGGACTTGAAGAGCTGGAAACAAGTGGTGGCCAACGACCTGTTCGCAGCCACCACGCTGGTTCAAGACGCTGACGCGGTGGAGCACCTTGACGACGACACCCTGGACAGCATTGCTGCCAAGCGCAGCGCCTGGAGCGAAGCCAACCAACAGGCGCAGCGCAGCACCCTAGCCAAGTTGGCCGACACCTACGTGGCGGCCTTTCTGGCACCCAAGGTGTCAGACGGTCAGCTGCGCATTCCCTTGTCTGGCTACCTGTGGGGGCTGATGCACCCCAATCCGAACCAGACGGCATCTGCCGACACGGCACAGGCGGCGCACGACCTTTGCCGTACCTACGGCGTGTTCCACTGGTGGCTGGCCTTCCCCCAGGTGGCGGCCAAAGGCGGCTTTGGTGTGATGCTGGGCAATCCGCCGTGGGAACGCATCAAGCTGCAGGAAGAAGAGTTCTTCGCCACCCGCAGCCCGCTGGTGGCTGTCGCAAAGAACAAGGCCGAACGCGCCAAACGCATCGAACTTCTGCGGCAGGGCGTGTTGTTGCACACCCTGTACCCAGATGTAGAAGCCGCTGAGGGATTGAGTCCACCCAACCGGGCTGAGATGCGTTTGCACGAGGAGTTCATAGCTGCCCGTCGAGGCGCAGAAGCGGCCAGCCTCTACGCGCACGACAGTGGTCGCTACCCACTCACTGGTGTGGGAGACGTCAATACCTACGCTTTGTTCGCTGAGAGCCTATTCCAACTAACTGCTCCAGGTGGGCGGGCTGGTTTTATTGTGCCAACCGGCATTGCTACCGACGACACAACAAAGGCCTACTTCGAGCGACTCGCTGTCGGTGGGTTCTTGCGGAGCTTGCTGTGTCTGGAGAACGAGGAGTTCGTCTTTCCTTCCGTTCATCATGCGTTTCGATTCGCTTTGCTCACACTTAGCGGCCAGCCATCAGGTGAACCCGCCACGCTTGTATTCTTTGCGCGCCAGCCGGAGCAGATTCACGACCCGCGCCGCCGCTTCGCGCTGACCCCGGATGAGTTCAGTCTCATCAATCCCAACACACGTACCTGCCCGGTGTTTCGTAGTGAGCGCGATGCTGAGTTGACCAAGAAGATTTACCGCACTGCTCCGGTTTTAATCACGGAAGCCCCCGGTGGAGATGAGGGCACTGTCGTGAAAACAGAGCGGAATCCGTGGGGAGTTCGCTTTCAGGCGATGTTCCACATGTCCGGTGACAGCCCTCTATTCGCTGATGCGCCGGCTCAAGCAGGTCAGCATCAACGCCTGCCTCTGTATGAGGCGAAGATGATTCACCAGTTCGACCACAGATGGGCGACGTACGTCGATGCCGAAAGTGGCACGCCTGGCGAGGTAGAAACAGCCGACGTGAGTGATACGCTGAAGGCCGACCCCACGTTCGCCGCACAACCGCGTTACTGGGTGGAAGAGCGCGAAGTGCTCGCCCGCATAGCCCGCGTGCCCTCGCGGGTGGCGCGCGCATGGCTGGCGCTTTACGCGGCACTCGACATGCACTCATCAGTTGACCAAAAAATCGCTTTGGACGGAGCGCATACAGACCTGCGGTTGTCACTGGCGCAATGGGTAGCGGGCGAATTGTTCTACACGGCGGCTGCCCCGGCGCCTACAGCCGATGGATGGACCGCACAGCAGGCGCAGCGTTACATCGCTACGGTCGAACAGCAACTTCAGTCTCGCTTTCCGAAGTTGGATAGCGTGCTGCGTGGCGATGGAATGACCACCAAGAAAGCCCTTTCAGACTTTCCAAAGTGGGCTCAACAGAACAGGGACTGTCGTTTGGATACGGTAGAAATGTCAGAGCTGGCGAAGGCGTGTCAATCTGCTGACACACCTCTGCGCCTCCTGCTTGACCAGTGGATGGACCACCGCAGCCCGCGGTGGCTGATGGGGTGGCGAGACATCACTGGAGTGGAGAAAATTAGAACCCTCATCAGTTCAGTCGTCCCGCGCTCAGCGGTGGGTGACAAGTTTCTCCTGATGCGGCCGTCCACATCGGCACCACTTTGCGCAGCTCTTCTTGGAAATCTTGACTCTCTCGTCTGTGACTTTGTGGCACGGCAAAAGGTCGGAGGAACATCGTTCAAGTACTTCACCATGAAGCAAATAGCGGTACTGCCTCCCGAAAGTTATACCAGCATTGACCTGGCTTTCATCGTGCCCCGCGTTCTCGAACTCACATACACCGCGAACGACCTCGAACCATGGGGAAAAGACCTTGTCGCGTACGACCCGCGCCCAACTTCCGAGCAGAACCAGCCCTTCACTTGGAGTCCCGAACGCCGCGCCCAACTACGCGCTGAACTCGACGCCTACTACGGCCGCCTCTACGGCCTGGACCGCGACGAACTGCGCTACATCCTCGACCCCTCCGATGTAATGGGTCTCGACTACCCCAGCGAAACGTTCCGCGTACTCCAGAAGTACGAGATGCGTGTCTTCGGCGAATACCGTACTCAGCGGCTAGTGCTGAAGGCTTGGGATGAACTCGACGCAGGTGGGCTGGTCCATCGTGCATTGGCAAGTAGTTCGGCACCAAAGTACTCGGAGCAGAGCGTCATACGCAATCCGCAGGAAGCGGAATTTGCCGGCCTCCTCATCTCTTTGGTTCAGGCGAGCCCCCTTGGGATATCCGTTGAGGCCATTCAGGATGTGGTCGCTCACGCGAGCATGGCCACTGCCTATTTGGAGCCTGCTGAAGCCAGTCGTCTCAACTCCTTGGTCGCGAAGACGGAGGTATTGGGGCGAAGCTCTGCTTTGAACCTAGTGTTGCCATTTGTCCAGCGACTTGAAGTAGCAGGAGCCGTTCAGCGCAAACGTGCTGGGGCGTCAAGCATCTTCATGATTGGTGTCGGAGCCATGCCGCCTGATGTTTCTTGCCAACCAGAACATGCAGAAATGGCGCGGCTCATGCTCAAGTTGGAAGCTTTACGGGCAGGTTCAAAGGCAGTTAGCGCCCCTGATGATGGCCTGGGCCACCAAGCACAAGGTGGCGGATAGGGGCATCACATGGCGACTTGGCTCCAAGCTCACCCGGCAATCCGCGCCCTGCCGCGCCTTTGGGTGGAGCGTGTCTGGCTACTAGAGTCGCGCGAGCCGCTGACCGTTACCCGTGAGGTGGTACTGCGCCCGGGTGTAAATGTGGTGTGGGCCCGAGAGCCCGAGTCAGATGCAGGGAGTGGGCTGGCGAGCGCAGGCCACGGGGTTGGCAAGACGTCGTTTTGCTTGCTTCTGCGCTATCTTTTGGGCGACGAAGCGACAGCCATTACCACCTTGCGGGAGAAAGCCGCGGCGAGATTTCCCAAGGGTGGAGTAGCGGCCCAAGTCCATGTCGACGGGGTGTCGTGGCTTACGTACCGACCCTACGCGGCGTTTGGGCACAGTTTGGCCAGGACTGGGGTCTCTCTTGAATCTCTGTTTGAAAACCCGCGAGCGGGCGACTTCTCTGCGTACCAGGCGGCACTGCAGACCGCGTTCATCGGTCGGCTGCCGGCGCAAACTCTTCCCGGAACCAACCAACAACTGGAATGGCGACATTTGCTCGCCTGGTGCATTCGCGAGCAGCGCACGCGCTTCGATGGGTTCTTCCATTGGCGTGAGGGCGATGGACTCGGCTTCCGGCGGCCCCGGCAGGACCCTCCGCTGTTCGTGAGCTCAGTGCTGGGTATCTTGGATACTGGAATTGATGCGTTGATGCGAGACATTGAACGGTTAGATGCGGAACAGAGCCAGGTTCAAGCCCAAATACCCGAGCTGGAACGAGTTCCCGTCTTCGAGCTAGCACGGTTGGAGAGGCGTCTCCGTTCCTTGGTAGGCGCTGGCGATGATTGCCCACTCTACGAGTCCATCTCGGAGGACTCGCTGGAGGCGCAGGTCAAGTTGCACTTGAAAGCGGCACAAGCCTCCGAATCAACTATCGAGGCACAAGCCGTTGCCGCGGAGGCGACCATGACCCCCGATATTTCCAACCTGGCCGAGCTAAGGAAAGAGGCGGACCGTCGCACACTGGAAAAGGGAATTGCCAAGTCGCTGCTCGATGCGAAAGAAGATGACTACCGCCGATTGACCAACGAGCTTGCAGAGCTCGAACAGCTTGTGGGCCATTGCCGACACGGGAAAATTGATTTCGATGATTGCCAGCACATCAAGGTCCTCAAAACCACAGTGAGCCTTCCATGGCGCCTGGATACGATAGCGTCGAAGGCGTCGGTGCCAGAGCGTCACAAAGCATTAGAAGCTGCTAGTTCTGCGGAGGCAGTCGCGAAGAGTCGTTTGGAAGAGCAGGCGAACAAGGTCGCGCGGCTCCGTTCCGGTATTGCTGGGCTCAGGATGAGAGCGGCAACGAGCAGCGTGAGCAGGTCCACCGTGGAGCAGGAATGGTCCGAGCTTCAGCTTCGCGACAAACTGCGAAAAGAGGGCAAGGACACAGCTGAACTCCAACGAGCACGAACGCGCGATGCTGAGCTGAAGGCAGACCTGGCGAGCAAAAAGTCCGCATTGGTGCAACGCAGACAACAGGCCTCTGTACGGGTCGACCAGCTGAAAGCGTTGACGGCACTCGTGACGCAGGCCCTATTGGGGGAGCCAGGACACGGCCGGTTCCTGCCGGAGTCGGACTTCAGACCCTTCAGTTTGGCAGTGGGAGGTGAGGCCTATCAAGTCTTGGAGGTCTTGCTCGGGGACCTGACATGCCTGCTTGACGCTGCCACTTCGAACGAAAGCAATCATCCAGGGTTTCTTGTCCATGACTGCCCACGTGAGGCGGACATGAGTGCACTGCTGTACAGAAACTTTTTGAAGGCAGCGTTGGACGCCGACTTGCAACTGGCATCAATGAATGGCGTCTCGTTCCAGTACATCGTCACCACAACGTCTGCACCACCAAGCGAGCTCACAAAATTTCCTTACTTGGTTCTTGAGCTGCAAGCGGGTCTTGAGGACGCCCTGCTTTTCAGGCGGAAGCTGGAACGCGAGCTCCCGCTGGTGGCTTGAAGCTCTAAAACAACAGTCAAATAGCCATGACACTCGGTTCGGTCCCATGCGCATGCAGCGGCAACAACCAAAATTGCTTTCGTTGTTGGGGAACTGGCATGGTGGAGCCTGTGTTACCCGCGCTGCCCCTCGAGGGGCCCTACCGAGCTGCCCTTGGTGCCCGCGGGGGTACGCGTTCTGGAAAAACTCTTTGCCCAGAATGTGGTGTCTTCGTTACGAAGCTGCGGAACCACTTGAGACATGCACATGGTCACAACTCCGTGCAGGGGGTAAAAGGAAATGTCGGGGCGGGGGAGACCGCAACTGCAGTGGTCGGAGACAGCGTTAGCAATTCACCGAGTTTCAATGCAAGGCCAAAAGCCTCTCTTGAAAAATCGAAGATGCGCGCTCTCGAGATGTGCCCAGTGTGTGGCGTGGGCGTCAAAAGTCTACGTCGACACTTCAAAAAGACTGGCCACTCACCCGGCTCAATTCTTTCCAGCGAGGTTAGGCCTCAAACAAAGGACAGGACGAGTGCACTTGCTGTGGGATTGGCGAAATGTCCTCGATGTCACGCAATATTTCCAAATGAAACGCAGCTTGCCTCACATGCACTGGGGTCACACGGTCGAGGGCTGTTCACCCAGCTGAATTTCAGACCTCCGCACTTGCATCGCCAAGGGGTCGTACCGAAAGGCGACGAACAGAGAGCACGTGACCGTGGTAATCCTGACCGGGAACCGACCCTTGATGCCAAGAAGCATTGGGGCAATTCATTCCGAGACCATGGGCAATTTGGCTCTCACCCGTCGCATGACGACATGGATGACGAGTCATCCGCCTAGTTCCAAATCAGGAGAAGTAGTTTGAAGACCAACAAAAAGCCCTGGCCTCTGAGTACGTTGTCCAACGCAAAAGGCATCCGCCAACGCATCGATACCAACCCGGACTTCCAGCGTCCGGCCGTATGGTCCACTTCGCAAAAGCAGTTGCTGATTGACAGCATCTTGCGCGAGTACGACGTGCCCAAGATGTACTGGCGTAAAGTGGGGGAAAAGCCAGACCGGTATGACGTGGTGGATGGTCAGCAGCGTCTTCGGGCCATATGGAGTTTTGTGGACGGAGAGTTTCGTCTTCTCAAGGACGCAGAGCCGGTAGAAGGCACGCCGGTGGCTGGATGCGGTTACGACGACTTGCCTGATGACCTCCGTATTCGGTTCGACCAGTACGCATTGGATGTGGTCGTACTGGAAGACACGGATGAGGATGAGGTTCGCGAGATGTTCCTACGTCTGCAGAACGGTACTTCGCTCAAGGCGCAGGAGAAGCGCAACGCCATGCCCGGCAAGATGAGGGAGTTCATCAAGTCGCTCACGGAGCACCCATTTTTTGAACGGGTAGGCTTTGCAAACTCACGTTTCACCCATGACCACGTGGCCGCCCAAATGGTCTGCTTGGAAGTGGCGGGAGAGCCGACAAACGTGAAAGACGGTGACTTGAACCGTCTCTACAAGTCAAACGCTGATTTCGACATCAATGGCAAGACAGCCAGAGCAGTCCAGCGCACGTTGGGCTTGTTGGCCGAAGTATTTCCAGACAAGACGCCAGAGCTGGAGAGGTACAACGCAGTGGCGCTGTACTGCGTGATGGCGGAGTTGCAGAGGGCCTATGTGGTCCTTTCCATAAAGCCCAATCTGCGTGATTGGTTTCTGGACTTCGAGTCAAGGCGGCGCGCCCAGGAAGTCCTTGACAGCGAATCTGCAGAGCCGGAGTGGGTGTCCTACAAAGAAAAAATCAGTCACAGCACCGATGCTCAAGAGTCCATCCGGTTTCGTATGGACTATTTGATAAAAGACATGCTGGCACGTTTTCCGGACCTACCGCTCAAGGACAACCTGCGCGATTTCACCCACCTGCAAAAACTGACCATTTTTCGTCGTGACCAACAAATCTGCCAGGTACGCTTGAAATGCACAGGGGTCAAACTGGTGTGGGATGACTGGCACTGTGACCACAAGCATGCATGGGCCAAGGGTGGAAAGACTACAGTTGAGAACGGCCAGGTTGCCTGCCCGTCGTGCAATTTAGCCAAGGGGTCAAATTGAGCAATCAGCCAGCGGGGTTCAGCTTGCTGTTCATCAACCAGAGAACTCAGAATTGACACCAAACAGCAGCGTGAGCCTTGCCGAAATGGCCCCCTTGTACGAGCAAGCATTGCCGGTTCGCAGTGATAGGGTGTTCGTGTTTTCTCTGCTCCTTGAATCGATAGCTCACTGCGAAAAGCTGGGCTCATCTGCCTGGTCCCTCACACAGCTGGAAGACGGCTTCCGGCTGAATGTCGGACAAGTTGAGGCCTTGAGTTGTCACTTTTCTTTTTGGCTTGAGGGAGAGTCTGACCTCGACCGAGCCGTCACTCTAGTCAACCTTCGGCTCCTGTTGACGGGAGCAGATTGTCTGAACAAGATTGGCTTGCTTCAGGCTGGCTCAGACATTGGTGAGATGTCATACAGCTCGGTGGGCGAGCCCCATTGGTGCTACAGGGGGCAGTTCTATGCGGCCGTCGATGACGTTGCGGAGTCCAGCAGGGCACAGGTGGAGGCGAACACGGCAGCGCTGCGCGCCAATCACTTTGCGTTCCTGAACCTAGCATGCCAAACCCCCACCGGGAAGCTGCGCCAGAAGTCAAATTTCGCTCGATTCCATTGCGAGGCGCTGTACGACTATGCAGCGGAAGTTGTGCGCGGTAGCACGCAGGCGTCTGTGAAGAGTGGTGCGGTTTTTGCGAAAGAGGAGGCCCTCAATCCGTTAGTGCGTATTCGCATCGAAAAAGCTGCGGCGGACTCTGGGTACGAGCGTTCAGTTGCGTGGTCGGGCAATACGGCGACGCTGCGCTCGGTCCATTTCCCGGAATCCGTTGGCGTGCATTTTCTCGGTGGAGAGAAGTTCTCTGTGTCCGCTTCCAACTCAGCGGTGTTGCCTCTGGCGACGTCAGGAGACGCTCTTGACGTGACAGGTTGGACCGCGCTGTATGAGCTCTTGGGTAAGGTTTCTGCAGCGGCTCGCACGCTTCCCAATCGGGTAGCCCAGAAGTTTCTCGAGAAAACGGCCTCGCTACCGAAGTCCACCGAGGCAGAGCGCTGGGTCGTGCAGCGGGTCGGTCAGAACTTGTTCAGGGCTGCTCTGCTCGACTACTGGCAGGGAAAGTGCTGTGTGACGGGCTTGGACGTGCAAGGACTGCTCCGGGCTTCCCACATCAAGCCCTGGGCGGCGTGTGCCAGCGATGAAGAGCGGTTGGATGTCTACAACGGACTTCTGCTGGCACCGCATCTGGACGCCTTGTTCGATGGAGGATGGATTTCATTCACTGATAAAGGCGCGGTACTTCTGACACCAGCGCTTCATGAATCAGCCAGGAAAGCGGTCAGCGCCTCACTGCAGTGGCAAGCGACGGGACTGCTGCCTTCGCATGCTCCCTACCTTGCGTACCATCGGCAGCATGTGTGGCGAGGCGACGCATGACTTGAGGCGCCTGTACGCCTAGCGCCGTTTCGAGGGTGAATCGCCTGTGCAGTGCCTATTCCTTCGTTCAAAGACATTCAATCGCAATGTTCAATGAACAATCAAGTTCTCGACTGGCCACAGAGGCAGACCTCGCAGTCCTTGGACCGTCAATTCCAGCTCGCTTTCGTGACGACGGTTGAGCTGACGCTCTTGAAGACATGCGCAGGTCAGCTCAACCACGCGTGTCAACACGTGATTTTCCGCCACGCTGAGTCCATCGAGCTTGCTCAGTAGTACATCAATGACGCCGTTCATTTCCGGTGTGTGGCAGATGACTTGGCCCGCCTGACGCAGCGTCTGCAGCCAATGCGGCGCCTCTTGGCCGGGGATGTCTTCCTCCAGGTCGTCAAGGTAGACCACTTCGTACTCGTCAAACAGCACATTGCGTGCAGTGTCATTCAGTTCTTTGCACCAGTGCTCGGTGTGTGGAAGCCTGACGAGGATGTCCCACTCTGAGTTGTCGAACACCATGATGAGATGAAAATTCGTCCGAACAATCTCTCGAAATTCGTGCAGCCAGTCTGGGTTCGCGGGGGCGCCGATTGAGGATTTCGGCGTACAGCTTGTGTTCTTCATATGGACGAGTAGTGTTGTCGGAGCGCTGTAGTCAAGTTGCTGCATTACATGGATATCCACCGAGTGGGTGGTTCGCAGCAGCAGTTTATGGCGGCTCCATTCTCGGGAGAGCCACGCTGTGTGAGCCTGTTCACTCCTTTGAGAAATTCCCCTTGCGAAGTGGCTACAACCAGCATTTGATGGCCGCAAGGACCGAGAGGGGGTGCTCCAAGATGCATGAGCCTTTGCAGAGCCACGAGCTGTATCGGTTCAGGTGATACGAGCTCGATACGCTAGGAGCGATACACCACGGCTGGCTGTTCGCGCACTCGAGCATGGGCCTTGTCTTGCGCTACTTTTTTGCGCTGGAGGCACCTCCGTTGCGAGGGGCGCCAGAGAGAAACCTGTCCAGCAACTGTTGAGCGTTCTCTTCTGCGCGAACGAGCGATGCTCTCAGCTCCGTCATGCGCTCAGCTTGCGTGACCCGCTCAGCCTCCAGAATTGCTA
>LNFM01009470.1_pt1 | contig 16156 bp, 17 predicted proteins | sample 596031 | NCBI WGS metagenome assembly LNFM01 (sample SAMN04254537, study PRJNA301005) | activated carbon metagenome | isolation source: dual media filters at the Ann Arbor, Michigan drinking water treatment plant | place: USA: Ann Arbor
GGTCGGTCCGGCTTCACCGGGCTGCTGCCGGACGGCATGGTGTTCGGCTTCCGCGGCGAAGGACCCTCCAGCTCGCTGTGGATCGGCACGCAGACACTGGCGCTGACGGCGCTGCCGCCGCAGCAGTTCGGTGTCGGTGCGCCGGCGCCTGCGCCGGCCCAGGTCGGTGAGGCAAGCACGTCGATCGGCGATCTGGCGGGCGTACGCCTGTCGATGGCCAAGTTCAACAACGGCTACGGCACCGAACGCAGCTACGACTTCTGCCGTGACGGCCGGGTGTTCACACGCTGGGCCGAGTCGCAGCTGTCGCAGTTCGGCAGTGGTGCCAGCGAACGCACCGACCACGGTACGTGGCGTCAGCAGGGCAGCACGCTGCGCCTGAACCTGGCGCGCGCCGGCAGCGCTTCCTTCAGTGTCCAGCGCCCCGAACCGAACGTGGTGCGGCTTGACAACACGCCCTACGCCGCAGCTCCCAGCACGCGCTGCCGCTGACACGCGCGCAGCCGCCCTTGATCGCCCTGTGAAACCCATGTCACTCCAAGGAGTTCCCATGACACCGAACCAAGCCACCCTGCCGCGACTCGCGCGCCGGCTGTTCATCGCATCGTCCCTGCTCGCGCTCGCTGCATGCGTCGATAGTGGCAGCGACGCTAGCCCGAGCCCCCCACCAAGTCCTTCGCCGTCGCCACCGACCGTCGTGCCGGTGGCGGTGACGCCCATGGTGTCTGCCGGCAACGGTTTCTCGCTGGCGCTCAGGGCCAACCGCACGGTGTCGTCGTGGGGCGCCCAGGATACGGGCCAGCTCGGCAACGACCGGATCACGACGAACTCGCAGCGCGTTGCGCAGACGGTCATGAACCTCGCCGATGCCCGCAAGATAGCGGTCGGCAACTACCATGCGGTCGCCCTGCGCGTCGACGGCACCGTCGTCGCCTGGGGCTCGAACGCAGACGGCAAGCTCGGGATCGGCATGATCGGGGGGCTTTACCCGACGCCACAGGTCGTCTCCGGGCTGACCAACGTGACCGCCATCGCGGTCGGACACGATCATGGGCTGGCCCTGCGCAGCGACAAGACCGTCTGGGCCTGGGGCATGAACGACGTAGGTCAACTGGCGCAGAGTGGAACCCAGCCGCGCCCCACGCCGACGCAGGTCCCCGGTCTGACAGACGTGGTCGCGATCGCTGCCGGCGGCGCGCACTCGATGGCGATCCTCGGCGACGGATCGGTCTGGGCCTGGGGCTGGAATGCGAACGGCCAGCTCGGCTTGGGTGCGGGCAGTGCGAGTGTCGTCAGCACGCCGACGCGCGTTGCTGCGCTCGACGGACGCGGCGTTGTCGAGATCGTCGGCGGTGAACATCACACGCTTGCGCGTATCGGCCTGGGCGCAGTGCTGGGCTGGGGCTCGAACTCGCGCGGGCAGACGGGAGCGGCCGCGCCGGGATCCGGCAATGTTCTCGTACCGACAGTGATTCCCGCGTTGCTCGGGGTGACGACCCTTGCCGCCGGCGCAAGCCATTCGATCGCGTTGCGCAACGACGGCACGATTCGCACCTGGGGCAACGCCGGATCGGGGCGGCTCGGCAACGACCGCACGGGCGGCGTCTCGGACAGCACCAACGTGCCGCAGGTGCCGAACGTCAGCAACGTGACCGCCATCGCGGCAGGCTTCAACCACTCGCTGGCGCTGCTGCAGGATGGCCGCGTGTTCTGCTTTGGCAGCAACGACAACAGCCAGTGTGGCGTGCTCGGTATCAACCTGGAGTTCGCCACGCCGATCGAGGTCGGGCCAGGCTTCAACGTCAATCCGTAGCGCGAAAGTGCAGGTGGTCTGGCCGCCGGCCCACCTGTCACACACCACCGACTGACCGAGCGGGCACGCATGTCAGAACTGATCGCGCCCAAGCAACGTGACCGCAGCGACGCGGAGCGCAGCTACCTGCTGCGCATCCGCGTCCAGCGCGACGGCGCGCGCTATCTGGTGCAGGACCTGAAGAGCGGCGAGCGCCACGAGTTCGACAGCGAAGCGCAGTTGCGCCGCTTCATCACCGAGCGCGGCGTGATGGGGTTGCGGTAGCGCGCAGGCTGGCAGAGACGGCGGCAGTCGCTCCCAGGAGTCAACGACATGAACTCGCAGGCTTTCTCACCCTCGGCGCGTCTGCGTCGCCGCGACTCGCGTGGGCGCCGGTTCCTCGCGCTCGTTGCGCCCTTGCTGCTCGCAGCATGCTCGACGCCCGGGCCGTTCGTCGCGCCAAGCGTCGTCGGCAAAGCACCGAGCGAGGTTGCCAGGCTGGTCGCGGCGTCCGACTCAGGTCTGTTCCCATGCGCCTTCATCCAGGTGTCCGGCGACAGCGCCGTGACGCTTGGCGCCCTGCGAACCGACCTGACGCTGGCCCCCGGTCGCTATGTGATCCTGCTCCAGTGCGCGAGCGCGTATCACTCGTTCAGACCCCGGACCGAGTTGAGCGTGCGACCCGGCAAGACCTACCGGATCACCGGCTACCTGGTGGATAACTCCATCACGATCTTCACGATGAGAATGAGCGTGAGGGTCGAAGAGCTGTCTCAGTAGTGCCTGCTGCCAGCGGGTTTCCGTTGCCGGCCTGGTCTTCATGCGGGAAGCGCTGAAGCCACCGCCCGACGGGATTGACGCACGCTCGGGCATGCCGGCCTCCGGTGGAGGGGCTGTCTGTGCTGCCAGAGCAGCAAGCCGCATGTTCAACGAGGCAAGCCCACGTCGCCACCGACGACACACACGCGGAGGTCGCTGGCCGCGGGAATGCAACACTGCGGCACGGTCACGCTCTATCCTCGCGAACTCGTCGCCGCAGGCGTCTGGCCGCGGCAGGCCGCACCTTCGATTGCCAGGCTGGTTGTCCTCTGCCGAGCCGGGATTGACGGTGGGTTGATGCTTTGGATACAAGATCCGGCCATGTCGCCGTCCCGCCAATGTCCTGCTCGATCAAGTCCCGTCCTGCCCGCTGCTCGGCGGCAGCGGCCCGCCTTCAGCCAGCCCTTGCTGCGCCAGGAACGCCACCAGCGCTGCCGCGCGGCTGAAGCGCCTGCGCTCACCGGTGCGCACGTCGAGCAACTCGTACACCAGCGTCGCCGGCCGGCCCTTCACCCGCAGCACGTAGCTGGCCAGTGGGGTGGCGTGCGGGCCGGTGCGGTCGTCGGTAGTCATGGCGGCAGTATCGGCAGGCAGCGTCATCGCACCATCAATCCGTCGGCGCGGGTGCGCTGAGATGCTGCACCTGCTGGGCCCATCCCCCGCCTGGCGCATGGCCGATCGGGTACATCCCCTGCCCAACACACTGCCGGGCTGGACGATCGCCTTCCTGGCGGCCGATGGCGACTGGGTGGCGCGCGAGCGCATGATGGCGCTGCTGTGGCCCGAAGCGGCCAGCGCGGAGGCGCAGCACAACCTGCGGGTCAACCTGTTCCGCGCTCGCTCGCTGTTGGCCGACTGGGGCCAGGGCGATGCGCTGCAGGCCGAGCGCCGCCGTGTGCGCTTGAGCCTGCCCAACGACGTGGCCGGGCTGCGCCAGGCGCTGGCCGCGCCGCCCCAGGCGGCACCGCAGTTCCCGGGGGCGCTGCTGCCGAGCATGACATTCGCCGGTTTCGCCGCGCTGCGCGAGTGGGCCGAGCTCGAGCGCCGCAATCTGGCCGAGGCTTGGCGCGAAGCAGCGCTGGCCTGGGCCGATCGCTCAGACGCCACGCCCGCCGAGGTGCAGGCTTGCTGCCAGCAGATGCTGCAGGCCGATGCCATGGACGAGCAGGCGTTGCTGCGGCTGCTGCAATCGCTGCATGCGCAGGCGCGGTTTGCCGACGTCGACCGGCACTACGCAACCTACCGGGAACGCCTGGCCAAAGAGTTGGGCGCGGAACCCTCGCCGGCGCTGCGGGCGTTTGCCGCCTCCACCGGCACGACGGCAGCGCCGCCCACCGACGGAGCTGCCGATGCGCAGGCCTTCATCGGCCGCAGGCTGGAGCTGGCGGAACTGGCGCGCCGGTGGGAACGAGGCGAGCGCCTCATCACGCTCGTCGGCCCCGGCGGCATCGGCAAGAGCAGCCTGGCCCGGCAGGCCCTGGGCAGGCTTGCGACGTCGACCGCATGGATTGACCTGCAGGATCTTGACCGCATCGAGGCCGTGGCGGCGCGCATCGCGCAGCGCTTGGAGATCGACCTGCGCGACGATGGCGACGCCGCGGTGCAGATCGCGCGCGGCCTGGGCAGCGAAGCGCGCGTCATTGCACTGGACAACGCCGAGCATCTGGTGTCCGCGCTGGCGCCGTTCGCGCAACAGCTGCTGGACGCCGCACCCGCGCTCAAGCTGCTGGCCACGTCGCGCCAACCGCTGGGCCTGGCGGGCGAATCAATGCTGCCGCTGGACGGGCTGGCGGTGCCCGACGCCGACAGCCGCGACGCCGAGGCCGCGGCATCTTTTGACGCCGTGCGACTCTTCGAGCTCCGCGCGCGCGCGGCGCGGCGCGGTTTCGAGCTGGCGCCGCACATCGATGCGGTAGTCGAGATCGTGGACGCGGTGGGCGGCACGCCGCTGGCGATCGAGCTGGCCGCAACGTGGGTGCGCCTGCTGCCCCCGGCGCAGATTGCGCGCGACCTGCGCGAGTCGATCGCGATGCTGGAGCGTGATCCGATGCGGGGAGCATCAGCCGCGCGGCCGGAGCACGCGAGCATGCGCGCCGTGCTGGAGCGTACATGGAGTCTGCTCACCCTGCGAGAGCGAGAAGCTTTCGACACCCTCTGCGTTTTCGAAGGCGGCTTCACCCACACGGCTGCGCGCAGCGTCGGCGGGGTCGCGATGTCGACACTTTCATCACTGCAGCAGAAGGGCCTGCTCGCCGCCGACGCCGACGGCCGCTTCTCGGCCCATCCGTTGGTGGCCGCCGAAGCGCTAGCCCGCGCCCAGCGCGACAAGCGCGCTTTGGCTGCGGCAGTCGATCAACACGCAGCCTACTTCGCGACCCTCTGCGCGTCGCTCACCGGTGACCGTCTACTCACGCCAGGCCAGTTCAATGCGGCTCTTCAAGCCGACTGGGCCAATGCCATGGCAGCGTGGGAACATGCCGTTGCAATCGCGGACTTCGACCTCATCGGGCGCATGCACCATTGCTGGCGTCGCTACTTTGTCAATACCGGCCGGTATGCGCAGGCCTTGAGTCACTTCGAAGCGGCTCGTTCGTTCGCGACCGCTCCCGTACTACTAGAGCAGGCGCGGCTGCTCGCCACCACTGCCCAATTCATGATCCGCGACCGCCGGTGGGAGCGCGGCCTACCGCTCGCCCTAGAGGCGTTCGAATTGGCGTCCTCGTTCGTGGAGGCAGCTGGCGATGATCCAGGAGTTGCTCTTTCTGGCGGGGAGTTCGACAGCGCGCCCGCGGTCGCCCAGGACTGCGCATCTGCCATCGCGGGTTGCAATTTGGGGCTCCGCCGCCTTGAGGCTGCACGCGAGTGGGCCGAAACCTCTCTCGGCTTGGCGCGCGCCCAACAGGCTCGCAGTGCCATCGCGCGCGCGCTGGTCAACCTCGCGCGTGTGGACTCGTATCTTGGCCAGTTCGACGCCGCCGCTGCGCGCTACGAAGAGGCAATCGGTATCCAGATCGAGTTGGGCAACAGCGAAGCTGCTGCGCTTGCAATGTATAACCTTGCCTTCTCAGCTATCGCGCGCGGCGACGAAGCGGCGGCCCTGCCACTGGCACGCGATGCGATGCGCTTCGCGACTGACCGTGGCGTCACGTCGGTCGCGCTGGACGCCGAGTTCCTAGTCGCCGTTTGCCTGATCGAGCTGGCTGACCTCGATGCTGCCGAACGACACCTGCGCCACGCCCGCGATGGCTACGCCGAATCGTGCGTAGCCGCTCCCGAGACAAAGTCGAACGGCTACCTAGCGTACATCGCTGGCCTGCGCGGCGCGGGCGACGAGGCTGCCCGTGGACTTGCCCTGGCTGTACGCGTCGCACGCGAGAAGGGCTGGGTCTCGGATGCCGTGTACGCAACGCTGCTGGTCGCCGACTTAATGCGTAGATTTGACTCGTGTCGGGCTGCGATCGCAATCCTCGGCAGTGTCGGCAAGCGGCCTGACGCTAACGCACACGACCGCACTTTGGTTGCACGCGGCCTGCGCCAATGCGACGCGACGCTTCAAGACGCGCTACCTGCGCCGCCCTTCGGCGAAATCACTGACTGCATCGTAGGCTGTATCGACCTGCGTTCGATGTCCGAAGCCTTGCATGCGCTAATCGAGCGGTCTCGGCGATCCGAGAGCGCCTGACGCGTCCCCCTGTTCATCAGCGTTGATGGTGAATTGACGCTCCCCGCCGATGCTTCGCTCCGTGGCCAACGTGGCCACGGCAATCGGGAGAGCGGCGATGGGGAAGTGGTGGCAAGTTGCGGCGGTTGCCGTCCTGTGCGGCCTGCTCGCAGCCTGCGGCGCAGGTAGTGGCAACGATGGCTCGAACGACGATCCACCGGCCCCTCCGGGACCGACACGGCCGCTGGCCATGACGGTGGTGGACACCGACGGCAAGTTCGTGGCCGACGCCCGCATCACCGTGGGTACATCGACGAACGCCGTCAGCACTTCCGCACAAGGCACCGCAACGGTCGAAGTGCCTTCAGGCAGCGAGCAGGTGCTACGCATTGCCAAGGAAGGCTACGCGGTACAGGTGCAGCCGATCACCTTGGCGGCCGATGAGATCGGCCGCGCGCTGCGCACGATGCTGGTCAAGCGCGAGCCTCCGATCACCATCGCGAACATCGAGAACGGCGGCTCGGCGACCGCCAAGGACGGCGCCAAGGTCGAGTTCCCGCCGGCCTCGCTGGTGCACGCGCAGGGCAACGCGGTCAGCGGCAGCATCGAGATGCGGATCACGCCGATCAACCCGAAGACCAGCGACTGGCGCGCGTTTCCGGGCAGCTTCGAAGGCACGGCGCCGGGGCAGGCGCGCGCACCCATCGTCACCGCCGGCACGGTGGAGTTCGTGCCCACGCGCGGCGGGCAGAAGCTGAACTTGCAGTTCCGGGTACAGCGCGCTGGCTTCGACCGCCGCCTCGGCGAGCAGGGAGAGGGCATCGGTGCCCTGCGGGTCGACCGCATGGATGTCGGGTCTGCGGTGGGTCATGGGTGGGCAGCGTGAACGCGTGCAGCGATCGCGATGATGCCGGTGGTCGCGTTCGGCAGCCATCGGTCTGTATCGATGCCAGAGCGACCGTCTCTCCGTCCACCACCAAGGCGGTTGCGTCGCCACCGTGCCGCCTTCGTCGCCCGGCCGTCGCCTTCCGCACGCTGTCCGGCTAGCGTCGCGCCCACCATCAATGCCAGGAGCCCAGGATGATCAATCGCTGTGCCGCGATGCTGCTCGGCTTGGCGAGCGCCTGCGCGCAGGCCGCGCCGCTCGATGAGGTGTTCGAGACCGATCGCGCGTTCGCGCGCCATGCGCTGGCGCACGGCGCCGAGGCGGCGTTCGTGGCGTTCGCCGCCGAGGACGCGATCTTTTTTCGCCCGGGCGTGGGGCCGGTGCGCGGGCGCACCGCGATCGCCGCGGTGTTTGCCGGCACCACGGCGGTGCCGCGCTGGGCACCGAGCGGGGGCGAGGTCGCAGCGAGCAACGACCTGGCATGGACGTGGGGACCGTACACGTGGACGCCGCTTGAACCGCAAGCCAAGCCGGCCACCGGCTACTACGTGTCGGTGTGGCGGCGCATCGATGGCCAGTGGCGCTGGGTCGCCGATCTGGGCGTGCCGGCGCCGCCGCCCGATGCGCCGCCGTCGGGTGCACCGACCCGGTAACCACGTCGTGCGCGCGGCCGACCCTTCCGGGCGGGCACAGGTTTGGCTAGTGTGTCGGTCATGGCCTGGCAGCCCGTCGCCACCGAACCGCTCGACATCGATACCGGTGTGGCGCCGGCGCGTGCGCGGGCGATTGCCACGGCGTTGCTGCGCCACGCGGTGCCGCTGCTGGCGTGTCGCCAGGGCCGCGCCGAGCCGCTCGCCAGCGCGGCGCTGTTCCGCGTCGGCGGGCGCGTGGTGCTGGTGACCTGCCGCCACATCTTCGACGATGGCTTTGCGCTCGGCGACCTCGGCGTGCCGCTGGTGCACGGCGTGGGCGTGCTGTGGCTGCGGCGCGCACTGATGCGGGTGATCGCGCACCCGCAGCGCGATCTGGCGCTGATCGACCTGGCGCCCGGGCGCACGCGCGACGAACTGTTGCGTCACTGGCCGGCGGTGCCGGTGTCGGAATCGGCGTTGCAGGCGACACAGCGGCCGGCGCTGTACGTGCTGGCCGGCTGGCCGTATGCCCAGATGCGCCGCATCGATCACACGGTGTACGCGCGGCCGATCGTGTTCTTTGCGGCGCCGGCCGATAGGCCGGACGGTGCCGAACAGGACGCCGAGCCGACGTGCCGGCCGTCCCTGCCGGCGAGCGTGCGCGTGCGCTACGCCCGCGTCGCGCGCCGCAGCGATGGCCTGGACGTGCACGCGCCGGAACTGGACGGCGTCTCCGGCGCCACGCTGTGGGCGGTGATCGAGGATGGCTGCGCTGCGGGCGACTGCGTGCTGCAGCCGGCGGCGGTGCAGTGCGCCTTCAAGCATGACGCCTATGCGCGCGCTGAGCCGCTCACCGTGGCCAGCGGCCTGTTCGAGCGGGTGTTGCGCGGATAAGGCGCGCATGACAGCGGCATGACGGACGGCGCGCCGGACCGCAAGGTCAGGGCGGAGCACGACTCATTGCAGCGCAATGTCGGCAGTCACGTCCCGCATCGACGTCAGCGTGGCGTCGGGCCGCGCAGCCGCGGCCGATCCGGCGCCGGCGAAGGCGCGCTGGCTGCTATGTTTGGCGGCACGCAGGTGCGGTTCGACATCGGGGGCAGTGCGATGAAGCGACCAACGCAATACAGCCGGTCACCGGCAAGCGCGCATGCCGCCGCGTCCGCGTCACCTGCGGCCGCCGCGCCGTCGCAGGCGCCCGCAGTTGCAGCGATACCTGCGACATCTGCCGCTGCGCCGCGCAGCGCTGTCGGCAAGCCAGCATCGCGCATCGGCCCGCGCACCGAACGCGCGTTGCTGCTGCTCGGTGGCGCGCTCGTCGTGGCGTTGCTATGGGGCGTGCAGCAGCGGGGCGGCGCACCGCGCCAGTTCACCCAGGCCGACATCGACAAGGCGGTGCTGCATACGCTTGCCACCAAGGCGATTCCTTCAGCGCAGGCGCGCGCCGCCGAGGCGGTGCGCAAGTCGGTGGTGATGGTGCGCGGCGCCGGGCCGGCCCCCAAGGAAGGCGAGCCGGAGGTGGAAGAGGGTGTGGGCACGGGGGTGGTGATCGTCGACACCGGCCTCATTCTCACCAACATGCACGTGGCGATTGCCGCCAAGCAGCTGAAGGTCGAGTTCGCCGACGGCTCGGTGTCGCCGGCATCGATCGTCGGCCTTCAGCCGGAACACGATCTGGCGGTGCTGCAGGCCAAGGTGGTGCCCGATGACCTGCAGCCGGCCGTGTTGCGCTCCACCGCCGACCTGCGTCCGGGTGACCAGGTGGTGGCGGTGGGCTTTCCGTTCGGCATCGGACCATCGGCCAGCGCAGGCGTCGTTTCGGGCCTCAAGCGCGAGTTCCGTTCGCGCAAGGGGGAACGCATCCTGACCAACCTGATCCAATTTGACGCCGCCGCCAATCCTGGCAATTCGGGCGGGCCGCTGGTGACGCTCGATGGTGAGGTGGTGGGCATCGTCACCGCGATCCTGAACCCGACCGAGCAGCGCGTGTTCATCGGCATCGGCTTTGCCGTGCCGATCGAGAACGCCGCCGCCGGCGTCGGTATCCACCCGTTTTGAACTGACGCCACCACAAAAGGCAGCATCGCTGCACGAGGACGCATGGACGACACCGCACCGCCGCACCGCCACGTCGCTGCCACCATGGAGCGCATCCTGTACGAGGTGAAGAAGGTCGTCGTCGGCCAGGATCACTTCCTCGAACGGGTGCTGGTGGCAACGCTTGCACAGGGGCACCTGCTCGTCGAGGGCGTGCCGGGCCTGGCCAAGACACTCACCGTCAAGACGCTGGCGCAGACCATCCACGGCACGTTCCGCCGCATCCAGTTCACGCCCGACCTGGTGCCCGCGGATCTTGTGGGCACGCGCATCTACAACCAGAAGACCGGTGAGTTCGCCACCTCGCTCGGCCCGGTGTTCGCCAACCTGCTGCTCGCCGACGAGATCAACCGTGCGCCGGCCAAGGTGCAAAGCGCGCTGCTCGAAGTGATGCAGGAACGCCAGGTCACGATTGCCGGCGAATCGCATCGCGTGCCGTCGCCGTTCCTGGTGATGGCCACGCAGAACCCGATAGAAACCGAGGGCACCTATCCGCTGCCCGAAGCGCAGGTCGATCGCTTCATGATGAAGGTGCTGGTCGATTATCCGACCGAGGACGAGGAGCGCGTGATCGTCGAGCGCGTGACCGGTCCGGGCGCGTTGGTGGCATCGGTCACCACCACCGACGAACTGGCGGCGCTGCAGAAGGTGTGCCGCCAGAGCTACGTCGATCCGTCGTTGATCGACTATGCGGTGCGGCTGGTCGGCGCCACTCGCACGCTGGAGAAGTCGCGCGACAAACCGCTGCAGGAGTTGGCGCGCTACGTGACCTTCGGCGCCAGCCCGCGCGCCACCATCCACATGATCGAGGGCGCGCGCGCGCTCGCCCTGCTGCGCGGGCGTGACTACGTGCTGCCCGAAGATGTGACCGACATGGCGCCCGACGTGATGCGCCACCGTTTAGTGCTGAGCTATGAAGCGTTGTCCGATGGATTCACGGCCGACATGCTGATCACGCGCGTGATGCAGCATGTGCCGGTGCCGCCTCGCCCCCTGCAAACCCATGTCGACGTCAACGCTGCCGCACCCGCAGCCTGACCAGGTGCTGCGCCGCCTCGAGTGGACGGCGCTGCGCCGACTCGATGGTCTGCTGCATGGCGACTATCGCTCGCTGTTCCGCGGCGAAGGCATGGATCTGGCCGACCTGCGCGAGTACCAGTACGCCGACGACGTGCGTCACATCGACTGGAACGTCACCGCGCGGCTCATGGTGCCGCACGTGCGCGAGTATCACGAGGACCGCGAACTGGCCGCGTGGTTCGTGCTCGACCTGTCCGGCTCGGTCGACTTCGGCTCCAAGCAGGCGAAGAAGCTCAACGTCGCGACCGAGTTCGTGGCGCTGGTAGCGCGCGTGCTCACGCGACGCGGCAACCGCGTCGGCGCGATCGTCTACGGCAACGAGGTCGAAGCAGTGATCCCGCCCGCCGGCGGCCGCCCGCAGGTGCTGCGCCTGCTGGCGCGTATGCAGCAGCGCCCGGCGCCGCGCGCCGGCGCGCGCACCGATCTCGTCACGCTGCTGCGCGCCGCACAGCGGCTGGTGCGGCGGCGGTCGCTGGTGTTCGTGGTGAGCGACTTCATCAGCGAGCCCGGCTGGGGCCGGCCGCTCGCGCAACTGGCCCAGCGCAACGAGGTGATCGCGATCCGCCTCGTCGATCCGCTCGAGCGCGCGCTTCCCGACCTGGGCCTGGTGCTGATGCAGGACGCCGAGAGCGGCGAGCAGCTGTTCGTCGACACCTGGGACCCCGGCTTCCGCGCGCGCTTCGCGGCCGCCGCGCGCAAGCGCGAGGACGCCATGTTCGATGCCTTCGGCACCGCCGGAGTCGATGCGCTCGAACTGTCCACCGACGATGACCTGACCGCGACCGTGCTGCGCTTTGCCGAGATGCGCAAGCGCCGGCATCAGCGCAGCGGTGCTACCGCCAGCGCGGGTGCGCGCTCGCACTTCGGCGCCGCTCGCACGCCGGTGGCCGGGAGTGCGCGATGAACGAGTTGCCGGTGAGCTTTCTGTGGCCCAACCTGCTGTGGCTGCTGCTCCTGCTGCCGTTGCTGGTGCTGACCTACCTGTGGCTGCTGCGGCGGCGCAAGAAGCTCGCGGTCACCTATGCCAGCCTGTCGCTGGTCAAGGAGGCGATGGGCAAGTCGCCGCCGTGGCGACGTCACCTGCCGCCGGCCCTGTTCCTCGGCGCGCTGGCGCTTATGTTGCTGGCGGTGGCGCGGCCGACCGCGACGGTCATGCTGCCGTCGCAGCAGGACACCATCATCCTGGCGATGGACATCTCCGGCAGCATGCGCGCCAAGGATGTCGAACCGACCCGCCTGATCGCGGCGCAGAACGCGGCGCGCACGTTCATCAAGGAGCTGCCGCGCCATACGCGCGTGGGGATTGTCGCCTTTGCCGGCACCGCGTCGGTGGTGCAGCAGCCCACGTTGAGCCGCGAAGACGCGCTGGCGGCGATCGACCGCTTCCAGCTGCAGCGTGGCACCGCCACCGGCAGCGGCATCATCGTCGCGCTCGCCACGCTGTTTCCCGATGCAGGCTTCGATGTCAGCACCGCCATTTACGGCAACGAGCAGCAGGCGAGCCACGCGCGCAACGGCTCGCCGCTGGATGGTTCGCCCAAGAAGTCCGCGCCCGAGTTCAAGCCCGTGCCACCCGGCTCCTACAAGCAGGCGGCGGTGATCCTGCTGTCCGACGGCCAGCGCACCACCGGCCCCGACCCGGTCGATGCCGCCAAACGTGCCGCCGAGCGCGGCGTGCGGATCTTCACCGTCGGCATCGGCACGGTGGACGGCGAGGTCATCGGTTTCGAAGGCTGGTCGTTCCGCGCGCGGCTCGATGAAGACGCGCTCAAGGCCGTCGCCAGCGTGACCCAGGGCGAGTACTTCTACGCGAGCAACGCCAACGACCTGAAGAAGGTCTACCAGTCGCTCAACTCGCGCATCGTGCTCGAAGCGCAGGAGACGGAGATCAGCGGCCTCGTCTCCGCCGCCGCCGCGCTGCTCGCGCTGCTGGCCGGGCTGCTGTCGATGCTCTGGTTCAATCGAATCATGTAGGCGCGTGTGGCGTACGCGATGTGCACTTGCGGTGTACGCGATCGGCTGCGCCGATCGCACGTGCACCGCAAATGATTGGTGAGTTGAACTTCGCTGGCGGAGCCAGACGAAGCTCAATCGGGTGGTCCGCTGCGCGTTGCTGCGCGGACCACGGGACGCGCCGCGGGGCGATGAACTGGCGCGCGCATCGCGGCCGCGAATCTGCGGATGTGTTGGGCGAGCGACGCGTTCGAGTTGGCGATAACGCGGCATAAGCGTCGGTGCGCCTCTCGTTTCGTGGCGGACGAAGCAACGCGCAGCCCACACCCGATTCGACTTCGTGTTGCTGTGCCACCGAAGTCGAACTGATCAATCCGCTTGAGCGGTGCACGTGCGATGGCGAAGCCGTCGCGTACACCTCAAGCGATCATCGACCACCTCGAGTACTTCGGCAGCGTCGCCTGCAGGAACGCCATCTGGTCGGCCAGGATGCGGCGGTTGCTCAGGATGAAGCCTTCGTTGCGGCACACCGCATAGGGCACATAGAGCAGCGGCATGCGCGCTTCTTCCGGCGTGCGGTTGCCTTTGCGCGTGTTGCACGAGCGGCAGGCGGTGGCGACGTTGGTCCAGGTGAGCTGGCCGCCGCGTGACACCGGCACGATGTGCTCGACCGTCAGCTCGGCGTCGGCGAACGTGCCACCGCAATAGGCGCACACATGGCGATCGCGCACGAACAAGCGGTGCTTGGTGAGACCGACATGCGCGTGACCATAGGGGATGCGGTGGCGACCGCGGATCATCACGATGGAACTGGTGACGAACTCGCTGCGCTGGCCGGAGTGTTCCTGCAACCCGCCGGCCATGGAGAACAGGTTGTCGCCCAGGTCAGTGACGACCTTGCCGGAGGCGTAGTAGCGGGCTGCGCGCGGCAACACCGCCCAGCGGACCGGTTGGCCGTGAGAGTCGATGATCAGGATTCTCGGAGACGACTCCAGCTGCATGCACGCATATTGCCATGCGGGAGATTGCCTTGCTTAGTGGCGCCTGGGCACGCAGTGCGCCGCTGCAACAGCTTTGCTGCGCGGGCGCGGTGCGGGCTAAGCGCGGCGCCAGTGCAGCAGGCTGAACGGCTCGCAGTCGCCCAGGTCGGTCGCCACCACGACACGTGGTGGCGATTCCCCGCGATCAATCGCCAACCGACCCGGGGTGCCGTCGGCGGCGCGCCGCACGGGATCGCCCTCGCGCAGCCCCTGGCGCGCAAGTTCGCGCAGCAAGGCCAGCACGTCGCGATCGTGGGCGATCTGGTCGAGCTTGTGCTGCAGCGACAGGACCGGGGCGGGAGACGGCATTTCAGAGTTCATGGCGGCGCGCGAGATGGGCGGATTTTCGGCCGGCGCCCTTGCGTCGCAATGCGGTAATACCCGGTCGGGGGTTCTCCTGCCGAATTTTCGCCAGCGATGGTCTCAGTTGTCGCGGTCGCGTCCACCCAGAAAGCGCGGGTCGGGGCCGTTTTCGACGCGCTGAACCACGCCGCTGTCGTCGAACAGGATGGTCATCAGCGAATACCAGGCGTTCGCCTCCATGTGCGGATACGACCAGGCGGTGAGCCCGCTGAGGCGGTAGCGCACGGTCTCCCACGGCGCACCCAAGGCGCGGCGCACGGTCTCGCGCGTGTCCACACCTGGTTTGATGCGGTTGAACTCATCCATTGTGTGCACCTGACGCACGCTCGTCATGCGCCCGTCAGCGCCGAGGTCGACCATCCAGGCCTCCTGCTGCAGGCCGTCGCCGCTGTACTCGAGACGCTCGCCGCCTTCCGGCAACGCATGGCGTGCCTGCGGCGCGCCGAGGGTGGCAATGACCTCGCCGCGCGTGGTGCCCGCCGGCAGCTGCGTCGGGGTGGCGCAGCCGGTCACGATGAGGGCAGTCGCCAGCATGGCGAACGTGCGCAGTGCCCGGGCAGGGCTGCGCACGGGGTTGGGCCATCGGGCTTGGCACGTCATGGTGGTCGTCCTACAGTCGCAGTCCGGTTCGCGTAGACAAGGCCACCGCAATGAAATTCCTGATCCGCGCCATCGTTGTCATCGTCGGACTCATGGTCTTGACGGTGGCGATCGGTTTCGTCTTGCCTGCGCACTTCAAGGTCCAGCGGTCGATCGACATCGCCGCGCCGGCCGCCACGGTATACCCGCTGATCGCGGCGCCAGCGGCGTGGAAGAACTGGAGCGAGTGGAACCGCCGCGATCCGCAGATGAAGATCACCTATGCGGGTCCCGCCGCCGGTATTGGCGCCGGCTGGCGCTGGGAGAGCGCGACTGAAGGCAACGGCGAGATGACCTTCACCCAAGCGGTGCCCGAACAGCGGCTTGACTACACGCTCAGGTTTCCCGACGTCGGCATGGCGTCGACGGGGCGGTTCCTGATCGAGCCGGCCGCCGCTGGCGTGCGGGTCACCTGGACCAATGAAGGCGCGATGGATCGCAACCCGATCAACCGCTGGTTCGGGCTCTTCATGGATCGGCTGGTCGGGCCCGATTTCGAGGCGGGACTGGCCAACCTGAAGGCGCTGGCGGAGAAGCGATGAGGCGCCGCGCCGCCGGTGTCAATGATGACCGATTACTTCGTCGCAGCGGGCTGCGCGCGCGTGGGCACCGTGCGCGTCGGGTAGTTCACCCAGATCACGGCGGTACCCATTTGCCGCGCCGCCTGCTCGACGCGGGCGACCATCACCGTATCGACCTCACTGGTCGCCGGCTGATTCATCGAAGCGCAACCGCTCAACGACCCGACGGCGGTGACGGCGGCCAGGACGGCCAAGGCAGGAAAACGTTTCATCGTTTGCTCCCGGATCCCAGGCCATCTGAGGGGGCCTGATTGCCGGACTGTAGTCCGGCACCGACCGATCGCAAGCGTCCGGCGACGAATCGGGGTTTCGCGGGCGTGAATCCCGGACAGACAAGGTCGCGGGGTGCCCGCGAACGGGCGTCGATGACGCCAATCCGCCAATCCGCTAATCCGCCGGGGCGCCGGCTGCGGCCGCACGCCCCGGCGCCTGACGCTTCGTCAGTTGACCTTCTGGATCTTCGTGACGATCAGGTTCTGTCCCTGCATCTCGACCGCGAAGCGCACCTTGTCGCCCTTCTTCAGGCCGGCCGCCATCGCCGCGTCCTTCAGCTTGAACTCCATCGTCATCGCGCCCATGTTGATCGACTTGATGACGCCGTGCTTGATCAGCA
>LNFM01012176.1_pt1 | contig 16153 bp, 16 predicted proteins | sample 596031 | NCBI WGS metagenome assembly LNFM01 (sample SAMN04254537, study PRJNA301005) | activated carbon metagenome | isolation source: dual media filters at the Ann Arbor, Michigan drinking water treatment plant | place: USA: Ann Arbor
CCGGTGGTGACCTTCGGCGTGACGAGGTCGGCGGCGGTGACGGCTTTGTTCATGGATGTTCTCCCTGTCGTGCTTATAGCACGGTGTCGCGGGTCCGCTCGCTGGCGCGCGCGGACGGTGCAGTCTGTCCGAGCCAGGCGCGCACACGCGCGTCCGGATCGGGGTTCTGGGTGGTGTCGGAAACGACGGCGATGGCGTCCGCGCCGGCGGCGTAAACGTCCGCGGCGCGTTCGAGCGTGATGCCGCCGATGGCGACCAGCGGCGTGGCGCCGATGCGGCGCTTCCATTGCCCGATGCGGGCGAGCCCCTGCGGGCCGAAACGCATCACCTTCAGCGTGGTCGGATAGATCGGGCCGAGCGCCACATAGTCGGGCTCATGCCGCAGTGCGGCTTCAAGTTCGGCTTCGTCGTGGGTCGACAGGCCGAGCGTCAGCCCGGCGCGGCGGATCGCCGGCACATCGGCGTCGGCGAGGTCCTCCTGGCCGAGATGCAGATGCTGCGCGCCGGCGTCGATGGCGGCGTGCCAGTAATCGTTGACCACCAGCTTGGCGTGGCCCGCCGCCGTCAGCGCCTCGCGCACCAGCGCCAGCGCCTCCGCCGGCGCCAGATCCTTGGCGCGCAGCTGGATGGTGCCGACGCCGAGCGCGGCCAGGCGTTTGACCCAGGCGACGCTGTCGACCACCGGATAGAAGCGATCAGGATACGGCATGCCAGAACGGGGTCCCGACGACGGGGGTTGACGGAGAGGCGAAATCGCGCGGGCCCATCAGGCCGGCGTCATGAGCGATGCGGCCGCTTTCGACGGCGAGGCGGAAGGCGTTCGCCATGGCGACCGGATCGGCGGCCCTGGCGATGGCGGTGTTCAAAAGCACGGCGTCATAGCCGAGTTCGAGCGCGTCGGCGGCGTGCGACGGCGCGCCGAGGCCGGCATCGACCACCAGCGTCACGTCGGGCAGCCGCGCGCGCATGAGCTTGAGCGCATCGCGGTTGGTGATGCCACGGGCCGAGCCGATCGGCGCCGCCCACGGCATGATGACGCGGCAGCCGAGATCGCGCAGCCGCATCGCCACGGTGAGATCCTCGGTGCAATAGGGGAACACCTCGAAGCCGTCTTTGATGAGAATGCCGGCGGCCTCGACCAGCCCGACCACGTCGGGCTGCAGCGTCTCGTCGTCGCCGATCACCTCGAGCTTGATCCACGGCGTGTCGAACAGCTCGCGCGCCAGCTGGGCGGTGGTCACGGCCTCGCGCACGCTGCGGCAGCCGGCGGTGTTCGGCAGCACGCTGACGTCGAGCGCGCGGATCAAATCCCAGAACGCGTTGCCGATGCGGCCGCCGGCGGATTCGCGGCGCAGCGACACCGTGACGATGCCGGCGCCGGAGGCGCGGATCGCCGCCTGCATGATCGCCGGCGAGGGATACAGCGCGGTGCCGATCAGCAGCCGGGAGGCGAACGTCTTGTCGTAGAATTGCACCATCCGTTTTACCTTCTCACCGTAACCACCCTCCGCTCATCCCGCGAACGGTTCTCGTGTTACCCACCTTGCCGCGGCGTGATGATCTCGATCTGGTCGCCGTCGTTCAGCGCGGTCTCCGGCCAGCGCGCCCGCGGCACCACCTGGTAGTTGATGGCGACCGCCATGTGCTTGCCTTCGTATTCCATCTCGCCGAGCAGGCCGCGCAGGTCGCGCGCCGCCACCTCTCTGGTCTCGCCGTTCACGGTCACGCGCATCGCACCACCTCGGCGTCGGTGCGCTCGCCCATGACATGCGCGACGGTGACTTCGGCCAGCGCCGGCGCCAGCAGGAAGCCGTGGCGGTACAGGCCGTTGACGGTGACGGTGCGGTTGCCGGCGACGATGCGCGGCAGATTGTCGGGGAAGGCCGGCCGCAGCGCGGCGCCGAAGGCGACGATGCGCGCTTCGCCGAAGGCGGGGTGAATGCTGTAGGCCGCGGTCAGCAATTCGAGCGCGGGGTGGTGGCGCCGATCAGAAAGCGATTGTTGGCGCGCGGCACGACATACAGCGACCAGCGCGGATGGATCAGGCGCACCGGGCGCGACAGCGCGATCTCGGCGGTCTCGACCGTGACGATCTCGCCCTTGACGCCGCGCAGCGTCGGGCAGGTGTCGCGGGCGGCGATGCCGCGGCAATCGATCACGGCGCCGTCGAAATCGTCCGGCCCGGCTGCCGACTTGAATTCGATCGGCACGCCGGCGGCGCGCAACTTCTCGTGCAGCGCCGGCAGCACATGTCGCGGATCGACATGGCCTTCCTGCGCGAAATACAGCCCGTCATGGAAGCGGCCGGCGAGGTCAGGCTCAAGGTCGGCGATGGCGCCGCCGTCGACGCGGCGGTGGCCCTCAGCAAGGCGCGCGAAGCGCTCGAAGTCGGCGCGGTCGCGTGGATGCGAGACGACCAGCGAGCCGTTGAACGGTGTTTCCGGCAGCGCGCCGCGCCACAGGTCGAGCGAACGCAGGCCGAGCCGGGTGATCAGCGGTTCCGCCGCTTCGCTCTCGCAAAACGGTGCCAGCATGCCGCCGGCCCAATGGCCGGTGCTCTCCGTCATCGACGCGTCGCCGCGCTCGTGCAGCGTGACCTTGCAGCCGGCCTGCGCGAACAGCAATGCCTGCCAGGTGCCTGCAATACCGGCGCCGATGATATCTATGGACTCGGGAACACGCGTGCGTGCGTGGTGATTCATTCTTTTCCGTCCCTTCGCCGGCATGACCCGGATCAGGTTCAAAGGGACTCTCTCAGCCCAACACGGGCACCCCTCGGAACGCCCTTCTAATGTAGGCAGAAGGTGCGGGGTGTCAATGCGTCAGCCCGGCTGGAACGTCAGACGCACAAGATCGCGGTACAGCAAGATCTGCCGCGGCAGGATGGTGACGTCCTTGAGCATGCGCCCCAGCAGCAGGCCGCCTTCGACATTGGACGCCGCCATGTCCGACAGCGCCTCGAGATCAACCAGCTGCTTGGGCGGATACTTCGCCGCGATGGCGTCGAAGCGGGCGCGGAACCGCGTGCGCCAGCTAAGAACGCTGGCCGCGTTCATGTCGCGGATCTTCTTGTTGAACAGCTGGTCCTGGTAGCAGAAGGACGCCGCGAGGCAGCCCGGGTGGACCTCCGGCAGATTGGCCATCATCTCCGCGAACAGCTTCAGCGCCACCAGCAGCCCGTGCAGCGGATCGTCGTTGAGTTCGTCGGCGCGCCGGAAGATATCGTCGAGCACCGCCTTGTCGTGCGCGACGTAGCGCTGCATCATCGCCTCGGCCAACTCGCCCTTGTCCTTGAAGTGATAGAAGAAGCCGCTCTTGCTGATTTTCGCGGCGGCGACCAGTTCGTCGATCGAGGTGGCGGCAAAGCCCTTGGCCAGCACGGCGGACTCGGCCAGTTCGAGCAGGCGCTCGCGGGTGTCGAGCTTGCGGCTGGTGCTGTCGAGCATGGTCTCACTGTACCACGGGTGCAGTTTCGGCGGCGCGCGCGCCGGCAAATTTTTGCGTCCCCATAAAAACGTACGGACTTCCAACGATTTAGCGCGAGCGCAGCGGGCGCGGATGCTGCACCACGAGTCGGCTAGGCGGGCCGCGGCCGTCCCGTTACTCCCTTCGCAACCGAATACGGATTTTGCACGAGGGATTTGCCATGTCGAAATACCGCAGCAACCTGCCGCAGCTAAGCGGGAAACTGTTTCTCACCGACGCCGGGCTGGAGACGACCCTGATCTTTCATCAGGGCGTCGACCTGCCGCACTTTGCCAGCTTCGATCTGATCAAGTCCGAAGAGGGCCGCCAGCGCATCCGTGACTACTACGCGGGCTTCATCACGATGGCCAAGCGCGCCGGCGTTGGCTTTGTGCTGGAAGGCTTCACCTGGCGCGCCAATCCCGACTGGGCGGCCAAGCTCGGCTATTCGCGCGAGCAACTCGCCGAAGCCAATCGGCAAGCGACCGCGCTGCTCGACGGCTTGCGCCGCCAGCACGAGACGCCGCAGACGCCGATTGTGCTGTCGGGCAATATCGGCCCGCGCGGCGACGGCTATACGATCGAGAAGGCGATGACCGCGGCCGAGGCGGAAGACTATCACGGCGAGCAGGTGCAGGTGTTTCGCGACACCGCAGCCGATCTGGTCAGCGCCTTCACCATCAATTACGTCAATGAGGCCATCGGCGTGGTGCGCGCCTGCCAGAAGGCCGGCATGCCGTCGGTGATCTCGTTCACGGTCGAGACCGACGGCAAGCTGCCGAGCGGGCAGAGTCTCAAGGACGCGATAGAACAGACCGATCGCGAGACCGGCAACGGTCCCGCCTATTACATGATCAATTGCGCGCACCCGACGCATTTCGCCAATGTGCTCAAGAGCGGCGAGGCGTGGATCGGGCGCATCCGCGGCGTCCGCGCCAACGCCTCGATCCGCAGTCATGCCGAACTGGACGCCGCGCCCGATCTCGACGCCGGCGATCCGGTCGATCTCGGCCGGCGCTACCGCGACCTGCGCACGCGCTTCCGGCATTTCAACGTGCTGGGTGGCTGCTGTGGCACCGACCATCGCCATATCGAGGCGATCTGTATTGCGTGTGTGGAAGTCGAGGCGGTCTAAGAAATTCACGTCATTCCGGGACGGCGCTCTTCGCGCCGGGCCCGGAATCCATAACCCCGGTTTGTGTTTATGGATTCCGGGTTCGCGGCCAAGCGGCCGCGCCCCGGAATGACAAGCGAAAGCTGCGACCTGAAAGTCATGGCTTATGTCTTTTGACACACCTTAATTTCGGCTGAATCGGAACCGAAAGATCGGTCCATCCAACCTTGCGGGGGCGCAAACGAGGACGCGGCAGAAATGCGCGCGGCTTGCTCATGTCGATAGCCCTGCGCGACGGCGTTGCCGGTCTCGAAGTCACCACACCTATCTCGGCGTCCGCGACCTGCTCAGCGGCAACAGCACCATCGTGTTCTTCGCGGCGGTGATCTACTCGGTCGCGGTGTCGATCGGCATCTACACGTTCTGGACTTTCCTGATGCGGTTTCTGCCGCACACGCTCGATAGCAAAAGCCGCGGCCTGCTGTTTGCCTGCATGGGGCTGGGCTCGCTGATGATCATCGCCATGTCGGCCTGGCTCAACGCCTCGGCACTGGCCGGCTCGGCGGCGATCCAGCAGCATCTCGCCACCGCGGTGCAGTCCTATACCCGCGACCTCGACCGCGCCCATAATAACGCGCTGGCGGCGCAAAGCCTCTTGCCCGACATCCAGATGGCATCGACGCGCTTCACCCGGCTGGCGGACGCCGAGCGCGGCGGTTCGCTCACCGGCACGGCGGGCTCCGGCACGGTGGTGCAACTCCTCACGCAGATGTCGAACCAGCTCGGCAGCCTCGGCCAGGAAGTGGCCGGCTCCGATGCGCGGGTGAAGTCGCTGTACGAGCAGGGCGGCAAGCACCTCGAGAAAATGCGTGAGTTGGTGTCCGACCGCGGCCCGATCAACGCGCGCAGCGATGCCTTCGGCAAGGAGGCGATGGGGCTGATGGGCACCATCGCGAAATTGCAGCAGACGTCCGTCGCGCCCGCGGTGAAGCGTGCCGCCGACGGCCTCATCTCCGGCTTCATCGCGCCGGCAGCGGGCGGGCGTGGCGGGCTGGCCGAGCGGCAGACCTCGGTGGTCGGCGCGGTCGAGACCGCGGTGGCGGCGCAGTCCAAGGCGCTGTCCGACGCAGCCGACAAGATCCTCGCGGTGCCGATCGTGGAGCCCGAACGCTTCCAGCCGCTGTCGACCGCCGAAGCGGTGCTGCGCTATGCCGGCGACTTCCTGCCGAGCTGGGCCGGCGCCATCTCCATCGATCTGATGCCGGCGGTGCTGGTGCTGATCCTGTGCGTGGTGCATGCCGGCATAAGGCGCGAGAACGAGCCGGTCGCCGCCGAGAGCATGACGGCGGGGCAGATGCTGACGGCACTGAAGCTGGCGCGCGATGTCGAGCGCGCGCAAGGCGAGCGCATCGTGGTGACAGAACCGGTCCCCGTCGAGCGCACTGCGGCCGTCGACGAACAGCCGCCGGTGGCGGACGAGAACGTCACGGCGCTATCGACCGCGCGCGCCGCCAAGAAGGAATAGGCGGAGTGACGAGCGGCTCCATCAAAGGCTCCGTGCAGCGCTGGCTCGGCGGCAAGCCCGACGACGACGTGCTGCGCTGGCTGTACCGCGGCCTGGTGGTGGCGACGGTGGCGGTGCTGGCGCTCGACTATGACGATCTGCGCAAGGCGGTGACGGCGGCGCCCCCGGATATGCCCGCGACCGAGATGCCGTCGGCCGAGCCGCTGCCGGCGCGTGACAAAGATGGCAAGCGCCGCACCTCGCCGCTGCCGCAGCCCGACGCCAAATTGCGCGACCGGATGACCTTCGATCTCACCGGCGACGGCCGCATGGTGGCGACCGGCACCATCACGCCCGGCACGGCGAAGACCTTTGCCGACGAGATCGCCAAGCGCGGCACCTATGTGAAGACCGTCGTGCTGCAATCGCCCGGCGGCTCGGTGCAGGATGCGCTGGCGATGGGGCGGCTGATCCGCGAGAAGAAATTCGCCACAGAAGTCGAAGGCGGCCGCTATTGTGCCTCGTCCTGTCCGCTGGTGTTTGCCGGCGGCACCGAGCGGCGCGCCGGCGCCAAGGCGGCGATCGGCGTCCACCAGGTGTTCGCGGTCGGGCAGACCGAGCTGTCGCAGGCCGACGGCATGGACAGCGCGCAGCGCATCAGCGCCACGGCGCAGAAATACCTGCGTGACATGGGCGTCGATCTCGGCGTCTGGGTGCACGCGATGGAGACGCCGCGCGACGAGCTGTACTATTTCCAGCCGGCCGAATTGCTGGAGCTCAAGCTGGCGACCGACGCCGCCGGCGCCAAGCCGCCGGTGCCGACCGCGAAGGCGAAATCGTAGCGGCGCGGCGAAAGTCGTTTCAGGCACAGTCAGGGCCTCACATTCTGGTCATGCCCGGGCTTGACCCGGGCATCCATGATGAGGTGCAGCATCGTAACGTCTTACGATAGGCTGCGTACGCGGGGGCACCTCATGGATTGCCGGGTCAAGCCCGGCAATGACGATTCGATAGGCTGTGCTTCTGGTGAGCTTGCGTGAACGTGCGGTAGCGGTCTACAGCCGCGGCAATTCCGTCACCGCGACCTGCGCCGTGCCGGCGGCCTCGACGATCACCCGCAGCGTTGTGGAGTCGAAGTCGATGCCGGTGACGCGCAATTCGCGCACCGCGGCGTCGACCCGCACGCCGCCCGTGTCCTTGGTGAATTCGGCCAGCGTCGCATCGATCTTCGCCTTGGCGTCGGCGATGAACGGCCTGAGATCGATCTGGGCGTGCTTGGCCAGCGCTTCTTCCAGGTAGGGCACGGCGGCGCGGGCGGCCGGGCCGAGCAGGCCGAAGGCCGCCTGCGTCTCGACCGCCAGCGCCAGATCGGTGAGCCGCAGCACCTGCGTCTTCGGATCGAGCACCGGCTTGCCCCAGATGTTGACGTCGGCATCGGCGCCGAAGCCGAACCAGCTCCTGCGTTCCGTGGCCTTGACCCGCAGCGAGATCAGCAGCCGGTCGCCGGCGGCGGCGAGGCTGGCGCCCTGAACCTGGGCTTCCACCGGCGCGGTCTTGTCGTCGGGGAAGACGCGGCCCTTCAACTGCGCCTCGAGCAGCGGACTGAGCGTCTTGAACGGCATGTCGATCGGCACCACCACGTTGAGCTTGCCACGCTCCAGCGTCGGCACCAGATCGAGCGCCGCGGGGAACGGGCAGGTCGGCTTGGTGGCGGCGGCGACGATGCGGGTCTCGGCCTGCACGCCGATGGTCAGCGTCAGGTTGTTGGCGTCGATCTGCGGCTGCGCGGCGGCGGCACGCACCGGGCGCATTTCGAGATACAGCGGCGGCAGACCGGTAGCGCCGCCGCCGAGCGGCAGCGTGCGGCAGAGCTGAGCCCACTGCTCGCGGGCGACGCGTTCGATGGCCGGGTCGTTGCGCACGCGCTCCTGCAACTCGGCGATCTGCTTGTTGACGGTCTGGTCGATCAACGGCTTGGCCTCGGCGGCCAGATTGATCTTGATGCCGCCGAGCGACAGCGCGCTGTCGGCAAGCGATACCTGCGCCGCCAGATTGGGCTCCAGCCGCCAGTTGCTGGTGAAGGCCGGCCGCGCCCGCACCACCACATTGCCGCGCAATTCGGCCTTCTGGTTGAGCGCCTGGGTGAGGTTCTTCACCTCATTGCCGAGCGAGCCGCCGAGCAGGCCCGACAGTGCGTTGGTGATGTTGCCGATCTGCGACGCGATCTGGCCATCCACCTGCAACGTGCCGTTGATCGGCGTGGTGACCGTCAATCCATCAGGCCGTCCTGTCGCCGCTATCGGGCCGCGCGTGACCGTCATGCCGACTTTGGCCTGCGATAACAGGCTGCTGACCGGATTGTTGCTGTTGCCGCTGAAGTCGCGCGGTGTCGCCGCCTCGAGGCTGCGGCCGATCGCGGCAATCGAGATCGCCACCGGCGCGATCACGTTCGACGGCCGGTTCACCGCCTTCATCGGCGGCAGCGCCGGCAGATTGGCGACGGCTTTGCGGGCGCCGCTGTCGCCGGGAAGATAGCGGTCGAGCGCCCATTGGGTCGCGGCGAACGCGACGCCGACGATCACCACCGCGCCGAGCGTCCAGCGCAAGAGCCGCGAGCGTCCGAACAGCCGGAGCGGCGCCGTCAGGATATAGATGATCGTGCCGGATCTTCCGCGCATCGGGGCCCTCACGCGATTCGTCGGATCGGGGAATGGTAGGCGGCGCGCGCGCGATGCGCCAGCCGCCGCCCGTGCGCAAATCGATACTGGCGCATAGGCATTGAAGGAGGCAGGATTGCGACCGGGCCAGTGCCGGCGCGGGGAGCAATCGCAGTGCCAGATCAAGTCGATAGCACGCGCGATGCATTTGGTGCGCCCGTCGTCACGGCGATGCGGGTGATCCCGGTGGCGGGCGAAGACAGCATGCTGCTCAATCTGAGCGGCGCGCATGGCCCGCTGTTCACGCGCAACATCGTCATCCTCGAAGACAGCGCCGGCCATACCGGGGCCGGCGAGGTGCCGGGCGGCGAGCCCATCCGGCAGACGCTGGAGGATGCGCGGCCGCTGGTGACAGGGCGTTCGATCGCCACCTTCAATGCCGTGCTCAACGACATGCGCGGACGCTTCGCCGACCGCGACGCCGGCGGCCGCGGTGGCCAGACCTTCGACCAGCGCACCATGATCCACGCCGTCACCGCGATCGAGGCGGCGATGCTCGATCTGCTCGGCCAGCATCTCGGCGTGCCGGTGGCGGCGCTGTTGGGCGAGGGGCAGCAGCGCGACGCGGTGCGGATGCTCGGCTATCTGTTCTATATCGGCGACCGCAAGCGCACGACGCTGCCGTATCGCGATGGCGGCGGTGTGACGGATGACTGGCTGCGGCTGCGCGACCAAGAGGCGTTGACGCCGGCCGCGGTGGTGCGGCTCGCCGAGGCGGCGCAGCAGCGTTATGGCTTCCAGGACTTCAAGCTCAAAGGCGGCGTGCTGGCGGGCGACGACGAGATGCGCGCGGTCGAAGCGCTGGCGCGACGTTTTCCCGACGCGCGCATCACGCTCGATCCGAACGGCGCCTGGTCGCTGGCGGAGGCGGTGCGGCTGTGCCGCGGCCGCGGCGACGTATTGGCCTATGCCGAGGATCCGTGCGGCGCCGAAGGCGGCTTCTCCGGCCGCGAGATCATGGCCGAGTTTCGCAGGGCCACGGGGCTGCCGACGGCGACCAACATGATCGCCACCGACTGGCGGCAGATGATTCATGCCGTGCAACTCAATGCGGTCAGTATCCCGCTGGCCGATCCGCATTTCTGGACAATGCAAGGCGCGGTGCGCGTGGCGCAGCTATGCCGTGACGCCGGGCTGACCTGGGGCTCGCATTCGAACAATCACTTCGACATCTCGCTGGCGATGATCGTCCACACGGCGGCGGCAGCGCCTGGCGACATCACCGCCATCGATACGCACTGGATCTGGCAGGACGGGCAGCGGCTGACCCGCGAGCCGCTGTCGATCGTCGACGGGCTGGTCACGGTGCCGCAGCGGCCCGGTCTCGGCATCGATCTCGACATGACGCAGATCGAGGCGGCGCACCGGCGTTACACTGGCATGGGATTGGGCGCGCGCGACGACGCCGCAGCCATGCAGTTCTTGATCCCGGGATGGACCTTCGACCCCAAACGCCCGGCGCTGCTGCGCTAGGCGGCGGTTGTACGGAGATCAGCCTTGCGTGCCCATGCGGTGCAGCTTGAGCACGGTGTAAACCGTGTCGCTGGCCGGTGTCGGAATTCCGAGTTCGCGGCCAAGCGCGCGTACCTTGCCGGACAGCCAGTCCAGCTCGAGCCGTCCGCCGCGATCGAGGTCGTTGGCCATCGAGCCTTTCATGGTCGGCACGGTTTTGGTTTCGACAAAGGTCATGCGCTCGTCGATGTAAGCGGGATCAAGCGGCACGCCGCGCGCCTGTCCGACCGCGAGCGCTTCCTGCATCAACTGACGAAAAAAGGCTTTGGTGTCGGGATCGGCGAGGATCGGACCGATGCCGGAGCGCAATGCGGCGGTGCCGCCGGTCATGGCGGTGAGGAAAATGAATTTCTCCCACAGTTCGCGTTCGATCGCCTTCGAAATACCGATGTCGAGTTTGGCGGCCTTGCCGGCGGCGACAAAGGCTTCCAGCGCCGGGTCCGGACGGTTGTCGGCATGGCCGAAACGCAGATGATGAAACTGGCTGGTGTGTTTGATGATACCCGGCGCGCGGATGTTACTGGCGATATAGGCGAAACCGCCGACGACCTTGTCGGCGCCGATGATGGGGCCGAGGCGCTCGACGCTGTCGATGCCGTTCTGCAACGTGATCAGCCGCGTGTTCGGGCCGATCAGCGGCAACGCGCGCTTGGCGGCTTCTTCGGTGTCCCACAGCTTGACCGCGAAGAGAACGATATCGACCGGGCCGATGGTGGCCGGATCGTCGGTGACGTTCGGCTTTGGCAGATGCAGGTCGCCGTGCACGCTCTCGATCTTGAGCCCGTTGCTGCGGATGGCCGCGAGGTTCGCCCCGCGGGCGACAAAGAAGACGTCGTGTTCCGCGTCCGCCAGCCGCGCGCCGTAATAGGCGCCCACCGCGCCCGCCGCCATTGCCGCAATCCGCATCGTCTTCTCCCGTTTTCAGGGGAGCAAACTAGACAAAAAAAATTGCCCGGCACAATGGCCGGGCAAAGTTATTGGGGGAGGTTCAGAAAGAAGAAAGTTAGTACAGACCGGCGGGGCGAATACTGGCCCACGTGCGCCGGGCGTTGCTCTCGGGGACATAACCCGAAACCAGGCTGCTTTGTTCCACACGATTTTGCGTTTGAATCGGCGCCTGGGCGACGGTGGCGGGGCGATTCTGCGGCAACACGACGACCTTGGCGCCGATCGCTACGCGGGAATAAAGGTCCTGCACGTCCTCATTGGTCAGACGAATGCAGCCGCTCGACACGTTCTGGCCGATGGTGGTCGGGTCATTCGTGCCATGAATGCGGTACATCGTGTTGCCGAGGTACATGGCGGCGGCGCCCATCGGGTTGCCGGGACCGCCAGCGGTCATGCGCGGCAAATAGGGCTGGCGCTCCAGCATTTCAGCCGGCGGATGCCAATCCGGCCATTCGGCCTTGCGGGCCACCTTCTGCACGCCCGACCAGGTGAAGCCTTCGCGGCCGACACCGATGCCGTAACGGACGGCCTGACCGCCGCCGAGGACGAAATAAAGGTAGGTGTTGGCGGTGTCGACGACGATGGTGCCCGGGGCTTCCTTGGTGGCGTAGCTGACAATCTGGCGCTGGAACCGGGCATCGGCAGCCGGGGCCTGCTCGGCCGGCAGCGCCTGATACTGGGGCTGCGTGTAGGCCGGAGCGGCCGCGTAATACTGGGCCTGTGCGGCGCCGCAGGACATGGCGGCTGCTGCGATCAGCGCGGCCAGGGAAACGGTGGATTTGGACTTCACGGACATGACACCCTCCGAACAATTACTCGCCATCATTCGTCGAGGTAACCGCGTGGCAGGTTCAATGGTTCCTGCTCGGCCCGAATACAAATGCCTGCGAGCAGGCGGAACCACCTGCCACTGAGCGGGTTGTGGCCCGTTTATTTAGGGTTTTTGGCGCTGTGCCAGCCGACCGAGGCGTCAGGCACGCTGTCGGTGGAGGCGAAATAGGGCTTGATGTCGAGCAGCGGGGTGCCGTCGAGGCAGTCGAGCCCGACCACCGAGAGGCGGTTTCCTTCGATGCCGAGCAACCTCACGACGCTCATGGCGATCGGATTGGGGCGGGCGGGTGACCGCAGCGCAAAGGTCCCGCGCTGGACGCCGTAATGGCCGGGCACCTGCAGCACCAGGTTTCGCGGCGCCTTGTCCATCCAGTAGAGCAGCACCAGGTGCGAGCAACTGCCCACGTCTTTGAGGCCCGCAGTCCAGCGCGGATCCAGCTCGACGGTGCAGACGGCGTCGGACTCGCGGGCGTTCTTCGGGCAGTCCTTGCGCTCCCGCCACGGCGTGTGAATGCGGCCGATGAAATAGACCCCGGCGTCGGGCTGGGCCGGAAGGTCGGCGGTCTGCTCGCCGTCACGTAGCCCGAAGCCTTTGGAAGAACTCATCTTCTCACCCCGTAGACCAGCGCCATCGTCAGCCGGCTGGCCGAAAGCCCATCATGGAGGGCGGGGTCGAGCCCGGCAATAACCGGGGCGGAGGCTGGACAGCGAGGCTTTCCCCTGGGGAAAGCCTTGCGGCCATCCTGTTAAAGGCATAAACATATCTTTATATGATGGGAAATGGCCCAAACGGACACCGGCAGGTCACGCTTCGATGAACGGTCAAGAGCAGCTCGGCTTCGATGCCCTCAACGCCGCCCTCAAGGCAGCCGGCGAGGAGACGCGCCTGCGGGTGCTGGCGCTGCTTGGCGAGGCCGAACTGACCGTGTCCGACCTGACCGACATTCTGCGCCAGTCTCAGCCGCGCATCTCGCGCCATCTCAAGCTGCTCGCCGAGGCCGGCCTGGTCGAGCGCTTCCGCGAGGGCACCTGGGCGTTCTTCCGGCTGGCCGAACACGGCGGCGGTGCCGAAGTGGCGCGCGTGCTGCTGGAGCGGCTCGATCCGACCGACGACACCATTGCCCGCGACCGCGCCCGTCTGGCTTCGGTGCGGGCCGCCCGCGCCGCCGCGGCGCAGGCCTATTTCAGCACGCACGCCGCGCAATGGGACCGCATCCGAAGATTGCACGCCGCCGATGAAGCGGTCGAAGCCGCCATCCGGCAGGCGCTGGCCGACAAGCCGTTTCGCTCGCTGCTCGACCTCGGTACCGGCACCGGCCGCATGCTCGAACTGTTCGGCCCGGAGATCGAGCGCGGGCTTGGTCTCGATCTGTCGCTCGACATGCTGCTGCTGGCGCGCGACCGGCTGGAACGCGCCGGTCTCAAGAATTGCAGCGTGCGGCAGGGCGATCTCTATGACCTGCCCATCGGCGATGACTCGTTCGACGTCGTGATCCTGCACCAGGTGCTGCACTTTCTTGACGACGGCGGGCGGGCGATCAAGGAAGCCGCGCGCGTGCTGCGGCCGGGCGGGCGGCTGCTGGTCGTCGACTTCGCGCCGCACGAGCAGGAATTCCTGCGCGAACAGTTCGCGCATCGCCGGCTCGGCTTCGCGCCGGAAACGGTGTCGCAGTGGATGGCGGCGTCCGGCCTCGAGCCGGTGCTGCACAACAGTCTGTCGCCCGAGCCCGGGCCCGACGAAAAAATTGCCGTGTCGTTGTGGCTGGCGCGCGACGATCGCGCGCTTCTTGCAACTGCGGCGCGGCGGGAGGTGGCGTGATGATCAGTGCGCTGCGTCCCAGCCGCTTCATGCCGCCCGGTCATAACCGGATCGACGTGTCGTTCGAGTTCTTCCCGCCCAAAGACGAGGCGATGGAAAAGACGCTGTGGGAGTCGGTGACGCGGCTGGCGCCGCTCAATCCCGATTTTGTGTCGGTCACCTACGGCGCCGGCGGCACGACGCGTGAGCGCACCCACGCCACCGTCAAGCGCATCCTGAACGAGACATCGCTGACGCCGGCCGCGCATCTGACCTGCGTGTCGGCGACGCGCGACGAAATTGACGGCATTGTTCGGCAGTATCACGAGGTGGGCGTGCGCCACATCGTGGCGCTGCGTGGCGATCCGGCCGGTGGCGCCGGGACGAAATATACGGCGCATCCGGGCGGCTACGCGACCTCGGCCGAACTGGTCGCCGGCATCAAGCGCATCAGCCCGAATTTCGACGTTTCGGTTTCGGCCTATCCGGAGCGCCATCCGGACAGCCCGACGGTCGATGCCGACATCGACATGCTCAAGGCCAAGGTCGACGCCGGCGCGACGCGGGCGATCACCCAGTTCTTTTTCGAGAACGATCTCTACTTCCGGTATCTCGACCGCGTGCGCGCCCGCGGCATCGACATCCCGGTGATCCCCGGCATCCTGCCGGTGCAGAACTTCAAGGCCGCGACGAACTTCGCGGCGCGCGCCGGCGCTTCGGTGCCGGCCTGGCTGGCCGAGCGCTTCCACGGCCTCGACGACGATCCGGCGACGCGCAAGCTGATCGCCGCCGCCGTTGCCGCCGAACAGGCGCTTGATCTGCTCGATCGCGGCGTCACCAGCTTCCACTTCTACACCATGAACCGCGCCGACCTCGTTTACGCGATCTGCCACCTGTTGGGGTTACGGCCCTCGGTGCAGCAAGCCGCATGATCTGGAGTACCTGTTAGTGTCCTCGCCTCAAACTTCCACCCGCGACGCCTTTATTGCCGAGATGCGCAAGCGCATCCTGGTGCTCGACGGCGCCATGGGCACCATGATCCAGGAGCTCAAGCTCGACGAGCAAGGCTATCGCGGCGCGCGCTTCGACGCCTGGAACCGCGACGTGCGCGGTAACAACGATCTGCTCAATCTGAGCCGGCCGGACGCGATCCGCGAAATCCATCTGAAGTATTTCCTCGCCGGCGCCGACATCGTCTCGACCAACACGTTCTCCTCCACCACCATCGCCCAGGCCGACTACGGCATGGAGGACATCGCTTACGAACTGAACCAGGCCGGCGCCACGCTGGCGCGCGAGGCCGCCGAACAAGCGCAGCGCCAGGACGGCCGCCGCCGTTTCGTCGCCGGCGCGCTGGGGCCGACCAACCGTACCGCCTCGATCTCGCCCGACGTCAGCGATCCGGGCTACCGCGCCGTCACCTTCGACCAGTTGCGCATAGCTTACGGCGAACAGATCCGCGGCCTGCTCGAGGGCGGCGCCGACCTGCTGCTGATCGAAACCATCTTCGACACGCTCAATGCCAAAGCGGCGATCTATGCCATTTCCGAAGTCTGCGCCGAGCGCGGCGTCGACGTGCCGGTGATGATCTCCGGCACCATCACCGACATGTCGGGCCGCCTGCTGTCCGGCCAGACTCCGGCGGCGTTCTGGAATTCGGTGCGCCACGCCAACCCGATCACCATCGGCCTGAACTGCGCGCTCGGCGCCAAGGAATTGCGGGCGCATGTCGCCGAACTTGGCCGCGTCGCCGATAGCTTTGTCTGCGCCTATCCGAACGCCGGCCTGCCCAATGAATTCGGCTATTATGACGAGAGCCCGGAATTCATGGCCGAGCTGCTCGAGGAATTCGCCGCCGCCGGGTTGGTCAACGTGGTCGGCGGCTGCTGCGGCACCACGCCCGACCACATCGCCGCCATCGCCAAGGCGGTCGACGGCAAGGCGCCGCGCGCCATTCCCGAAATTCCGCGCCAGCTTCGCCTGTCCGGCCTCGAGCCGTTCGCGCTGACGCCGGAAATTCCCTTCGTCAATGTCGGCGAGCGCACCAACGTCACCGGCTCGGCCAAATTCCGCAAGCTGATCACCGCCGGCGACTATGCGGCGGCGCTGTCGATCGCGCGCGAGCAGGTCGAGAATGGCGCCCAGGTGATCGACGTCAACATGGACGAGGGGCTTCTCGACTCCGAAGCCGCGATGGTGACGTTCCTCAATCTGATCGCCGCCGAGCCGGACATCGCGCGCGTGCCGGTGATGGTCGACTCCTC
>LNFM01008035.1_pt1 | contig 16150 bp, 15 predicted proteins | sample 596031 | NCBI WGS metagenome assembly LNFM01 (sample SAMN04254537, study PRJNA301005) | activated carbon metagenome | isolation source: dual media filters at the Ann Arbor, Michigan drinking water treatment plant | place: USA: Ann Arbor
CCTCGCAGGCATGGATGCAGGGCTTGTCCATGAATTCCAGCGCGACCGGGATGATGCCGGAGCCGATGATGGCATCCACCGCCTGGCCGGCGATCTCCGTGCCCTTGAACGCCGCAAGCATGGCGCGCGCGCCTTCCGGGCCGCGCAGGATGCGGACCGTGACTTCGGTGACGATGCCGAGCATGCCCTCGCTGCCCGTCATCAGGCCGAGCCAGTCATAGCCGGCCGTGTCCAGGTGGTCGCCGCCAACCTCGACGATGTCGCCGGTGGGCGTCACCAGCTTCAGGCCGAGCAGGTTGTTCGCCGTGACGCCGTATTTCAGGCAATGCGCGCCGCCCGAGTTCATGTTGACGTTGCCGCCGATCATGCAGGCCAATTGGCTGGAAGGGTCGGGGGCGTAGAAGAAGCCCTCATGCTCCACCGCCTTGGTGATGCCGAGGTTGGTGACGCCGGCTTCCACCACCGCCAGGCGGTCGTCGAAATCGATTTCCAGGATGCGGTTCATCCGCATTAGGCCGATCACCACCGCATCCTCCAGCGGCAGGGCGCCGCCGGACAGGCTGGTGCCGGCGCCGCGGGGGACCACGCGGATGCCCTGTTCGTGGCAGTAGCGCATCACGGCCGCCACCTGATCGGTCGTGGATGGCAGCACCACCGCGAGTGGCATCTGGCGATAGGCGGTCAGGCCATCGGTCTCATAGGGCCGCATGCGGATCGACTCGTGGATCACGGCATCGCCGGGCAGCAGCGCCTGGAGGTCCGCCACGATCGCATCGCGGCGGGCCAGGATCTCCGGCTTGGGCGGCGGCAGGGGGATCATGGCGCTTCCTCGTTCGCTTCCGCCGCGAAGATGGCCCCGGCGCGCAGAGGCGGCAAGCGGAGGCTTTCGTTCGCGATCTGGTATCATGATGCGCGATCAACACAATGGAGGATTCATGATGCGACGCCTGTTTGCCATCGCCACCCTGCTCGCACCCCTCGGTCTCGCAACCGCGGCCCAGGCGCAGCGCGCCGGCGCTTATGTGGTGGAGGGTGTCGGCGCCGATGGCAGCCGCTACACTGGATCGGTCCAACTTGCCCCCACCGGCCCGCAGACGTGGCGCATCACCTGGCGCGTGGGTGGGGAGACCATCGAGGGCATTGCGGTGGATAGCCGGGGCATGCTGTCCGCGGCCTACCGGCATGGCGGCGTGCTGGGCAGTGCGCTGTATGAGCTGCGCCCGAACGGCAGCCTGGCCGGTATCTGGACCTCGGGCCAGGAAGGCGGGCTGGGGCGGGAGACGCTGTCGCCCCGCTGAGCCACAAAAGCGTCGCGCCGCGATGTAGCACAAAAAGCGTCGCGCCGCGACGTAGCACAAAAGCGTTGCGCCGCGTCGTAGCACAAAAGCGTCGCGCCGCGACCGGGTTTCCCCAAGCGCGGCGCGACAAATCCCGTACGGCCCCTGGAAAAAGGCGCCGCGGTATCAGCCCTGGCGGGCCTTCAGCCGGGGATTCTTCTTGTTCAGCACATAGGTACGGCCACGGCGCCGCACCACGATGCAGTTCTTGTCCCGCGTCTTGGCGGTCTTGAGGCTGTTGCGGATCTTCATGGTCATGGTCCTGCGAAGGCGGGCGGAATAGGCGCCGAGGCCGGTGGAGTCAACCTCAGTCCGCCGCCAGCTTCCCGGCGGCGCCCTCGGCGGCGATGATCCGCAGGAAGCCGTCCCGCGTCTGCGGCAGCTTGCGGCCCAGGATCTGTTCCGCCACCTGGGTCCGCAGCACCTGAGCGGTGCCGCCGGCAATGGCGAACATCCGCGCGTCGCGCAGGTAGCGTTCCATCGGGTTGTCCTTGGAATAGCCCGCCGCACCCCAGACCTGGAGCGCCGAGTTTGTCACCCTGATCGCCATCTCGCTCGCAAAGACCTTGGCCTGGGCGGCGGCCAGGCGGTCCGGGAAGCCGGCCGGGCCGGCGCTGCGGGCGGCGCGGTGCACCAGGGCGCGGGCTGCCTCAACCTCGATCGACATGTCGGCCAGCATCCAGCCGAGGCCCTGGAATTCCGCGATCGGCCGGCCGAACTGCGTGCGCTCATTGGCGCGGCCGACCGCGTGTTCATAAGCGCCGGCCGCCAGGCCGAGCGCTACCGTCGCGGCGCCGACGCGCTGGCCGTTATAGGCGTCGATCAGCCGGCCGAAGCCACGTTGCCAGCCGCCAGGGGCGCGCAGCACCATGTCGTCGGCCACTTCCAGGTCACGGAATTCCAGCTCCGCCTCCGGCATGCCGCAGAGGCCGAGGGAGGGGATGCGGCGGGCGACGACCAGCCCTTCCGGCCTCCCGGCCTCGTCCCGCACGACCAGGAAGCCGCCGATGCCCTTGAAGGCCCCGTCCTCGATCACGCGCGCGAAGATCAGGTGAAGTCGCGAAACGCCGCCGCCGGTGATCCAGGTCTTGCGGCCATTGATCACCCAGCGGTCGCCGCGCTTTTCCGCCGTAGTGGTCATCTCCGTGGCCGCGGAGCCGGCATCGGGCTCGGTGATGCAGATGGCGGGCTTGTCGCCGGCCAGCACCAACCCCGCCGCCAGCTTCTTCTGAGCGTCCGTGCCATAGGCCATGATGGCGCCGACCGCCCCCATATTGGCCTCCACCGCGATGCGGCCGCAGACGGCGCAGGCCTTCGAGAATTCCTCCACCACCAGCGCGGCATCCAGCACGGACCCGCCGGGCCCGCCCCATTCGCGCGGGATGGTCAGGCCGGTGAAGCCGGCGGCAGCCATCTTCTGCACCATCGGCCAGGGGTAATGGCCGCTGCGGTCCGTCTCCGCCGCCTGCGCCGCCGCCTCCTGCGCCAGTTCGCGGGCGCGGTCGCGCAGTGCCGCCTGGTCCCGGGTCAGCCCATCCGTGCCGGTCATGTCGAAAGCCTTTCCTCAATGGCCGCCGCCGCCTGCCCGTCGAGGCCCAGCGCCTGCGCCAATTCATCAAGCCAGGCGCGTTCCGGCGGGGAAATCTCCCCCATCGCCGCAACCGCACCGGCATAGAGCCGGGCCCGCATCATCGGGTCCGTGGCCTGGGCGGCCAGGACCGCCGGGGTCAGCGGGTTCTCGAAATCGGCCAGGATGAAGTCGCGCTCCTCGGCCGAGAGGCCGGCGGAATCGAGCTGCTCCGCGATGGCGCGACGTTCTTCGGCATCGACTGCGCCATCCGCCTTGGCGGCGGCGATCATGGCGCGGATCAGCAGCAGGCCCTCCGCCTCCTCCATCAGGGGCATGCCGGGCGCATCGGCGGGCGCCTCGGCGGGCGGGGTGTAGGGGTTGGGCGCCGGGGCGGATGTCCATTCGGGTAGCCGCGCGGACCGGGCGGGCGCCTTGCCGGCGGGCGCGGTGCGGCCGCGCGGTGCCGGGGCCGTGCCCTGGGAGGGGCGCGACATTGCCTCGATCGCCACGGTCGCCAGCCGCGCCAAGGTGCGGGCCAGCGCCACATTGCCGCCGCCACCCATCGGCAGGCCGGTGCGCCGGATGCGGCGGCGTGGCGGGCGGGCGGCGCCGCCCAGCAGCGCGCCCAGGACGCGGTTCCAGTCCATGCTTCAACTCCCTGGCCCCAGCATTAGGCCCGAAGCCGAGGCTTGCAAAGCGTCAGCGCCCGAGCAGCCCGCGCAGAAGATCGGCCGGGTTGGGCCGGGCCTCACCACCGGAGGGCGCCGATTGGGGCGCGGGCGTCTCCGGCGCGCCGGCCACGGTGGGCGCCGGCCCGGCCACGCCGCCACGCGCCGCGGCCAGCGCCGGCTCGCAACTGCCCAGCGCCGCCGGCGCGGCGCCGCGATTCGCGGCACCGCCCAGGATATCCGCCAGCGCCTGCAGGGACCGGTCCGGCGTGTCCTGCTGCGAGAGAAAGGCGCCGATCCCGGCCGCCGCCGCCGCCCCCGGTTCGACGCCGACGCGCGGCGCGTTCCAGCGGCCGCCGATATTCACCGGCGCGCGCAGCGCCACGCGGGCGGTCCGCAGGTCGGTCAGCAGCCGCACCGCCAGCGTCTCCTCCCCCATGTCGATGGTGCCGGAGCCGCCGAGGCGGCCGAGCGCGCCTTCCGCATACAGCGTCTCCAGCCGCAACTGCCCCTCGGCGGCGGGGGCGCGCAGCGCGAAGCAGCGCAGCGGGATATCGCCATCACCGCCCGGCAGCACCGCGCCCAACACCTGCTGCGGCAGGGCGCGCAACAGGCTGCGCGGCACCGCGCCATCGACCAGCGCAATGCCCAGATGCCCCGCCGCCGTCGCCGCCACCGCGCGCAGATCGGCGCCGCGCCCGGCGAGGTCGGCATCGATCTGCGCCCGGCCGAGCAGCAGCGGGTCCCGCCCCGCCGCGCGCGACAGCGCCGCGAGATCGAGACCGGGGGACCGTGCGACAACCCGCAGCCGGGGCGGGTCCTGCCGCGCATCCGCCGCCAGTTCCAGAGTCAGCGGCCCGGCCGGGGTCTGGGCGGAGACCGGCGCCAGCCGCGCATTGCCGCCATCGAGCGCCAGACGCGCCGAGACCTGGCGCCAGGCCTGGCCGCCATAGGTAACGTTGGGCGCGGACAGGCGCAGATCGGCGTCGAAGCCGCGCAGCATCGCCACGGGCAGGGGCGTCGCCGGGATCACCCGGTTGTCGGCCGCCGCCGGGGGCGCCGCGGGTGCGGCTGGCGCGGCGGGCCCGGCGGAAGGCGTCGCCGCCGGACGGGTGGCGGCCAGCAGCGCATCCAGGTCGAGCCGCGGGAAGGCCAGCGTGCCGCTCACGGCGGTCCGCGCGCCGGCGGCCAGCGCCAGGTCGCCGCGCATCTCGGCGGCCGGGACCGTGGCGGTCAGCCCGGTGATGCGGATGCCGCCGGCCAGCGCCGGGCCGGGCATCGCCACCTGCCCGGCGAAGCGCCCCTCTCCGCGCAGGCCGAAGGGCGCGAGGTCGGCCGCCTGGGCCGTGACGGCCAGGGCGATGCCGCGCAATTCACGCGGCTGCGCGATGCGGCCCTCGGCAGTGGCCACGATGCCCGCGCCTTCCGCGCGCAGATCCAGCGGCAGCGGGCCGGTGGCGCCGGCCAGCAGCAGCGCGGGCGTGCCGGCGGTGCCGGACAGGCGCAGCGCCTGGCCATCCAGCACGACCTCCCCGGTCAGGGTGATCGGCGCCTCCAGCCCGGGCGCCGCCAGTTCGGCGCGGCGCAGGACCAGGCCCGGGCGCAGCGTGCCGAGGTCCGATTCGCCCACCGCCAGCTTCAGGTCGCGGATTTCGGAGACCGCGCCGCCGGTGCCGGATGCGGCGGCGGAGGCCACCACGGCACGCAGCGGCGGCAGGGTGGCGCCCTGCGCCAACGCAGAAAGGCGCGAGAGATCGGGCACCTGCGCTTCCGCCGTGCCGGTCCAGGCCTGGCCGGTGAGGCTGCCGTTCAGCCGCGCCTCGGCACCGGCAATGCCCAGGGTCGCCGAAACCGGCCAGGCTTCGGCGCCGCCAAACGCCGCGAGGCCGCCGGTTTCCGCCTGCACCGCCACGGCCTGGCCGCGCAGCACCACCTCACCCTCCGCCGTCATGCCGCCGCCGAGCGGGGCGGTGGCGTCGAGGCGGGTGATCTCCACCGTCTCGGCCATGCCGCTGCGGGCGTCGCGCCAGCTGATGCGGCCGGGTTCCAGGCGCAGGGCGTCGATGCCGAGCGCGATCGCCTCCCGCACCGCTTCCTCCGGCGCGGGGGTGGCGGGGGTGGCGTCGGTCGGGGTGCGGGTGAACTGCCAGTTGCCGCGGCCCTGGGCATCGACCTCCAGCAGCAGGTCGGGGTCTTCCAGCTCGATGCGGGAGATGCGGATTTCGCGGGAGAGCAGCGGCAGCAGCGCCGCCTGCACCTGCACGCGGCTGGCTGTCAGCATGTTGGGGCGGCTGCCGCCCTCGGCATTGGCCAGCGCCACGTCGCGCAATTCGACGGTGGGCACGAGGGAAATGGCGAGGCGCATCTCCCCCACCGTGAAGGTCCGGCCGGTGGCGCGTTCCACCGCGGCCACCAGGCGCGGCCGCAGCGACTCGGCATCCAGCAGCAGCAGCGCGGCGCCGAGCGCCAGCGCCGGCAGGCCGATGACCAAAGCGAGGAGAATCCAGGGCCAGCGGCGCCGGCGACGGGGGGTCAGGGAAGTGCTCATCCCCTACCCTACCATCCAACGATCACCAGAAGGCAGCGCCGGTCTTCAACTCACCCGGCGCGGCTTTGGCGTGCGGGGGGCCTCGAAGCCCAGGAAGGCAAAGGTTTCCTTCATGTGCTGCGGCAGGGGCGCGGCCACTTCCAGGTAGCCGCCGGTCGGGTGCGGCAGGCGCAGGGCGCGGGCGTGCAGGTGAAGCTGCTCCGGCAGACCCTCCATATGCGCGGCCTGGCCGCCATACTTGCCATCGGCCAGGATCGGGCAGCCCAGGGCCTCCGCCGCGTGGACGCGCAACTGGTGGGTGCGGCCGGTCAGCGGCTTCATCTCGATCCAGGCGGCCTTGCGGCGCACGGCATCCAGCGTGCGGAAATCCGTGATGGCGTGCACGCCATCCTCGCCCTGTTCGGCCGGCATGGTGCGTTCGCCGCGCGGGCCGCCCTGGCGGATCAGCGCCATGTTGATGCGCCCGGCGGGCGGGCTGGGCTCACCCAGCACCACGGCCCAGTAGGTTTTCTCCACGTCGCGCGACCGGAAGGCGGCGGCGAGCTTGGAGGCCGCGCCGACGGTGCGCGCCAGCACCAGCACGCCAGAGGTATCGCGGTCCAGCCGGTGGACCAGGCGGGGGCGCTCGGCGGCATCCAGTTGCAGCGCATCCAGCATGCCGTCCAGGTGCTTCGTGATGCCGGGGCCGCCCTGCACCGGCAGGCCATGCGTCTTGTCCAGCACCAGCACTTCCGCATCCTTGTGGATGATCATGCGCAGCAGCGCCTTCGCATCCCGCTCATCCACCGGCTTCGGCGTGCGCGGCAGCGCGGCGTTGGGGTTTTCGGTGTAGGGCGGGATGCGGATTTCCTGGCCGGCCTCCAGCCGGGTATTCGCCTCCGCGCGCTTGCCGTCGACGCGGATCTGGCCGGTCCGCAGCATCTTCTGCACGGCACCCTGGGTGAGCGCCGGCACATGGCGCTTCAGCCAGCGGTCCAGACGGGTGTCGCCCTCATCGGCGGCGACTTTTTTCAACTGCACGGTCATGCAGCCGCCATAGCACGGGATGGACAGTCGCGCAGGCGGTGGATAAAGGTCATTCAACTGACCTAAGCGGGGGAAATGATGGGCGATAGCCTCGAAGCCTTGGACGAGGTCGCGTTCCGCGCGCATGTCCGCGCCTGGATCGAGGCGAACTGCCCGCCCGAGCTGCGCCACCCGCAGCGCCGCCTGCATTGGCGGGACAACAAACCCTGGTACCTGAAGCTGTCCGCCCAGGGCTGGCTCGCCCCCGCCTGGCCCGTGGAACACGGCGGCATGGGGCTGGATGCGGCGAAGCAGCTGATCCTGATCGAGGAGCTGGAGCGCCACGGCGCGCCGCGGATCAGCGACATGGGCGTGCTGATGCTCGGCCCGCTGCTGATCAAGCATGGCTCGGACGCGCAGAAGGCGCGGTTCCTGCCGCGCATCCTCTCGGGCGAGGATATCTGGGCGCAGGGCTATTCCGAACCGAATGCGGGGTCCGATTTGGCCGCGCTGCGGCTGGAGGCGGTGCTGGATGGCGAGGACTGGGTGCTGAACGGCCAGAAGACCTGGATCACCTTCGCCAACGACGCCAACTGGATTTTCGTCCTCGCCCGCACCGACAAGGCGGCGAAGAAGCAGGAGGGTATTTCCTTCCTGCTGCTGCCGATGGACAGCCCGGGCATCTCTGTGCGGCCGATCCTGAACCTCGACCTGCATGACGAGTTCTGCGAGGTCTTCTTCGACAATGTCCGCGTGCCGAAGGACATGCTGGTGGGCGGCGTCAACAAGGGCTGGACCTATGCCAAGGCGCTGCTGGGCTTCGAGCGCATCGCCATAGGGTCGCCGCGCCTGTCCGCCAATGCGCTCGCCGCGCTGAAGCGGCTGGCGGAGGCGATGGGGCGGGCGGAGGACCCGGCCTTCCTGGATCACTATGCGCGGTTCCGGCTGGAGCTGGCCGATCTGAAGGCGTTGTATGAGCGGTTCTCGGCGGCGCTGAAGCGGGGCGAGACGCTGGGCGCGGAGGTATCCATCCTCAAGATCGTGGCGAGCGAGCTGTTCCAGCGCATCACCGACGCGCAGCTGGAAATGGCCGGCGAACATGCCGGTCTGCTGCACCCGATGCCCGGCCCGGCGCTGCACCCGGCGGGGCAGTTCCTGCTGGCGCGGCCGTCCACCATCTTCGGCGGCTCCTCCGAGATTTTGCGCAACGTGTTGTCCCGAGCCGTGCTGGAGCTGCCCGCATGAGTGCCCTGCCAAAGATCCGCGTGCTGGACATGACGCGCGTCTTCGCCGGCCCCTGGGCCGCGCAGATGCTCGGCGATTTCGGCGCGGAGGTGGTGAAGATCGAGCAGCCGGGCGGCGGCGACGACGTGCGGCGAATGGGGTTTCGCAAATCCGGGCCGGATGGGACGCCGGTGGGGGAGACGTCGTCCTTCCTGGCGATGAACCGGAACAAGCGATCGATCGCGCTGGACATCGCCAAGCCCGAGGGCGCGGCGCTGCTGCGCGCCATGGCGGCGAAGGCCGATGTGTTCATCGAGAACTTCAAGACCGGCGGGCTCCGCAAATACGGGCTGGATTACGCGGCGCTGGCCGAGGTCAATCCGAAGCTGGTCTATTGCTCCATCACGGGTTTCGGCCAATCCGGCCCCTATGCCGCGCTGCCGGGCTACGACCCGATCTTCCAGGCGATGTCCGGGCTGATGAGCGTGACCGGCGTGGCCGATGGCGAGCCGGGCGAAGGCCCCGCCGTGGTGGGCTACAGCGTGTCGGACATCAATGCGGGGATGTATGCGGCGGTCGCCATCCTGGCGGCGCTGCATCACCGGGATACGGTCAGCGGCACGGGGCAGCATATCGACCTGGCGCTGCTGGATGCCCAGGTGGCGGCGCATTCGCATATCGCGATGAACCACCTGGTGTCGGGGCGAATGCCCGTGCGGGCGGGCACGGCATCGCAGATCAACACACCCTGGCAGGCGTTTTCCACCGCCGACCGGCCGCTGATGGTGGCGGTGGGGAATGACCGGCAATTCGCCAATCTTTGCCAGGTGCTGGGCGTGCCGACCGATCTGCGCTTCGCGACGAACCCGCAGCGCATGGCCCATAAGGACGTGCTGCTGCCGCTGTTGCAGGAAGCCTTCCTGAAGCGGCGCGCGCAGGAGTGGATGGATGCGCTGAACGCGGTCGGCGTCTCCTCCGGCCCGATCAATGATTTCGCGGCGGTGGCGGAGGATCCGCAGATCCGGCATCGGAAGGTGTTCGCCGCAACCCCGGATGGCGCGCCGACCATTGCCAATCCGGTGAAGTTCTCCGACACGCCGGTGGCCTATACGCGCGCGCCGCCGACGCTCGGGCAGCATACGGCGGAGGTGCTGTCCGAATGGCTCGGCACGGAGGCGGCCGAGGCCGAACGGCTGATGCAGACAGGCACCGTCGCATGAGCATGGTCGAGATGATCCGCGACAGCGCCGGCGCCGTGGCGCCGCGCGGCGGCGCCCTCACCCGCATTCGTGCGCTGCGCTTCACCCGGCCGGGCTTCGACCGCGCCGTGTGGCGGCAGATGGCGGAGATGGGCTGGGTCGGGCTGCGCGTGCCGGAAGACCAGGGCGGCACCGGCCTCGGCATGGCGGAGTATTGTGCGCTGGCGGAGGAGCTCGGCCGCGGCCTGGTGCCGGAACCGCTGGTGGCTGGCGTGCTGTCGGCCGCGCTGCTGGCGGCATGCGGCGATGCGACCGGGCTGGAGGCGCTTCTGGCGGGCGATGCGCTGCCGCTGACGGCTTGGCAGGAACGCGCGGACACGCTGAAGGCGCCCGGCACGCCGGATGCGCCGCGGCTGTTCATACCGATGGCGGCCGGCGCCACAGGCTTCCTGCTGCCGGTGCAGGAGGACAGCACGCTGGCGCTGCATGCGGCGGAGGCTGCGCCCGAGATCATCGAGACGCAGGATGGCGGCCATTACGGCACCGTCGCCCCGGGCGGCACGCGAATCGGCACCCTGCCCGTCGCGGCGCTGGAACAGGCGCTGGACGAGGCGGCGCTGGCGAATGCGGCGATGCTGCTCGGCGTGATGGAGCGCAGCTTCGCCATGACGCTCGACTACCTCCGCACCCGCCAGCAATTCGGCAAGCCGATCGGCAGCTTCCAGGCCTTGCAGCACCGGGCGGTGGATTTGCAGATCCAGGTGACGCTGACCCGCGCCAGCGTGGAGGCCGCGGCCGCGACGCTCGATGCCGGCGCGCGGCCTGCCGCGCGCCGCGCCGCCGTGTCCCGCGCCAAGGTGCGGGCGGCGGAGGCGGCGCTGCTGGTGACGCGCGAAGCGGTGCAGATGCACGGGGCGATCGGCTACACCGACGAATACGATGTCGGCCTGTATCTGCGAAAGGCGATGGTGCTGGCCAACCAGTTCGGCAGCGCGGCACTGCACCGGCGGCGCTTCATGGCGAATGCCGTGGATGCGGATGAATGAGCTACCGCCGCAGCAAGCCGTAGGTCAGCGCGAAGGCGGCCAGGCTCAGCAGGAGTGACGCCGCGACATAGGCGGCGGCGAGCCACGGGCTGCGCTCGAACAGCAGCCCCGTCTCCAGGCTGAAGGCGGAGAAGGTGGTGAAGCCGCCTAGGACGCCCGTCACCAGCAGCAGACGCAACTCCCCCTGCACGCCGAGCGCGGCGGCAAGGCCGATGGCTGCGCTGCCGAGGATGTTCACCGCCAGCGTCCCCCAGGGAAAGCCAACGCCGAACTGCGCCACCGTAATCAGCGCGATGGCATAGCGCAGGACGGATCCGATGGCGCCGCCGAGCGCGACGAGGAGGAAGCTCACCGCGTGCGCTTCCGCTTCCGCAGCGCATCCCATTCCGCCATCCGCGCCGCCACTGCCGCCTCCGCCCCGCGCTCCGTCGGGCTGTAGAAGCGCTGCTTCGGCATCCCCGGTGGCCAGTAGTCGGCGCCCGAAAATCCCTCATCGGCGTCGTGGTCGTATTCGTAGCCCTCGCCGTAGCCCAGCTCCTTCATCAGCTTTGTCGGCGCGTTGAGGATGTTGGGCGGCGGCATCAGGCTGCCGGTCTGCTTCGCGGCACGCATCGCGGCGCCGAACCCGGCGTACAGCGCATTGGATTTCGGCGCGGTGCCGAGATGCACGACCACCTGCGCCAGCGCCAATTCCCCCTCCGGCGACCCCAGCCGCTCATAGGCCTCCCACCCCGCCAGCGCGATCTGCAAGGCGCGAGGATCGGCCATGCCGACATCCTCGCTCGCGAAGCGCAGAAGGCGACGGGCGATGTAGCGCGGGTCCTCGCCGCCCGTGAGCATCCGCGCGAACCAGTACAGCGCCGCATCCGGGTCCGAGCCGCGCAACGATTTGTGCAGCGCGGAGATGAGGTTGTAGTGCTCCTCCCGGTCCTTGTCGTACAGCGCGGCGCGCTTCGCCAGCAGCGCGGCCAGGCCCGTGGGGTCGAGCAATTCGCCGCCCGGCGGCAGGGCCAGCAACTGCTCCACCATGTTCAGCAGATAGCGGCCATCGCCATCGGCCATGCCGGCCAGGCTCTCCCGCGCCTCCGGCGTCAGCGGCAGCGTGCGAGCTTCCTCGGCCTCCGCGCGGGCCATCAGGTCTTCCAGCGCCGAATCGTCCAGCCGCTTGAGCACCAGCACCTGGCAGCGCGACAGCAGCGCGCCGTTCAGCGCGAAGGAGGGATTCTCCGTTGTCGCACCGACGAGGGTCACGGTGCCGTCCTCGACCACCGGCAGGAAGCCGTCCTGTTGCGCCCGGTTGAAGCGGTGAATCTCATCCACGAACAGCAGCGTGCCGCGGCCGTTGCGGCGACGCATGCGGGCTTCATCAAACGCCCGCTTGAGGTCGGCGACGCCCGAGAACACGGCTGACAGCGCGACAAAGGACAGCCCGGCGGCCTCGGCCAGCAGCCTTGCGATGGTGGTCTTCCCCACCCCCGGCGGCCCCCAGAGGATGATGGAGGACAGGCTGCCGCGCGCCAGCATGCCGGTGACGCTGCCCTCCGCCCCCACCAGGTGATCCTGCCCCACCACATCGCCCAGCCGCCGCGGGCGCAGGCGATCGGCAAGGGGGCGCGGGCCGGGGGGCGGCACCGGCGCCTCGGAATCGGGCAGGCTGCCGAACAGGTCGGGCGGTACGGTCATGGGGCTCAGTCTAGCCCGAAGCGGGGTGGCGGGAACCGGGCGGGCACGGCATGTTGCGCCCAAACCAATCGGAGGTTCCGCCATGACCCATCTCAGCCGCCGCAGCCTGGCCGCCGGCCTGCTCGCCGCGCCCTTCCTGGGCCGCGCCGCCGCAGCCCAGGGCAGCGCGGCATGGGCGCCGAGCCGGCCGATCCGCATGATCGCCCCCTACCCGCCCGGTGGCGGCGTGGACACCACCTCCCGCCTTCTCGCCGTGCCGATGGGCAGCTTCCTCGGCCAGCCGGTGATCGTGGAGAACCGCGCCGGCGCCGGCGGGTCCATCGCCGCGGCCGATCTGGCGCGCAGCGCGCCGGATGGGCACACCATCATGATCGACGCGCTGGCGCATACGGTGAACCCGTCGCTGCTGCGCGGTCTGTCCTTCGACTACGCCACCGCCTTCACGCCGATCAGCCAGGTGGTGGTGCTGCCGCAGATCCTGGCAGTGAACCGGGACATTCCGGTCAGCACGCTGCCGGAATTCGTGGAATGGGCGAAGGGGCGGCAGGGCACCCTCTCCTACGGCTCCTCCGGCAATGCCACCGCGGCGCATCTGGCCGCCGCGCTGTTCCTGAACCGGGCGGGGCTGGACATTCAGCACGTGCCATACCGCGGCGGCACCCCGGCGCTGCAGGATCTGCTGGGCGGGTCCATCACCTTCGTCTTCGGCACCGTGTCCTCCTCCCTCCAGCTTGCCCGCGACGGCCGGCTGAAGCCGCTGGCGGTCAGCACCGCGCAGCGCATCGCGGCGCTGCCCGATGTGCCGACCGTCGCCGAACAGGGCTTCCCGGGCTACGAGCTGAATGAGTGGAACGGCCTTTACGCCCCCGCCGGACTGCCGCCCGCCACGACGCAGCGGCTGTATGAGGCGGCGAAGCACGCGCTTGAGGACGCCACAGTGCGCGCGCGGCTGGACACGCTGGGCGCCCTGCCGCTCGGCACGCCGCCCGCCGATTTCGCCCGCTACGTGGCGCAGCAGCGGGAGATCATGGGCCAGCTGGTCCGCGACGCGAAGATCGAGGTGGGTTGACCGCCCCGCCGACACATCCGATCTGAGCCGCCAACAATACACGGAGACGCCCCGATGCTGCCGAACGCCGCCCTGTCCCGCCGCGCCCTGCTGGCGGCCGGCCCCGCACTGGCCCTGACCACACCGGCGCTGGCGCAATCCGCCTGGCCAAGCCGTTCCATCCGCCTGGTCGTGCCCTTCTCCGCCGGTGGCGCGGCGGACAGCGCGGCGCGGGTGATCACGCCGCATATGGGCCAGCGCCTCGGGCAGAACTTCGTGGTCGAGAACCGCACAGGCGCCAGCGGCAGCCTGGGCGGGAACGAGGTCGCCCGCGCCACGGATGGGCACACCTTCCTCTGGGATGCCTCCTCCCACCTGGTGAACCCGGCGCTGCTGCCGCGCCTGCCCTTCGACTACGCCACCGCCTTCACGCCGATCAGCCTGGTGGTCGCCTTCCCCTCCGCCGTTGCCGTGAAGAACGACTTCCCGGCGACCACGCTGGCGGAATTCGTCGCGGCGGCGAAGGCGCGGCCGGGGGTAATCACGGTCGGCACCCAGGGCAACGCGACCGCCGGACATCTCGGCCTGGTGGCCTTCGCCCGGCGGGCGGGGATCGAGGTGATCCACGTACCCTATCGCGGCGGTGCGGCCGCGGCGCAGGACCTCGCGGCGGGCGCCATCGACGCGGTCTTCACCACGCTGGTCTCGGCCGGGCCGGTGGTGGAAGGCGGGCGGGCGCGCTTCCTGGCCGTGGGCACGACGCAGCGGGTGGAAAGCCGCCCGGATGTGCCGACCATCGCCGAAAGCGGTTACGAGGGATTCGAATCCAATGAATGGGCCGGCCTGTTCGGCCCGGCCGGCACGCCGCCCGCCGTGGTGCAGGCGCTGTCCGATGCGCTGGTGGAGGCGGTAGCGGTGCCCGCCATCCGCCAACGCCTGGTGCAGATCGGCTGCGTGCCGCTGGCCACCCGCCCGGCCGACTTTGCCCGTTTCGTCACCGAGGGTCGTGCCACCATGGCCGCCCTGGTGCGGGACGCCAATATCCGCGCGGAGTGAGCCACATCGCCAACCGCAACCTGGCCGGCATCCTGCTGATGTCGGTCGCGGTGCTCGGCTTCTCGCTGAACGATGTGCTGGGCAAGTGGCTGGTCGCAACCTATGCGGTGGCGCAGGTGCTGGTGCTGCGCAGCATCGCGGCGCTGCTGATACTCGCGCCGCTGATCGCGCGGGAGGGAGCAATCCCCCTGCTTCGCCCGCCACGCCCGCGCTTGCAGATGGTCCGGGTCGCCTGCGGCACGTTGGAGGTTACGGCCTTCTACTGGGCCGTCTCCATGATGCCGCTGGCGGATACCATGGCCTTCTGGATGGCCACCCCGATCTTCGTGGCGCTCGGCACCGCCGTTGTGCTGGGGGAGCGCCTGGAGCGGAAGCGCTTCGCCGCAGTGGTGCTGGGCTTCGTCGGCGTGGTGGTGGCGCTGGGGGCGGGGCTGGATAATGGCGTGCTGCCCACCCTGGTCGCGATCGGCGGGACGCTGCTGTATTCGGGCTACCTGCTGGCAACGCGTGAGCTGCGTGGCACCTCCGCCACCGTGCTGGCGACCTACCAGATGGGTGCCGCGCTGATCCTTGGCCTGGTGCTGGCGCCCTTCGGCTGGGTACCGGTGAGCTGGCTGGATGCCGGCCTGCTGATGCTGCTGGGCGTGGTGGGCGTGGCGGCGCACCTGGCCGTCACGCGCTCCCTCGCCCTGGCGCCGGCCCCGGTGGTGGTGCCCTGGCAATACGCCATGATCCTCTGGGCCATCCTGTTCGGCTGGCTGGTCTTCGACGAGGTGCCGGAGCCGGTGATGCTGGTGGGCGTCGCCATCATCATCGGCGCGGGCTTCTGGCTGACGCGGCTGGAACTGGCGGCGGCGCGGCGCGGACGATCGGATGGTGCGGAAGCGTGACGCGGTGGCCCCTTATCAGCCACGCCCAGGATATCGCCTGCACACCGCCCTTTCCTTACGCTCCACGCCCGCCCGTAGCGATGCGGGCAACCCCGGCTCTGGAGACGCGCCGTGCCGAACCCTCGCCTGCTCTCCCTCGCGCTGATCGCCACGGCGCTTTCCGTACAGCAGGCACATGCGGTCTGCGAACCAGGCCGGCCGCCAGCGCCTGATCTCCTGGTGACTGCGGATAAGGTGACGCCCGTCCTGGAGCGGCGACGCGTGACGCTGGAAACGGCGCGGGACGGAAGCATGGAGGCAAACCTCTGGTCCGCTCCCACCACCTTCAACCCGCAGCTACGCCCCTCCGCAGTTCCATATGCCGTTGATGGCACGACCCAAGGCTGCTGGCGCATCGGGACGGTGACCCTCCCTATCGAGATCACCGAGGCCCGACTGGTTGTGGCCGAGGGACTGGAGCCGGGAAGCTGCCTGGAACGGGCTGTACGCCTCGGCGCCGAGACGGCTCACCGCGCGACGCTGGCACTCTATGAGACGATGCTGCGAAGTGCAGGCCCGAGGATGATGCAGGACATGGCCGGCTTCGGCTGGGTTACCGCGCGTGGCAGGGCCAATGTCGAGGCCCAGATAGCGGCCTGGATAGCCGCCCATATCTCGCTGTTCGCCGCACCGATTTCAGCGTTCGCCGTGGCGTCCGCAACCGCGGGCGCCGAGACGGGGCAGAAGCTGGCGCAGGCCGTCTGCCCAAACTACAACCACGAGCTCGCCCAGTTCCTGCAGGGCGGTAACCGTCATCTGGCACCCACCTTGCGGCGCGGGCGTCTGATGGTGCGCTGTCGCGGCTGATGTCGCGACGGGGATTGGGATGGAGATCGA
>LNFM01008036.1_pt1 | contig 16150 bp, 15 predicted proteins | sample 596031 | NCBI WGS metagenome assembly LNFM01 (sample SAMN04254537, study PRJNA301005) | activated carbon metagenome | isolation source: dual media filters at the Ann Arbor, Michigan drinking water treatment plant | place: USA: Ann Arbor
GGCGGCCCTTGAGGTTGTCGAACACCGCGACTTCCTCGCTGAGCAGCAGCAGCGCGTCGGGCGTGCCGAGCTGGTCGGGCTTGTGCGTGCCGTCCGGCATCGGGCCCGCCAGCCGCTTCTCGATCCAGCCGATGGTCTCGAAGCCAAAGTACCCGACCAGGCCACCCGTGAAGGCCGGCAGGTCCGGCATGCGCGGCACCCGGAACGACTCGCGCAGGCGGTCGACCTCCGCCAGCGGATCGGCCAGCTCCCGGGATTCGGTGAGCTCGCCGTGCTCGCGCACTTCCAGCGTGTGGTCGCGGAAGGTGTAGGTGCGCCGCGCCGGCAGGCCGATGATCGAGTAGCGTCCCCAGGTCTCGCCGCCTTCCACCGATTCGAACAGGTAGGTGTGCGGGCCGTCGGCCAGCTTCAGGTACACCGACAGCGGCGTGTCGAGGTCGGACAACACCTCGCGCACGACGGGGATGCGGTTGTGGCCTTCACCGGCCAGGCGCTTGAACTCTTCGGCGGAAATCACGGGGCGGACCTTGGCGGACAGGCCCCAAGTATATCCACCGCCCCCTGTAGGAGGGACTTCAGTCCCGGAGCTTTTCTGCGAGGAGCTTCGGGACTGAAGTCCCTCCTACAGGGAGTGGGGGATGGCGTGGAGGTGGAGGGTGAACTCGACGCCATCGCCGGCAGGGAGGTTGCGGGCCTCGGCGTGGCCGCGGTGGAGTTCGGTGATGAGCTTGGCGATGTGAAGGCCGAAGCCCAGGTGCGTGCCGCCCTCGTTGCGCTGCGGTTTGGCGCGCAGGCTGACCAGCGAGTCGAACAGGCGGGACTGCATGGCTTCGGGAAGCAGTGGGCCCGTGTTGGCCAGTGCGATGCGGGCCCCCGTGCCCTCCGCCGCCAGCGACAGCCGGACCCAGCCCTCCGGCGGGCAGAAGCCGCGCGCGTTGTCGACCAGCTTGTCCAGCGCCTGCACCACCAGCTCGGGCGAGCCGCGCAGCGGCAGCGGCCCGGCCGGCAGCTCGACCCGGAATTCGCGCGGCGCCAGCAGCGCGCGGTAGCCCTCGGCGCAGTCGGCCAGCAGCGCGCGCAGGTCGAAATCCTCGGGCTCGGCCGCCGAGATCGCGTGCTCGATGCGCGTGACTTCACTCATCGTGCGCACCAGGGTGCCCATGCGCTCGATGCCGTCGCGGGCGCGGCCGACGTAGGGCCGGGCCTCGGCGGGCAGGTCGGCCGAATCCAGGTTGTCGAGCGAGGTGCGCACGATCGCCAGCGGCGTGTTCAGCTCGTGCGAGAGCTTGCCCGACAGCGAGCGCAGGTAGTCGGTGTAGCCGGCGATTTGTTCGAGCAAGCTGGCGAAGCTGCGCGAGAGGTCGCCGACTTCGTCGCGCGCGTCGGTCACCGGGAAGCGGGTGACGCGGCCCTCGCGGTCCAGCGCCTGCTCGGCGGCATCGCGCAGCCGGCGGATGCGCGTGCCCAGCCGCGAGGCGAACAGAAACAGCAGCCCGAACGAGGCCAGGAACACCACGAAGCTCACGCCCAGCAGGCCGGAGAACGCGCGGTCGGTGAGCAGCAGCACTTCCGAGTTCGAGCGTTCGATCAGCAGCGCGGCGCGCACCTGGCCGTCCACCCGCACCGGCACCGCGGCCGACAGCAGCAGGCGCGCGCCGGAAGGATCGCGGCGCCAGGCGGTGCCCGGCTGGCCGGCAATGGCGCCGGCGACTTCGGCGCGCAGCACGCGGCGCGCGTCGGCGGGCTCGCTGGCCGTGGGCAGGGTGTCGCGGAATAGCAGCGCGCGGTACAGCCCGCGTCGCCAGGGCAACAGGTCATCCTCGGTGTCGTCGGCGGCCACCGCGCCGGCGCGCGCCATCACCCAGGCCGCGCGGTCGGCCAGCACCACGCGCATGCCCGGCGGCGCCAGCGCCGCCAGCGTCGGCTCAAGGCCGCCGACGTAGCCGTGCACCGGCCGGCGCTGCAGCGCGCCGCCGGCGTCGAGCGTGCCCGCCAGCCGGCGCTGCCCGGCGGCGTCGAGGTCGCGCGCCTCCACGCCCAGCGCGCGCACGGCGAAGGCCTGCGGCAGCGCCAGTTCGACCGTGTAGCCCTCGGCGTGCTCGCGCCAGAAGCCCTCGATGCGGATCGGCGGCGGCAGGCCGTCCTCGCCGGCCACGCGCAGCACGCCCGATTCGCTGTTCGCCAGCCGCAGCCGCAGTTCGCCCGAGGGGCCGGAGAGATGCAGCCGCAGGCGGTCGTACTCCAGGTCGCCGGGCCAGTGCGCCTCGCCGCGCTGGCGGCTGGCGTCGCGCACGTCGATGAGCAGGTGCAGGCGCTCGTTGCTGCGGCCCAGGCTGAGCCGCAGCCAGGGCGCGGGCGCGCCGAACGCGTAGGGATCGACCTCGGCGCCCTGCCAGTCGCCGGACTCGCCGTCGAGCCGGGGCGCAAACGCCAGCCGGTGCGCGAACCAGCCCTCGCCCGCGGGCGGCAGGCTGGCCGGCCGCACCGCGATGCCGCGCGCCAGCGCCTCGGCCGACGCCAGCAGCGCCTGCTCCTGGCCCTGGCGCAGCAGGAACTCGAGCTGCTGCACGAACTTCCAGCCCGCCCACGGCAGCGCCAGCACCGACAGGGAAAGCAGCAGCAGCTTGGCGCGCAGGGTCACGTCAGGCGCGCCAGCGGTAGCCGGCGCCGTGCACGGTGTCGATCTCGTCGAAGGCCGGGTCGAGGGCCTGGAACTTCCGGCGGATGCGCTTGATGTGCGAGGTGATGGTGGCGTCGTCCACCACCACCTGCGCCTCGCGCATCAGCTGGTCGCGCGACTTCACGTGGCCGGGGTAGCGCACCATCGCGTGCACCATCCAGAACTCGGTGACGGTGAGCGCCACCTCGGCTTCGTTCCAGCACACGCGCATGCGCTCGAGCTCCAGCGTCAGCGCGCGCAGGCGGTACACCGACTCGCGCGCCTGCGGCGCGGCCAGTGAATCAAGCCGGCGGAACAGCGCGTGGATGCGCGCGGTCAGCTGCGGCAGGCTGGTGTCCTTGCTGAGGTAATCGTCGGCGCCCAGCCGCAGCCCCGAGATCACGTCGAAGTCGGAATCGCGCGCGGTCAGGAACAGGATCGGCAGCGTCGCCGAGCGCGCGCGCAGTTCGCGGCACAGGTCGAAGCCGCCCTCGGGCTCGTCGCCCAGCCCGACATCGATGATCACGAGGTCCGGCAACTTCAGGGCGAAGGCCGCCTGCGCCTCGGCGCGGCTGGCGTGGGGCTGGACCGCGTAACCGTGCCGGCGCAGGGCTTCGGCGTAATTGGCGCGGATGGCGGGTTCGTCTTCGACGATGGCGACGGTGCGTGACATGGCGGCCAGCCTAGGCCAGCGCGCGGGGCGGCGGCAACGGATTGCCCGCAAATCGCCACAACTCGTCGGCGCCTTGCCCGAACCGGGCCCGGCGCCGGGCAGGCGGCGGCCGCGCAATGGCAGCGTCCCCAAGGAGCACCGCCATGCACGCCCGAGAAACCCGCAAGCCCCGCCTCTTCCGTCCCCGCCCGGCGCCCGCGCAGCCGCTGGTCTGGCTGTACCTGGTCGCCATGTTGGTGCTGGCCCTGGTGTTCGCCCTCGCCCCGGCCCGCGCCAGCGAGTTCGACCCGGAGCCCGAGCCCGAACCCGAAGGCCTGCAGATGAAGGTCGGCGACGAGTGGGTCGCCACCCTGGCCATGGACACCACGGTGGACATGCAGGTGCGCGGCCTGCTGGCCGAAGTCACCGTGCGCCAGACCTACCGCAACGACGCCAGCGAGTGGCGCGAAGGCCGCTACCTGCTGCCGCTGCCCGAGAACGGCGCGGTCGGTGCGCTCACCCTGCGCGTCGGCGACCGGCTGATCGTGGGCGAGATCCGCGAAAAGGCCGAGGCCGAGGCGATCTACCAGGCCGCGGCCGCCAGCGGCCAGCGCGCCAGCCTGGTGGCGCAGAACCGGCCGAACCTGTTCCAGACCCGCGTCGCCAACATCGGCCCGGGCGAGGAAGTGGAGATCGAGGTGCGCTATTGGCAGCCGGTGGCCTTCCGCGACGGCGTGTTCTCGCTGCACCTGCCGCTGACCCTGACCCCGCGCTACGAAGGCACGCGCGAAGCCGTCGGCCTGCTCGACCCGGCCAGCCGCCCGGCCGCGCTGCCGGTCGCCGACGACGCGATCGTCCGCAGCGGCGCGCTGCCGCCGACGGTGGCGCTGAGCGTCGAGATCGAACCGGGCCTGCCGCTCAAGAGCGTCACCAGCCCCAGCCACGCAGTGACGGTGTCGGCCGAGGGCAGCACCTACCGGGCCACGCTGGCCCACCTCGTCGATGCCAGCGACCGCGACTTCATCCTGCGCTGGGAGCCCGTGCCCAGCCGCGCGCCGCGCAGCGCGGTGTTTACCGACACGGTGGACGGCGAATCCTTCGCGATGCTGCTGCTGGTGCCGCCCACGCTGCCGGTGGCACCGCTGCCGCGCGAACTCATCCTGGTGATCGACAACTCCGGCTCGATGTCGGGCGCGTCCATGCAGCAGGCGATCGAGGCCGCCGACCGCGCGCTGTCGCGGCTGCGCCCGGGCGATCGCTTCAACGTGGTGCGCTTCGACGACAGCTTCGACCTGCTCTTCCCCGAGGCCGTGGCGGCCGAGCCGGGCAATGTCGCCCGCGCCCGCAGCTTCGTGCGCTCGCTGCGCGCCGAGGGCGGCACCGAGATGCTGCCGGCCCTGCGCGCGGCCCTGGCCGGCCAGGCGCCGGCGGGCTACCTGCGCCAGGTGGTGTTGGCCACCGACGCCGCGATCGGCAACGAGGACGAACTGCTGCGCCTGATCGAGGCCGAGCGCGGCGAGTCGCGCCTGTTCCCGGTCGGCATCGGCAGCGCGCCCAACGGCCACTTCCTGCGCAAGGCGGCCGAAGCCGGCCGCGGCACCCAGACCCTGGTCCGCAACGTCGAGGAAGTCGCCGAAGTGATGGACGGCCTGCTGGCCAAGCTCGACCGGCCGGCGATGCGCGACATCACCCTGGCCTGGCCGGGCGCGGCCGAGATGCATCCGGCGCGCGTGCCCGACCTGTACGAAGGCGAGGCGCTGCAGGTGGTGGCGCGCGTCGATCGGCTCGAGGGCGCGGTGGCCGTGAGCGGCCTGCGCCCGCAGCCCTGGACGCGCCAGCTGAAGCTGTCGGGCGGCAGCGCGGTGCCGGCCCCGGGCATCGGCCGGCTGTGGGCCCGTGCGCGCATCGACACGCTGGAGGACGCGATGCGTCGCGGCGGGGACGAACCGGAGATCCGCGGCCAGATCGTCGAGACCGCCCTGCGCCACGGCCTGGTCAGCCGCTTCACCAGCCTGGTGGCGGTGGACAAGACCCCGGCCCGCCCGAAGGGCGAAGCCATGGGCAGTTCGCGGGTGATGAACGCGACGCCTGAAGGATCCCTGCAATTCGCGCAGGGCAGCATCGGCTGGCTGCGCGAGCTGCTGCTGGCGCTGGCGCTGGCCCTCGCGTCCTTCCTGCTGCTGCGCGGGAGGGCCTGAGCCATGGTCGCCCGCGTCATCGCCTGGGTCGCCTGCACCGTGTTGCTCTGCCTCCTGCGCGAACCCGCGCAGGCCTGACCCCCGGAGGTTTGCCATGGTCCTGATCGTCGAACGCCGTGATCTTCCCCCGCTGCCGCCGCTGCCGCCGGTGCCCGACCCGGGCCCGCGCTCGACCGAGCGCGCGCTGCGCCACATGCACTGGCACTTCGTGCCCGCCGACGCCAGCCCGCTGCTGCGGCGCCGGCCGGTGCCCCTGGTTTCCCCGCGGACGGCGCAGGAGGCGCCGTGATTTCCCCCGCCGCCAGCCTCGCATCACGGATGCACCCTCGGGACAGGGAAGTCCCACCACCGCGGCTGCGCCGCTGGCTGGGCCGGGCGCTGATGCTGGCGGCGCTGGCGCTGGGCGGCCACGCCGCCTGGCTGCCGGCCAAGGCGGTGCTGGCGCAGCAGCTGCTGGACCGGGCCTGGGACGCCAGCCTCGCCGACGGCGGTGCGCACCGCCCCTGGCCCTGGGCCGATACGCACCCGGTGGCACGCCTGGGCGCGCCGCGGCTGGGCATCTCGCAAATCGTGCTGGCCGGCGACGCCGGCCGGCCGCTGGCTTTCGGCCCCGGCTGGGCGGAAGCCAGCGCGGCACCGGGCGCCACCGGCACGACGATCATCAGCGGCCATCGCGACACGCACTTCCGCTGGCTGGAACACGTGCGCGACGGCGACTGGGTCTCGCTCGAATCCGGCACCGGCCTCCGCCGCTACCGCGTCACCGGCCTGCAGGTGGTGGATTCCCGCACCACCCGCATCGCGACTTCATCCACTGACCAACTGGTGCTGGTGACCTGCTGGCCCTTCGACGCCACCGCCCCCCGTGGCCCCCTCCGCTACGTCGTCACCCTCGCACCCATTTGAATGGTGGGGGGCAAGTGTTTGAACGCGGATCAGAGCGGATGCACGCGGATAAAAGCGGGTCAAGCAAAGGCGGGAATGGTTCCTGGCCAGCCAGCCGATGCTCGCGAAAACCAAACTCCAAACGCCCTATCCGCTCTTATCCGCGTGCATCCGCTCTGATCCGCGTTAAACCTCAGGCGCCACGGACGGAGGCGACGGCGGTGCGCATGCGGGTGATGACGTCGGCGTAGTCGGGGGCGTTGAAGATGGCGGAGCCGGCGACGAAGGTGTCGGCGCCCGCGGCGGCGATGGCGGCGATGTTGTCGGCCTTGACGCCGCCGTCGATCTCCAGGCGGATCGGCTTGCCCAGCTTGTCGATGCGGTCGCGCACGCGCTTGAGCTTGTCCAGCGCCGACGGGATGAAGGCCTGCCCGCCGAAGCCCGGGTTGACCGACATCAGCAGCACCAAGTCGAGCTCGGGCAGCACGTAGTCCAGCACTTCCAGCGGCGTGGCCGGGTTGAGCACCAGGCCGGCCTGGCAGCCCTGGGCCTTGATCAGCTGCACGGTGCGGTGCACGTGCTCGCTGGCCTCGGGATGGAAGCTGATGATGCTGGCGCCCGCGGCGGCGAAGTCGGGGACGAGGCGGTCCACCGGCTTCACCATCAGGTGCACGTCGATCGGCGCGGTGACGCCGTGCTTGCGCAGTGCCTCGCACACCAGCGGGCCGATGGTGAGGTTGGGCACGTAGTGGTTGTCCATCACGTCGAAGTGCACCCAGTCGGCGCCGGCCGCGAGCACGTTGTCCACTTCCTCGCCGAGCCGGGCGAAGTTGGCGGAGAGGATGGACGGGGCGATCAGGCAGGACGACATGGCGGGACCCGGCAGCGGCGGGCGCGGCCCGCGGACGGCCCATTCTACCGGCCCCGCGACGCGGGTCGCCGGGTCACGGGCCGGGGGCGTCCCGACCGGAGGTGCCCGGGCCGGTGCATCCGACGGGCGCGCTTCGCGCGTAGGCAATCCGGTCAGTGGAACCCGACGCCCCCCATCCGCCCAGGAGCCCCAGATGAAGACCTCCCTCGCCCTGCTCATCAGTTTCGGCCTCGGCGCCGCCGGTGCCGCCCAGGCCCAGTCCACCTGGAACGGCGCCTACCTTGGCGGCCACGCCGGGCCGTCCACCCAGTCCGACGCCCGCGGTGAGTCCATCCTGTTCGACACCAACCTCGACGGCGTGTTCGGCGACACCGTGCGCACCGCGGCCGGTGCCGACGCGTTCTCGCCCGGCTTCTGCGGCGGCGGCGCCAACGGCCCGACCCCGGCCAGCGGCTGCCGCAGCAATGGCGACGACGACAACGATGACTACGGCCTGCGCCTGGGCTACGACTGGCAGGACGGCGCCCTTGTCTACGGCGTGCTCGGCGAAGTCGCCCGCGGCGGGCTCACCGACAGCGTCACCGCCTTCAGCACCACGCCGGCGTTCTACACGATGCGCCGCGAACTCGAGACCAGCTACGCCCTGCGCGGCCGCGTGGGCTTGAGCTTCGGCGACGACCGCAACCTGCTCTACGCCACCGCGGGCTACGCCTGGGCGTCGGTGCGCAACGACTTCAGCACCAGCAACGGCGTCAACACCTTCGTGGCCAACGGCGACAGCGATGCCTCGGGCGCGCAGGTTGGCCTGGGCTACGAGCGCCGGATCGGCGACGCCTTCTCGGTCGGCCTCGAGTACCTGCGCACCGATTTCGAGGACGAGGACTACCGCGTGCGGGCGCAGGGCCCGGCAGCCGCGACCAATCCCTTCCTGCTGGTGAACCCGGACGGCACCGACTTCCGGCGCAGCAACGGCGACATCGAAGTCGAGAGCGTGCGGCTGACGCTCAACTACCGCTTCTGAGTCACGCGGTGCCGCGGGTAGGCTCGCCTTTCCCCTGGGGCGGGCCTACTTGCGGCGCTGCTTCTGGATGCGCTCGTAGGCCGCGTTGATTTCGCGGGCCTTGTCCTCGGCCTGCTGCCGGATCTCGGGCGCGACGCCGCCGAGGCGGTCGGGATGGTACTGGGCGATCAGCCGCCGGTAGGCGCGCTCGACCTCGGCCTCGCTGGCGTCACTGGTGAGCCCGAGGATCTCGTACGGGTCGTACTTCTTCCGGCGGAACCAGTCGGCGTCCAGCGCATGGCCCAGCAGCAGGCCCAGCGCGGCGCCCGCCGGATGGCGCAGCAGCAGCCAGCCCGCCACGAAGCCCAGCAGCTTGCCGTAGTACCTCATCGCTGGCCCCCGCCGACGAAGCCGGGCTGGGCCGCGTACCAGGCCGCGAGGGCCTCGATGTCGCGCGGCTGCAGGGCGTTGGCCAGGCTGGTCATGGGCACCTGCTGGCGCTTGCCGCTGCGGTAGTCGGCCAGCGCACGCTCGAGGTAAAGCCGGTCCTGGCCGCCGATGTGCGGGGTGCCGGGCGCGCGGCCGGTGCCGTCCTCGCCGTGGCAGGCGACGCAGAGGCCGAGCTTGGCGGGCTTGGGCGGCAGGGCCGGGGCGCTGGCCGGTGCGGCGAGGCTGGCCATCAGGATCAGGGCGGGCGTGGTCATGCGCCGGATTCTAGCAGCGCGTCCTGCGTGCACGGCGTCATGGCCGGGCCGCCCGCCTTACAATGTCGCCCTCCCCCGCGCCCGCGAGCCCGCCGTGCCCACCACCCTGCACACTTCCGACCTGCCCGGCCTGACCCTGCTCCACCGGGGCAAGGTCCGCGATGTCTACGCGCTGCCGGGCAACCGCCTGCTGATGGTCGCCACCGACCGGCTCTCGGCCTTTGACGTGGTGCTGCCGGACCCGATCCCGGGCAAGGGCGAGATGCTCTGCCAGATCAGCAACTTCTGGTTCGACAAGACCGCGCACCTGGTGCCCAACCACCTGACCCACGAGGACGTGGCCAGCGTGCTGCCCGCGGGGGTGGACCCGGCCCTGTATGCCCGGCGCGCCGTGGTGACCAAGCGCCTCAAGCCGGTGCCGGTGGAAGCCATCGCCCGCGGCTACCTGATCGGCAGCGGCTGGAAGGACTACCAGCGCACCGGCGAACTCTGCGGCATCGCCCTGCCCGCGGGACTGCAGCAGGCGCAGCAGCTGCCCGAGCCGATCTTCACCCCGTCCACCAAGGCGGCGGTGGGCGACCACGACGAGAACGTCAGCTTCGCCCACGTGGTGTCGCTGGTGGGTGCCGACCTGGCGATGCAGGTGCGTGACGCCACGCTGGCGATCTACCGGTTCGCGGCGGCGTATGCGCGCGAGCGCGGCATCATCATCGCCGACACCAAGCTCGAGTTCGGCCTCGACGAACACGGCGTGCTGCACGTGATGGACGAGATGCTGACGCCGGATTCCTCGCGCTTCTGGCCGGCCGACCAGTACCGGGTCGGCACCAGCCCGCCCAGCTACGACAAGCAGTTCGTCCGCGACTACCTCGAGACCCTGGACTGGAACAAGACCGCCCCGGGCCCGAGGGTGCCGGCCGAGGTGATCGAAGGCACGCGCCGCAAGTACGCCGAGGCCCTGGACCGCCTGGCCGACCTGCGCCTGGATTGATGCCGGCCCCCGGGGGCGGGGCTATGATGGGTCGTCCAAGCATCCCCGGAGACCGGCCATGGCGACTTCCCCCGACCTGATCGACACGCCCGACCCGCGGCGCCCGGTCGACCGCTGGCTGTCGAGCTACTCCGGCGACCACGTCAACCCGACCAACCAGTTCATCCACCTGCTGTGCGTGCCGGCCATCGTGTGGTCGGTGACGGCGGCGCTGTGGGTGATCCCGGTGCCCACCGCGCTGGTGAACCAGGGCGCGTGGATGGCGGTCGGCATGTTCCTGGCCTGGGCCTGGTACTGGCGGCTGTCGCGGCCGCTGGCGATCGGCATGCTGGTGGTGTTCGTGGCCTTCGGATTCCTCAACCGGGCGCTTTGGATGGCGCTGGGCTCGCAGGACTTGCTGTGGCTGGCGATCGGCGTGTTCATCGTCGCCTGGATCGGGCAGTTCATCGGCCACAAGATCGAGGGCCGCAAGCCGAGTTTCCTCACCGACCTGAGCTACCTGCTGGTCGGGCCGCTGTGGACCCTCGACAAGCTCTACCGCAAGCTCGGCCTCAAGCGCTGACCGCAAGAAAATGTGGGAGGGACTCCAGTCCCTCCCACAGGTCAGTCCGGCGTTGTCATCAGCCGGCCATGCCGGCCATGCCCACGCCCATCACGCCGACGATGACGCCGATCGCGATGCTGGCCACGATGCCCAGGACGACCATCGCCACCAGGTACAGCAGCGACACCAGGCAGGAACGGCCGTAGCCGATGGCCTGGCCGGTCGGCGACTTGATCAGCAGGTTGATGAAGAACGCGGTGATGAACAGCGCCGCGAGCAGGCTCACGCCCATGATGCCCAGCGATGCCATCGCGCCGGCCATCGCCGCCTCGCCGCCCATCATCGACGGGTCGCCCATGCCGGCGCCGACGCCCATCACCATCGTCAGCGCGATGTTGATGATGAAACCCACCACGCCGGACAGGAAAACCACCAGGATCGACTTGCCGTAGCCCGGCGAGAAGCCTTGCAGCAGGCGCACGCTGAACTTCAGGATCAGGCCACCCACCAACAGGCCCAACACCATCATTACTGCGAAGACCACCAGGATCATGCCCCCCAGGGCAGCCATCTGTTCCATTGAAACTCTCCCCATTGGATACTCGGATGCGCGTCGCGCCCGCCGACTCTGCCCGAGCGCCGCGCCAGCGGCAAGCGGTCGCGAATCCGGCCGCGTCCCTGCCCCGCATTCCACCCGGTGACCGCCATGCCCTTACGTGATCTGCTGCTGGCGCTCCTGGTCTGCGTGGCCTGGGCTGGCAACTTCCTCACCTCCGCACTTTCGCTGCGCGAAATGCCGCCGCTGCTGTTCACCGGCCTGCGGCTGGCGCTGCTGGCGATGCTGCTGGGTGCTTTCCTGCGCCGCCCGGCGCCCGGCCAATGGCCGCGGCTGGTGGCGACCGCGCTGTGCATGGGCGTGCTGCACTTCGGCCTTAGCTTCTGGGCGATCAAGCTCGCCGGCGACTTGTCCTCGCCCGCCATCGTGATGCAGAGCTACGTGCCGATGTCGGTGCTGCTGGCCTGGGCGCTTCTGGGCGAACGCTTCGCGTGGCGCACCGGCACGGCGATCGCGCTGAGCTTCGGCGGGGTGTTGGTGCTCGGCTTCGATCCGCTGGTGCTCGACAACCCGGCCTCGCTGGTGCTGATGCTGGTCTCGGCGTTCTTCCTGGCGGTGGGCACGGTGCTGATGCGCGGCCTGGGCGGAGTCGACCGCTATGGCATGCAGGCCTGGACGGCGGTGCTCGGCGTCGGGCCGATGCTGGCGCTGAGCCTGTGGCTCGAACCCGGTGGCTTCGCGGCCATCGCGGGATTCAGCGGACAGGCCTGGTTCGGCGTCGCCTACGCCGCCATCGTCGCCTCGCTGCTGGGCCACGGCATCTACTACTCGCTGGTGCAGCGCCACGCGGTCGCCAAGGTCATGCCGTGGCTGCTGCTGACGCCCGTCTTCGCCGTCGCGCTCGGCGTTCTCGTCTGGGGCGACCGCCCCGGCCCGAAGCTCTGGATCGGCGGGGCGATGACCCTCGCCGGCATCCTGCTGATCGCCCTCCGCAGCCTCGCCAAGTCCCGGCCCGTGCCCACCCCCGAAGAACTGTAGGTCATCGCGCCGTCGTCACCGGGAAAGCGAGGGTCGCTTTCTCCGACATAAAGGCTTCACGGAGGAGAAAGCGACCTTCGATTCCGCGGTGACGACGGCGCCAGAACCAACGGGCACCAAAAGAAAGGCGGGCCTGAGCCCGCCTCCCGGATGTCGCAATGTCGCTGGGGTCAGAGCTTGGCGACCCAGTCGTCCTTCTCGCGCGGGCGCAGCAGCCAGCGGCACAGGGCCGGCAGGAAGATGATCGCCGCGACCATGTTCACCACGAACATGAAGGTCAGCATGATGCCCATGTCCGCCTGGAACTTCAGGTCCGAGAAGATCCACATCGCCACGCCAACCGCCAGGGTCAGCGCCGTGTAGAAGATCGCGATACCGGTGGTCTTGAGCGCCACGAAGTAGCTCTCGGCGACCGTGCGGCCCTGCAGCATCGACTCACGCATGCGCGCGAAGATGTAGATGCCGTAGTCGACGCCGATGCCCACGCCCAGCGCCACCACGCACAGCGTGTTGACCTTCATGCCGATGTCGAGCTCGACCATCAGCGAGTGGCCCAGCTCGGTCACCAGCACCAGCGGCGCCAGCACGCAGAGCGCGGCCAGCGGATTCTTGAAGCTGATCCAGCACATCACGAACACCGCCGCGTACAGCAGGTACAGGATCATGTGCTCGGACTCGCGCACCGTGTCGTTGGTGGCGGCCGCGACGCCGACGTTGCCGGTGGCCAGGCGCAGGTTCACCTGGTCGGAGGTGAACTCCGGGTTGCCCGCGGCCTCCTCGGCCAGCTTCAGGCGCAGGTTGCCCGGCACGTAGGCGTCGTTGGCCTCGCGGAATTCCTTCACCGCCGCGACCACGCGGTCGATGGTGGTGGCCTGGTGGTCCGAGGTGAAGATGGTGATCGGGATCGCGCTGCAGTCGGCATTGAGCAGGCCCGAGTCGGTCTCGAAGCTCTGGGTGGCCTGGCGCAGCGTGTCCGGGTCGCGCGGCAGGATGCGCCAGCGCACCGAGCCATCGTTCCAGCCGGCGTTGACGATCTTGGCCGCGGCCGGAAGCGTGATCACCTGCTCGACGCCCTCGACGTTCTCCATGTGCCAGGCGAACCGGTCGATGGTCTCCATGGCGTTGAAGCTGGTGGTGCAGGCCGACGGCGCCGCCTCGGCGATCACGTTCATGATGTCCACGCCCAGCGCGAAGCGCTCGGCGATCAGCACCGCGTCCTGGTTGTAGCGGGCATCGGGGCGCAGCTCGGCCACGCCCTTCTGGGCGTCGCCGATCATCACCTTGTTGCCGTGCTGCCAGGCGAAGAACCACACCACCAGGCCAACCAGAATCAGCGCCGCGGCGGGGCCGGGCTTGGACAGGCGCGACAGCGCCGCCCAGATCTTGTCGAAGCGGGTGAGCTGGCGCAGGCGGAACTCGCGCTTGCGGTCGATGTTGCGCAGGCGCGTGTAGCTCAGCAGCACCGGCAGCAGCACCAGGTCGGTGAGGATGGTCAGCGCCACGCCGACGGTGGCGGTGATGGCCAGCTCGCGCACCATGTCGATCGGGATGACCATGATGGCGCCGAAGCCGATGCAGCCGGCGATCAGGGCCACGGTGCCCGGCACCAGCAGCATGCGGAAGGACAGGCGGGCGGCCTCGAGCGGGTCGACGGCGTCCTTGGCGCGGGCGCGCAGCTCCTCGACGGTGCCCTCTTCCAGGCCGCCGAAGAAGATCTCGCCGCGGAAGCGGTTGATCATCTGCTCGCCGTGGCTGACCGCGATGGCGAAGATCAGGAAGGGCGTGAGCATGTTCATCGGGTCGATGCCGAAGCCCATGAGCTTGAGCGCGCCCAGCATCCACACCACCGACACCAGGGCGGCGGCCACGGTGAGGCTGGCCAGCTTGACCGAGGTCGAATAGAGGAACAGCAGCAGCCAGGTGAAGGCGATGGTGACCGCGAAGAACTTGATCACCGAGCGCGCGCCGTCGCTGATGTCGCCGACCACCTTGGCGAAGCCGATGATGTGGACGGTGTGGTTCTCGTCCTCGTACTTGGTGCGGATGGCCTCGAACTGCGCCGCCACTTCCTGGTAATCGACCTTGTTGACGTCGCTTTCCGGGATCAGGTCGGCCCAGATCATCGCGCCGGACCAGTCCTTGGCGACCAGCCGGCCGACGATGTTGGCCTTGACGATGTTGCCGCGGATGGCCTGGAAGTCCTCGGGCGTGGACTGGAAGCCCTCGACGTTCGGGGTGAAGGTCTGCGGGATGACGTTGCCGCCGGACAGGCCGTCCTCGACAACCTCGATGAAGCGGACGTTCGGCGTGAACAGCGAACGCGAACGGGCGTCGTCGGTGGAGTCGAGGTTGATGACGTCGTTGGTGACGTTCTCCAGGGTCTTCATGAACTCCTGGTCGAACATGTCGCCGTCCTTCGCGATCACGGCGACCAGGACGCGGTTGGCACCGCCGAACTCGGCCTCGTAGTCCTGGAAGGTCTGCATGTACTCGTGCTGCAGCGGCACCTGCTTCTTGAAGCCGGCGTCGACCTCGAGCTGCATGGCGAAGTAAAGCATCGCCACGGTGATCGCCGTGAAGACGACCAGGATGAGCGGCCGGTTGCCGAAGACGAGCTTCTCGGCAAAACGGGCGAAGGGGCCGGGTTGGGCGTTGGGCAGGCTCATTGCTACTCCGTCACTTCGGGCGGTACAGGTCGGCGCCCTTGTCGCCGATCACGAGGTATCCGGCGTCGTCCACCGGCAGCACGCCAGAGAGGAGCGGCGTCTCGCCGGTGCTCATCTCGTAGGCGGTCGCGGTGAACGGCGTGTCGGCATCGGGGCGGGTCAGGATGGCGCCATTGGCGCCCACCAGCACCGCACCGCCGCCGGGCAGCGCATGGCCGCCCATCAGGCTGGTGGTGATGCCGGTCTCGACCTCGGTCCAGGAATCGCCGAGGTCGCGGGACTCAAGCACGTTGCCGCGCAGGCCATAGACCAGGATGTGGTCGTCCTCCCAGGCCAGCACGCCGAACATCGAGCCTTCGTAGGGAAGGCGCTTGCTTTCCCAGGTCTGGCCGCCGTCGCGCGAACGCATGAAGGTGCCGCGCTCGCCGGCGATCACCAGCGCGCCGGAGCCGGCGCGGGCCATGGCGTTGAGGTGCGGGTCGGACTCGGCATCCAGCATCAGGTCGTCGTCGCTGAAGGTCCAGTCCTCGGCCGCGGCGACCCCGTCGGCGGCCGGTTCGTCGGCGGCGGATGCCTCTTCGGCGGCACCGCCCAGAACGCTGCGCGGGGTCCAGGTGACGCCACCATCGCTGGTGACCAGCATCAGGCTGTAGGCGCCGATGGCGAAGCCGTTGCGCGCGTCGGTGAAGAGCAGGTCCATCACCGGCACGCCTTCGCTGGGATCGACGATGTCGTAGCTCCAGGGCGCGGCGCGGCGACGGGTCCAAGTCTGGCCGCCGTCGGTGGAGTGGACGATGACGCCATCGTGGCCGGCGGCCCAGAGCACGCCGTCGGCGGTGGCGATGGTGGTGAGCGTGGCGCGGGTGGGCACCTTGGCCTGGGTCCAGGCCTGGCCGTCTTCCGACACCAGGACGTGGCCGCGCTCGCCCACGGCGAAGTAGCCCGCATTGGTGCGGACCACGTCGAGCAGCAGCGAGCGGCGCGCGCGCGGAAGGATCTCGGCGTCGAGCAGCGCCGGGTCGGTGGCGGCGACGGCGGCGGACGGCTCGACGGATTCCTCCGGAGCAGCATCCATGCCGGGGTCGGCGTCGGCCATCTCGGCGGACGCCTCTTCGGCGGGAATCTCGGGCTCGGGCGACTGCGCGGAAAGCGGCAGCGCGAGGGCCAACAGCATGGCGCCGGCAAGGCGCGAACGACGAAGGGGGATCGCTGGCATTTCTTTCCTCCACCTGGGCCCGCGCCATTCGCGGGCCCCTGAACGCAGCCGCGCCCTTTCGGGCGCGGCTGGTGTTTCAACCACTTGGGATCAGCGAACGCCCGCGGTGCGGAGGTTCTGCGGCGAGTAGTTCGCCGGGGTGCTCTGGTAGCCGAAGTCGCGCGGCTTGT
>LNFM01008037.1_pt1 | contig 16148 bp, 11 predicted proteins | sample 596031 | NCBI WGS metagenome assembly LNFM01 (sample SAMN04254537, study PRJNA301005) | activated carbon metagenome | isolation source: dual media filters at the Ann Arbor, Michigan drinking water treatment plant | place: USA: Ann Arbor
GGCAAAAGACCTCGGAGGTGCCAAGCTTCGCCCGCTCCGACCGGGCCGGCCTCCGGCTTAGCGTTGTTTTTTGTCCGTTTGCTACGGGAAGGCCGTTGTGCTCGTGAGCGAAGGCGGTCGCTTGCGCGACGGTGCGAACCAGGCGGACGCGTTCGGCGATCGAGAGGTTTTTCTCGTCGCAGAACACGTCGAGCGCCTTGCCATCGATGTACTCCATGACGAGGTAGGGGACGCCCTTCTCCGTCTCGCCGCCGTCGAGGAGCCGGACGATGTTGGGGTGTTCGAGGTGGGCCAGCGTCTGGCGCTCGAAGCGAAACCGGCGGAGCGACGCCTCGTCGAGGTCGGACCGGAGCACCTTGACGGCGACTCGCTGCTCGTAGTCCCGGACACGGGCCGCGAGGTACACGGTCCCCATGCCGCCGGATCCAATGACCCGGATCACTTCATAGAGGCCGAAGCGGGCCCCGACGGCGGGCTTGCCGTTGGACTCGTGGAGGGGAGCGGTTTTCGGCTCCGCCAGGAAGCCGTCGGACTGAGCGGCGCCGTCCTGCTCTAGGAGGGACTCGACCTCGGTGACGAGCTCGGGGTCCTGGACGCGGAGTCGTTCGATCTCCCCATGCCGTTCGTCGGGCGAAAGGTTGTGGAGTCGAAGAAACGCCTCACGGATCGTCTGCCAACGCTCCGGGCTCATCACCGCGTCCCCCCCTACCCCCCCGTTTCGGGCTTCCCTCGGGAGCGTCGCCCAACTCCCGGCGGAGCCAGGCGCGGGCCATCCGGAGTTCGCCCTCGGCCTTGGCCAACGAAACGCATAAATGGTCCGCGATTTCCCGGTTCGTCATGAGCAGAAAATAGCGAAGCGTGACGACCCGTTCGAGCCTTGGGTCCCTCCGGGCGAGTCGGCCGAGGGCCTCGTGAAGGTCCGCCGCTTTGACGTTCTGGGCCTCGAAGTAATCCACGACGTCGTCAAGCGCGATCCGCTGTAAGCCTCGCCCGTTCTTCATCCGGCCGCGAGTCCGCGCTCGCTCGCAGACGATCCGCCGCATGGCTTGGAGCGCGGCCGCGAAGACGTAGCTCGGGTCGGAGTGCCGGGTGACGTTCTGGGCGCGGATCAATCGTAACACGACTTCATGCACCAACCCGGTCGGCCCGAGCGAGTGCTCGTCCCAGGCCTTGCCGAGCTGGCGACGCGCGGCGCGACGAAGCTCTTCATAGACTGCGACAAACGGCTCCCAATCTCTCGGAGAAATCTCCGAGAAATCCTGATGCCGAGGTCCGGGTTCCGGTCGCTCGTCGGTTGAAGGAACGCTCATGGGCGAAAAACTTTCAAAAAAGCCCTAAGAGTTTCGCCACCGATTGTCGCAGTCCAGGAAGAGTACGCAAGATGTGACCCAGTGCTAACAAGTGCTTCCGGGTTCGATTTTGCGCTCCGTTCCATCCCACGAGAGCGACTTTGAAGAGCACCTAGCAAGGCGAGGGGAGCGGTCATGTCCCAAGCGCGAGCAGGGCAGGAAGGGCCACGGGATGGACGCGGGAAGGCCCGTGAGGTCCGGGCGAAGCATGCGCTCCACCCGCGCGTCGAGCCACTCGATAGCCGCGTATTGCTCGACGGGACTCCGCTCTCCAACAACGCGGACACACTCCTGCTCCTGCACTTCGACGGGAACTTAAACGGTGCCGCTGGGGAGGCGCCACTGGCGAGCCTCGGAACGGGTTTCGTGCCCGGGGTGATCGGCCAGGCCATGCACACCGACAACCCCGGCTCGGTCACCTATCCGACCGGTGGCAATATCCTCTCGTCCACGGGGACGATCGAGTTCTGGATCAAGCCCGACTGGAACGGATTCCCCAACCCCGGCCACACCTTCTTTCAGGCCGGCGCTCCGTTCAACAACGGTATGATCCTGGCCATCGATGGGGCGAGCAACCTCCGGTTCATTCAGTGGGGCGACGACCCCTCGACGCCGCAGGTCGAGGCGGGAGTCGAGCGGGGCCTCGCGTTCGGGGCCAGCGACTGGGTTCCGGGGAAGTGGCACCACATCGCGGCGACCTGGAACGGATCGTCAGGCGCTATGACGTTCTACGTCGATGGTCGCGCTGTCGCCTCGGGATCCGACGGCGTCGCAATTCCTGGCTTCTCAAGCACGTCGCTCACTCTCGGCTCGGCGGCCAATGGTTCGAGTCCGGCGCAAGCGACGTTCGAGGAGTTCCGAATCTCCAACAGGGTACACACCGCAGGTGAGATTCTCGCCGACATACTTTCCGTGCGCGGGACGCCGCCCCCTGGTCCGACGCCGCCCGCCGGCGTCAACCCCGACGCGATTCAGTCGAAGGTTCTCCTCTTCGTGTACGACCCGATCATGGAGAACAAGGGTGGACTCCGCCAGCACCAGGTGTACGGCGGCCAAGATCCGATCTCCCTGACCAACCAGGTCGTCGAAGACCTGCGAAGCGATAGCCACGGCCTGATGAATTATCAGGTCGTGGACACACAGGTCGTGGATGCCTATCCGTACCTCCAGGACGGATTCCGATACGATGACGCCTCGTACGACCAGGCGGTCGTGACTGGGGACTTCCACAACTCTCGCTTCGACTACAACCGGTTCATCGCCGACAACAATATCGCGGCCCGAATCATGAGCGGCGAGATCGACGAAGTGTGGCTCTGGACCGGCAACACGGACGCGTCCCGGACCTGGGAGTCCACGATGGCCGGCGACGGGGCGTACTGGTGCAACTCGAGTCCCGTCCCGAACGTGCCCAGCAGTCGCGCCTTCGTGATCATGGGGTGGAACTTCGAGCGTGGCGTGGCCGAGGCGCTCCATTCCTACGGCCACCGCGCCGAGAGCATCATGGCTCACGACTATGGGCGCTGGCAGCCCGACCAGGCGGACAACTGGAGCAAGTTCACGCTCCTGAACAAGGACGCCCCCAGCCTGGGAGGCGTCGGAAACGTTCATTTCCCCGTCAATGCAACGAGTGACTACGACTACGACAATCGATCCGTTGTGATGAGCAATGCCGACGACTGGTACAACTACCCGAACTTTCAAGGGACGACTCGGAGCTTCAACTCGGATGAATGGTCGCCGTCGCACGTCGACCCCCATCGCGACTATCTGAACTGGTGGTATGAGCACATGCCGCATGCCCGCGGCCTGGGCACCGACGCCTACCTCGCCAACTGGTGGCGGTATCTTGCCGACCCCGATCAATTCAAGGGGTCGAACAGCATCCTGGCCGTAACCAGCGGCTTCCCCACGGTGACCACGGTCAGCCCCGCCAACAACTCGCACGTTGCGGGCCAGGTTTCGATCCTTGCCAATGCCTCCGCCGACGGCGCCCTGGGGCGGGTGGACCTTTACATCGACGGCGTCTACCACTCCTCGGACTTCCTTTCACCCTATACGTTCACATGGGATACGACCGGCCTCACAGGCAACCACACCATCGTGACCAAGGCGTACGAGCTACAGAACGGCACCGAGGCTGTCGCGCCTCCCATAACCGTCGACCTATCGCCGGCCTCGACGAACTCGCCGCCCGTGCTCGATCCCATTGGCGACCGAACAATCGACGAGGGCCTTATCCTGACCTTCGTGGCCCACGCGACCGACCCTGACGTCGGGCAATCCATCTTCTATTCCTTGGGCCCGGGCGCCCCGGACGGCACCCAGCTCCACCCGACTACCGGCGTCTTCACCTGGAGACCGACCGAGGCACAAGGCCCCGGACAATTCACCTTCGGCGTGCGAGCCACGGACAACGGAACCCCATCTCTGTTCGACGAGGAAGTTGTCACGATTACCGTTCGAGAGGTCAATGCGCCGCCGGTCCTTTCAGCGATCGGCAACAAGTCCGTCAACGTGGGCCAGGCGCTGACCTTCACGGCGTTCGCAACCGATCCGGACCTGCCGCTGAACACGCTCGTCTATTCACTGGACCCCGGTGCCCCGAACGGTGCCCAGCTCCACCCGACCACCGGCGTCTTCACCTGGACGCCCACGGTTTCACAGCGGGGGAAGTCCTACCCGATCACCGTCCGAGTCACCGACAGCGGTTCCCCGGCGATGAGCGTCTTCGAGACGATCACGGTCACTGTTCGTGAATTCTCGTCCCCTCACAATGACTACGACGGCGACGGCAAGGCCGACGTCGGGGTCTACCGGCCGGGCAATGCCACTTGGCTCATCAAGGACGCCGGCACGTTCCCCTTCGGCTGGGCAGGAGTCGACATCCCCGTTCCGGCGGATTACAACGGCGACGGCAAAACCGACATCGCCGTTTACCGGCCCACCAACGCCACCTGGTACGTCAAGGGCACTACCCCCGTGCCCTTCGGCTGGGCGGGCGTCGACATCCCCGTTCCGGCGGATTATGGCGGCGACGGGACGGCCGATATCGCGGTCTACCGGCCGACCAACGCGACCTGGTACGTCAAGGGCGCCGCGCCCGTGCCCTTCGGCTGGGCCGGGGTCGATGTCCCCATGCCCGCCGACTATGACGGCGACGGCAAGACCGACATCGCCGTCTATCGCCCCACGAACGCCACCTGGTACGTCAGAGGGGTTGGCACGTTCCCCTTCGGTTGGGCGGGCGTCGACATCCCGGTGCCCGCCGACTACGGCGGCGACGGCAAGACCGACATCGCCGTCTATCGGCCCACGAACGCGACCTGGTACGTCAGAGGGGTTGGCACGTTCCCCTTCGGCTGGGCCGGGGTCGATGTACCCGTCCCGACCGACTACGGCGGCGACGGCAAGGCCGACATCGCGGTCTACCGGCCGACCAACGGCACCTGGTACGTTAAAGGCATTGGGGCGATCCCATTTAACTGGGCAAGCGGTGACATTCCCCTCACGCAACCGCTCGCCATCCGCCTCAACGGAACCCTCGACGTTAACCGGATGCGGACGTTCCAGCACTGGAACGGTTGGGGATCGGGTTCGATTCAGGCTCTCGGTTCGGCCTGGTCCGTATCGCCATCGAGCGATCTCAACCAAACGGCCGTGTTTTCGCCGGGGCCGCCCCCGGAGGCCAGGGCGTTGCTTGCCACTCCGGAGGGGCCGCTCTCACTCTTCACAGACGGGTTCTCCTTATTTGGGTCGCGGAGGCGACGGGCAGGCGTTCGTTGGGGAAGGCCAATCGCTACATGACCCATGGCGGGACACTGTAGTGCGCCCCGAAAACTGGACAGGTGCATAATGGAGGGGTAGGTCCGGTCGGAGGGCGCACCGAGATGAGGAAGCGGCGGCAGTTTACCCCGGAGTTTAAGGCGCGGGTGGTACTCGACGTCCTCACGGGCGTCCAGTCCCAGGCGGAGGCGTGCCGAAAGCACGGCCTCGGGGCGAACTTCCTGGCGCTGTGGAAGGCGGCCTTCATCGAGAAGGCCCATCTGATCTTCGACGGCGACTCCACGCGCTCGGCCGAGCAGACGCGTATCGCCGAGTTGGAGCAGGTCTTGGGGCGCATGACCCTGGAGAACGAGGTCCTAAAAAAAGCCTCGAGCAGGCTGGGCTCACTCTCGACGAGAAGCGTGAAGTGATGTTGTCGTTGCGTGATCACTATCCGATGAGTCGGCTTTGCGAGGCGCTCGACCTGCCCCGCAGCAGCGCGTACTACGGCCCCAAGCCGGGTGAGGACCGGCCGATCCTGGGGGCCCTGGTCAAGGTGGCCGGCGAGTGGCCGACGTACGGCTACCGGCGGTTGACCAAGCAGCTGCGACGCGAGGGCCACGTCGTCAATTCCAAGCTCGTGAGAAGGTTGATGCACGAGCTGGGGATCGTGGGGAAAGCCCCGGAAAGGAAGCCAAGGACGACGGACAGCGGTCACGCGTTCCCCCGGCATCCGAACCTCGTCGAGGGCCTTGAGGTGGCCCGCCCCGACGAGGTCTGGGTGGCCGACATCACCTACATTCGACTGAGAAAGAAGTTCGTCTATCTAGCAGTGTTGATGGACGTCCACACGCGTTGCGTCCGGGGCTGGCACCTGGGGCGCGGGCTGGACCAGGAGTTGACGCTGGTGGCCTTGAGGCGGGCGTTCGAGCACGGCCGCCCGGAGATCCACCACTCCGACCAGGGGGTGCAATATGCCGCGACGGCCTACGTCGAGTTGCTGAGGAGCCGCGAGGTGAAGGTCAGCATGGCGGGCGTGGGCGAACCCGAGGAGAATGGCTACGCCGAGAGGCTGATGAGGACCATCAAGGAGGAAGAGGTCGACCTCTCGGAGTACGAGGACTTCGGCGACGCGCTGAGGGGCCTGGGACGGTCCCTCGACGAGGTCTACAACCGCAAGCGGATCCACTCGTCGCTGGGCTACCTGACCCCGGCGGAATACGAGAGCCTTTGGAAGGAGAAGCACTCCGCGAGTGCGTGAGTGCGTGCTGCATAAGCCCCGCCGTTTTTCTGTCCAATTTCAGGGGCGCACTTCACGCTTCGACCACTACCGCCCCCTGCTGGGGCGGTTCATTCATTAAGTCCGGCAAACCAGAGCGTATTGGCCACTGGTACCGCGACGAACAACACCGCGAAAGTGGCAGGGGTCCGGGCGAGGCTCGAATTCAGGCCAAGGTAAACAACGATTTATCATATGAAGGGCACGGAACGTACCGTGTTGCCTCGGCGTTACAACTCTTCGGAAAGTAGTCCACCATGCGATGCAAGGCTCGTAAACGACCCCAAGGCCGTCATCTCGAGCTGGAGATCGTCGAGCCGCGCGTGATGCTCAGCCTCGGGGCGGTGATGTCCGATGCCCCGACCGCCGTCAATGCTGTCCATAATGTCGAGCAGCCGACGGCGGTCTTCGTCGGGTTAACCGCCGCCTGGGAGACCGCAGTCGCAGGAAAGGCCCTGGAATTGACGGTCCTCGTAAAGACCGAAGAACCCGCGTCGGCGCTACGGGTGAGGCTAACGGGGCAGGGGGTGGTCGGTGATCCCAGGATTGACCGAGTCTTGGAGGGGCCGTTTGCGCCCGGCGTTGAAACTTCATTCGTCGTTATGGTCCCGACCGGTTGGGCGGGGATGGGCCGATTGTCTGCTCTGGCCGAGGTTCTTGATGAAGACGGTCGGACGAGGGCAGCCGACGACGCCACGCTCGATGTTCTGTTCGATTCCGGCCGGATCTGGCACAGCAACGCTGGCCAGGTCGAACTACGCGTGGACCGGCTAAGGAACCTGTTCGAGTCCGGTTCGATCGATGCGTTGGCCTATTGGTCGGGCCTGGCCGAGGTGACCGGTGGCGTCGTCTCGACCTCGGCCGTTTTGGGCCAGACCGCCAGCGTCGCGGCTGTCGCGGCGACGACCTATACGATCTCGGGGACGATCCAGTGGACCGACGTCTCGGGAGGGCTCCACGCCGCGCCGCTGGTCACCGTCGAGATTCGCGATAGCGACCTCATCGGCTCCGAGCTGGTCACCACCGTCACCACGGACATGTCGGGGAAGTATACCGCGAGCTTCAACCATAGCGACGGGATCGGAGCGGGCGATCCCGACTTCTTCATCCGCGTTTTCGCCCGTTCCACCTTGGCCGATGTCTCCCCCGATTCTCTGTTCGGCTCGACTTACTCGATCGACTCTAAGGTGTTCGACGAGACGGCCCCAGGATCACACGCGATCGACGTGATCGCCGGGAACGTCAACGACAATGAAAGGGCATTCAGCGTTCACACCGCCCTCGTCGTGATCGCCGGGTACGCGGGGTCGCTCACTGGGTCGACGCCGTCCAAGATCAACGTTGCCTTCCCGACCGATGGGTCGTTCTTTAACGGTGGACTGCTTGGCCTAGGTCGGAAAATCGCGATCCGCGGCGGCGCGGCCTACGAGTGGGACGAGATCCATCATGAGTACGGCCACTACGTCGCGTCGATCCACGGTTTCGATCGCAGCCGGGGCGGGAAGCACTCGGTCAATGAAAACCTTGCCACGCGCAACGGCAAGGATAACGGAAATACCCTGGCCTGGAGCGAGGGGTGGGCCACCTTTTTTGCTATCTCGGGGCAGCTGAGTACGACCGTGCCGACCCTCGGCAATCTCGCCGCCGTGGGCTACGGCGACTCTTCGTATTCGGCCTACGCCGGTGCTCTGGTCGTCAACCTCGAATCGCCGACGATGCTTGGCGAGGACAACGAAGAGACGGTGATGGCCACCCTTTGGGACATTTGGGACTCGGCCAACGAGGGGGCCGACCGCAGTATGCTCACCGACCGGACGATCTTCAGCACGCTGCGTTCCGCGGCAGTCGGCACGCTTGGCGAGGCCTGGGAGGCGTTCGCTGCGGCGAAAGACACCAAGGGCAAGACCGAGCTCGGAGGCCTCTTTGCCCAAAACAACGTCGCCCCGAGTCTTCAGGCACCCTCCGACAACGCTACGTTCAGGGCCGCTGACCCGCTCCCCGAGTTCAAGTGGAAACGAAACGGAGGCGGGGTACCCAATCCGCTCGATGATTTTGTCATCAAGTTTTATTCGAGCGACTTCGGCAAGGTGCTGTTCGAGGAGAACATCACCTCCTCTAGCTCGACTGCGACATTCACGCCCACCGATATCACTTACAAGCCAAAGCCGGAGGACTGGTCAAAGATTCTCGGGGAAGCCGGCGAGGTCAAGTGGGTAGTCGAGGGGAAGAACACTGCTTCGCCGGAGACGCCCGGTGGCTCGCTCGACCGGTACTGGAGCAAGGCACAGACCATCGGCGGGGTCAATATCGTTTTCGTGATCGACGACACGGGGAGCATGAGCGAGGAGATCGCCGGAATGCGCGTGGCGCTCCAAAACTTCATCAACGAGGTCGAGAGCAAGCTCACACCGGGAGCAACACCGCCGACCATTCAGCTCATCACGTTCAAGGACGGTGTGACGACTAGGATCACGTCGAATAACCTTTCCGCCATCCGGACGGCGGTGGCCGCGCTGAGAGCCAGCGGCGGCGGCGACTGCCCCGAGGCGAGCGGTCAGGCCCTCGAGGTTGCGTCGAAGACGATCGCTCCGGGGGGAACCATTCTGCTCGCGACGGACGCGTCGAGTCAGCCGGGCGTGAACGTCTCGGCCGTAATCGCCGATCTGAAGACGAAGGGGGTTACGGTTAACGTGATCCTCTCCGGCGACTGCGAGGGGATCGACTCCTCGGGCGGTCCTCCGGGCCCGTCCTCTTCGGCTGCGTCGGCATCGCCCGTCTCTGGCCGGGCCGCTACGGTGGCGGTCGCCGCCGGGACCATGGACGCGTCGGCCGCGAGCGCCTCTGTGCCGATGGTTGCTCTCGGCGTCGGCCTCCAGGCGCCCTCACCCTTCCCAGGCGGCAGCGACGAGCCCCCTCGCGAGAAGATCGACGACCCTGGACAAGCACCGATCGATTTGGTCGGCGATACGTTCGATACCGCCGGCCGCCTAACCATCGGCGGCTCGCCGATCATTGGCCTAATCGGGCTCGATCTCGACGGGGCGGATGTCTACGCCGTCGACCTCCACAAGGACGTTCGATATGCCATTCGGCCTCTCTTAGACGACGGCCCCGGGTACACGCTCGAGGTCTTCGCGCCTGACAAGACCACTCGCATCGGTAATCGATTTGTCGTCGGGGCGAGCCTTTCCCGTGACGACCTGGTCGTCACGCCGACGGTCGACGGCGATCATTACGTGCGGATCAGCCGGGTGGTCGGTACAAGCGCGACGCGCTATCACGTCTCGGTCATCGCTGACCCACTTGCCGGAGTGACTTCCGCAGTCAAGTTGTTCTCTACCGTCGCGGCCCAGACGGGCGGGGCGTTCTTCGTGCACGAGGAGGTCAACGCTGGCCAGCCGACCGCGTATGTGGCGGCGCTCTTCAACGTTATGGTCAGTACCCTCGGTCCGGCGATCCTTTCAGCCAACCCGGCCGCTGTCCCCCAGGGGCAGACCCTCAGCATTACCTTGACCGGCCGCGGCACGAACTGGAGGGCCGGTGTCACCAACGTCCTTTTCCCCGATGGAGGAGTCACCGTCCGCGCGGTCGAGGTCCGTTCCGCCACTTCCCTGTCCGTGCTAATCGAGATCGCCGACAACGCTCTCTTGGGTTTCCAGGACGTGATCGCCACCACGCCGCTTGGCGCGGTCGTCGAGACCGTCTCCGGACGCGACGTGCTCCAGGTCGGGCTTCCCATTACAGGCCCCCAGATCCTGAGCGTCGAGTCGAACGTCCTCAGTCAAAACACGACCGCGACCGTTTTGGTCCGCGGTGCGAACACGGAGTGGGACGCCACCTCCACCGTTACTCTTGGTCCAGGTGTTCGGGTTGATTCGGTGACGGTTGAATCGCAGACACTCATTCGAGTTGCACTCACGATTGATGCGAACGCGAACATCGGCTACCGCACCGTCCGGGTCGAGACCAACGGCAAAGAGTCTCAGGATCAGCAACGAGCTTTGTTCATCGTTAGCGGCGCGTCGATTGTGCCTGAAATAATCGGCCTGTCCCCCACCGCGGGCCGCCGAGGCCGAGAGGTCGAGGTGGCGGTCACGGGCTTGAATACGTCGTTCGTCGCGGGCGTGACGACGGCCACCTTCGGCGAGGGGATCGAGGTCCGCGGGGTGACCATCACCGGCCCCACCGGTGCCATCATCCGAGTTTTCGTCACCCCCGACGCGGCACTCGGGTTCCGCACCGTGGTCCTGACGACCGGCGCCGAGGCCGTGCTTCTGGCAAGCGCGTTCCGCGTCGATGCAGATATCATAGAGAACGGCCCGCAGGTCATCGAAGTTCACCGCGATGGGGTCCACTGGGAGCCCACTCGATTGCAAATCACGTTCGACAAGCCGCTCGACCCGATCCGGGCCTCGAACACGGCGAACTACCAGATCGTTGCCGTGGGCAAACTCGGACGGCGGATGATCGTGCGGGTGAGGAAAGCACTCTACAACGAGGGCGAGAACACAGTCGTCCTCGAGCCTGCCCGTCGCTTGCGATACTTCCAGCGTCACGAGATCCGGATCGTTGGATCAACATCCCAGGGCCTGACCGACAACTCGGGCCGCCTGTTAGATGGGGACGGCGACGGCACGCCGGGTGGCGACTTCCGAGCCGCCTTCGCAAGGCGAGGGCTGGTCGGCCGCCCCGTGTCGCTGAAGGCCGCCCCGCAGCCGCGCGTGATCGTCATGAGGGCCACCATCGCATCGCGTCACCCAAGGATGTTCTTCCGAGGTCGTTGAGGTGTCCTGTGCGATCCGTACCTGTCGCTAGGTTGAGTGTCCTTTCCATAACGGGTACGGGTCGCTAATGGCTACTGCAATCCAGCGGTGATTATGATAAAATTAAGATTTTTATATGTGTTTTTTTAAAAAACATCATCTATTTAATAAGTAATTAATTGAGGTCGGTCGCAGATGAGCGAATGGCCTTCGGGATCGAGGCGAAAACGGAAGCCGTTGCGCGGCGAGTCTAGACGCGAGGAACATCGGTTAATAATGCGAAATCTCACCCTGAAGAGACAGGCCGTGCGCCGACTCCCGATCTTGGAAACGACCGTCCTCGCCGTTGTCTCAGGCCTACTTGGCTGCGCCGGAATCATGGCCTCAAGCGAGGAGCCTCCACGGAACGCGGATATCTCGTTTACAATCGCTAGCGGTGGGTTCGGCGCGCCCCCCGAGTCGATCGCTATGGTACGTCGCGATGGCACGATCACGCTCTCCATCAATCGGGGCAGCATCGGCGACGGTAAGGCTGTGACCGAGACGGCGAGCCTCGACATCCAGGAGTTCGACCGGATCTGGAAGATCGTTACCCAAAACCGCCTCGACCAGTTCAAGCCCTTGGAGCAGTCGGGCGTGGCCCTCGACTACGGAACCCGGACGCTAAAGATATCGACCGACAACGGAGGAGACAAGAAACCGACTCAGCACGAAGTCGAGTGGGAAAAACCGCTCAACAATCAGAGCGAGGTTCGCCCCTTAATCCAGGAGCTCGGCAAGTTGGTCCGTCTCCACATGAAACAGGTTCAACCGATATTCTTCCCTTGAGCCTGGACCTACACTTTGCTAGAAAGCGTCGCCAACGATTGAGAGGCATTGATTGATGAGAACCCCTCGCCCTCCGGGTACGTTTGTGGTGTCTACGACACAATCACCCGGGAGGACGAGGGGTGGCTCGCATCATTCTCTCCGGTAGGCTCGCCGCTTGGGTCGGCGCCCCCGGGTTCTCGTTATTTGGGTCGCGGAGACGACGGATAAGCGTTCGTTGGGGCAGGCCGCCTGCTTTTCAATATTTGAGCACATAGGCGGGGCTCTTGCTGAGCCTATCCCGCGTCCGAATATACATGAGCGTGGTTCTCGGGTCCGAGTGCCCGGCGAAGTCTTGTAGGTCGATGATGTCCGACCCCCGCTCCCTCGCGGTCGTGAGCGCCGTCACGCGGAGCGAATGCACGGTGACGTTGGGGTCGAGCCCGAGCGCCTTTACGTACTTCGCAACGAGCTGCTCGACCGCCCGCGTTGTGAGCGCCTTTCCCTTAAACCCGTCCCGCCCATTCCCCCGCGCCGTCTTCGCGGGCCGAAACAGCGCGATGTTCGTCTCCTCCCTGATCCCACTTCCGTCGAGCCACTCGGCCAGCCGCTCGACCGCCTCCAGATGAAGCGGCGTGGTCCTCTCCTTCCCGCCCTTTCCCTGAATGCACAAGACCCGGTGCTCGCCGCTCTGCTTATAGTCCTTGACCCTAAGCCGCACCAGCTCGCCGACGCGACAGCCGGTGAAGGCGAGCACCGCAAAGAGCGCCCGGTCCCTTAACCCCACGGGGGTCTCGACGGCCGGGACATCGAGCAGCCGCCGACAGTCGGACGGCGATAATCCCACCGTCTTCCCGTCGCGGGGCACGGCGGGCGCCGCCACGAAATCGGAATGGGCGGGGTTCGCCCCGGCGTAGCCGTAGGTCTTCAAGTACGAGAAGAGCGAGCGCAAGGCGGTCAACTTCCGCCGGACAGTGCTGTTGGTCTGCCCGCTCGCGGAAAGGGCGTCCCGCCAACGGCCGACCTGCTCGGGCCGGACCCCCACGAGGGCCTCCCAGGCGCCAGGCTCAATTTTGGCGAACGCCAGGAACTGCCCGAGGTCCGACTCGTACGCCTTTCGGGTATGGGCGGAGGTCGTCCGCAAGAGCCAGGCCCCCACGGCCTTCTCCAGCGCCTCGCGGAGCCCCGAGGGGAGCGGCCCCCCGACGAACGCCGGGATCGGCGCGGCCTCGACCGTCGCCAGCTCGCCGCCACCGCCGCCCTCGTTTTCCATGCCCTCGCCCCCCGGCCCATACTTCGGATAACCAGCTTTATCCGAAGTATGGACCGCCCCGAGAAGCCGGGCAAGAGGGGCGGCGAGAAAGGCATCGGGGGGCGACCTGTTCGAAACCGAGCCGCCCTTGACGGCCCCCCTCCTATTGGGGTACTTCCCTTAATAGGAAATTTCCTATATCATTGACGGGAGCGGGGCATTGGCGAAAGGCAAAGGGCAACGGGGCGACGATGAAACGCCGGTGATGCGGCCGTTGGTCTGGCTCGGGAACTCGCGGCGGAACATTCAGGAGTTTCCACTCGAGGCCCGAAAGACCATCGGGGACGAACTGCAACTCATCCAGTTTGGCGGGATGCCGAAGGACGCCAAGCCGTTCAAGGGGGTGGGGGGCGGCGTGTTCGAGATCGCGTTGCGGCACGATACGGAGGCGTATCGCACCGTTCTCGCCGTGCGGCTCGGCCGACAGATCTACGTGCTCCACGCCTTTCAGAAGAAGTCGAAGAAGGGCATCGCCACGCCAACTCATGATGTCGATATTATTAAAAAACGATATAAAGAGGCGAAGGAGCTCTTTGAACATGAGCAAGACCGAGGCTAACCGGGGAACGGGCATCGAGTGCGAGGAAGGGTCCGGGAACGTCTTTGCCGACCTCGGTCTTCCCGAGGCCGACGAGCTCTTGGCACGGTCGAAGCTCGGATTTCACGTCTACGAGCTGTTAAGAGAGCGCGGGCTCAAGCAGCGGGAGATGGTCGCGCTCCTTGGCGTCAAGCAGCCCGAGGTGTCGCACCTCATGAACGGGCATTTCAACCGCTTTACGACCGACAAGCTCCTTGAATTTCTGCGACGGCTCGACCGCAAGGTGACCATTCGGGTCACCCCGCACAAGCCCGGCGAACCGTATCAAGAGGTCGGCTTCGGTTCGTGAAACGGCCTCCGACGCGCCGTTGGCGATGCGGGCTTTCCTTCAACTGGGAGATTTTCCAGACACCGTCTGGAACATTCGCAATGACCGGGCAAGGGGCCCGTTTTGCCAGGGCGGCCTGATCTGCGATATGCTGGTCGGGAACCGTCGTTCGGAGGGCCATCTTATGAACGTTCACCTTTCTGAAGAATCGCGCCGCTTCGTCGCCGACCAGGTCGCCGCCGGGCGCTACCCCTCCGAGGAGGCGGTCCTTGAAGACGCCCTCGCTCGGATGCGAGAGCAGCAATCTCCTGCCCCTTGCGACCAGACGCTCGAGAACGACCCGCTCTGGGGAATGTTCCGCGACGAGCCCGAGCTGATGGACCAGATCGTTCAAGACGCGATGCGGGACCGCCGGACCGTCCCGCTCCGCGCACCCGGCGATGAATAAGGCCCTGCTCGACACCGACATTTTCTCCGAGCTCCTCAAGGGCCGAGACCCGCAGGTCCAACGGAACGCCGCCGCCTACCGTCAGGCGTTCGGCCCTCTCACCATCTCCGTCGTCACGGCGATGGAGATGGTCAAGGGCCTCCACAAGGTGCAGAGGGGGCCCGCGATCCAGGCCCTCATGGCCCGGCTCGCCGCCGAAGAGGTCCTCGGGTTCGACCTCGTCGCGGCCGAGCAGGCCGGTCGCATTCACGCCGACCTGGAGCGCTCCGGCCAACCGATCGGGTGGGCCGACACCGTGATCGCCGCCATCGCCTTGCGGCACGGCCTGGAGCTGGTCACCGGCAACACCGCCCATTACCAACGGGTTCAGCGACTCGGCCACCCGCTGGCCCTGGCGAACTGGCGACTCTGACGCCGCTGGTTATGGGGGCCAGGGATTTTCTCCTCAACCTCCCGAATTTCCCAAGTTCACGACATGGTGATTAAACTTTCTACCGGATTCAAAGCCCGGAGAGGGTTGCCGTGCGCAAACTTTCTACCGATTCCGCCCTCGGTTTGACCCTCCGAATCCGCCGCAAGGCCGCCTAACGGCCCGCGAGACGCGATTTTTCCGCTCGACCTTACTCACCCCCATTCTTGGGTCGAATCGTTCGACTGAGGGCCAGGGAGGGGCCTTGAAGGGGGCGTTCTCTTTGAGCGCCCGGCCCCACCGGCATTTTCCCCAACTCGGCGTCCTTCTCGACTTCGGCCCCCCGCTCTCTCTTTAAACTCTCGGCCCTCGTCTTTTCTGAGTCTTCAGCACTCAGCCCCCTTTGTCTCAAACCCAATCTTTTTTTCCGCGACCCCCGCCCTTCATTGCCCCGACCCTTCCTCTCGAAACCCCGTCTCGCATCCCTCAATTTCACCGCCCTTGGCCCCCTCACTGACTCATTCAAGCCGTCTTTTTTCAGGCCCCGACCCCGCTCCCAACGGCACTCAGCGACCCCTCTTTTGCCTTCGACCACGGCTAACTCAATTCAACTCCTAGAGCAGGCACACCCCTCAACTAACTTTAAGTGACCTGTCATCAAGGACTTACGGAAAGCGAACGAACGCGGTTTTAACGAATTACTTCCGCATATTCGGGGCGACCGAAGGCGGGAAATCGAACCGTGATTCGGGGAACATTTCCGTCGCCTGGCGGTAATTTCCAAACGGCGTCTTTAATCGCCTCGGGCGTCTCCCCTGCGGGGCCGGGCGCTTCCGGGCTCCGCTTCGCTACGGTCCCTAAAGGGACTCGCCTTCGGCGACCCTCTCGCCCCCTGACGCGAAGAGTCGGCGACGGGCAAGGGGCTCGCCCGGCATCCTTGCCGGTCATGCCCCTTGCTCGTTCCGTCGCCTGAAGGCGTCCCGTCCGTGGGACGAATTGCGGCGGCTCGGCCGCCGGGTTTTTTGGGGGGCTCGGAATCAGCTAACCAAAGGCATGGCCTCGGCGGGAAGGACCGGCGTCGGCCCGAGCTTCGAGCGATGGTCCCTCGCCTTGCCTTCGGCCCCTTCATCCTCGCCCCCCAGCAAGCCGT
>LNFM01008039.1_pt1 | contig 16148 bp, 13 predicted proteins | sample 596031 | NCBI WGS metagenome assembly LNFM01 (sample SAMN04254537, study PRJNA301005) | activated carbon metagenome | isolation source: dual media filters at the Ann Arbor, Michigan drinking water treatment plant | place: USA: Ann Arbor
GCCCTTCACGCTGGTGGGCGCCACCACGCGCGCCGGCATGCTGACCAACCCGCTGCGCGACCGCTTCGGCATCGTGGCGCGGCTGGAGTTCTACACCGCCGAGGAACTCACGCGCATCGTCACCCGCTCGGCCGGGCTGCTGAACGTGCCGATCGACGGCGCCGGGGCGCTGGAGATCGCGCGCCGCAGCCGCGGCACGCCGCGCATCGCCAACCGGTTGCTGCGCCGGGTGCGCGACTACGCGCAGGTCAAGGGCGACGGCCACATCGACAACGCGCTGGCCGACCGCGCGTTGAAGATGCTCGACGTGGACCCGCTGGGCTTCGACGTGATGGACCGCAAGTTGCTGGAGGCCGTGATCCACCGCTTCGGTGGCGGCCCCGTCGGCCTGGACAACGTGGCCGCCGCCATCGGCGAGGAAAGCGGCACGATCGAGGACGTGATCGAGCCCTACCTCATCCAGCAGGGCTACCTGCAGCGCACGCCGCGCGGGCGCATCGCCACCGCGGCAGCCTGGCGGCACCTGGGGCTGGTGCAGCCGGTGCGCGCCGCCGACGACCTGTTCGAGGGCTGAGCCGGGACGTGCAAGCCCGGAAGGGCTTGAACGCCAGGCGAAGGCCCGAGCGCGATTTCACGCGTGAGGGCTGAGCCGGGACGTGCAAGCGCGGAAGGGCTGAGCCGCCCCAACCCTCAGCCCGCTTCGTCCAGCACGTCGGGCTCATCCAGATGGGCCCGGTCGTCCCAGCCGATCAGCATGAAGCCCTGCCCGGTGAACAGCAGCCGGTTGACGCAGGCGTTGCCGACCTGCCAGCTGCGCGGTGCGTCGAGTTCGGCGCCCACGGCGGCGCGGTACAGGCAGTCGAGCACGCCGCCGTGCGACACCACCGCGATCAACTCGCCCGCATGGGCGGCTGCCAGGCGCGCCACGGCGGCCACGCTGCGTGCACAGAAGGCGTCCAGCGGCTCGCCGCCGCCGGGCCCGAAGCCGGGCTCGCGGTGGCGCCAGCGGCGGGCTTCGTCCGGAAACCGCAGCTCGATCTCGGCGTGCGTGAGGCCCTCGAAGACGCCGAAACCGCGCTCGCGCAGCGCCACGTCGGTGACCACCGGCAGCCCCGTCAGCTGCGCCAGCGGCGCGGCGGTGGCGCGGGCGCGCAGCAGGTCGCTGCTGTAGATCGCCGCCAGGCCTTCGCCGGCCAGTCGCTGCCCGAGAAGCAGGGCCTGCCGGCGGCCGGTGTCGTTGAGGTCGATGTCGAGCTGGCCCTGCAGGCGCAGCTCGGCATTCCAGGCGGTCTCGCCGTGGCGCAGCAGCAGGATGCGGGTGGGCTCGATCACCGGGCCGCCGTGCACCGCAGGCGCGCGCCCGAGGGCCTCACACGTCGCTGTCCAGCAGCCGCTGGTTGAGGGTGTAGGTGCCCGAGAAGGTCGCCTCGCCCAGCACGCGGCCGGCCAACTGCTCGCGCACCTGCGGGCCGGTGAAGATGCCCTCCACCGGCAGGCGCGGCACCGACACGGCATACAGCGTGAACACGTAGTGGTGCACCAGCGAGTCGTTGAAGGGCGGGAACGGGCCGTCGTAGCCGAAATACGAGCCCGCCATCTTTTCGTGGCCTGCAAACCAGCCGGTGTAGTCGTTCAGGCCGTGGCGCGCACCGCCAGGCCCGACGCCCGGCAGCTCGGGGCCGGGCTTGCCGCGCGCAGTGAAACCGCGGCTGTGTTCGCCTTCGGCCAGGCTCGACGGCACCGGCGGCAGATCAACCAGCACCCAGTGGAAAAAGTCCACGCGCGGCAGGTCGGCAGGCACCTCGCGCCCCGGCTTGTTGACGTCGTCACCCAGGCTGGGCACATCGAAGTCGTGGCAGATCAACACCAGCGACTGCGTGCCGGCGGGCAGCTCGGCCCAGGCCAGGTGCGGGTTGAGGTTGTCGCTGAAGGTGGCCCCGCCGGCGCCGTCGGGGCGCCCGGCGGCATAGCGGGTGGGGATGCGGTCACCGTTGGTCCAGCTGTCGCTCCAGAGTTTCATCGGTCGGGTGCCTCTTGTCGGGTCTTGTTGAAGGGCGGCGCCGAATGACTCAGACGCCCCACACCACGGGCTGCTGCTCCGCTTCGCAGCGGCGCAGCATCTCGATCATCGGCCACAGCCGCTGCCGCAGGCCCACGCGGGACGCGGTCTTCTCGGGGTCGGCAGGGCCGTCGGCGCCGTTGTCGGCGGCGGCGGCCTGCTGGATGGCCTCGTCGGCCTCGATGCCAGCGGCCAGCGCCGCCAGCGCGGCCGGCATCGCGGCGGGCTCGATGATGCCCTGGGGCGCAGGCTCACGGCCGATCAGTTGCAGCATCTGGTCGCCGTGCGGCCCCAGCATGAGCAGGTCGCCGGTGACCCGGCTCTTGAATTTGTAGATCATGGCCCGCGCATTGTGCGGCCTGACGCCGCCGCCCGGCAGGCGTGTCGGGTTCAGCCGCGCACGAGCCGGATGCGCGGCGCCGCCGGCATCCGGGCCTGCGGCCCGGACACCGCGCCCAGGCGCTGCTCGAAGCTCAGGCTGTCGAGCGCCGGCGCGAACAGGTAGCCCTGGAATTCGTCGCAGCCGGCGTCGTGCAGGAACTGCCGCTGCGCCTCGGTCTCCACGCCTTCGGCGATGACCTTCATGCCGAGCGCGCGGGCCATCTGCAGGATCGCGCGCACGATGCCGACGTCGCTCTCGTCGCCCGGCAGCCCGCTGACGAAGCTGCGGTCGATCTTCAGCTTGCCGATCGGGAAGCGCTTCAGGTAGGCCAGGCTCGAATAGCCGGTGCCGAAGTCGTCGATCGACAGCCGCACACCCAGCCGCGCCAGCGCGTGCAGGCGCTGCAGCGCGTCGTCGGCGTCGTGCACCAGGATCGATTCGGTCAGCTCCAGCTCCAGCAGCGCCGGCGGCAGCCCGCTGACGGCCAGCACGCTGGCCACGCGGTCGACGAAGTGCGCCTGCTGGAACTGCAGCGCCGAGACGTTCACCGCCACCGGCATCGACAGCGACTTGCTGTGCCACAACGCCGCCTGGCGCACCGCCTGGCTCAGCACCCAGTCGCCGATGGGCACGATGAAGCCGCTGTCCTCGGCCACCGGGATGAAGCGTGAGGGCGGGACCTCGCCCATCTCGGGGTCGCGCCAGCGCAGCAGCGCCTCGGCCCCGGTGATGCGGCCGTCCTCCAGCCGCACCTGGGGCTGGAAGTGCAGCCTGAAGCGGCCGCTCACCAGCGCCTGGCGCATGGCGTGGTCGAGCTTCATGTGGCTGCGCCGGTCGACCTCGGCACGCGCCTGGTGCAGCCGGTAGTTGGCGCGGCCGGCGGCCTTGACGGCGCGCATCGCGGCCTCGGCGTGGCGTACCAGTTCGTCGACGGTGCGGCCGTGCGAAGGCGCCAGCGCCACGCCGATGCTGCAGGTCAGCGTGAACTGCGCGCCCTCCAGGTTGGAGGGCTGCGCCACCACGTTGAGCACGCGGCGCGCGGTGGTCTCTGCCGTGATGGCGTCGGTGGTGCGCACGAGCACCGCGAACTGGTCGCCGCCCAGCCGGGCCAGCACATCGTCCTGGCGCAGGCAGCCCTGGATGCGCTGCGCCACGTCGAGCAGCACGCGGTCGCCCACTTCATGGCCCAGGCTGTCGTTGATGTGGCGGAAGCGGTCGAGGTCGATCACCAGCAGCGCCAGCGCGTGGCCGTCCAGGCGCGACTGCGCCATCGCGGCCTCCACCTGCGCGGTGAGCGAACGGCGGTTGGCCAGCCCGGTGAGCGCGTCGGTGACGACCAGCGTCTCGATGCGCTCCTGCGCCGCCAGGCGCTCGGTCAGGTCGCGGAAGGACCACACCCGGCCCTGCGGACGGCCTTCGCTGAAGAGCGGCCGCGTCACGCGCTCCAGCACCTGACCGGACAGCAGCTCCACCCGGTCGGACGCCGCCAGCAGCGAGGCCTGCTCCAGCGTGTGCAGCCGCTGCTCGTAAGCCACGGGGTCGGCCAGGCTGCGGCTCATCCAGGCCTGCACCGCGGTGTGGTCGTGCGCCTGCAGCAGCGTCAGCGGCATGGCCCACATCTCGGCGAAGCGGCGGTTGAAGGCGCGCACGCGGCCGCCGAGGTCGGTGACCAGGATGCCGTCGGCCGTGGCCTCCAGCGTGGCCCGCAGATCGGCCAGCAGGGCTTCGCGCTGGCTTTCGGCGCGGTGCTCCGCGCTGCGGTCGGCCAGCATCACGAGCGCGTGCGTGGGCGTGCCGGGCACGGCGCCCAGCGGCACCGGGCGGATGCTGCGCGTGACGTGCAGGCTGCGGCCGTCGGCCGTGCAGACGACGGTGTCGGAATGCAGCGGCGACAGCTCGCCGGCCCGCGCCGCTTCCCACCAGGCCAGGTCTTCGAGCGACGCCGCCAGGCTCTCGGCCGTCTCGCCCTGCAGCGCCTGGCACGACCGGCCCAGCAGCGTGGCCGCCGCGGCGTTGGCCGCCACCACCCGGCGGTCGGCCAGCGCCACCAGCCAGGCCGCGGAGGGCAGGCCCTCCAGCAAGGGGGCCCAGGTCCCGGCGCCCGCCGCGGCGGCGGCAGCCGTCACCGCGGGGACCGAGGGGATCGAGGGGCGGGCCTTCGGACGCCGTTTCATCACGCGGCCGCTTCCTCGAAGGCCGGCCTGGACAGCGTTTCGAAGTAATAGGACACACGCGGACGCGGATCCAGGTAGTCGATCGCCGCCGGCGGCACCTTGGCCACCGGCAGGCTGCGGCGGATGCCCAGATCGGACACCTGCTCCAGGTCCAGCACCAGGGCCTCGCTGCGCGGCACCTTGGCCTCGTGCACCAGCACGCGCGGTTTCAGCGGGCGGCTGGAGTTGACGCCCACCACCATCGCGAAGCGATCGTCGGTGAGCTGCACCAGCGAGCCCGCCGGGTACACGCCCATCATGCGGATGAAGGCATTCAGCACCGCGGCGTCGAAACGCTGGCGGCCCTGCGCAAACAGCACCGAGACCGCCTCGTGCGGCGTCAGTGCCAGCGTGCGGGCCTGCGGGTTGCACAGGTTGTCGTAACGGTTGACCAGCGCGACCACACGCGCGGCCAGGGTGATGCGCTCGCTGGCCAGCTTGAGCGGGAAGCCGCTGCCGTCGGTGTGTTCATGGTGCTGCGCCAGCACCTTCAGCGCGCCGGCCGGCAGCGCCATGCGCTGGCCCAGGCTGACGCCCTTGGCCACGTGGTCGCGGTAGGCGTTGAGCTCGCTGGCACTGAAGCCCTCCTCGACATGGCGGAAGCGGTCGGCGACATCCGCCTTGCCCACGTCGTGCATCAGCGCGCCGATGCCGAGCTCCAGCATCTCGGCCTCGCTGAAGCACAGCGTGCGGCCGATCAGCAGCGAGATCACGCCCACGTTCAGCGCATGGGCCGCGGCGCGGTCGCCGCCGCCGCTGACGAGCCGGATGCCGAGCTCGTCGGCCCCGAGCATCTTGTCCAGGATCGCCCGCGCCAGCTGCTCGGTGGTGCGGCCGGCGTCCTGCGGGCGCGCGCCGACGGCGTCGCTGGCCTCGCGCCAGACACGTGCGGCCTCGGCATGCTGGCGCTCGCAGCGCTGGGCCGCCTCGCGCTGGGCCAGCAGGTCCTGGCGGCGCTGCTGGGCGGCCAGTTCGACCGCGCTCGGCCCGGCGTCCTGCGTCAGCCCGGCTTCGGCACCCGCCTGCGCGCCCGCGCCCCCGGCCGCGTCACTCTTCTCCGGCACCCAGCGCACACGCTGCAGCCCCAGGCCGCGGATGGTGGCGATCTGCTCTGGCGAGGCGAGGCGGAAGCTGGACAGCGGAAACGGGTGCGACAGCCAGCCGCCTTCCAGCTGGATGAACATGCCGACGCGCAGGTCTTCGACGGCAACGGTGCTGGACATGGAACTCCTCGGTCACGGGACGGCAGCCCTCCGCGGGCAGGCGATGCACCTGTTTTCGGGCGAGGACCTCCCATACTTGAGCCCAGCGGCGCCGGGGCCGCACGCCGGCCGGGCGGCGTGACTTTGTGCTCAGCGGCGACGCCATTCCAGCATCAGCAGGTACAGCCCGCTGGCCACCACGACGCCGGCACCGGCCACGACGAAGGCGTCCGGCACCTGGCTGAAGACCAGCCAGCCCCAGAGCGTCATGTACAGGATCTGCTGGTACAGAAAGGGCCCCAGCACCGCGGCCGAGGCGTAGCGGTGCGCCATCGCCACGAAGAGATGGCCGACCCCGCCCATCAGCCCGCACAGCACGATGACGGCCCAGCTCAGCCCGTCGGGCGGCCACTGCCACTGCAGCAGGGCCGGCACCGCCAGCACGCCCGCCGCGCCCACGGCCGACAGCAGCTGCATGGCCTGCGGCGACTCGGTGGCCACCATGCGCCGCGTGAGCAGGTTGAAGGCCGCGTACAGCAGCGCGTTGGCCACCGACAGCAGGATGGCCGGATGGAAGGCCTGCGAGCCCGGGCGGATGACCAGCAGCACGCCCAGGAAGCCGCCCACGATGGCCACCCAGCGCCGCGCGTCCAGCCGCTCGCCCAGCCACCAGGCCGACAGCAGCGCGATCAGGATCGGCACCGAGAACTGGATGGCCCCGGTCTCGGCCAGCTGCAGGTACTGCAGGGCCCAGAAGTTGAGCCCGGTCATGCTGGCCAGCATGACCGCGCGCAGCAGGTGCAGGCGGGGCGAGCGCATGCGCACCAGCTCGCGCCCGTGCAGCGGCGCCAGGATCAGCACCATCAGCACGACGTGCGTCATGAAGCGCAGCCACACCACCTCGACCACCGGCAGCGACTGCACCAGCCACTTGGCGCAGGCATCCAGCACGGCAAAGCAGAAGGTGGACAGCGTCACCAGCAAGATGCCGATGCGGCGGCCGCGCGCGCTGTCGGTCTTCAGCACCGGGCGGGCCGGGCCGATCGGGGCGGTGGTACCGAGAGCGGCGGCGTCATGCTGCCGATGCTAGCGGCCCGGTTGTGCGCGTTGACGCAGCCGCGCCCTGCACGATTGCCTAGACTCTGCCTCTCGACACCCCACCCCGACCGGAGCCCCCCGTGATCCTGGAAATTGCCGACATCCGCATCCCGCCCGGCCAGAACGCCGCCTTCGAAGAAGCCATCCAGCGCGGGCTGGACACCGTGGCCAGCCAGGCCCAGGGTTTCAAGGGCGCCAAGGTCAACCGCGGCATCGAGAGCCCCGAGCGCTACATCCTGCAGATCTTCTGGGACACGCTGGAGGACCACACCGTCGGTTTCCGCCAGGGGCCGCTGTTCCCAGCCTGGCGCGCCATCGTCGGCCCGTTCTTCGCGGCGCCGCCGGTGGTGGAGCACTTCGAGCTGGTCACCAAGTCATGAGCCGCGAGGCCGCGCTGGCCGGCGCGCGCCAGCATTTCGACGATGGCGACTTCGTGCGGGACCTGGCGCGCCGCGTGGCGGTGCGCAGCGCCAGCCAGGACGACGACAGCGGCCCCGCGCTGCGCAGCTACCTGGCCGACGAGATCGACCCGACGCTGGCCGCGCTGGGTTTCGGCTGCGTCCTGCACGACAACCCCGAACCGGCCTTTGGTCCGCTGCTCATCGCCACGCGACACGAGGCCGACGAGCTGCCCACGGTGCTGATGTACGGCCACGGCGACGTCATCCGCGGCCAGGACAAGAGCTGGACGCGCGGCCAGGGGCCGTGGACGCTGGTGCAGGACGGCGAGCGCCTGTACGGCCGCGGCACGGCCGACAACAAGGGCCAGCACAGCATCAACATCGCCGCGCTGGCGCAGGTGCTGGCGGTGCGTCAGGCCCAGGGCGGGCGGCTGGGCTTCAACGTCAAATGGCTGATCGAGACCGGCGAGGAAACCGGCTCGCCGGGCCTGGCCGCCTTCTGTGCGGCGCAGCAAGCCGCGCTGGCCGCCGACGTGCTGATCGCCAGCGACGGCCCGCGCCTGCGTCGCGACCGCGCCACGGTCTTCCTGGGCTCGCGCGGCGTCGCCAACTTCGAGCTCTCGCTGAAGCTGCGCGACGGCGCCCACCACTCGGGCAACTGGGGCGGCCTGCTGCGCAACCCCGGCACCGTGCTGGCCAACGCCATCGCCTGCCTGGTGGACGGCCGTGGCTGCATCCGCGTGCCGGGGCTGCGCCCGCCGCCGATCCCCGACAACGTGCGTGCGGCGCTGCAGGGCCTGCAGTTCGGCGGCGACGCGGGCGACCCTGCGGTGGATGCCGACTGGGGCGAGCCCGGCCTGAGCCCGGCCGAGCGCGTGATCGCCTGGAACACGCTGGAGGTGCTGGCTTGTCGCACCGGCAACCCCGACTTCCCGGTCAACGCCATCCCGCCGGCGGCGCAGGCCGCGATGCACATGCGCTTCGTCGTGGGCACCGACGTGGCCCGGCTGCGCGAGCACGTGCTGGCGCACCTGGCGGCGCACGGCTTCGGCGACGTGGCGGTGAGCGAGCCCATGGTGATGGCCGCCACCCGGCTGGACCCGGACAACGCCTGGGTGCGCTTCTGCCTGCAGTCCATCGAGCGCAGCACCGGCAGCCCGCCCGTGCTGCTGCCCAACCTGGGCGGCAGCCTGCCCAACGACGTGTTTGCCGACATCCTGGGCCTGCCCACGGTGTGGGTGCCGCACAGCTACCCGGCCTGCAGCCAGCATGCGCCCGACGAACACCTGCTGGTGCCCGTGGTGCGCGAAGCGCTGCAGCTGATGGCGGGCCTGTTCTGGGATCTGGGCGAGCAGGCCGCGGCGTTGCCGCGCCGACGCTAGGCCGGTTGCGGCTGCAGCTGCGGCTGCGGCTGCGCAGGGTTCGGCAGCCCCGCGGCAGCACACTGTCCGAAGGCGACCAGGCGGCCCTTGGCGTCGTGCACCTCGAAGGCCTCGTCCTGCACCAGCAGCAGCAGCTGCTGCCCGAGGTGGGCGGGGCTGGCAAAGGTCAGGCTCAGGCGCCCGATCGGCACCCCCAGCTCCACCAGATGGCGCACCACCAGGTTGCGCAGGCCCAGGCCCTGCAGCAGGGGCCGCTTCAGGCCGAGCAGCCAGGCCCCGAGGCGGCTGGTGTGCATGGGGTTCATGTCGCCGGAGATGCGCCCGTAATCCAGGCCCATGTCGGCATGGACCACCATGGCCGCCACGTGGCCCTTGCCGTCGGTGGCCGACAGCCGCGGCAGCCGGCGCCGCAGGCCGAGCAGCTCGCGCAGCAGCGCGCGGTCGGACGGCAGGCCGGTCAGGTCGGTCGACGGCAGTTCCTTGACCAGGAAACCGTCCTCCACGGTGTAGAGCAGGCGCCCGTCGGGCGTGCGCGCCTGGGTCTGCACCGCCACCAGCACCCGGTCTTCGCCCAGGCGCAGCACCCGCTGCACGGCGCAGGTGAGCTGCTGGACGCGGGCCCGCGCGCAGGCGTCCACGCCGCCATCGTGCACGGTGCGGTGCTGCAGGTGCAGCAGGTGGCGCAGGTTGATGCCCAGATCGGCAAACAGCCGCGTGTACATCAGCGCGCCCACGCTCTGGCTGTGCAGCAGCGGCACCGAGGCCGCAGCCCGTGCCGGCACGTCGAACAACGCGCGCCAGCGGCCGGCCAGCCGCGGACTGATGTGCACCGGCGCGCTGTAGCAGCCTGCCGAGCCGGCACGCAGGCGGTGCAGGCCGGCCAGGCCGCGCAGCGCGGCCCAGCCGGAGACGCCGGAGTAGCGCCAGGGCGTGTCGATGCTGGGCAGCTGCAAAGGAATCGCGGCCGAGACCGGCCCGGCCGCGCACGGCAGGCTGGCTGGGTTCAGGTCGAGGGAGTGTTCCACGGGGTCGCGACGGTCAACGGGCACGTTGCCACTGTGGCGGCCGGCCTCCGGGCCGTCTGCGACGCGGTGCACACCCGGCTTGTGACGTATTCACATCGCGCCCGGTTCGTGCCGGCCACAGCGCGGGCGCGGCGGGTGACGGGCGGCACCAGACCGCCTGACGCTCAGCCCTGCAGCAGCCGGTCCACCACTGCCAGCAGGCGCCCGATGTCGATCGGCTTGGTCACGTAGTCGGCAAAGCCGGCCGCTGCGGCGCGCTCGCGGTCGGCGGGCATTGCATTGGCGCTGACGGCCACCACCGGCACCTGGGCCGTGGCCGGCTGCGCGCGCAGCCGGCGCAGCACCTCGAAGCCGTCGAAGCCCGGCAGCTGGATGTCGAGCAGCACCACGTCGGGCTGCGCCTGCGCCGCCAGCGCCAGCCCCTCCAGCGGCAGCCCGGCCATCAGCAGCTGCACGCCGGGTCGTTGCGCCAGCACGCCTTCCATCAGCAGCTGGTTGACCTCGTTGTCTTCGATGTACAGCACGGTGTGGCGGCGCGCCGCCACCGGCGGGGCTCGGGGCGGCGGCATTGCGGAAGCGGCATCGGCGGCCGCGCCGGCCGGCGCTGCCGCCGCCGCCAGCGAGATCCAGAACACGCTGCCTTCGCCGGGCGTGCTGTGCACGCCGATGTGGCCCTGCATCAGGTCGACCAGCCACTTGCTCAGCGCCAGGCCGATGCCCGCACCCTCGACCTCCGTGCGCGCCGCGTCCAGGCGCTCGAAAGCGTGGAACAAGCGCTCCTGCTGGCTGGCGTCGAGGCCGGGCCCGGTGTCGCGCACCTCGATGCGCACGCTGCCGCCGGCGTCCGCCTGCCAGGCCAGCTGCACCTGACCCGCGGGCCGGTTGTACTTGATGGCGTTGGACAGCAGGTTCAGCAGCACCTGCTTGAGGCGCGTGGGATCGGCCAGCACGTGCGCGCCGGTGTCGCTGCCCGTGACCGGCAGCAGCTGGATGCCGCGCTCGGCCGCCGCCGCCTGCACCAGGCGAAGGCACTCCTGGGACAGGCCGGCCAGCGCCACCGGCGCCAGCGACAGGTGCAGGGTGCCGGCCTCGATGCGCGCCAGATCGAGCACGTCGTTGATCAGGCTCAGCAGGTGACGGCCTCCACGCAGCAGCTCCTGCACACGCGACTGCTGCAGCAGGCTCAGCGGGTCGGCACGGTCGACTTCCAGCAGCTGCCCGAAACCCAGCACCGCGTTCAGCGGCGTGCGCAGCTCGTGCGACATGCGCGACAGGAACTCCGACTTGGCCCGGTTGGCGCGCTCGGCCTCGTCCTTGGCGGCCAGCAGCGCGGCCTGCGTGGCCTTGCGCTCGGTGATGTCCCAGCCGTAGACGATGTAGCCGTCGAAGCGACCATCGGGCGTGAAGCGCGCAATGCCCTTGTCGACCAGCCAGCACATGCGGGCGTCGGCCGCCAGCGCGCGGTACTCCACCTCGAAGGGCTCGCGCCGCGCCGAGGCGTCCCGGTACAGCGCGCGGCAAGTGGCGAGGTCGTCGACGTGCAGGCGCTGCGACCAGTCCTGGGCCAGCTCCTGCGCCAGCGTGCGGCCGGTGAAATCCAGCCAGCGCTGGTTGAACCACTGCGGGCTGCCCTGCTCGTCGGCCAGCCAGATGAAGGCCGGCGCCGCATCCGCCATGCTGCGAAAGCGCGACTCGCTCTCCTGCAGCGCGTGGCGCGCGCGCACGCTGGCGGTGACGTCGGTGTAGGTGCGCACCATGCTGCCGTCGGCGGCGGCGTGCGTCTGCACCTCGAGCACGATGCCGTCCTTGCGCGTGCGCTGGTACATCGCGGGGCGCAGCTTCCAGGCCTGCGGGTCCGTGCCGATCGCGTCGCGATCGATGTGCCCTTGCGCCATCTGGTACTCGCGCACCGCCTGCAGCGTGGGCCGCGTCTGCATCAGCGCTTCCGGTATCTCCAGCAGGTCGAGGAAACGCCGGTTCCAGGCGTTGGTGCGGCCGTGCACGTCGATGCTCAGCACGCCCTGGGAGAGGCTGTCGAGCGTGACCTCGAGCACCCGCGACTTCTGCACCAGCAGATCGCTGGTCAGCCGCACCTGCTGCTCGGCACGCTTGAGCGGCGTGATGTCCGAGAACATGCCCACCGCGCCGACCTGACGGCCCTTGGCGTCGAGCAGCGGCGTGGCATTGTTGAAGCAGTGCACCGGCTCACCGTCGCTGCGCAGCAGCGTGATCTCGTAACCCTCGGCCTGGCCCTGCGTGCGCCGCCGCACCTGGGTGCGGAAGATCTGCTCGTTGACCGGGTCGACGAACGAGAAGATGTCGCGCCCCCGCATCTGCTCCAGCGTCAGGCCGAGCATGCGGCACATGGCGGGGTTGGCGTCGGTGGTGCGCTGGTCGGTGTCGATGAACCAGATGCCCTGCTCGGTGCGCTCGATCAGCAGCGTCAGCATGCGCTGCTGGTCCGACAGCGTCGCCTGGGCGGCGATGCGCTCGGTGATGTCGGCGTAGAGCATCAGGAAGCCGCCGCCGGGCGTGGGGCTGCGGCGCAGTTCGAGGGTGCGGCCGTCGAGGCGGGTGCGCTCCGTCACCGAGGCCGGGCCGCTGGCCAGCAGCGCCAGCCGGCGCTGCGCCTCGGCTTCGGGGTCGCAGGGACCGAATTCGCCGCTGCGCGCCAGCGTCAGCAGCAGCTCGTGCAGCGGCGTGCCCACGCGCACCACGGCGGGGTCGATGCGGGTCAGCGTCAGGAAGCGCGCGTTCCAGGCCTGCAGCCGCAGCGCACCGTCGAAGACGCTGATGCCTTCGCCGGCGTGATCGAAGATCAGGCGCAGCAGACGGGCGTTGTCGGCACGCTCGTCGGCCGAGATCGGGTCGTCGAAGCCTGGGTTCTGGGCCTGGTCGGGCAGCGCACGCATGCTGCATTCTGAGGCCGCCGCGCCGCCACCGCCGGCGGTTATGCCGGGTCGAACCGGCCTTGTCGGGCCCTAACGGGCCGCGCCCAGGCCGAGCGGCGCCGGCAGCGTGCTCACGATGCGGCGGAACAGCGGCGCGTAGTCGGCCTCGGCCTCGTGCCCGGTGAGCGGGTCGCGGTTGGCAGCGAAGGCGGCATCGAGCGCGGCCCAGTCGTCGGGCCCGAGGCTGCGGCGCGCAGCGGGCAGCACCTCGTGCTCTTCGGTCGCCATGTGCTCCAGATAGAAACGGATGTAACGCTCCACCGCCTGCTCGAAGGCCGCGCGGCGCGACTCGCCCATCACCTCGAAGGCCAGCAGCGCGTGCTCCAGCGCGCGGATGGCCTGCTCGCCCTGCGCGTGATCGGCTTCCAGGCGGTCGAGCACCGGCGCCAGTTCCGGGGCGCGTTCGAGCAGGCGCGGGAACAGCAACTCGCTTTCCTTGCGGTGGTGGCGTTGCTCGGGGAACTCGTCCACGTAGAAGAGCATGGCGCGCAGCATCGCAAAGTCAGGCAGGGTCGATTCGCGCCGGGCCTGCGCCAGCAGCAGGCTCAGCGAGCGCAGCATGGCGGCCAGGGCCTGGTGTTCGTCGCGGATGATGTCCAGGGCGAGGTGTCTCATGCCTGGCAGCATGACGGCGCGCGGCACCGGCGCCTTGATGCAGGTCAAGCGGCCGGGGAGCGCGCCGGAGCCGGCTGCGGCGGCGCGGCCGCGGGCACCGGGGCGGCCTGCGGGGCGGCCTCCAGCGAGCCCCGCTGCACCTCGTGCTGCGTGGCCGCGGCCGGCGCAAACGCGGCCTGCAGCACCGCCAGCAGATGCTGCGCGCGACTGCCGTTGTCGGCGTGCAGATTGCACACATACACGTCGAGCGTGACGCCACCCAGCTCCGGCCAGGTGTGCACCGCCACGTGCGATTCGGCCAGCAGCACCACGCCGGTCACGCCGCCCGGCGCCGGAAAGCGGTGGAACAGCTCGCCCACCGGCTGCAGCCCCGCCGCCGCCACCGCCTGCAGGCACAGCGCACGCAGCGCCAGCGGGTCCTGCATGGCGGGCAGGCCCGGCGCGCAGCCGCGCAGGTCAGCCATGAGGTGCAAGCCTTGCATGCGGCCGATGATACGAAGCCCGCCCGGCTGTCAGCCTGCCGGGCGGGCCGCCTCCTAGAATCTGAGGTTCCCTCACGCCCCGGCACCCGACTGCACCGCACCCCATGGCCACCCCCACCCAAGATACCTCCCTGATGGCCAACGCCATCCGCGCACTGGCCATGGACGCCGTGCAGCAGGCCAACTCCGGCCACCCCGGCGCCCCGATGGGCATGGCCGAGATGGCCGTGGCCCTGTGGGGCCGCCACCTCAAGCACAACCCGGCCGACCCGCACTGGGCCGACCGCGACCGTTTCGTCCTCTCAAACGGCCACGGCTCGATGCTGCTCTACGCGCTGCTGCACCTGAGCGGCTACGAGCTGCCGATGAGCGAGCTGCGCCGCTTCCGCCAGCTGCACAGCAAGACGCCGGGCCACCCCGAGGTCGACATCACCCCCGGCGTCGAAACCACCACCGGCCCGCTGGGCCAGGGCCTGGCCAATGCGGTGGGCATGGCGCTGGCCGAGAAGCTGCTGGCCGCCGAGTTCAACCGCGAAGGCCACGCGGTGGTCGACCACCACACCTACGTCTTCCTGGGCGACGGCTGCCTGATGGAGGGCATCAGCCACGAGGCCATCGCGCTGGCCGCGAGCTGGAAGCTCGGCAAGCTGATCGCGCTGTACGACGACAACGGCATCAGCATCGACGGCAAGGTCGAGCCCTGGTACCCCGACAACGCCGGCCTGCGCTTCGCCGCGATGGGCTGGCAGGTCATCGGCCCGGTCGATGGCCACGACGTGGCCGCGGTCGACGCCGCGCTGATGCAGGCCCGCGACGCCGGCAGCACGATGCCCACGCTGGTGATCTGCAAGACCCACATCGGCAAGGGCAGCCCCAACCGTGCCGGCACCGCCAAGGCCCACGGCGAGCCGCTGGGCGGTGACGAGATCAAGCTCACGCGCGAGGCGCTGGGCTGGGCGCACGAGCCCTTCGTGGTGCCCGAGTCCGCCTACAGCGGCTGGGATGCCCGCGCCGCCGGCGCGCAGGCGCAGGCCGGCTGGGCCGAACGTTTTGCCGCCTACCAGCAGGCGCACCCTGCGCTGGCCGCCGAGCTGCAGCGCCGCATGGCCGGCGAGCTGCCCGCGGGCTTTGCGCAGAGCGCGGTGGACGCCATCACCGCCGCGCACACCAAGGCCGAGGCCGTGGCCACGCGCAAGGCCAGCCAGATCGCGCTGGAGGCGTTCACCAAGGCCCTGCCCGAGATGCTGGGCGGCAGCGCCGACCTGACCGGCAGCAACCTCACCAACACCAGCAGCACCGCGCCGCTGCGCTTTGACGCCGCGGGCACGCCCAACGGGGGCCGCCACATCAACTACGGCGTGCGCGAGTTCGGCATGGCCGCCATCATGAACGGCGTGGCGCTGCACGGCGGCTACATCCCCTACGGCGGCACCTTCCTCACGTTCAGCGACTACAGCCGCAACGCCATCCGCATGGCCGCGCTGATGAAGAAGCGCGTGATCCACGTCTTCACGCACGACAGCATCGGCCTGGGCGAAGACGGCCCCACGCACCAGAGCGTGGAGCACGCGGCCAGCCTGCGCCTCATCCCCAACCTGGACGTCTGGCGCCCGGCCGACACGGCCGAGACGGCCGTGGCCTGGACCATGGCGCTGGGCAACACCACGCGCCCGAGCGCGCTGCTGCTGACGCGCCAGACGCAGCCGTACCTGCCCAAGGCGGGCCTCGACGAAATCAGCAAGGGCGCCTACGTGCTGGCCGAGCCCAGCGAGGTGGGGCTGAAGAAGAAGCCGCAGGCGGTGATCATCGCAACAGGCAGCGAGGTGATGCTGGCCCTGCACGCGCAAGCCGCACTGGCCGAACGCAAGATCGCGGTGCGCGTGGTCAGCATGCCCAGCACCACGGTGTTCGACCGCCAGAGCGTGGCCTACAAGAAGAGCGTGCTGCCGGCCGGCGTGCCGCGCATCGCCATCGAGGCCGGCGTGACGGACGGCTGGTGGAAGTACGGCTGCGCCGCGGTGGTAGGCATCGACACCTACGGCGAGAGCGCGCCGGCGCCCGATCTCTTCAAGCATTTCAAGCTGACCGCCGCCAACCTCACCGACGTGGTGCGCAAGGTGCTGGGCCGCTGAACCTGTTCATACCCAAGGAGAAATCATGACCATCAAGGTTGGCATCAACGGCTTCGGCCGCATCGGTCGCATGGTGTTCCGCGCCGCCGTGCAGAACTTTCCCAACATCGAGATCGTCGGCATCAACGACCTGCTCGAGCCCGACTACCTGGCCTACATGCTCAAGTACGACAGCGTGCACGGCCGCTTCAAGGGCGACATCGCGG
>LNFM01009088.1_pt1 | contig 16148 bp, 15 predicted proteins | sample 596031 | NCBI WGS metagenome assembly LNFM01 (sample SAMN04254537, study PRJNA301005) | activated carbon metagenome | isolation source: dual media filters at the Ann Arbor, Michigan drinking water treatment plant | place: USA: Ann Arbor
GATGTGATCACCATGCGGCTGTACAAGGAAATCGATATCGCCAAGACCTACGCCAACATCATCGCTTCCACGTACCTGGATGGCGCGGGCATTCCGATGATCATGAACACCGACGAAGACGCGATCCGCCTGGCGGTGAAGACCGTGGTGCGGATGAAGCCGCAGGACACACGCATCGTGCGGATTCCGAACACGCTGGAGATCATGGACATTCATGTTTCCGAGCCGCTGCTGCCGCTGATCAAGGCCAATCCCTCGATGTTTGAGATCGTCGGCCAGCCCGAAGCGATGAAGTTCGACGCCAAGGGCACGCTCTACCCGATGCTCGGCAAGCATCACGAGCACGCCACCGCTTGAGTTTTGCCGACCACCCTCTCCCCTCGGGGGAGAGGGCGAATGATCGGAATCAAGTAACGATGCACATTCATCTGGATGCAGTCGGAGGCGTGGCGGGCGATATGTTCATCGCCGCGGTGCTCGACGCCTTCCCGGACCTTCGCGACGGCATGATCGAAGCGATTCGTTCGGCCGGGCTGCCTGCGGAAATCCACATCGGCTTTGCCGAACATCGCGACCATGCGTTGACCGGACTGCGGTTCCGGGTGATCGAGCCGCGCGAACCCACTGCGTTTACCGGCGCCCGCCATCATCCGCACACACCGTTTGCGGAAATCCGTGCGCAATTGCAGGCCTCCGCGCTTGCCCCGGCAGTGAAGCAGCACGCCATCGGCATCTTCACGCTGCTGGCCGGGGCCGAGGCCAAAGTCCACGGCAAGACCGTCGATACCGTGAGTTTTCACGAAGTCGGCGAATGGGATTCGATCGCCGATATCGTCGGCGCTGCCTGGCTGATCGAGGCCCTGGCTCCGGCAAGCTGGTCGGTCGGAACGTTGCCGCTGGGCCGCGGGCGGGTGAAGACGGCACACGGCTGGCTTCCGGTGCCGACGCCGGCGACGGTGCTGTTGCTGGAGGGATTTGATTTCGCCGACGACGGCCTCGACGGCGAGCGGGTTACGCCGACCGGCGCCGCTATCCTCCGTTATCTGAATTACGCGCAGGCGTGCGCCGATGGCGCCCGCAAGCTGCAGCGCACCGGCATCGGTTTCGGCACCCGCACTTTCCCGGGCCTGAGCAACGTTCTGCGCCTGCTCAGCTTCGAGGATGCGACTGTGCGCAGCGGCGGCGACGAGGTCGCGCAGATCCTGTTCGAGATCGACGACCAGACGCCGGAAGACCTTTCGATCGCGCTCGACAAGCTGCGCGCCCATCCTTCGGTGCTGGACGTATTGCAGACGCCGGCCTTCGGCAAGAAGGGCCGGATGACGATGCGCATCCAGGTGCTGGCGGAGGTCGCCGACCTGGAGGCGGTGTTCGATGTCTGTTTCAATGAGACCACGACCATTGGCCTGCGCTACCAGGTACTGCAACGGCGCAAGCTGGCGCGCAGCGCCACCACGGTGGAGGCCGGCGGCCGCATCATGCGGGTCAAGTTGTCGGAGCGGCCCGACCGGACCACCGCCAAAGTGGAGGCCGACGACCTGCTCAACGTTATCGGCGGCCGAAGGAATCGAGTTGACTGACATAAGCGCAAAACTCGACCGTCTGGAACAGCTGTTGCGCGACACCGGCGCACTCGCAGTTGCGGTTAGCGGCGGCGTCGACAGCCTGACACTGGCAACTTTCGCCCATCGCCGGCTCGGCGCCGGCGTGGAGATGTTCCACGCGGTATCGCCGGCAGTCCCGGCGGAAGCGACCCGGCGGGTGCAGGCCCTGGGGCAGCGGGAAGGCTGGACCCTCAGCGTGATCGACGCCGGCGAGTTCGCCGATGCCGACTATCGCAGCAATCCGGTGAACCGCTGTTTCTACTGCAAGACCAATCTTTACGGCGCGGTGACACCCAGAACCAGGGCGCAGGTCGTGTCCGGCACCAATCTCGACGATCTCGGCGAATATCGTCCCGGCCTGTCGGCGGCAAAGAATCACGGCGTGCGCCATCCTTTCGTCGAAGCCGGCATCGACAAGAAGACCGTGCGCGCGATCGCGCGCCAGCTCGGCCTGGAAGACGTGGCCGAGCTGCCCTCGGCGCCTTGCCTGTCCAGCCGGATCGAAACCGGCATTGCCATCGATCCGGCGATGCTCGGGCTGGTGCACGCCGCCGAGCAACTGGTGACCCGGATCCTGGTTTCCTCGAACCTGGCGCCGCGCACCGTGCGCTGCCGCGTACGCGCCAGGGGGGTAGTGATCGAACTGGACGAAACCCATCTCGCCGCGCTCGACGCAGCGCATCGCGAAAGCCTTGCCGATGAGATCGGTCGCCTGTTCAGCGACGGCGGCTTCGACTACCCGGTGGCGCTCGCGCCCTACCGTACCGGCAGCGCCTTCCTGGTGCGGGTGCAACGCGACGCGGCTTGAGATTGCTTGAACCACAGAGACACAGAGGCACGGAGAAACAGCAAATCAATGACCCCGAGTTCATGCGGGTATATTTTCCCGGTGCTTCGTTCTTCTTTCGGAATTCTCTGTGCCTCTGTGTCTCTGTGGTACAGGTAGTGACTTAGATCATGACGCTTCATAAAGACGTGATGCTGGATTTTGCCCGCGACGCCCGCACCGGGCTGGACGAGGCGGTGTTGTGCGCATCGAAAACCGTAGCGCATCTCGCTGCCATCCTCGACCAGGTCGAGGCGAAGGGCACACGCATGCTGCTGACCCGGCTGGCGCTGGAACAGTACGACGCCCTGCCGGAGAAATATCGCGCAGCGCTGGATTACGAGCCGGTGTCGCGGACTGCGTATTTCGGCGGCACCCATGAAACACAGGTCGATACCCGTGTCGCAGTGGTTGCCGCCGGAACCTCGGATGTGGCGGTAAGTCGTGAGGCGGCGCGCACGCTGCGCTTCTATGGCGAACCGGCGACGGAAATCAGCGACGTCGGTGTGGCCGGACTTTGGCGCCTGCTTGAACGCGTGGAGGAGATTCGCAAGGCCCGGGTGGTGATCGCGGTGGCCGGCATGGATGCGGCATTGCCGACGGTGATTGGCGGGCTGGTCTCCGGCGTGGTGATCGGCGTGCCGACCTCGGTCGGATATGGGGTGGCCACCGGCGGCGAGACCGCGTTGCGCGCCATGCTCGCCAGTTGCTCACAGGGACTGGTGGTTACCAACATCGATAACGGTTTCGGCGCCGCCTGCGCCGCGCTGCGCATCCTGCGCAACGGTTGAAACAAAAATGCCCGCCGGCCATGCGGCCGACGGGCATTGGTCCGAAACGCTTTCCGGGGTTACTTCAGGTCGTTCTTGACCGCATCCAGCGCTGCCTGGGCGCAGACGCCGTCCTGCTCCGCGCTGGCGCCGGAGACGCCGATCGAACCGATGTGCTTGCCGTCGGCGGTCATGATCGGCAGGCCGCCTTCGAAGGTGGCGATGCCGGGGATGTGGGCGATGCCCGGAACCCGGGTCGCGGCAATCTCGCCGACTTGCTTGGTCGAGAACGGGAAGCCGGCGGAGGTCTCGGCCTTGATCAAGGCAATGTCGATGCTCTTCAGGAACGAATCATCCATCCGGGAAAAATGCTTGAGGTTACCGCCGGAGTCGAGGATGGCGATGTTCATCTTCCAGCCTTCCTGCTTGGCGCGGGCCTCGCATGCATCCGCCATTTTCTTGGCCACGTCGAGCGTCAGGAACGGACGCTGCTCGATCGCAATTGCAGAACCTGAAGCTGCGGCCATCACCGCGGCCGCACTGATTGAAAGCAATGTCTTCTTCATGGTTATTTCCCCTCGTTTGATTGGTTTTCACTGAAATACGATTTGCATACCCGCAGGACGGATGCATCGTACCTGATGGATTTGACGCGAACGTTACGAAAAGTTCCCCAGTTCACGGATCCATTTGTCGTCGTGACGCGGCGCGAAGGCCGCGAGCTGCAACAACAGCGCGGCGGCACTGGTGTCGGCAAGAACCAGTTCCCGGTGCTGCGGCCGCAGGAAGCGCTCCGCCACCGCATGGTCCAGCGCCCGCAATATGTCGTCGAAATAACCGGCTACGTTGAGCAGGCCGCAGGGCTTGCCGTGAAAGCCCAGTTGCGCCCAGGTCAGAATCTCGAAAAATTCGTCCAGGGTGCCAAAACCGCCGGGTAGCGCGATGAAGCCATCGGAGAGCTCGCTCATCAGCGCCTTGCGCTCGTGCATGGTTTCGACCACGCGCAATTCGGTGACGCCGCGATGGCCGACCTCCTTGAGCAGCAACGCGCGCGGAATCACGCCGATCACTTCGCCACCGGCCGCCAGCATGGCATCGGCGAGGATGCCCATCAGGCCGATCTTGCCACCGCCATACACCAGCCCGATTCCGCGGCCGGCGAGCAGACTGGCCAGCGTCCTGGCGGCATCGGCATACTCGGGGCGGGCCCCGCTGCTGGAGCCGCAGAATACGCAGATTCTCTTCACGCTTACTGTGCGAGGCGAATGCCCATGAACTGCCAGCGATCCTGCGGGTAGAAGAAATTCCTGTAGCTGGCGCGGATATGGCTGGAAGGCGTCACGCAGGAGCCGCCGCGCAGCACCAGCTGGCTCACCATGAACTTGCCGTTGTATTCGCCGAGCGCGCCCTCCGGCGGACGGTAACCCGGGTAAGGACTGTAGGCGCTCTGGGTCCATTCCCAGACATCGCCAAAAAACTGGCTCTCGCCTGCGCGCGCCGACCGCGGATGCAGGTGCCCGCTCTCGAGCAGGTTGCCTTGAACTGCCAAGTCTCTGGCCGCGACCTCCCATTCGAACTCGGTGGGCAGGCGCTTGCCGGCCCAGCGCGCAAACGCGTCGGCTTCGTAATAGCTGACGTGACACACCGGTTCCTGAGGGTTGACCGGCCGGCAACCGGCCAGGGTCATCTGCCACCATTCGCCGTCGCGGTCCTCCCAGTAAAGCGGCGCGGTCCAGCCCGCATCGTTCGCCTTGCGCCATCCTTCCGAGAGCCAGAGTGTCGGCTGCCGGTAACCGCCGGCATCGATGAACTCCAGATACTCGGCATTGGTGACCAGCCGGGACCCGAGCGAACAGGCATCGACATAGCGGCGATGTCGCGGCGTTTCGTTGTCGAAGCCGAAACCGCCGCCGTCGTGGCCAAGCTCGCGCATGCCCGCATCGAGTTGCAGCCATTGCATCGGTATCGCCGCAGTCGCATCGGTGGCGGGCGGGTTGCGATATGCCGGTTTGAGCGGATTGCAGGCAAACAGGTGCTTGATGTCGGTGAGCAGCAGTTCCTGGTGCTGCTGTTCGTGGTGCAGTCCAAGCGTGGTGCGGGCGCCAATCTCGGCACCATTAACGCCGTCGCACTGGTCCAGCAAGGCGCGCATATGGTGGTCGACGTACTGGCGATATTCGCCGATCTCCTCCACGGTCGGGCGGGTCAGCAGGCCGCGCTGCGGCCGCGGAAAGAATTCGCCGACACTCTCGTAATACGAATTGAACAGGAAGCCAAAGCGCGGGTGGAATACCCGGTAGCCTTGAAGCAGGGGCGTTAACAGGAAATTTTCGAAAAACCAGGTGGTATGGGCCAGGTGCCATTTCGTCGGGCTGGTCTCCGGCGCGCTTTGCACCACGTGGTCTTCGGCGCGCAGCGGTGTGCATAGCCGCCGGGTCTGGTGGCGGACCGCGTCGTATGCCGCGGCCAGTTGGGGCCCATCCGGTGCGAGTTGCCGGCCGTGTAACGGATTGTTCATCTGGCGTGCTCTCTGGAAAACAAATCAAGTCTAAGGCCGATCGCGGGCAGACCACAAACCCGGATGGGTTAAACGCATTAACGACTCCTGGCGCGTCCGGGCGTTACAATCCCGGCTTCCCTGTCAATCCGCGGTGGCGCCTGACATCAGTGCGCGACCACAAGGTGACACCAATGCAAATCAACAGCAGACCGGGGCGGACCCGCCGTGCCACCAACCTGACCCTGATGCACCTCGGCGAAGGCGGCAGCATCGATGCCGCCGAGGTGGTGGCGGGCCTTGCCGGCACGCCGAAACGACTGCCCCCCAAGTTGTTTTATGACAGGCTCGGCAGCCGCCTGTTCAATGCCATCTGCGAAACCGAAGCCTACTATCCGACGCGCACCGAGCGCACCATCCTGATTGAGCATGCCGACGCCATCGCCCGGGCGGTGGGTCCGGACAGCACCGTCCTGGAATTTGGTCCCGGTGACATGTCGAAGGTCCGCCTGCTGCTGGATGCATTGCGCCCGGCGTCCTATGTCGGCGTCGAGATCTCGCGGACCCAGCTTGCCGAGGCGGCCGAAGCGCTTGCGCTCCGGTACCCCTGGCTGGAAGTGGTTGGCATCTGCGCGGATTTCAGCGCGGACCGGATCAATTCGCTGCCGCTGCCGGAAGGCCGGCGCAAGGTGGTCTTCTTCCCCGGATCGACTATCGGCAACTTCGACCCGGAGGAGGCGCGCCGCTTTCTGTCGACTCTGGCGCGAACCGTCAGCAGCGACGGCGCGGTATTGATCGGCGTGGACTTCCAGAAGCCGATTGAAATCCTGAATGCCGCCTACAACGATCCGCAGGGACTGACCCGCGATTTCAATCTCAACCTGCTCGTCCGACTGAATCGCGAACTGGGCGGCGATTTCGATCTGCGCCGCTTCCGACACCGGGCCTTCTACAACGAAGCCAGGGGGCGAGTGGAAATGCACCTGGCGAGCATCGTTGCCCAGACCGTGCATGTGGCCGGCACGGCCATCGGATTCGCGGCGGGAGAAACGATACACACCGAGAATTCCTGCAAATACACGCCCGAAGGATTCGTCCGCCTGGCGCAATCGGCTGGCTTCGCCGGCCACAAGTTGTGGACCGACCCGCAGGGCTGGTTCGGCGTGTTTCTGCTGACCGTGAATTGAAGTCCTGACGCGGTCATGGCCCGTAGCGGAAAATTTCATAGTCGATCATGATCGACCCGTCGATGATCGATCCGAGGCAGCGTTTTTCCTCCCGCGTCGACAACTACGTCCGCTACCGACCCGGTTATCCGCAGGATCTGCCCGCGCTGCTGGCACGCGAGTGCGGGCTGACGCCGGACATGCAGATCGCCGACATCGGCTCCGGAACCGGATTGCTGAGCGAACTTTTCCTGCGCAACGGCAACCCGGTTTACGGTGTGGAGCCGAACCGCGAAATGCGCCTCGCGGGTGAGGCGCTGTTGCGCGACCAGCCGCGGTTTCACAGCATCGACGCATCTGCGGAACAGACCGGCCTGCCGCCGGCCAGCGTGGATTTCGTGATTGTCGGACAGGCTTTTCACTGGTTCGACCACGGTCGCTGTCGCGAAGACTTCGTACGCATCCTGCGCCCCGGCGGCTGGGTAGTGCTGGTGTGGAATTACCGGCGCAACGAGGCTACTGCGTTCCTGCAGGCCTACGAGGAGTTGCTGTTGAAGTACTGTCCCGAGTATCCAAAGATCCTCGACCGCGACATGCAGCAACGCGATGTCGAGCAGTTCTTCGGACGGCGGCCGCACCGTCTGGAGCGCCTGTCCAACCGCCAGGATTTCGATTACCGGGGACTGGAAGGCCGGCACTTGTCGCAGTCCTATGTCGAGCAGGGCGGGGAAAACTTCCAGGCAATGATGCGCGAGTTGCGGGCGCTGTTCGACGTACACCAGCGCGATGGTAAGGTCGCGTTCGAATACGAAACCCGGATCTACTTCGGCCGCCTGACCGATCCGCGCGCCTGAAGCCGGAGCGATCCGGGATCAGGCGTAGTTCGACACTTCGATCAGGTTGCCGTCGGGGTCGCGGAAGTACACCGACTGCATCGCGCCAAGCGCGCCGGTACGGCCCACCGGCCCGTCAACGATGTCCACCCCGCAGTCACGCAGATGCGCCACCACTTCGGTTATCGGGGTGGCGGCGATCAGGCACAGGTCGGCAGATCCCGCAGTCGGTCGCATGGACTTGGGTTCGAACTCGTGGCCCTGGCGATGAAGATTGATCTTGGCAGCGCCGAAATGCAGTGCCCAGCGCCCGTCGCCGAACACCCTGGCCTGCATGCCGAGGACACGGGTGTAAAAGCGGCAGGTGGCCTCGATGTCGGCTACGGTCAGGACGACATGATCGACGCGGTCGATGGTGACGGCCATGCCACGTTACCGGATCAGAGCCACTTCATCATCCCCATCTCGAAGGGATGGGTCAGCAGCGCGTGCGACGGATAGATGCGCACGTGGTACTCCAGGCGTCCGCAGATTTCCGGCGTCAGTTCCAGGACGAAGCGGTGCTCGCCCTGTTCGGTGCGCAGCCCTTCGGACTCGAAGCGGTATCGGCTGTGCGCGTCGGCATCCGGCTCGCGATTCTCCCGTGCGATCATCAGTTCGACCGTCACGTCTTCGGGCTTCAGTCCGTCGAGGCCGACGCCGATTTCGAAGCGCACGGCATCGCCGTAGGCGATGCCCTTGCGCGGTGCGTCCAGCCGGCGCAGTGTGACCGTCGGCCAGCTGGCGCGCACATGGGCCTTCCATTCGGCGACGCGGCGTGCCGCCTCGTAACCGGACTCGGCGTAGCGCCGCCCCTGGCGGGTGGCCGGCAGGTAGAACTTGGCCAGGTACTCGTTGACCATGCGGGTGGAGGAAAAGCGCGGCAGCAGCGTCGCGATCGAGCGCTTCGACATCCGGATCCAGTCGGTGGAATGGCCGATCTCGCCGCGCCGGTAGTAGGTCGGCACCACGTGGTCCTGCAGCAGTTCGTAAAGCGTGCGGCTTTCCTCGAAGTTGCGCCGTGCGTCGTCCATATCGTCGCCCGCCGGCTTGATCGCCCAGCCATTGCTGCCGTCGTAGCCTTCGTCCCACCAGCCGTCCAGGACCGAAAGGTTGATCACGCCGTTGATGCCGGCCTTCATTCCGGAAGTGCCGCTGGCTTCCAGCGGATGGACCGGGTTGTTGAGCCAGACGTCGACGCCGGATACGAGTCGCCGCGCCAGCCGCAGGTCGTAATCCTCGACCAGCAGGATTCTGCCTTCGAACTCCGGGAGGCGCGCCATCTGGTGCAGTCGCCGGATCAGGTCCTGCCCGGGCACATCCGCCGGGTGGGCCTTGCCGGCGAAAATGAACAGCACCGGACGCTGCTCGTCGCCGAGAATCTGGCGCAGCCAGTCCAGATCCTGAAACAGCAGGGTGGCACGCTTGTAGGTGGCAAAGCGGCGGGCGAAACCGATGGTAAGCACATTCGGGTTCGCCGGGTCGGTCAGGCGCAACAGGCGGTCGAGGTGTGCCTCCGAGCCGCGATTGCGGAAATGCTGCTGAGTCAGCCGGTGGCGCAGCAGGTGCAGCATCCGTGACTTGAGCGATTGATGTACGCTCCAGAACAGGTGATCGGGGATCTCATCGATGCGCTTCCAGTATTCCGTCTTGCTGATGTGGAGCGTCCAGTCGAAGCCGAGGAACTTTTCAAACTGCTCCGCCCACTCCGGCGCCAGGAAGGTCGGAACGTGGATGCCGTTGGTGACGTACGACAGCGGGTTCTCGAGCGGTTCGATCTCCGGCCAGAGCGCGCCGCAGATGCGCGAGGACACCCCGCCGTGGATGCGGCTGACGCCGTTCTGGAAGCGTGAGCCGTGGATCGCCAGCGCCGTCATGTTGAATTCCTCGCTGCCCGGGACGTGGCCCAGCGCCAGAAGCGCTTCGGCGCTCAGTCCCAGTTCGCGGCGCATGCCGGCGAGGTAGGTTTCGATCATCGCGGCGCTGAAATGATCGTGCCCGGCCGGCACCGGCGTATGCGTGGTGAACACCGTGTTCGCGGCCACCGCTTCCATCGCCGCGTCGTAACTCAGGCCCTGCGTCATCAGTTCGCGGGCGCGCTCCAGCACCATGAACGCCGGGTGACCTTCGTTGATATGCCAGGCGGTGGGCTTGAGGCCGAGCGCCCGGAGCGCGCGTACGCCGCCGATGCCGAGGATGATTTCCTGTTCGATGCGGCTCACGCGATCGCCGCCGTAGAGCCGGTGGGCAACGTCGCGGTCTATGGGCGCATTGGCTTCGATGTTGGTGTCGAGCAGGCACAGCGTGATGTGGCCGACCTTGGCGCGCCACACCTTGGCCTGGACCACGCGCCCCGGGAACTCCACCGCCACCAGGACTTCGGCGCCGTCCTCGCGCAATACCGGTTCGACCGGCAGATCGTCGAAATCGGAGTCGGCGTAGTGGGCATGCTGGTTGCCATCGGAATCGATGGTCTGGTGGAAATAGCCCTGGCGATAGAGCAACCCGACGCCGACGAAGGGCACCCGCATGTCGCTTGCCGACTTGCAGTGGTCGCCGGCCAGGATGCCGAGGCCGCCGGAGTAGATCGGCAGGCTTTCGTGGAATCCGAACTCGGCGCAGAAGTAGGCGACCAGGTCGGACTGGCGCAGCCACTCTGAACCGTTACGCCGCAGCGGTTCATTGTGGTAGGTGTCGAACTCGGACAGGACGCGGTTGAAGTTGCCGAGAAACACCGGATCATCGGCGGCATCCACCAGCTTCTGCTCATCGACGCGTTTGAGGAAAGCCTTGGGGCTGTGGCCGACTTCATCCCAGAGCCGGGTATCCAGTCGCGAAAACAGCAGGCGCGTCTGGCGATCCCAGCTGTACCAGAGATCGCCGGCCAGTTCCGACAGGCGATTCAATCGCCGCGGCAGCTTGGGATTGACTTCAAGTGTATAGCGCGTGCCTTTTGGCATGATTCAGACCAGGTCTTGAGCGGGTTCGCGGACAATTATGGGTAAAAGCGGCGCGGAGTTAAACCATGCGCCGAAATCTTTCCCGGCAAGGATGCATCGTATCCGTACCGGCACCGTGCCGGTGCGTGAACGCCGCCACGTTGGGCGGCGTTCACGCGGCAATGAGTTCACAGCACGTATCGGGCCAAGTCTTCGCTGCGCGCGAGTTCCGCCAGCCGGGTATCGACATAGGCGGCATCGATGACGACTGACTGGCCGTCGTGACGCGCCGCCTCGAAGGACACGTCCTCCAGCAACTTCTCCATTACGGTATAGAGCCTGCGGGCGCCGATGTTCTCGGTGCGTTCGTTGACTTCCCAGGCGATCTGCGCCAGGCGGCGGATGCCGTCTTCGCGATACTCAAGCGTCACCCCCTCTGTGGCAAGCAGCGCCTGGTACTGGCGCGTCAGGCAGGCGTCGGTCGAAGTCAGGATTTTCTCGAACTGATCCACCGTCAGGCTCTCGAGCTCGACCCGGATCGGAAAGCGGCCCTGCAGTTCCGGAATCAGGTCCGAGGGCTTGGACAGGTGGAAGGCGCCGCTGCCGATGAACAGGATGTGGTCGGTCTTGATCATGCCGTACTTGGTGGAAACGGTGGTGCCTTCCACCAGCGGCAGCAGGTCGCGCTGCACGCCGTGACGCGACACTTCAGCGCCGGAGGTTTCCTGACGGCTGGTGATCTTGTCGATCTCGTCGATGAAGACGATGCCGTTCTGCTCGACGTTGGCCAGAGCGTTGAGCTTGAGTTCTTCGTCGTTCACCAGCTTCGCCGCTTCCTCCTCGGCCAGCAGCTTCATCGCTTCGCGAATCCTCAGCTTGCGGGCCTTGCGCCGGGCGCCGCCAAGATTCTGGAACATGCCCTGGATCTGCGAGGTGAGTTCCTCCATACCGGGCGGCGCCAGGATTTCCATCTGCGCCTGCGGGGTGGCGATGTCGATCTCGATTTCCTTGTCGTCGAGTTCGCCCTCGCGCAGCTTCTTGCGGAATTTCTGCCGGGTGGCGTTGTCCTGGGACTCCGGGTTGGCGGCAAAGCCGACTTCGCGTGCCGGCGGCAGCAGCGCGTCGAGCACACGCTCTTCCGCCAGGTCCTCTGCACGATGACGCACCTTGCGGGTTTCCTGCTCGCGGCTCTGCTTGATCGCGGTCTCCACCAGGTCGCGAATGATCGAATCGACGTCCCGGCCGACGTAGCCGACTTCGGTGAACTTGGTGGCCTCGACCTTGATGAACGGCGCCTCTGCCAGCCGGGCCAGGCGTCGGGCGATCTCGGTCTTGCCGACGCCGGTTGGTCCGATCATCAAAATGTTCTTCGGCGTGATCTCCTGGCGCAGCGGTTCTTCCACCTGCTGCCGGCGCCAGCGGTTACGCAGCGCGATCGCAACCGCGCGCTTGGCCGCATCCTGGCCGATGATGTGCTTGTCCAGTTCGTGGACGATTTCCTGTGGGGTCATGTGGGACATAGCTTAGGGGCGAGGATCGAGGAACGAGGGATGAGGGGAAAGGCGGTTTGTCTCTTGCTCTGGTCGTTTACTCGACCCTCGCCCCTCGTTCCTCGTCCCTATTCGAGCACCTCGATAAGGTGATTCTGATTGGTGTAGATGCAGATCTCGCCGGCAATGGTGAGCGATCGTTTGACGATCTCCTGTGGCGACAGTTCGGTGTTTTCGAGCAGGGCGCGCGCCGCGGCCTGGGCGAACGGTCCGCCGCTGCCGATGGCTACGATGCCGAGTTCCGGTTCCACTACGTCGCCGCTTCCGGTGATGATCAGGGAAGTTTCGTGATCCGCGACCGCCAGCATCGCTTCCAGACGGCGCAGGATGCGGTCGGTGCGCCAGTCCTTGGCCAGTTCCACCGCGGAACGCAGCAGATGGCCCTGGTGTTTTTCCAGCTTGGCCTCGAAACGCTCGAACAGCGTGAAGGCGTCGGCGGTGCCGCCGGCGAATCCGGCCAGGATGCGCTCGTGGAACAGCCGCCGGACCTTGCGCGCGCTGGCCTTGAGGACAATGTTGCCGAAGGTAACCTGGCCGTCGCCGCCAAGCGCTACGCTTTTGCCGCGACGAACGGAAAGGATGGTGGTGCCGTGGAAAGTTTCATTCATGGTCGTAAAGGCAGATCACGCACGTCTTGTCAGCCACCGGATTTCGGCGGTACCAGGGTGGCGTTCTCGTCGACCTTGAGCATGCGCAGCAAGGTGGCGACGAGGTGGTTGGGATAAAGGATTCGCACCGTCTTGTCTTCAGTCCTGAAGCCAGCCACGGCATTGGCGAGGTTGCCGGCGCAGACGAAATCCATGCGCAAGAGCCTCGCGGTGTTGATGTTGACGTATTTGCGGTCGGCGCCGAAGCGCGCCAGGGCAGCCAGCTGCGGATCGCGGATGCCGGTCATTTCGCCTTCGAAGCGGATTACCTCGGGCTGGTAGCGCGGTTCGTCGCGCCGTTCGTCCATGGCGCCATGGGGCAAAACCGGCATCAGCACCGGCTCCCAGGCCGGTGGATCGGTTTTCCCGAACAGCGCGAACTCCATTGCCGTGGATTCGAATTTGCGCTGGTCGCCCTGCAGTCGATGCAGGTCGAGCAGCAGCTGCCAGTAGGCTTGTTCCGTCGGCGCCTCGTCCACCGCCCGGCGCAGCATGTTCTCGATCCGGTCTGCGCCACTGATCAGGGCCCCTTCGCCCGCGGCGGCAAGCCGCCGCAGTTCAGCGGACAGCATTTCACAGCCCGCCGCGTCCACCTCGGAAACCTTGGTCAGGTCGATATGCAGCACCGGCTGGGAAGCCGAGGTCTTGCGGATTTCTGCAATCTGCACGGCGGCGCCTGCACCCAGCAGGCCGGAGATTTCACAATGCGCCGGACCGCCGACCCGCAGTTCCGGTACCAGGCCTTCCGGCAGCAGTTCGCGGGGCAGCCAGTCCGGGGCGGGCTGTGAGGAGGTAGCGGTATAGCGCTTGGCGAGGATGGCGAAATCCGGCCAGCGACCCTGCAGCCGATACAGGTCGAACAGCATCGACCAAAGGTGCTGTGATTCACGCAGCTTGCCCGATGCCTTGATCGCATCGAACAGGATCCCGATCGCCGCCTCCGCGTCGCCATTGGCATAGAGCACTGCAGCTTCCTCCGCGGCGGCGGATAGCTGGGTGTGGATCTCCGATACTTCAATGTTGGCGGGGTTCATGGTCTGCCCATGGCATCGCGCCGACCTTTCCGGAGGCGCGATCTCAATGTCCCGCCGGAAGGCCGGCGGGATTCAGGGAAGCAGCATTGTACTGGAGTGCTTCAGGCCGCCGAGACCGGACGCTCCAGCAGCGCGAAAACGATGCCGACCAGCGCCAGAGCCCAGACCACCACCGCCCCGGTGGGCAGGTCGAACACCGTGGACGCGACCAGGCCGGCCAGGTAGCCAAGGCCGCCCACGGCGTAAGCCTTGGGCAGGCGCAGGCGCGCGGCGTTGCGTGTGGCCAGCGCCGGGATGATCAGGCTGGCGAACACCAGGTAGACGCCGACCATCTGTACCGAAGCCGTGACCGCAAGACCGAAAAGCACATAGAAACCGATCCGGCCGAGCCGTGCCTGGCCGATGCGAAACCAGACTGCAAGGATTACCGCGGTCAGCAGCGCAACGATGGCCAGCTGCGTATAACCAACCCAGAGAATCTGTCCGACCAGCAGTTCCTTGAGATATTCGCCGGCGTGCGGATTGCCCGCCAGCAACAGCACGTCCAGGGTCGCGGCCAGCACGAACACCGAACCGATGATCGCCTCCTGCACCTCGGGCCAGCGCTTCTCGGTCCAGGTGAGGAAGAGCGCGCCGAGCAGTGCCGCCGAAAGGGCCGAGACCTGGACGCCGAAGCCATGCGTGCCCAGCCCAAAAAAATCCGCAGCGATCACGCCCACGCCGGCAATCTGGGCGATGGCGATGTCGATGAAGACGATGCCGCGGTTGAGGACCTGGATACCGAGCGGCACGTGGGTCGCAGTGACCAGCACCCCGGCAATCAACGCCGGCAGCAGGATGCTGATCTCGATCTCCCCCATGATTATTTGCGCGCGTTCTTCAGCCTGGCAATGGTGTCGTCAAACAGCGAAAACAGGTCTTTGGCTTCCGGCGTGCCGCCGACGGTGTACGCCAGGTCCACGCGCGGGAGGCCGGTTCTTCCCGCAAGCCATTCCACCGCCTTCGGGTCGTTGTAGGCCGCGCGCACGATCGCTTCCGCCGGCGCGGACTTGAGTTGTCCGACCAGGGTGGCGAGGTATCCGGCGCTCGGCGGCACGCCGGGTTTCGGTTCGAGATTCGCAACCTCCACTATGCCCAGCCAGTGGAACAAGTAGGTCATGCCCTTGTGGTAAGTGACGACCTTCATGCCGCGCAGCGGCGCCGCTTCGGCTTCCCAGCGCGCTGTGGCCTCCCGCCAGCGCGCCTGGAAATCCTGCCCGCGCGCCTCGTAGTAGGCGGCGTTGGCGCCGTCGATCTGGCCGAGCCGCGCAGTTACAACCTCCGCTATCCTGGCAATGTTGCGGGGATCGAGCTGTACATGCGGATTGCCTTCGGGATGGATGTCGCCGTCGGCGCGGTCGATCCGGGTCGGCACGTCCAGCCGGTCCACCAGCTCCGATGCCGCGATGAAGCCGGGATTGCCGGGCTGGACCTTGCGATTGCCGGCAGTCCGCAGCAATACCGGCAGCCAGCCGACTTCCAGGCCCGCACCGGTACAGATCGCCAAGTCGGCGCTGCGCATCCGCGCCACGAGGCTGGGCCGCGCCTCCACACGATGCGGATCCTGCAAGGCGGTGGAAGCCTGGTAGACCGAAACCTTGTCGCCGCCCAGCTCCTTCACCAGCGCCGCCCACTCCGGCACGCAGGTAAAAATATTGAGCGCGGCCAACGCCGGCGTGCCGGCCAGCAGCAGGACCAGCGCGCTGACACCTTTTAACAATTGCGTTTTCATGCATGTCTCCTCGCCGGGTCCGGCCGGATCGGTCCGCCGGGGACCGTTCCGGCCGGGACGGCAGATGGATCAGAACTTGTGCGCGCCGTGCGCGCCCAGGCTCATGATGTATTGCAGGAAGATCTGGTTGTCGGTCTCGTCGAAGCGCGCCTTGTCCTGGGTGTACTGCAGGCGAAAGCGCGAAAACTCGGAGGGCGAGAAGTCGATCATTGCCGAAGTGCGCTTGGGTTTGTGATCGCGCAAGAGCTGGAAGTCGTCTCGTGTCAGTCCGGCGCTGAAAAGACTGGAATTGAAACTGCCGGAATCCAGCTCGTCGTAACGCGCACCGACTCGCCAGCGCGGCATGAACTGGTAGACGCCTTGAACATAGTACCCCTTCTGTTTTGTGTCGAAGGTGCCGTCAAGTGTGCCCTGCGTGGAGCCGCCGCCTTCGTCGTACTGAAGATTGCCGTCCTCGTCGCGCTGGAAGTAC
>LNFM01014197.1_pt1 | contig 16147 bp, 12 predicted proteins | sample 596031 | NCBI WGS metagenome assembly LNFM01 (sample SAMN04254537, study PRJNA301005) | activated carbon metagenome | isolation source: dual media filters at the Ann Arbor, Michigan drinking water treatment plant | place: USA: Ann Arbor
GCCATGAAGGTGATCTTGGCGGTCGCGGGTATCGTGCTGCTGCTCATTGCATCTGTCTCCAGTCGAGAACCATCTTCAGACAGGCCGCGTCACCAAAGGCGGTGCGGTAGGCGTCTGCGGCGTGGTCGGCCACGTCGTCGTGTGTGATCAGGCCGGCCAGTGAAAGCCGTCCGTTTTGTGTGAGCTCTTTCACTGCCAGCATGTCGGCGCGCTGCCATTCGGCGGCGGTGCGGATGCTGGCTTCGCGCATGAAGGCGGGTGCGAAGTTGAAGGACAGCGGCTCGCTGTAGAAGCCGGCCAGCACCACTTCGCCGCCATGCGCCAGGCGCGCGATGGCCTTGTCGAGGATGGCGCAGTCGCCGCTGACGTCGTAGACGGCGCGGTAGTTGCGCCGCGTGTCGTCGGCGGGTGACATCACCTCGTAGCCTTCGGCGCCGGCGGCCCGGGCGGGGTTCAGTTCCCACACGGTGGGCGCGTCGAAACCCGCGGCCACCACCATGCGGGCGAGCAGGCGGCCCAGCACGCCGTGGCCGACGATGAGATCGGGCGCCGCACAAGGGGCGTGTTTGCCTCCGCGCGCCACCGTGTGGTAGGCCGTGGCGGCCAGGGCCAGCAGCACGGCTTCGCGGCCCAGGGTCTCGGTGAGCGGGATGACTTTTTGATCGGCCACCACCACCTTGGAGGCGGCGCCGCCGAAGAGGCCACGCACTTCGCCGTAGCAGCGTGCGCCGGGCACGAAGACACGTTCGCCGACCTGGTGTCGGGCCAGTGCCCCGGCGGCCACGATGCGCCCGACCGATTCATACCCCGGCACCAGCGGGTAGCCCATGCCGGGGAAAGCCGGCATGCGGCCGTTCCACAGCAGGCGCTCGGTGCCGGTGGAGATGCCGCTGAAATCTATGTCCACCACCACGTCCAGTTCACCCGGTTCGGTGAGCGGCAAGGTGCTGAGCTTCAGGTGTTCAGGCTGTTCCAGAACGACGGCGGTGGTCTTCATGCAAGGCCTCCGTGGCAAGCGCGTTGCGGCGTGGGGACATGGGGCGCGCTTGACGGCATGTGAGGGGGCGGGGGAGGGGCTGAGGTGCGGGGCAGGGAAGGCGGAGAGGCAGGCAGGACCGGCGAGAGCACCGTTTTGGTGAATCTCCGTCCGCTTGGATGTCATCTTAGGCTTACGTTGATAAGTGTCAAGCAGGATTTACGCTTTTCATGCATGGCGTTGTGCGCCGCGCCCTGCGCGTCACGGCTTGCGCGCGACCAGGACACTCACTTGCAGGGGGATGGGCGTGGCCAGCTCGCGCACGTTCTCGAAGCCCGCGGCCTGCACCAGGCGTGTCAGCTCGGCGGCGCTGCGTGAACGGCCGCCCTGCATGGCCAGCAGGTAGAAGTTGAAGTAGGCGTCGCCCATGCGCCGTGCACCGCTGGCGCCGGCCATGGGCTCGGCCAGCAGCAGCGTGCCGCCGGAAGGCAGCGCCGCGTAGACGGCGGCCAGGATGGTGGCGGCGCGTTCGTCCGGGTGGTCGTAGATGACGCGGATGAGCGAGGCCACGTCGGCGCCGCCGGGCAGGGCGTCGCGCGTGAAGTCGCCGCCGAAGACGGTGGCGCGCTGCGTGACGCCAGCGCTGGCGAAGTTGCGCTGCGCCATCGGCACCACGCCGGGCAGGTCGAACAGCTTCAGCTGCAGCGTGCTGCTGCGCCGTGCCGCGGCCAGCAGGAAGCGGCCCTGGCCGCCGCCGACGTCGAGCAGGCAGCGGTGCTGGCCGATGTCGTAGGCGTCCAGCACTTCGTCGGCCACCAGGGGCTGCGAGGCGCTCATCAGCGCCGAATATTCGTCCACGGCGGCCGGCGGCAGTTCACCCGGCGCGGCGCTGCTGGCATAGGCCCAGTAGCGGCTCAGGGCCGGGGCCGTGCCGCCCTTCAACAAGGCCACCGGGTCGCTGAGGTCGCCGTAGAGCACGGCGTGGTGTTCCACCATCGCGGCCACCGCTTCGTTGGCCACCATCGGCGCGCCGAGCCGGCCCAGGCCGTAGCGCAGCTGGCCGCGGCTTTGGCGGCGTTCCACCAGTTCCAGTGCCACGGCGGCAGCGAGCAGGCGCTCAGTGCCCTCGGCGGGCAGGCCCAGCGCGCGCTGCAGTTCGGCCACTGTCAACGGGCCCTGGGCCAGCTGGTCGAAGAGGCGCAGGCGCACGCAGGCCAGCAGCACCTGTGAATAGACGAAGCCGGCCACCAGGTCGAACAGCGAACGTGCCCGCCGCCGCGCGATCGGCCGCATCCACCAGCTGCGCGCCGCGCGGCGCTGGAAGTCGGGGCTGGTGAGCACGCCGTCGCGCCAGGCTTGCCAGGCCTCCAGCAGGCGTTCTCGCCATGTGGCGGGCGGGGTGGGGTGGGGCAGACGGGCTTCCAGCATGGCTTGGCGTCTCAGGCAGCCAGGGCCAGCGTGCGCACCGTGGCCTCGGGCACCAGGCGCTCCGACTCGGCGCGCACCAGCGCACGCAGCGCCGAAGCGCCCTTGCACGGCGGGATGGCGCCCACGGCGCGTGCCAGCAGGGCATCGAAGTGCGCGATGGCGCCCGTCAGGCCCAGCTCGGTGGCTGAGCTGGGGCGGCTCAGTGCGAGGTCCTGCCCCGACGGTTTGCCCAGCAGGGCGGTGGACATGGCGACATCGCGGATGTCATCGGCCACCTGGTAGGCCTCGCCGAGGAAGAGGCCGAAGGACTGCCAGCGCTCGGGGTTGGCGCCGGCGGCCAGCGCACCGGCTTCGGTGCAGGCCGCAAACAGCGAGCCGGTCTTGGCGCGGTGGTAGGCGGCCACCCCGACAAAGGGCTCACATTCCCAGGCCTGCCCGGCGACGATGCCGGTGGGCGCGCCGACCCGCTGCGCCACGATGGACAGCAGCCCGGGCAGGCGCATCGGCGCGTGGCGCGCGGCGTGGGCCAGGGCCTGGAAGGCCAGCACGATGAGCGCGTCGCCCGTCAGCACGGCGATGCGTTCGCCATGCGCCACGTGCACCGCGGGCACCCCGCGGCGCGTGGTGGCGTCATCGAAACACGGCAGGTCGTCGTGCACCAGCGAGGCGCAGTGCAGCAGTTCGATGGCCACGGCCGCGCCGTCGGCCAGCGCGGGGTCGGCATCGCCGCAGGCCAGGGCCACGGCCAGGCACAGCTGCGGGCGTATGCGCGCGCCGCCTGGAAACACGGCATGGCGCATGGCCATCGCCAGCTTGGGCGGGCCGCTGTTGCCTTCGCCCAGGGCCAGGGCGGCATGCAGGGCCGTCTCGATGCGAGCTGCGGTGTCCATCGGTTTCAAGTCCTTGTGATGACGGGCGCGGCTTGGCCCCCGGGGTTTGATTCAGTCACGAAACCAGAGAGTCAACATCGGTTGTCACCCTAAGTTGTCAATTAAACTGGACACGTCTAGCATAGGGTCATGCACCAGAGCCGTCAACGAACCTGTGTCTGCCGTGCCGGCGCTGCTGTCGGCCGGGTGTCGCGATGAGCGTGCTGGCACTGGGCATCAACCACCACAGCGCGCCGCTGGACCTGCGGTCGCGCTTCGCCTTTCCGGCCCCGCAATTGCCGGCGGCGCTGCGCAGCCTGCGCGAGCACCTGGCGCGTGCCGCGCCCGAGGCCACGCTGCTGTCCACCTGCAACCGCACCGAGCTGTACGTGGCGGCCAACGACACCCACGACGCCGCCGCGCTGGCGCGCCCCGCGCTGGAATGGCTGGCGCTGCAGGGCGGCACCAGCGGCGCGGTGCTGGCCGAGCACGCCTACGTCGTGGAAGACAACGCGGCCGCGCGCCACGCCTTCCGCGTGGCCTCGGGACTGGACAGCATGGTGCTGGGCGAGCCGCAGATCCTGGGCCAGATCAAGCAGGCCGTGCGTGAAGCCGGCCAGGCCGGCACGCTGGGCAGCACGCTGCACCAGCTCTTCCAGCGCAGCTTCAGCGTGGCCAAGGAAGTGCGCAGCGCCACCGAGATCGGCGCGCACAGCGTGAGCATGGCCGCCGCCACGGTGCGCCTGGCCCTGCAGCTCTTCGAGGACATGAAGCAGCTGCGTGTGTTGCTGGTCGGTGCCGGCGAGATGATCGAGCTGGTGGCCGCACACTTTGCCAGCCAGAAGCCGCATTCCATCACGGTGGCCAACCGCACCGCCGAGCGCGGCGAGCTGCTCGCCGCGCGTTTCGGCGCCGTGTCGATGCGCCTGGCCGAGCTGCCCGAGCGTCTGCACGAATATGACGTCGTCATCTCCTGCACCGCCAGCAGCTTGCCGCTGATCGGCCTGGGCGCGGTGGAACGCGCGCTGAAAAAACGCCGCCAGCGCCCGATGTTCATGGTGGACCTGGCGGTGCCGCGCGACATCGAGCCCGAGGTGGCCGAACTCGCGGACGTGTATCTCTACACCGTCGACGACCTCTCGGCCGTGGTGCAGGTGGCGGGTGAAAAGCGCCATGCCGCGGTGGCACGCGCCGAAGAGATCGTCGAAGTCGGAGTCAAGGGTTTTGCGCAGTGGCTGGAACAGCGTGCCAGCGTGCCGCTGATCCGTGCGCTGAACCAGCAGGCCGAAGACTGGCGCAGCGCCGAGCTGAAGCGCGCGCGCCAGCAGATCGCGCGCGGCGCCGACGTGGACGACGTGCTGGAAACGCTGACGCGCGGCCTCACCGCCAAGCTGCTGCACGGGCCGCTGTCCGAACTGCGCGGCGCCGACAGCGAGCACCGCGCCGAAACCGCGCTGACGCTGCAGCGCCTGTTCCTGCGCTCAGGCGCGCGTCACTGACCCGGGGGCTCGGGCAGGCGCCGAGGCAGGTGCCGGTGCAGGCACCGGCCCAGCAGCAAGGCCGCCACCAGCGCCGCATCTTCTTCATGCGCCAGGTGGCCCAGCCGCGGCACGCGGTGCAGCTCCGTAGCGGGCAGCAGGCGTTGCACACGTTCGGCGTCGGCCGGCGGGATGGTGCGGTCGCCTTCGGCCACCACGAGGTGCAGCGCTGTCTGCAGGCGCGGCAGGTCGCGCGCCAGCGCCGGCAGGTCCCACTGCGCCATCATCGCCAGCGCGCCGGCCACGTGGGCGGTGTTCTCTATCAGTCGCCGGTACAGCGCCCTGCCTTCAGGGTCCAGCGTCGAGCCGGTGCCGTGCAGCAGGCGGGCCAGCACGCGGTCTTGCGCGGCGTGCCAGCTGAAGAAGTGCGGTGCCAGCGGGTTCAGCGCCAGCAGCTTCGCGGCGGGCGAAAAAAAGCGCCCGGCGATGCCGGGCAGCGGCAGCAGCGCGGCGTTCAGGCCCACCAGCGTGTGCGGGGTCGGCGGTGCGATGCCGGCGGCGGCGTTGGCCTCGTCACGCAGCCGCATGCGCAGCGCGATGGCGGCCCCGGCGGAGTGGCCGATGCTGGCGCTGGGTGCCTCGCCCAGCGTGCGCAGCAGCATGCGCACGGCCTGCGCCATGCCTTCCAGCCCGGCGCGGCCGATGGGTGCTGCGCCGCTGAAGCCGTGGCCCGGCAGGTCGGGCGCCACCAGGCCCATGTGCGGCGCCAGCAGCGGCGCCAGCGTGCGCCAGGAGTGTGTGGCCGCGCCGGTGCCGTGCAGCAGCAGCGCGGTGGGCGCGCCGGCAAAGGGCGCCGGCCAGCATTGCACATGCCAGCGCTGGCCGGCCACTTCGAGGAAGCGGCTGCGTTCGCGGTGCGGCCAGTCGCGGCCGTCGGTGGCCCAGTCGAGGCCGGCGGCCATCTCAGCCCCGCCGGGCGGACTTGGTGGACAGCCCCGGCAGGGCCTGCACCGCCGCCGACAGCGCCGCGGCGCCGGCGTAGGGCAGGGTGCGGTAGGTCGCGGCCATCTCGGCGGCCAGGCGCTGCGCGGCGATGGCCGGCTGCGGCGAGGTGTCCACCACCAGCGCGGTGAGGCGTGCCGCGCGCAGCTGGCGCGCCATCGCGATGGCATCGGCCTCGGCCTGTGCGCGGCCGGTCTCGCCGCTGCGCGTGATGTTCGCGCGGCCATCGGTCAGCAGCACCACCACCGGCGTGGCGCCGCTGCGCCGCACCACCGCAGCCAGGCGCAGCGCGGCTTCCAGGCCCAGCGCCAGCGGCGTGCCGCCCCCGCCGGGCAGTGCCGCCAGGGACCGCTTGGCGCGCACCAGCGAACGTGTGGGCGGCAGCAGCAGCTCGGCACTGCGGCCGCGGAAAGCGATGACGGCCACCTGGTCGCGGCGCACATAACAGTCGGCCAGCAGCAGGTTCACCGCGCCTTTGGCTTCGCCCAGCCGGTGCAGCGCCGATGAGCCCGAGGCGTCCAGCACGAAGATCGTCGCCGTGGCCGCGCGCTGCTGCAGGCGGCTGATGCGCAGGTCGTCGGCCTGCACGTGGATGAGGCCGCGCCGGCGCAGCGGCTGCCACGGCGCGGCTGCGCGCAGGGTTTCGATGAGGTTCAGGCGCGCACCGCCGCGCGGCGTGCCGGCGCGCGTGCCCACCGGCCGCCCGCCGCGTGGCGAGGCGCTCAGCGCCCCCACGCGCCCGGCCTGGCTGGCGGCCATCTGGTTCTGCAGCGCAGCCAGCAGGCCGGGCGGCAGCATGGCGACGGTGGCTTCGACGATGCGGTCTTCCAGCGTCTGCGGCTCGGCCTGCGCCTCGTCGCTCTCGGGCGGTGGCGGGGCCTCGTCGGCGGGGGGCTCGGGCGGCGGTGGTTCCGGCTCGTCCTGCTGCTCGTCCTGCTGCTCGGCTTGCGGCGGCGGCAGGCGCGTCGCCAGCGGCGCCAGCACCAGGCGCGCGGCGAGCATGGCGTCGTCGTCCACCGCCTCTTCACGGCCGGCCAGCGCCGCCGCCGCCCGCGTGGCGCGCAGCGCGTGCTGGCTGGCGCGCAGCGCGTGCACGCCGAGTTGCAGCGCGGTGCCGCACAGCGCCTGCAGCAGGCGGTCGGGCACCTGCACCTGCGGCAGCAGCGCGCGTGCAGCGCGCACTTCGGCGGCGCGGGTCTGAGGCGCTGCCATGTCACGCAGGCCGCAGTCGCGCAGGTCGGCATGCAGGGCCAGGCGGTCACGCAGCGCGGCGGGCAGCGCGGCGTCGTCTGCGCCGCCTTCGTCCATGGCCACCACGCCCAGGCGTGCCGGCCAGCGGGTGCTGAGGCCGTCACGCTCGAAGCCGACCTCGGCGCTGTCCAGCACCCCGGCCAGGCGTGCGGCCTGGGCCGCGCTCAGGCGCTCGGCCATCGGCACCAGCACCACGCCGCCGTGGGCTTCGGCCAGCAGGCCGCGCTGCGCGACGGGCTTGCCGCTGGCCAGGGTGGCGGACAGGTCCAGGCCGCCCAGCAGGCGGTCGTCGGCGATGTGGCCGGGCAGCCGGCGCAGCGGTTCATCGGCGGGCAGCAGCGCCTTCAGGTCGGCCAGCCAGCGCTCACGCACACCGCCCGCGCCGGCGCGCAGGTGCAGGCCGCCCAGGCCGTGGGGGTCCACCGCGAACAGCGCCAGTGCCGCGGCCGCGTTGAGCCAGGCCGCCTCGCCAGGACCGGGGCCGGCCTGGACCGCGGCCGTCTCGTCCGAGGTGCCCGCCGCGGCACCGGCTGCGCCGGGCCGCTGGCGGTGCGCCCCTGGAGGGGAGGCGCCCAAGGCGCTTCGGGGGCGGGCCAAGTTCAGCCGAAGATTTCGCTGCACACCCGCTCGACACGCGCACTGGCGTCGGTGTCGTCCAGCGGGTCGCGGCGCAGGCGGTGGCGCAGCGCGGGTTTGGCCACGCGGCGGATCTGGCTGTCGCCGACCTCGGGCGCGCCGTCCAGCGCGGCCAGGGCGCGCGCGGCGCGCACCACCGTCAGCTCACCGCGCAGGCCGTCGGTGCCCAGGCCCATGCACAGCTGCGCGGCGCGTTCCAGTGCGCTGTCGGGCACCTGCACCTCGGGCAGGCGCTTGCGCGCGGCGACGATGCGCGCACGCACCTTGTCGTCTTCCTTCTGCCAGCGTGCGATGAAGGCCTCGGCACCGCGTTCGAAGTCGTCACGCCGGCGCACCACCTCCACGCGCGAGGCGATGTCCTGCGGCGTGCGCACTTCCACGGCCAGGCCGAACCGGTCCAGCAGCTGCGGGCGCAGTTCGCCTTCTTCCGGGTTGCCGCTGCCCACCAGCACAAACCGCGCGGGGTGGCGCACGCTCAGGCCTTCACGTTCGACGACGTTTTCGCCCGAGGCGGCCACGTCGATGAGCAGGTCCACCAGGTGGTCTTCCAGCAGGTTGACCTCGTCGATGTAGAGAAAGCCGCGGTGGGCACGCGCCAGCAGGCCGGGCTCGAAGGCCTTGACGCCGGCGGTGAGCGCCTTTTCCAGATCGAGCGCGCCGACCACGCGGTCTTCGGTGGCGCCCAGCGGCAGGTCCACCACGGGCACGGGCACGAGGTGGGTCTTCGGCTTGCCGGCCTTCAAGGACGGGCACTGTTCGCAGCTGGAAGCCTTGTCGGCGGGGTCGCAGGCGTAGCGGCAGCCGACCACGGCCTTCATCTTCGGCAGCAGGGCGGCCAGCGCACGCACCGCGGTGCTCTTGCCGGTGCCACGGTCGCCGAAGACCAGCACGCCACCGATGCGCGCGTCCACGGCCGCGCACAGGATGGCGAGTTTCATTTCGTCCTGCCCGACGATGGCCGAAAACGGGAAGTAAGACGTTGTCATGCGCGCTTTGTCACTGCCTTCATGGCGTTATGTTTCGATGTGCCCGCCGATTCGCCGGCCGAACTGCGGGCCGACTCGCTGGCTGATTCGCTGACGCCGGCTTCACCGCGTGGCGGCGCCCGCGGACTCGCCGGCCGCCACGCGCCGGCGCGCGCGGCGCACCGCCAGCATCACGCCCACGGCCACCAGCGGGATGCTCAGGCCCACCAGCAGGTCGGCATCGACGGGCAGGCCCCCGGCCTTCAGCGCCTTGGCGCCATAACCCACCAGCCCGGCCACGTAGTAGCAGATGGCCGCCACCGACAGGCCTTCCACCGTCTGCTGCAGCCGCAGCTGCAGCTTGGCGCGGCGGTCCATGCTGGCCAGCAGGGCCTGGTTCTGGCGTTCACGGGCGATGTCCACGCGCGTGCTCAGCAGCGCGCTGGCTTGTGCCACGCGTTCAGACAGGTCGTGCAGGCGCTGCGACACCGTGGCGCAGGTGGCCACCGCGGGGCGGAAGCGGCGGGCCATGAACTCTTCAATCGTGGGCAGGCCGGGCAGGCGCCGCTCGCGCAGTTCGGCAATGCGCCGCATCACCAGGTCTTCATAGGCCCGGCAGGCGCCAAAACGGAACTGGCTGGCCGCGAGGCCGCTTTCCACCTCGGCAGCCAGTCGCGTGAGTTCATGCAGCAGGGCTTCGTCATCACCCTCGCCTTGCGCAATGCCGTCGGTCAGCTGCGCCAGCGCGGCCTCGATCTGCACGATGCGCGGGCCTTGTTTGCGCGCGATCGGCAGCGCCAGCAGCGCCAGCATGCGGTAGGCCTCGATCTCGAACAGGCGCTGCAGCGTGCGGCCGGCCTGGCGTTCGGTGAGGTGGCGGTCGATCAGCACAAAACGTGTGCAGCCGCCGTGCAACTGGTAGTCGGTGTAGACGCGCGCAGCGCCATCGGCCACCTCGGCGCCGGCCACCGTCTGGCCACCGAAGGCCAGGTCCAGCAGGCCGGCCAGGCGCGCTTCATCGGGCGCCGCCAGCAGCTTGGCGTGGGCCGCAGCGATGGTGACGCCGGGCAGCGCGGCCAGCCAGCCCGGCGGCAGCAGCGTGGCCGCCACGGTCTGGAAAGGCTCGCCGCTGCCGTCGACGAAGACACCCGGGGCGATGACGGTGTAGCCCGAGAACTCGCCGTGCCTTTCCCACTTCAGGCGGAAACTGGAACCGGCGGCCTGGAACACGGCGCGAAAGTGCGAGGCACCGGGCGCCGGCGGCCGCACCCCCAGCTTTTCGCACAGGTCGACGATGTGGGCCAGCTCTTGGGCGCGCTGCTCGGGCGGTATCAGCACCGCCACGTAACTGGCACGTGCCGGGGCCTGTACGGCTTCCGGGGGGCGGGCGTGTATCTCTTCGGCCAGCGAGGCCCTCAGCACGTGATCCGGCGGAAACATCAACATCGGTGAACTGCGGGTGCGTGGGCTTCGCGCGCCAGGGCTTTCAGTATGTCACGCCAGCTAGACAGATCGAAGCCGGCACCAGGCGCACGGACCGGACCCGCCTGCGCGCCGTGGCCTTCATGGCGCGCCTGCCAACACACGCTGGCCGTTGGCCATGGCGGTGCCCACCTGCTGGCGCAGTTCGGCCAGCACGGCCATCTTCTCGGCGTCATCGCGCTTCACCTCGCTGGTGAGCCGGCCGAAGCCGTCCAGCCGCGTCTGGCGCATCCAGTCGCGCAGCGCCTTGTCCTGGTTCCAGCGCATCTGGTTGGCCTGGCCCGTCAGCGTGGCGGTGATGTAGCCGGCCAGGTCATGCGGGAAGGGCACGGGCGTGCACAGCGCGTTCCTGGTCTCGTCGTCGGCGTAGTGGGCTTCGACATAAGCACACACCGCCGCGCTGAAGGTGACCAGCGGCACGCGCACCAGCTGCGGTGTGACCTTGCCCGGCTGAAAGACCGGCTGCTTGTCGCGCATCCGCACCGCCGAAGCCGTGCAGTTGATGTACAGCAGGCCGGGCGGCATGGTCACGCGGCCCTGCGCGAGCAGCAGCGCTTCGGGCTCGATGGCCAGCACGCGGCCACGCCGGATGACCTGCGTGATCTGGCGCAGCGCCACCACCTCGGCCTCGCTCAGCGTGGCGTAGTGAAACATGCGCGGGGTGTGCCGGGTGTCGATGCGGAACATCTGGCCGCAGGCTTCCAGGCGCAGGAAGAGGTCGTCGACGTCGCTGGCCTCGGCGAGCGCGCGCATCTGCTGCACCATGCCGCCTATCGAGTGCATGAAAAATTCTTCTCCGGGCTGCGTGCCCAGGCGGTTCACCACCCACGAGTCGCGCGGCATCACCCAGTGGATGGCCTGCGGCGCCACGCCCTGGCCCAGCAGCCACATCGCGGTGTCCATGGCCGTCTTGCCGGCGCCGACGATGCAATAGGCCGTGGGCAAGGGCTGGCCGTCCCGTGCCGCCTGACCCAGCCGCGACAGTTGTGTGGGCGTGGCCAGGCGCACGCCGGCCGCGACGGCAAACTGCGGCGGCGTGGTGGCCGGCACCTCGGGCGTGAAGTGGCTGGCGTCCACCCACTTGCGGCGCACCTTCACCGTGGTGGTGGCGCCGGTCAGCAGCGACACCACCTCGGCCACGCCATCCTGCAAGCCCTGGAACTGGCACACCGGCAGGTAACGCACGCGGCCGCTGGGCAGCAGCCGGTGCTGCACCACCTGCTGGAAATAGCTGCAGACCTCGGCCCCCGTGGCCAGCTCATGGAGGCCGGCGTTGGGGCCGCTGACGTCGATGCGGTTGCTGCCCAGCGGCAGGGAGTTCACGCCGTAGAAGGCCGACGGCTGGTGCAGCGTGACATAGGGGTAGGCGTCGTTCCAATGGCCGCCGGGCAGCGCCTGGCGGTCCACCAGCGTGATGTGGGCGTCGGTCTCCTGCAGCAGCGTGTCGGCAAAGGCCAGGCCGGTGGCGCCAGCGCCCACGACCAGGTAGTCGGTCTCGAAACTGGGCATGGCAGTCCTGTCGTGGTGGGTGGCGAGGCGGCGCTCAGCTGCCGTCGAGCAGCATGAAGCTGCCGGCGGCGACTTCCGTGCCGTTGATCTGCACCGTGACGGCGTGTCGGCCGGCGTGGTAGCGGCGGGTGGTGACGGGGCGCATCGAATGCGGCTTCTGCAGCGTCAGGCTGGCCCCCGCAGGCAGGCTGAGCGACCAGCCCTTGAAGACCTTGGGGCGGGTGCTGCCGTCGGCCTTCACGTGGTGCACGGCGTAGTCCACCACCAGGCTCTGCGCTTTCGTCGCGGTGGACACGAGATGCAGCGCCAGCAGCACCTTGTCGCCCAGCGACACCCGCGCCGGTGCCAGCTGCAACCCGGCCGAGCCCTCGAAGCGGGCGCCCAGGCCCCAGGCCTGCAGCGTGGGCGCGTGGCCCTGCTTCACCAGCGTGCGGCTGGCGTGTTTGAGCAGCGCGCGGCGCGGCGCGGGCGCGCCGGGCAGGTGCTGTTTCAGCCAGGCCGCCACCAGCGAGGGGTGGTCCTTGGCGATGTCGTTGAGGTGGTTGGCCACGCTGCGGCGCACGTACTCGCTGGGGTCGTCCTGCAGCGCCCGCAGCAGCGGCAGCGTGGGGCTGGGGTCCTGCACCAGCGACTGCAGGCGCAGCCCCCAGGGCAGGCGCGGCCGGCTGCCTTCGCTGACGAGGCGGCGCACATGGGCGCTGGGGTCGGCGGTCCAGCGCTGCAGCGTGGCGAAGCACAGGGCCGGGTGCTGCACGATCAGCGGCCTGATCGCGAACTCGGCCGTGAAGCGCTGCGTGAGGGCGTGCAGCGCGGCCAGCGCACGCTCGGGCTGCACCAGGCCGCGGCGCGCGATGTATTCGCCGGCCGGCCACAAGATCCAGCCGCGCAGGCCCTGCGGCAGGCTCGACTTGGCGTCGGCCGGGCCGGCCGCCTCGTCGCCCTGCATCGGCGCCAGCGCCTTCTCCAGCAGGCCGGCGGCGCGGTCGAAGTCCTCGGGCAGCGTGTGTTCCAGCGCCGTGCAGATCTGCATCGCGCGGGCCTTCATCTCCAGCGCTTCCAGGCCCTGCGTGGCCTGAGCGGTGAAGGCAGCGGCGTCGAAGCCGCGCCAGTGCCTGTGCAGGTGGCGCGCCGCGTCCTGCACCAGCGCCGGGTTCAGCAGGTTCTTGAAGGCTTCCATGCGCTCAGCCCAGCACCACGGGCAAACGCCGGAAGCCGCGAAAACGCACCCGCGGGTCGCGTTCGGGCGCACTGGAAAAATCGATCTTCGGGTAACGCGCCAGCAGCCGCGCGATCGCGATGCGGCCCTCCAGCCGCGCCACGTTCATGCCCGAGCAGGCGTGCATGCCCTGGCCGAACGCCAGGTGGCCGTTCGGCTTGCGGGCGATGTTCAGCACGTCGGGTTGTTCGAATTCCGCCGGGTCGCGGTTGGCCGCGCCGATGGCCACGGTGATGAAGTCGCCCGCCGCGACCTCGCGCGTGCTGAGTTGCATCGGCGCCGTGGCCACGCGGTTGTTCAGCTGGATGGGGCTCTCGAAACGCAGGAGCTCTTCCACCGCCGGATTGATGAGCGCGGGTTCGCGGCGCAGCTGTTCAAAGGCCGCGCGGTGCGTCATCAGCGCGTGCAGGCCGTTGCCGATGAGGTTGGTGGTGGTCTCGTGGCCGGCGTTCAGCAGGAAGATGCAGTTGTGCAGCAGCTCGGTCTCGTTCAGCCGGCCTTCGGCGTCGCCGCGCAGCAGGCGCGTCAGCACGTCCGATTCGGGGTCGCCGGGGTGGGCGGTGCGCTGCGCCACCAGCTCTTTCAGGTAGGCCAGGAATTCGCTGACGGCCTGCTGCCCGCGCGCCAGCAGCGCCGGGCCGGGTGCCGGCTCCAGCGCCGACAGGATGGCCAGGCTCCAGCCGCGCAGCGGGCCGCGTTCGGCGTGCGGCACGTCCAGCAGGTTGCCGATCACCTCCACCGGTATCTGCGCGGCGAAGTGGTCAATGAGATCGGGCGCGGGCGCGTCGGCCAACTGGTCGAGCAGGCGTTCGACCAGCGTGTGCAGGCCGGCCTCCATGCGCGTGATGGCGCGCTGGTTCAGGGCACCCATCAGGATGCGGCGCAGGCGCGTGTGCAGCGGCGGGTCGCTGAAGACCTGGCTGGTGGTGTGGTGCTCGAACAGCGGCGTGCCGACGCCGAACTTGGGCCCGAACTCGCGCTTCTTGTCCGAGCTGACGTGCGCGCTGCGGTAGACCGCCAACACGTCGTCGTAACGCGTCAGCAGCCAGCTGTGCGGCGCGAGGGCGTGCACCGGGCTGTGCTGGCGCAGGGCCGCCCACACCGGGTAGGGGTTGTCGGCAAAACCCGGTGGCGGCGCCAGCAGGCTGAAGTCGTGGAACGGGTGCATCGCGGCGCAGTGTAGGCAGCGCTGATAAGCTGCCTATCCATGTTTACCGGCATCGTTCAAGGCCTCGCCACCGTTCGCAGCATCACCGACAGGCCCGGGCTGCGCAGTTTCACGCTGAACTTCCCGCCAGGCTTCTGCGCGGGCCTGGCCATCGGCGCCAGCGTGGCGGTCGACGGGGTCTGCCTCACCGTCACCACGCTGCTGCAGGAGGGGGGTGACATCCAGGCCGCCAGCTTCGACGTGATGCAGCAGAGCCTGGGCCTGACCACGCTGGGCAGCCTGCGCGAGGGCAGCCGCATCAACGTGGAACGCGCCGCGAAAGACGGCGCCGAGATCGGCGGCCACCCGCTGTCGGGCCATGTCGACTTCATGGCCACGGTGGCCGAAGTGCGCCGCCCCGAGAACAACCACGTGCTGAAGATCGCGGTGCCTGCACCGTGGATGCGCTATGTCTTCGCCAAGGGCTACATCGCCGTCAACGGCGCCAGCCTCACCGTGGCCGAAGCGCAGCGCCACGGCGACGGCAGCGGGTGGTTCGAGGTCTGGCTGATTCCCGAGACCTTGCGCATGACGACCTTCGGCGAGAAGGCCGAGGGCGCGCAGGTGCACATCGAGATCGAGCGCCAGACGCAGGTCTTCGTCGACACCGTGCGCAGCGCCATCGACGAACGCCTGGGCCCGCTGCTGCCAGCGCTGGAAAAGCTGCTGCAGCAGCAGGGCCTCAGCCTGGACGAGCTGGCCCGGCCCGCCGAGCTGCCGCGCGCCTGACGGGCCGATGGCGGGCTCGTGAGCAGCCGATGAACTCGCGCCGCCACCTGCTGCAGCTGGCGCTGGCGGCCGGCGCCGCGCCGCTGTTCACGCGCCATGCCCGCGCCGCCGACGTGGCGCGTTTCGGCCTGGGCGTGGCCTCGGGTCAGCCGCATGCGGGCGGCATGGTGTTGTGGACGATGCTGACCGGCGCCGACCTGCCGCGCAGCGCGGACGTGGCCTGGGAAGTCGCCGAGGACGAGGCCTTCACGAAGATCGCCGCGCGCGGCGTCGAGTCCGCCGTGGCGGACGACGCCCACAGCGTGCATGCCGAACCGGCCGGGCTCAAGCCCGAGCGCTGGTACTTCTACCGTTTCAGCGCCCTGGGCCAGCGCAGCCCGGTGGGCCGCACCCGCACCGCACCGGTGGCGGACGCCACGGTGGCGCGCCTGAACTTCATCATCGCGAGCTGCCAGCGTTTCGACGTCGGCCATTACGCGGCCTGGCGCCACGCGGCCGCCGACGGCCTGGACCTGGTGCTGTTCCTGGGCGACTACATCTACGAGTACGGCCGCGACAGCACGCCCGCCGACGCACCGCGCCGCCACGAAGGCGGCAAGGTCAGCACCCTGGCCGGCTACCGGGCGCGCTACGCCCAGTACAAGGCCGACCCCGACTTGCAGGCCGCGCACGCCGCCGCGCCCTGGCTGCTGGTGTGGGACGACCACGAGGTCGACAACGACTACGCCGGCCTGCAGGGGCAGGACCTGCAGTTCAACTTCGCCGCGCAGCGCGCCGCCGCCTACCGCGCCTACTGGGAATTCCTGCCTTTCCCCAAGGCCGTGAAGCCGCGGCCGGACGTGGACGGCGGCGCCATGCGCATGCACGGCCGCCTGGACTGGGGCCGGCTGGCGCGCGTGCACCTGCTGGACGACCGCCAATACCGCAGCCCGCAGGCCTGTCCGCGCCCCGGCAAGGGAGGCAGCAACACCGTGACGCTGAAGGAATGCCCCGAACTGCTGGACCCCCGGCGCAGCCTGCTCGGCGCCGAGCAGGAACGCTGGCTGGCCGAGGGCTGGGACCTGCAGCGCCCGTGGAACCTGCTGGCGCAGCAGACGCTGATGGCGCGCTGCAGCTGGGAAGACCCCGCCGGCCCCGGCCGCGGCCGCTACTGGACCGAGGGCTGGGATGGCTACGCCGCCTCGCGCCAGCGCCTGCTGGCCACCGTGGCCGAGCGCCAGGTGCCGGGCGTGGTGGTGCTGGGCGGCGACGTGCACGCCCACTACGTGGCCGACCTGAAGGTGAACTACGACGACGCCAAGGCAGCCACCGTGGCCAGCGAGTTCTGCGGCACCAGCATCAGCAGCCTGGGCCTGCCGCAGGCGCGCGTGGCGCTGGCGCCGAAGATCAACCCGCACCT
>LNFM01008040.1_pt1 | contig 16142 bp, 9 predicted proteins | sample 596031 | NCBI WGS metagenome assembly LNFM01 (sample SAMN04254537, study PRJNA301005) | activated carbon metagenome | isolation source: dual media filters at the Ann Arbor, Michigan drinking water treatment plant | place: USA: Ann Arbor
GTGGCGGATGACGGCAGACATGGCAAACCCCTGACGGCGCTGCATTAATGGAGTGCGGCAGTCTGGTGAGCATGCCCACCCCTGTCAACCAAACGCCCCCGCCCCAGGTTGACGGCCGACCCCCGTACGGCCGCGCACCCGAATCCCGAAGCTATCCCCGCCCCGGGCCGGGATTCCGTGAAGTGGAGCACATCCCGCGATGAGCGCGCCTGTCCGTTTTTCTCAGTGGCTGGGGCGGGCGCTGCTGCCGCCCCGCTGCCTGGTCTGCGAGTCGCCGGGCGCGGACGGCCGCGACCTCTGCGCTGCCTGCCGGGACGCCCTGCCCTGGAACCACCCCGCCTGCCCGCGCTGCGCCCTGCCGGTCCCGGCGGGCGGGCGCTGCGGCCGCTGCCTGCGCCGGCCGCCGCCGATGGACGCCACGGTCGCGGCCCTGGCCTACCGCTTCCCGCTCGACCGGCTCATGCCCCGGTTCAAGTTCCATGGCGACCTGGCCGTCGGCCGCTTGCTGGGGCAGTTGCTGGCCGAGGCCCTGCCCGGGCCCGCGCCCGGGGCCAGGGGTCCGACCTGGGCGGCCGGCCCGCAGGCCCTGGTGCCGGTGCCTTTGCACCCGCGCCGGCTGCGCGAGCGGGGTTATGACCAGGCGCTGGAGCTGGCCCGCCCGCTGGGCCGGGCGCTGGGCCTGCCGCTCCGGGCCGACGGGCTGCGACGGGTACGGGCCACGGCCGCCCAGTCCACCCTGGGCGCCGCGGCCAGGCAAGGCAATGTCCGGGGCGCCTTCATCGCGGCGCCCGGGCCCTGGCCGGAACGGGTCGCCCTGCTCGACGACGTGATGACCACCGGCGCCACCCTGGGCGAGTGCGCCCGGGCGCTCCGGCGGGTGGGCGTCCTCCGGGTCGACGCCTGGGTCGTCGCGCGCGCGCCCCGGCCCGGGGCCGATGGCGAGTCCGCTGCCTTCGCCGGATGATCGGCCAGCGGCGCCGGAGTCGGCGCTCAGCCCAGCGCGTAGTGCGTGGCGATGCCCGCGAACACCACCAGGCCCACCCACTGGTTGGCCAGGAAGGCACGGAAGCAGCCGGCGCGGTCCCGCCCCCGCGCCATCCAGAACTGCACGAGCACCAGCACCAGCGCGACGCCCAGCGCTGCCTGGTAATGAATGCCGAGCCCGGCGCGCGCGCCCACAAGCCACATCGCCCAGAAGAAGCCGGCATAGATCACGCCCTGGGCGATCAGGTCGGCGTCGCCGAACAGGATGGCGGTGGACTTCGAGCCCACGCGCAGGTCGTCCTCGCGATCCACCATCGCGTACCAGGTGTCGTAGCCGGTGGTCCACAGCAGGTTGCCCAGGAACAGCAGCCACGCGATCGGCGGCACGCTGCCCTGCACCGCCGCGAACGCCATCGGGATGCCCCAGCCGAAGGCGATGCCCAGGTAGACCTGCGGCAGGTAGGTGTAGCGCTTGAGCAGCGGATAGGTCGCCGCCAGCACCACCGCCGCGACGCTCAGCGCCACGGTCAGCCAGTTGGTCAGCAGCACCAGGCCGAACGCCAGCAGCATCATCACCGCGAACAGCGCCAGCGCCTCGCGTGGCGACACCGCACCGGTGGCCAGCGGCCGGTCGCGCGTGCGCTCGACGTGCGGGTCCAGCCAGCGGTCGTTGTAGTCGTTGATGACGCAGCCGGCCGAGCGCGTCAGCCAGACGCCGGCGGTGAAGATCAGCAGCACGCCCAGCGGCGGCACCCCGTCGGCGGCCAGCCACAGCGCCCACCAGGTCGGCCACAGCAGCAGCAGGATGCCGACCGGACGATCGCCGCGGACCAGCTGCCAGTAGAGCGGCCAGCGCTCGCGCCAGGTGCGCGGCGCGCGATCGGGAAGGGACGGCGAATGGCGTTCGTAGGACATCCGCGAAGCCTAGCAGAGGCCGGCGCGCACCCATGACCGATGACACCCCGCCGCGCGCGCCCCTTGACCCGGGGGCGATGCGTCCCCAGTTTAGGGATCGTCATCCACCGCCACGGGAACAACCACCATGAGTGCAGGCCAGGGCTCCACCGGCAACATCATCGCCGCGATCTGCAGCTTCTTCGTGCCGGGACTCGGCCAGCTGGTCCAGGGCCGCATCCTGTCCGCCCTGGTCTGGTTCGTGCTGGCCTGCGTCGCGTTCGCGATCACCTGGATCATCACCCTGAGCCTGCTGCCCTTCGGCTGGTTCGTGGTCAGCATCCTGTCCTGCATCCACGCGGCCATGTACTCGCCGTCCTCGCGCTGAGTTCCGTCAACCGGCCTGGGCACGCAGCCACGTGCCCAGCGCCGCGGGATCCAGCGGCCGGGTGAACAGGTAACCCTGGGCCTGGTCGCAGCCCTGCTCGCGCAGCAGGGCCAGGATCTCTTCGGTCTCGACGCCTTCCGCCACCACTTCCATGCCCAGCGCATGGCCCAGGCTCACCACGGCCTGGGTCAGGCCGCGCAGGCGTTCGCCCTCGCCCATCTGCTGCACGAAGCTGCGGTCGATCTTCAGGTGCCGCACCGGGAAGCGGTGCAGGTAGGCCAGGTTCGAGAAACCGGTGCCGAAATCATCCACCGCCAGGCAGATGCCGTTCGCCGAGAACAGGTCGAAGGCACGCCGCAGCACCTCGGTGTCGCGCATCAGCGCCGACTCGGTCAGCTCAAGCTCCAGCCGGTCGGTGGGCCAGCCGTTGCGCGCGCAGATCTCGAGCACGTCGGTCGCGAACTGCGGGTCGCGCAGCTGCACGGCCGAGACGTTCACCGCCAGGCGGTCGAACACCAGGCCCTGCTGGTGCCAGTCGCGCGCCTGCCGGCAGGCCTCGCCCAGGACCCAGCGGCCGATGGCGAGGATCTCGCCGCACTCCTCCGCGATCGGGATGAACTCCGCCGGCGAGCGTGACTCCCCGGCCGCCGTGCGCCAGCGCAGCAGCGCCTCGATGCCCGAGACCCGGCCATCCGCCAGCGACAGCGTCGGCTGGTACACCAGCGACAGCTCGTTGCGGGCCAGTGCCTGGCGCAGGTCCTGCTCCAGCGTGACCCGCCGCTGCACCTTCTCGTAGAAGCTGTCGTTGTAGAACTGGAAGGTGTTGCGCCCGGCGTCCTTGGCCGCGTACATCGCGGTGTCGGCCGAACGCAGCAGCGCCTCCAGGTCGGGGCTGCCGTCGTTGAGCAGGGCGATGCCGATGCTGCAGCCGACCTGGGCCTCGTGTGCACCCAGCGAGACCGGCTGGCTGACCGCGGCGATGATCTTGCGCGCGACCAGGGCCGCGTCCTCGGGCCGCGCGACTTCGCGCAGCAGCACCAGGAACTCGTCCCCGCCCAGGCGCCCGACCAGGTCGCTGCCGCGCACGCAGGTACGCAGCCGCCCGGCGATCTCCTGCAGCAGGCGATCGCCGGACTCGTGGCCGAGCGTGTCGTTGACGTTCTTGAAGCGGTCCAGGTCCAGGAACAGCAGGGCCAGCGGCGGCTCGCCGTTGCGCACCGCGGCGATCGCGTCCTGCGCGCGGCGGCGGAACAGGAATCGGTTGGGCAGTCCGGTCAGGGTGTCGTAGTGGGCCAGCTGCTCGATCTGCTCGTTGGCCTCGCGTTCCTCGGTGATGTCCTGGGTCAGGCCGGTGATGTGGTGCGGCTTGCCGTCCACGAGCTCCATCCGGCCGGTGATGCGCAGCCAGATGCGGCGCTCGTCGGGCGTGTAGTAGGTGACCTCGAGCGAATCCTCCTGCAGTTCGCCGGCGAACATGCGGGCCATCGCGTCACGCATGCGTCCCTGCGATTCCTCGTCGTAATGGGGCATCGTGCTTTCGACGGTGATCGGCGTGCCCGGCTCGATGCCGTGGATGCGATAGTTCTCGTCGGTCCAGTGCAGCTCGCCGTCAACCATCATCTCGAAGCCGCCGATGCGTCCCATCGCCGCGATCCGGTTGAGCAGTTCGTTGCGCCACTGCGAATCACGCTCGGCGACGACCTGGTCGGTGACGTCGTAGATCACGCCGACCAGGAGCAGCACCCGGCCATCCGTCGCGCGCATGCCCTCGCCGCGGGCCTTGGTGAAGCGGCGCTCGCCGTCGGGGCGGAGGACCACCAGGTCGATTTCGTAAGGCTCGCCCGTCACCAGCGTGCGGCGCGAGGCTTCCTTCAGTCGCTCGTAGGATTCCGGCTCGTACAGGTGGCGTTGGCCGCGGAACGGCGGCGGCGGCTGGTCGCGGGGCCGGCCGCAGATCTCGTAGAGTTCGTCCGACCACCAGACCGCCTCGGTGGCCGGGTCCCAGCTCCAGCTGCCGAGCCGGGCCACGTGCTGGGCCTGGTTCATCAACAGCTCGCGCTCGCGCAGCTGAAGTTCGATCAGCTTGTATTCGGTGATGTCGGTGTGGGTGCCGATGACCCGGCGCGGCTTGCGGTCCAGGGTCCACTCGATCACGCGGCCGCGGTCCAGGATCCAGCGCCAATCGCCGTCGGCGTGGCGCGCGCGGTAGACCGACTGGTAGCTGTCGCGCTCCCCCTTCAGGTGCATGCTCAGGGCGTCGTCGACCCGCAGCTGGTCGTCCGGATGCACCAGCTGGCGCCAGCTGGCGAGGTCGTCGCTCAGGTAATCGGGCGGGTAGCCGAGCATGCCCAGGCAGCGCGCCGAGCGGTAGACGCGGCCGGTATCGGCGCTCCAGTCCCAAAGGCCGTCCTGGGCATTCTCGAGCGCGAAGCGCCAGCGCGCGCGGTTCGGCGACTCCGCCAGCTCGGGCTCTTCGCCCGGGTTGAACAGGCTGGCGGTGTAGCCGAGGATGCGGCCGTCCTCGTCCAGCGCGGCGCGCAGCGCGCATTCCAGCGTCAGCTCGCCGTCGCGATGGGTGTGGTGGACCTGGCGCCCGGGCTGCTCGGACAGTTGCGCAATCGCCCCTTCCAGCACCGGCTTCAGCGCTTCCTCGATCGCCGGCGTCAGCAGGTCGCGGGCCCGGTCGTTGCCGGAGATGAAGCGGCCGCGCTTGTCCAGCACCAGCAGGGCGCGGCGCGAAGGATGCAGCAGCAGGCTGTTGAGGAAAGCGGAGTCCACGTCGTGCGGGCCCAAGGCAAGATTGCCTCCGACACTAACCCCTCGGGGCTGAATGAAGAAACCGGCGGTTCACCGGGCCGTGAACCACGCCACACTCGGCCCGCGCCGGCTTCGGGCCTGGGGGCCGACGACGCCGGGGTCCGCCGGCATGGCGCCGGTTCCGTTGATAAAGTGTCGCTCACGGTCCTCGCCTCCAGGCCGCCGTTGTTGCCTCCGGAACGCCCATGGAAAAACTCGAGTCGCACAAGATCGAACGCGCGGTGGTCGAAGAGAAGACCCGCATTTCTGTTGACTTCCTCGACAGCGTGCTGGGGCTGCTGGATGACCGGCCGGACCTGTTGCCCACGGTGTTTCGCCGCGAGATCCAGGTGGCCGCAGGCACGGGCGATGACGCTGCCGTCGCCGTCGCCTTGACGCGCGCCGCCCGGGTGGCGGCGCTTCTGTTCGTGCATGCCCGGGCGCCAGGCGGGAGCACCTTCATCGCGCTCGACGACCGGCTCGCCGTGAGCCTCGCTGGCGAGATCGATCCCTCCTTCGTCAACGCGCCGGCCTGGATCGAGGGCATGTGGTGCGCCCTGGCCATCGGCGATGGATTCGCCCAGCAATGGCTGGCAACCGTACCGGCCTCCCTGCTCGAGCCGCAGGGTTCGCAGCACGGCCGCCATGCCTTTGCCCTGGTCGAGTTCCTGCGATCCCTGGTCACGCGGGATGGCCGCCAGGGTCAGTGGCTCGCCGATGCCATGGCGCTGTGCGACGCCGGGGACGATGCGCGGCTCGCCTTGACCCGCGACTGGGTCGACCAGATCGAACTGCCCGCCCTGGACGCCGCCTTCCACTTGCTGGACAGGGACGAGACCGGGTTCAACCGGGCCCTGGCGGAGCTGCACGCACAGCACCGCAAGCAGTGGCAATCCGGGGAGAACCGGCTGGCGGTCGATGGGCTGGTCTCACTGCGGGGCTGCGCCCTGCGGCGGCTGGCGGCGGAGATCGGCATCCAGGTGACGGTCGACAGCGGCTACCTGCCTTCGGCGATCTGGGCGCATGCGCCGTCCTGGCATGCGCTGCATTGCCCCTACTGCGTCACGCCGCTGGCCGACGAGGCCCCCGCCTGCGGTCCCTGCGGGCACCGGATCACGGATGCCCCCCTCGAGCTGGCCCCGGCGTCAATGAAGAAGGACCGCGTGGCCTGCGCGTCCTGCGATTTCCCGCTGCATGCGCTGGCCGTGGTCTGCCCGCGCTGCCGCACGCCGCGCCGGAAGGGCTGACGGCCGCCGGCCAGCTACGGCTTGAGGGTCTTGGCGAGATCGAAGTCAGCCACCTTGATCGCCAGCACCACGCTGCGCGGCTTGGCGCCTTCCGTCATCACTATCGGTGCCTGCACCAGCTTGTATTCGATGGCGCCGGGCTTGAGCGTCTTCATCATCGCGGCCACCGCGCTCATCTCCGGCGTGCCTTTCTCCATCGAGGCGATGATGCTTTCGTAGTAGGCGCCGGTGCCCTGCTGCACCACCAGCCCGTCGGCCTTGCGCGTGCCGAGCGTGCTGCTGCCGCCCTTGGCCTCGATCACCACGACTTCGATCACGATCTTCTTGCCACCCTTTTCCGTGCCGTACTTGACCCAGACCTGGTCGAAGTCGCCGGCTCGCGAGGGCTTGGTCGGGTCGCTCGGATAGTGGAGCTCGAAGTCGGGGTACTTCTCCTTCATGTACGCCTTGGCGTGCTCTTCGCCCAGCTGCCGCGACGCTTCGTTCACGTCGCGCGCGTGGCGAGCGGCCGCCTCCTCGTCGCCCCGGCCAACCGCCTTGTCGCGCTCGCGGCGCGCCTTCTGCCGCTCCGCCTGGAGATCCTGCATCCGCTTCCTGTCGGCCTTGCCCAGGCCAAGGTCGTCCACCGACACCGTCTTCTCGTTCGTCTTGACGGCCCGGATGTCCGGCACCGGGTTGTCCAGCAGGGCCGGGTCCTTGAGCCGGCCGCTCTCGGGATTGAGCCGCATGCCGTTGCGATGCCGGTCGCGGAGCTCGGCCACGGTCAGGGTGGTGTCCGGATACAGCTCCCGGTACGCCTTGACGAACTGCTTCTGGTTCATCCGCGTCCAGCCATCGGGAAGCGGGAACTTGTTCTTGGTCTTCTGGTTGGTCAGCAGCGGTCGGTCGTCCAGGAAGGCCGGGCGGTCACGCAGGCCGCCAGCACGCACCTGTTCGGACAGCGAGAGGGTGTCGCCGAGCTTGTGGCGCAGTTGCTCCAGGTTCTGGTAGGCCGCGTCGACGTCGACCACTTCCGTGGTCAGCCTCCCGGTTTCGGTGGGGGCAGGGCGAGAGAGGAACTGGTCGATGGCGCGCTTCTGCGCGTCGATCTCCAGCACCAGCCGGGCCTTGTGGGCTTCGACCTTCCTGGCATCCGAGAAGCTGCTCCAGTCCTTGCCCGAGGCCTCCGCCAGCAGCCGGGTCTGTTCCTTGAACTTCGGGTCGGCGAGCTGCTCCAGATGGGCGATTTCCTCGGCGAGGACGCCAGGGCGCGGTTCGCCTTCGAAGCGAACAACCGTCTTGCCTTCGGAGTGAAGGACCTCGGCGCGCGTCTTGCCCGGACCAAACGATCCCTCGGGCACGATCTCCACGGTGACCTTGCCCAACTTCTCGCGCGCCGCCGGACTGAGCTGCTCGTTGATCCTCTTGCCCAGCTGCTGCCGGGGCGCGCCGGGGCTTTCGATGGTGGGCACGAACCGCCCGGGCGGCGTGGCGGCCGGGGTGTCCTTGAGCACGGCCCGGATCTCGGCAGCGGTCGCGCCTTCGCGCACGACCAGGGTCGGCGTTCCATCGGCCGAGCGCAGCACCTGCGTGCTTTGGCCCTTGCGGACGTCGGCGCCAACCCGGGCCACTTCGCCACCGACCGCGGCACGATCGGCGGCGGGGACCTTGGCGGCCTGGAGCGCCCGATCGGCAGCGGCCTCCTTGGCTAGCCGGTTGAACGGCTTTTCCTTGATCGTGTTGCCGTCCGCGATGATCTTGCCCTCGGCGTAGTCATAGCGCGGCGCCGCCCCCTCGGCATGCTTGAAGACGCCGGCCTCCTCCAGGCTGCCCACCCCCCGCTTGCGCTCCTTGGCCCCGGGCAGCAGCCGGGTCTCGACCGGCCCGGGCTTGAATGCGTTCAGGCCCTTGTCGACGCCGGTGGACACCGCGTGCATCACCACCGCCTGCGTCATCAGCTGCGCGAAGACGTCCCGGGTGGCGTTGGCCGTCTCCGTCTTGAGTTTCTCGATCTCGGCCAGCAGCGTGCCATTGGCGATCAGCGGATTGGCGGGGTTGTCCTTCTTGAGCTGCTGGTACTCCTGCATCTTCCGCGCGAGCACGTCGATGTTGTTGGTCCGGAGCTGCCGCACCTGGTCCAGGCCGACCGCGGTCATCAGCAAGGCGGTGCCCCCCAGGGACGCCGCGTGGATCACGTAGTACGAGGCCTTGCCCACCTTCACCACCTTGGGCGCCAGCGGCAGCAGGTTCAGCACGAGGTCGCCCAGCGCGATGGTCGCTTTCTTCTTCTCGAAGTTTCCCGTCTCCCAGTCGTCGATGTTGTCGCTGACCGCCTTGGCCGAGTTGTAGGCCACCAGCACCGTGATGCCGATCGCCGTGGTGGCCGGGATGATCGTGAGCACGAACCCCACCACGTTGACCAGCGTGTCCACGGTCTCGTCGAAGACCACGGACTTGATGTCCTTGGCCACCGTGTCGGTCTTCTTCTGGAACTGGACGAAGTTCGAGGTCGGCTTGTCCAGGCTGCGGTCATAGCCCTGGAACAGCACGGTCACGGTGCCGAAGGGGTACGACTCCGCCACCTGGAGGAAGAGGTCACGCTGCGCCTCTTCGACCGAGCCACGGATCCCGCTTTCGAAGTGGTTCACCTTGTTCCCGGGGCGGGGCGTCGCATCGTGCAGGTGCGCCTTGAACAGGGTGCTTCCATCCTTGCCGGGCAGCTCCGACAGGCTGCAGGCCAGGGACATCGTCGCGTCCTCGACGCCGCGCACCCTGGAGACGAACTGACCACGCGCCACCAGCGCCGTGGTACCGCCGCTGGCCTGGATCTTCCCGATCTGTTCGTCTATCTCCTTCGCGCGGTCCGCGTAGGCCTCCTCGAGCACCTCGCGACGCGCGGGATCGGCCTTGATCAGCGCGTCGACCTTTTCGCGCATGGTCTTCTTCTGCTGCAGGAGCTGGTCGCTGAGCTCCTGGTTGGTGGTGGCGTGCGGCTCGCCTTTCAGCGTGCCGTAGCGCTTCCGCCCCAGCCGGTAGTCGAACTCGCCGCCGTGGTCGTAGAAGGCGGAGTTCCAGCCCTTGTCCTTGTCGATGATGTCGCCATGCCCCTCCCGGAACTGGCGGTCGCCCTGCAGGAACTCGTCCTCGACGACAAAGGGCTCTTCGAAATAGGCCGGTCGGAAGAAATTGTGGTTGACGATCGCTTTCACGATGTAGGGGCCGGTCTTGCGCACCGTGAAGTCGAACTCGCTGTCGTTCAGCAGGCCCTGGCTGCGCACGGGGATCGCGTGCGTGTTCTCGGAGCTGGCCTTCTCGCCGGGGCTTCCGTCCGGGTTCTGGCGGAAGGCCGCCCAGGCGATGCGGATGTGCGGGACGCGGAACGCATCGCGATCGTCGTCGACCCGGAACTTCCAGACCGCCCGCTCGCCCGGGGAGAGTGCGCCAGACAAGTTGGTGATCTTGCCGCGCACCGGCCGGTTCGCGATCGGTTGCCGGGCGGGGTCGGTGGAGGTCGACGCCACGATGTCCACGCCGAGCTCGTCGGCGTGCTTTTTCAGCTCGACGTTGGCGATCGCCGTTTCGAGCAGTTGCGCCAGGGTTTGGCCGCTGCCGGAGGTCAGTCCGCCCTTGCCCTTGAGCAGGGTCACGATGGCCTCGCGGGTCGCCGGGTCGGCGTTGGCTATCTTGAGCAGGAAGGCCGCTTCGTCGCTGCGCAGCTTGCCCGGCACGCCGGTGGGCGCCTCCTTGGGCAGGACCATGGGCTCGCCAACGATGTCCTTCATCACCTGCAGGATGTCCTGGCGCTGCTTCGGATCGGACAGCTCCGCCGGCCAGATCTGCCGTTTGCCGCTTTCCTCGGTGGTGATGGTTGGCGCGGCGGCGTCCATCTCCCCCTGGACCTTCTCGACCGCCGTGTCCAGGTCCGGCGCCGTGAATTTGACGCCCGGCTCGGACGAGAAGCCAAACTTGTCGCCCTGCGTCCCGGCGCCACCCTCGCCTTCCGACTTCCCGCCGCCGGCACCCTTGCCCTGGCCGTCTGCACCCGCCCCGTCCCCTTCGTGCTTGCCATCCGGCGAGCCGGAGGACTTCGGGTCGAGCGCGCCGACGTCGACCTTCTTGTTCTCCTTGATCCATTGGCGGATGGTCGAGTGCAGCGACGGCATGATCGAGACGGGCAGCCATCCCCCGGCCCGGCGCGACGCGCGCTCGAGATCGGCGTCCAGGTCGCCCACGTAGTACAGACGGTCCAGGGTCTTGAGGCAGTTGGCGACGTCCTGCTCGGTTGCGCCCGGGTAGAGGTTCAGCAGATGGACGCGATACATCTGGTAGAGCACGTTCTTGCCTTCCGCCTGCCATTGCCGGATCTGCTGGACCGTGAAGTTGTATCTGGACGGTGCGCCGGACCTTGGCGATGGCTTGTCCAGCAGCGGCCCCTGGCTGCGGAACGCGCCCAGTTGCGGCCGTACCCCAGCGACCACGGCGGCGGCCGCCTGCTCGGCCTGCAGCTCGGCGCGGGCCACCGAATGCACGGGCCAGGCCGTGGCCACGTTGCCGCCCCGATGCTGGGCGACGTGCGCCATCTCATGCGCCAGCGTTTGTTCGGCTTGCCCAGGATCGAGCCCGGGATCAATGCCAACTTCGTTTCCCTGGGCGTAGCCACGCGCGCCGAGTGCGGTCGCACGTTGCGCGGCAACATCGTCGCCCCGGACCTGCAGCCCGGCCAGCGGCATGCCGTAGCGTCGCTCGAGTTCCCGGGGAGCGGTGCGCGTCTGCAGCCACGCCGAGAATCCCCGGTTGCCGATCCGTGTCGCGATGGGGTTGGCACCGGAGGACGCCTCGGACGCGGGCACCACGGCCACCGCCGGAGCCGGTTTGGCCTGACGATTGGCTGCCGACTTTGCTTCCGGCTTGGCGTTGGCGCTTTTGTCGCTCTTGTCGCTCATCGTCGTCACGCACGCCCTGCGGCTAGGCGTGCCCTCCCGGCGCCAGCGTCAGCCGAAGCAGTTCGATCGGGTCGGGAAGCAGCGCCCGCATCACCGGGGTCAGGCGCGAGGCAAGCGCGGCGCCATAGATGGACACGACGGCCGTTTCGCCATCGGCGCCATAGCGGATTCGAACCAGCACGCGCGCGATGTCTCCCGTGTGCTGGGCCAGATAGGCGTCGCATGAAGCACCCAGCTGGATCCTCACTCGCTCCAGCGCGAACTCACGCACGCCACCCTGGACACCCACGCGGCCGCTCATGCGGTGCCAGCCATCGGCCATGCCCAGGGCTTCGAACTCCGCCCGGCCCGCCCCGGTTTCGCAGGAAAGCCGGCAGGCGGCATCGGTCGGATGCTCCAGGCTCACCGTCGCGCCGTCGAGGGAATGCATCCAGAGGGCCGCGTTGCTCGAGGCACGGGCGATGGCTTCCCGGAGCGCGGCACTGAGCACGACCTCCACGCGCAGGCGGGTGCCGCCGGGAAAGCGGATCGCATCGCTCAGGCCTGGACCCGGGGCAGTCACGCGGTCGGTCATGGCAAAGGGGGCGGACCGAAGGTGGGCGGCGTCAGCGGCGGCGGGGTCCATCGCATTGGCGCCCGCGGTATGCCGCGCCCGATCAGGTACGGCGTCCGGTTGAAGCGCCGCCGCAGGCGACTCTGGTAGATGCCCTCGAGGATCTGCAGCAGCGTGGCCAGGGTCTGGCGGTCGGTCGCGTTCAGGCCGGCCCGGTCGGTGGGCAGGAACAGATGGCTGAAGTCGAAGACGTACCGGTCGACCATGTGGGCGTCGATCCTCCAGTTGGGGCCCGGCGCGACGTACATGATCGGTCCCCGAGTGGCCATGAGACGCTGGGTCTCTTCCGCCTGCCGGAAGACTTCGGTTTCGACCCGGACGCTGACTTCTTCCACCAGCCAGGAGGCCATGCGGTCCAGGTTGGCCGCATCGATCTGCGCGGCACTCGCGCGTCGCGGGTTGACGCCCTGCGCGAGGGTGTCCAGCCACTGGCGCACGCTGGCGATCTGCCTGGCCGCCCGGGCCATGTCGAGCGTGGCCACCGCCCCCGACGGCCCGGCGTGGCCGCTGCCGCGCAGGCTCAGTGCGGGCGTCGGCCGATTTACCAGCCAGCTCACCAGGTGCATCGCCTCGTGGTAGAGCGTCGCGGCCAGCTCGTCCTGGGTCGGGTTGTGATGGATGAAGACTTCTATCTGGGCATCGGTAAGGCTGCTGCCGTGGTGGAACAGTCCGGCGGGCCGCGTCGGGTCGGGGTCGTCATTGAAGATCAGGGTGAGATTGAGTGCCGTGCTGCGTACCGTATGCGTGATCGCGCCGCCCCCGTGGGTGTTGCCGGCGGCGTCCTTCCAGACAGCGTTGCCCGCCATTGCGCGCAGCATCGGCTCGACGGTTGTCGCAAGCGTCTCGGTCTGCACGAGCCGCCCGCTCATCTGGCCCAGCGCTGTGCTGACGAGCCCCTGATAGGTCGCCTGGTTCACCGAAAACGTGGGCGTCGCCGGGGTGGGTGTGGTCGGCACCACCTGTCGCTGCAATTGGTATGGCGCGGCGGAAAGCCCCGACGTCGAGGCCGTGTCCTGCCCTTGCTGCAGCACGTGCGCCGTTTCGTGGCCAAGCAGCCTGGCACCGGCGGGCGTGTCCGGCGCAGGCGCATCGGCGCCAAGGAAGATATCCGTGCCCAGGGTCCACGCCCTGGCGCCCAGCGCGGCGCTGGCGGCATCCACGGCGTGGTTGCGATGCACGCGGACCTGGCCCAGGTCGGCGCCGGCGCGGCCCTCGAGCTCGCCGCGGATGCCAGGGTCGAGCGGTGCGCCGCTGCCCCACTGGCTTCGCAGCGCAGCCCGCCAGGGGCTGGGACGCAGGGCGGGCAGCGGTTCGTGCGGCACGCCGCTGGCGCCGCGGGGGGCGGGTGCCGGCGCCGATGGCGTTGCCCAGCGATCGGCTTCGTGTTCGTGCCGGGAGTCGGCCGCGCCGATGTCGGGGCCGGGTAGCGCAGCGTGGTTGCCGGTGATCAGGGTGCCCAGGGCGGCGATGCGACTGCGGTTTCCTGCCGGCAGGCGGGCGTCGCGTCCGCTGGCGGCGCTGGCGCCGGCGCGCCGATCGGGGGATGTCGCGGTGCTGGAGTGGGACGGATGGGCCCGGCGCATGGCTTCCCTTCGGCTAGCGGCTCTGGAAGATGTCTTGATCGTGCAGCTGACGGAGAAGCACCGTGTTCTCGCGGCGCGACGACAGCCGCAGGTTTGCTGCATCCAGCGCCCGGGTCGGATCGGTCTGTCGCTCGATGAAGTGATCTATCGTCATTTCGAACCGCGAGCCGTCCGGCAGTCGGTAGAAGGGGGCGTTGCTGCTCCCCAGCGGGGGGTCGAAGACCAGGCCGGCATCGGTGATCAGGCGGCGTGCATCGGGGTCCCTGCGCACCGCGCGCCAGAACCGGTTGCGATGGTTGTCGAACAGGCGACGGCTGTTCGCCAACGTCAGTGTGGCGGACTCACCCTCGTTCGCGACTTCAAGCCAGACCCTGCCCAGCGCGGAGATCTCTCCGTCGGTGAAGCGCCGGCCCATCAGGCGCCGGAAGGCAGCGAGATGCCCTCGCAGGAAGCCGTGCGCCAGCTCCGGGGGATCCGGGGTCGGACCGCCGGGCACCGTGGTGTGACCAGGCTGATCGAAGGTGCTTGAGAACGAACGGTCCAGATCGGCGTCCAGCGCGTCGGCCGTGCTGTGCGTACCGGTCCTGGCCATCCGTGCGGCCATGCGTTCGAGCAGGGCCAGCAGCCTCGGGAAGCGCTCGATCAGCGGGCGAAGGACGCCGAGGATGCGGCCGATCATCGCGGCGGCAAGCATCTCCGGAACGCCGAAGAAGGCCAGCACGGTATAGACGATGGTCGGCCCGATCATGCGACCCAGGCCGAAGGTGAACTCGACGATGTTGCCACGCGCCATGCCCGCGACCTGCCGCCCGAAGTCGCGCCCGATCTGCTCGCCCATCGCGCGGGCCATCGCGGCACTCTCGGGACTGAGCAGGACCCTCACCAGCTCGAGGAAACCGTCGATGACTTCATCGAAATGGGTGATCGTGTGGTAGAGGCCCTGTACCGTCTCGACGACATCCTCGGCGATGCCGACCGCCGCCCCCGAGGCGAACACCGCCGGGAACACCGTGGTCAGCACGCTGCTGCGCAGCAGCTGGGTGGCCAGCTGTTCCCGGTCGGCCTCGGACATCGAGGCCGACAACCCCTCCACGAGTCCGCTGGCGAAGGCCCCGCCACCGGCCAGGCCGTTGTCGAGGGCCTCGATCAGCGGCAGCAGGTGCCTGGCCGGCTGCGCCGCGACGGGCAGCAACACGCCTGGCCCGACCATGCCATACGGGCCACGCCGCCGGACCCGCATCATGTCGAGCCGCCGCTCCATGTCCGCTTCCTCGGCGGCAGTCGGCGCTGCGGGTGCCTCCGGCACCGGCTGCGGCGGCTGCAGCTGGTCAAGCGCCCCCAGGAACAAGGCCAGGATCTCGCCGCGCTGGCTGGCATCGAAATGCGCGCTGATGGTGGCGATGACAGGCTCGAGGTTGTCGCCATCGGTGAGGTCGATGCCTCCCACGGCTTCTGCGATCCCCAGGGCGGCACCGCCGACGGAGAGCGGACCATGCAGCCGACGGATGGCGTCAAGCGCGTCGCTCAGTCGCGGATCGCGGGTCAGGTGCAGCACTGGCGCATGCGGGGTCGTTGGCGCCAGCGCGGACGAGGTCGCCAGCCGATCGGCCTGGACCTCACTAGGATCGTCGGGCCCTGCGATCTCGAACCGCGTCGGCATCAGGCCGCGCGTCTGGCGCACGTGCGCCAGCTCATGGGCGATCAACTGACGACCCGCCGCGGTGTTCGGCTGCCATTGGCCGCTTCCGAATACGACATGCCGCCCCACCTGGTAGGCCCGCGCTCCCATCAGGCGTGCCGAAGCCACCGCCTCGCTGCCGTGGTGGCCCATCGCGTGCATGGGCTCGTCGCCGTTGAACTCGCCGATCGGTTGCCCCGGCGAGCGCAGCGCTCGCAGGATGTGTCCAGGCAAGCCGGCGGGACGCAGGGCCGATGCCAGCGGTGGATCCGGTCGCCGCCGGTCGCCCGGCATCACCGGGTTGCCGAGCAGCGCGCTCAGGGCCCGGTTGCCCATGCGCTGCGCGAAATAGCCGGTGGGCATGGAAAGGTCCGACTGGGCGGTCGCCGCGGTGTTGGCACGAGCCGGCGCCTTGCTGTCCCCGCGGTTCTCCTTGGCGCTGGTGACTTTCTCGGACATGGTGATCGTGGGTCAGCGGCCCGGCACGAACGGCGTGCCGCCCTTCGCCGCCGCTTCGGCATCGGCCGCGCGCCGCGACACCGCGTCGCGATAGTTCTCGGCCCGCTTGCCCGATCCGTTGTAGGCCTTGATGGTCTCGAGCCAGGTCCGCTTGGGTGACTTCTTCTCGAACAGCCACAGCACCGCCATGTGGATCCAGAATTCGTAGTCGAGGTTCTTCGCCGGCGAGGTCGAACCGAAGAACCCGATGACGGCGTCATTGAAGCCGGTCGTCTTGCCCGGGGCCTTGTACTCCCAGATGAAGGTCTCCCAACTGCCCCCGGACAGGCGCTTGAGTTCGACCAGGCGGGCGTCGTCGGCGGCGCTGCGGGTCGTCTTCTTCTCGAGCGTGGCCTTTTCGGTCTGGGCCTTGGCCAGGTCCGTCCGCAGGCTGCCCAGGAAGAAGGTCGTTACCCAGGTCGGCTGTTCGCGCTCAAGCATGGTCAGGAGCGCCAGGCCCGAGGAGTCGACCACCTGCCCCAGGTTGAAGCGCGACTTGACCGGATGCGAGGGCGGCACCTCCAGATGGGTGCCGGACG
>LNFM01008041.1_pt1 | contig 16140 bp, 21 predicted proteins | sample 596031 | NCBI WGS metagenome assembly LNFM01 (sample SAMN04254537, study PRJNA301005) | activated carbon metagenome | isolation source: dual media filters at the Ann Arbor, Michigan drinking water treatment plant | place: USA: Ann Arbor
GGTGGGTTGACCCGGCGCCCGGACACAAGCCCGCGGATCTCGTCGAGCTGGGCGTACATCACGTCACCGCAACACGACGTGTCCGGGACACGGTCCCTGTGAGCGACGATGGTGGGGGTGGCGTACAACGCGCCGGCGCTGATACCTAGTCGCACCGATTCGGCGATCGCACCTAAGGCAGCGTGGGTTGGTTTGCTGATGTTGCTGTCGCCAAGCCAGCAGATCCCGTAACCCTTGCTGTTGTACCCGTAGGTGTGCGCGCCGACACGCCACCAGCCGCGGGCCTCGTAAATGTTGCCGAGGTCGTCGACGCACCAGGAGTAGCCGATGTCGGAATACCCGCGGGTGACGACGTGGTAGCGCTGCCCGTTCACCATGCGGGCCATGCTGTCCGCCACCGTCTGCGGCGGGAAGATCCCACTGTTGTAATGGTGGATGTACACCTCGGCCAGCGGGCCGTTGATGACGTTGCCGCCCCGCGGGTACTCGGAGCCCCAATCAGCGCGGGAATAAATCATCCTAAATCCTCCGTTACGACCACCATGATTTTGTCGCGTTTGCGGGAAGGGAACGTCAGTTTTTTGCCGCCGACGGTCACCTCGAATTCGGCGGTGTAGGTGCCGGCGGTGTTGGTGTCGGTGCCCGCCCAGGAGTAGCGGATGGTGCCGGCGGGGCCGCTGACGACGGTTGCCACGGCGTCGACTTTGGGGGTGGCGCCGTCCGCCGCTGACGCGAGTCGCATCATGAATCGTGGTGAGGTCACAGTGGACAGGTCGACGATGGTGCCGTCGCTGTAGGTCGCTGCGATCGTGATCGGTGGCAGCAGGTCGCCGCGGGCGATGGTGAACGTCCTGTCAGGCATCGACGAGGGTCCCTTCGGTGTGGGTGGCGCCGGTCAACGTCGCGGCGGTGTGGGTGGCGCCGGTCAACGTCGCGGCGGTGTGGGTGGGGCCGATTAGCGCTGCGACGATTTGCCGGGTGATCTGATCGGGGAGGATCAGGACGGTCGGCCCTGTCGCCGTCGCTGTGACCGTCGGGCTGGTGTGCGCAACGGTCAGAGCGTCGGGCGCGGTTACCGCCGCTGCTGTCACCGTCACGGTCGGGGTTGTGTGCGCGATGGCGGTCGACCCGGGCGCGGTGGCGGCGGCAGCGGCGGCCGTCACGGTCGGCGAGGTGTGAGCGACCGTCAGGGTGTTGGTGAACCCGGCGGTAGCCGTAGCCGTCACTGTCGGGGTTGTGTGCGCAACGGTCAGGGCGTCGGGCGCTGTCGTCGCCGCGGCGGTCGCGGTCACTGTCGGGCTCGTGTGCGCAACGGTCAGGGCGTCGGGTGCTGTCGTCGCCGACGCTGTCGCGGTGACCGTCGGGCTGGTGTGGGCGATGTTGGTCGCGCCGCCCTGTGTCGTCTCACCTGCCGCTGTGGCGGTGACCGTCGGCGACGTGTGGGTGACGGTCAGAGCGTCGGGCGCTGTCGTCGCCGCGGCGGTCGCGGTCACTGTCGGGCTGGTGTGGGCAACGGTCAGGGCGTCGGGCGCGGTGGTGGATGCTGCTGTGCCCGTGACTGTCGGCGACGTATGCGCGACCGTGAGCGCGTCGGGTGCTGTTACCGCCGCGGCGGTGGCGGTGACCGTCGGCGACGTGTGCGCGACAGCCAGGGCGTCCGGGGCGGTGACGGCAGCGGCAGTAGCGGTGACGGTCGGGGTGGTGTGCGCTACGGCCAGAGCATCCGGCGCGGTCGTCGCCGACGCGGCACCTGTGGCGGTGGGAGACGTGTGGGTGACGGTCAGGGTGTTCGTCAGCCCAGCCGCAGCTGTGGCGGTCACGGTCGGCGACGTGTGGGCGACGGCCAGGGCGTCCGGCGCGGTGGTGGAGCTCGCTGTCGCGGTAACCGTCGGCGACGTATGTGCGATATCGGTAATCGCAAGGGTCGGCCCAGTAGCTGTCGCCGTCACTGTCGGGGTTGTGTGCGCAACGGTCAGGGCGTCGGGCGCTGTCGTCGCCGCGGCGGTCGCGGTCACTGTCGGGCTGGTGTGGGCGACCGTTAGCGCGTCGGGTGCTGTCGTCGCCGACGCTGTCGCGGTGACCGTCGGGCTGGTGTGGGCGACCGTCACAGCCCCGGGCGCGGTGGTGGATGCTGCTGTAGCCGTGACCGTCGGGGGCGTGTGGGCCAGAGACAGCGTGTCGGGTGCTGTTACCGCCGCGGCGGTGGCGGTGACCGTCGGCGACGTGTGCGCGATGTTGGTCGCGCCACCACCGGCTGGGGCGATAGCGATAGTCCACAACGCGCAGTCCTCGCCGAAGGACCCCGTAGCGGAACGGGCGGTTGTCGTCCCTGCTGTGGCCTTAACCTCCCACCAGCCGACCACAGTCGCACCAGACGACTGGCCAATGAACCCGATCCTCGTGCACCCCGTCGGATCAGACGCGAAAGTGACTTCAATCCCGTAATCCAACGCGGCCAAATACAGAACCAGGCAGTCGTCGACCGTGGTCGTGACCGTCGGGAACGCCATCGCATCGGACTGTTGGGTGGCGTCCTGCGCGTAGGCGTCGAGTGTCGTGGTCCCGCCCGACCCTGTGATCGCCATAGCGATCCACGCCGCGCGCTCGGTGGTGGTGATCGTCCAGGCGGTGGACGCCGGTTCGCTCGACGCGACCCGGCGGTCCACCACGGCGCTGATGGAGGACGGGGATTGCTGGCTCAACGGTGATCTGGTCCACCCCGACGGCAGATTGACCGTGTTGGCCTGAACATCGCACGCGAAAAGCGTGACCAGAAGATCGCCGTCGACGGTACCGGGCGGCCTCGTCACAGAGTGAGAGGTCTGGTTCGTCGTCGTCGAACTGACGGTCGGAGATGACCTTACGGTCGGGGCGGCCACAGAACGCGGTGTGTCAGGTCGCGGTCGAGGTCAACGTCAAAGTCGGGGTGGTCGACGAAACGGTCGACCCGTTCGTGGTGAACGGCAGCGACGCCCCACCGAAATAGGCGATAACCGGGGCGGCGCTGTCCGCAGCGTTGTGTTCGTAGATCACCAGGTGAGCGACAGCGGTATTCGCCGCCCCGCCGAGCGCACCCCACGAAATCGTAGACCACGACACGGTGACCTGGTTACCGGAATCGTCCTCGGTCACGGTCGGCGCTGCGATATCAACACGGGCGTACCCGGTCGCGGTGACCTCAGTCGACACCCCAGTAACGTCCGACACGAAATTGTGGTCTTTCCCTGTGGCGTTCGCGACGGCAGACTGGACGAGCATCGCCCGGAAATCGATCGCGTCGAAATCGACCGACGCAAGCCGCTGCAACCCTCGGTTCGTCCAATAAGACTCAGTGGCCATGCTGGTGTCCTCTTTCTAGGTATTGGTGGGTTGGGGTGTTGCGGTTGATCTCAATGCGCCCATCAGCCCGTACCGAACCGTACGGCATGGTGAGGCCGTGGTGGTTGGGGCACGGGTGCGTCGGGGTCGGCGGGCGCGGCTCGCGGGTGACGTGCTGGGCGCCGCACGACGGGCACTCCCACCGTTTCGACGGATCCAAGATCGGGGTCGGGGTCATGCTGCGGACTCGAATCGGTAGCTGAACGCGATGGCGTGACCTGACGCGATCGTCGGGGTATAGGTGGAGTTGGTCCCGGCGGCGGTTGGGTACCAGATAGCGGCGGTCCCGTAAGCCCCGCCGAGATTCCCCGAATAAAGAAACGAGAACGTCGTAGTGGAGTCGAGGTACACCAAGATCGGGACATTCGTTGTGCCTTGGTAGTGGTACCCGACGCCGATCGGCTGGTTCGACGCCCACTTAGCTGTGACTGGCGTGGTGACTTTGATCGCGTTCGACGCGGTACCCGCCGACGACGCCGACAATTGGACGACACCGCTAACGAACCGGCCGAGCTTGACGTACTCGTTACGGACAGTGGTTTTCGTAATCGTCGCCGACTGAGTCCACGTCGGCGTATACGTCGACCACGCACCCAGCTTCGCGAGGACGTCATCGTAGACCGCGTCGAAGTTGGCGTTTACCTGCACGCCCCATGAGGCAGGCGGCCGGTTCCCTGCGCTGGGGATGTGAATCGCATCAAGATCGGAATATGCCATGCGGTATGTTCCTTTATCCCCAGTATCCGCCGGGCGGGTCGCCGTCGGTGTCCGCCCACCCGTTGTCGTTGTCGGCGGTGACAACAGTCGCCCACAGGAAGTAGGCGGCTTCGTTCGGGTCGGTTGGTGTGCCGTTCATGGTGATCGTCCACCCGCCGGGGGTGATGTTGTGCCCGATAAGACTGAGGTGTTGGGCGAGGTTGATTGAGCTGCCGATCCCGCCGGGAGTGAAGTCATGCTTGATGCGATGCCCGATGTCGAGGGTGAGGATCGCGGCCCAGTCGGCGGGCATGGTTTCCGGGTCTACCTCCCAGGCGTCGGACCTTGGCTGCGGGGTGCCGTACCGAAACACGATCCACTCAGCCAAGTTCAGGGCCTGGGCGTCGGAGGTGGAGAGCAGCCCGGTCGCGGCATACGCCCGGGCCGGGGTGGCGGTGGCCTCGACGTACTGGGCGGCGCCGCCTTCGCGGGTGATTTCAGCGGCGTCGAAAGCGAGCTTGTCGTCCATAACGATTGACAGGCTCCCGTCGATCAGCCCCACCCCGGTCGGTGCGCTGTCCCGATTCTGCGCCGAGAACGTGTACTGCACCGCCGACTCGACCGTTTCGGTCAGGAACCGCGACCGCTCGTGGAACACCAGCCGCCCCTGGGCGTCAACGAACAGGCGGCCGTCCTCGGTGGCGGTGACCGCTTGTAGCAGGGCCAGGGCGCCCATGCCTTGCGGGTTCGCTGGTGGTGCGACGACGACCTCGCCGCTGTCGATGTTCCGAAGCGATGCGGGCCAGCCGATGGTGTCGAGGATGTCGCCGATGACCAGACCGGAGGCGCGTTCCGCGGCGAACCCTTCGGTTAGTTGGGTTTCGAGTTCGGCGACCTCGGCGGCGGTGAACGCGGTCCCTGGCCATGCCATGAGCTCGTCGATGATGAACGCCGGGAATGTTTCGGGTGGGATCCCACCGCCGATTGGGGTGGCCCCAATGACGTGCCATGTGATGGTCGGTGCGGTGGTGGCGCCGGCATCGGTGTCTGTGGCGACCACGGACCCGTTGACGTACAGGGTGGCGGTGGTGGTGGACCGGACGAGCACCAGGCGGCGCGCGACCCCGTCGGAGTAGTCGACCCCGGTCGTGGTCGCTGACAACGTGGCCCCACCACCGTTAACCGAGAAACTCAGGTCCCCCGCTGCGGTCATGCTGAGTTCAACTCCGGTCGATCCGCTGACGCTCGACCCGAATATCTGCCTGGCCCCGTTCGATGTGAACAACACGCCGCACGACAGCGTCCATGACGTACCCGCAAGTATGTTGTCCGAGGACAACGGGGCGGTGATGGTCACAGCGGAGAGAGAACCGCCCGCTCTTGGCGTGGCCGAAGGGACAGCAAGGGCGTTGTTCGATCCGAACACGAGCGGGTCGACAAGGGTTAACGCTGTGGTGGGGGTGCCATCCCGGCCGACAGTGCCACTGTTGCGGAACACGGTCGGGTCGTCACACTTGTAGTACGCGCTGGGCGCGCCGGGTCCGAACAACGCGAAGAACGTCTGTCGTGTGTCGGGCATCTTTCGTTCGGCGAGGAGTCGGGTGGCGTCGGTGCATTCGATCCGCACCTCGGACCGGGCGCCGGCCTCGGAGTAGCTGACGGGCCACCCGTCGATGTACCCCCGCCAGATGTGGTAGTCCACGGCGCTGATGGTGGCCACGACCCGGATGGGGGTGTTCGCCTTGAGGTTGCCGTAGTGCGCGCCGGCGGTGTTGAGCGGGTCCCACTGGCGGCTGTCGTTGTACAGCCCGATGGTGCAGGTCCCGGCGGGGAACTGCTCGAACTCGGAGGTCCTGCCCCGGTTGGTCGAGATCTCGAACATGTCCGAGGTGACGTTCACCCATTGCCCGCCGGACGGTGTGCTGTAGGCGCCGTGTCCGAACGCGATCTCGACACGGATCGCGGGGACGGTCACGACGCCCTCGCATACTCGTTCAGATGCCGTTGCAACTCGCGGCCGATGTCCCTTGAGGAGGCGCCGACGGGGGCGTTCACGGTGACGTTGATGGTGGTCCCGAACCCGCCGGCGCGCCCGGCCCGGTCAAGAGGGACGATCAGCTCGTCGTGGGCGCCTTCGCCGACCATGCCGAGGACACCGCCACGGCCGCCTTTCACGAGGCCGCCGGTGGCGAACCGAGCGATGTCCGGGGTGCCAAAGCCTGGAACGACCTCGATGCCCTTGACCGAGATCCCCGGGAAGTTCAGGCCATTCCACTTGTCGATCACCCAGTTCAACGCCGACCGGAACGCGTCTTTGATGCCGTCCCACATCCCGGAGGCGGCGGTGGCGATGCGGCCGGCGAGCCCGCCGATGAACGTCACGACCGTGTCGAACGCCCCGGTGATCCCGTCCTTGACCTCGACGGCTTTGGTCCACGCGTCCTGGAACTTGTCGATCACGAACCCGACGGCGTCGCGGGCCAGCCCGAATTGGGTGACGAATGCCCCACCGATCCACCCCGCGAGGGTCCCGAGGACCGGCATCACGTATGTGTTGACCTTGTCGACGACCCAGCCGAACACGTCGATCAGGAACCCCACCACGTCCTTGGCGAGGTTGAACTGGGCCACGAAGTACGTGCCGATCCACCCGGCCACCGTCTCCAACACCGGGAACACGTAGGTGCTGACGAGGTCGTAGAGCGCCTGGCCCTGGTCGATGACCCACCCAACGGCGACCCGGGCGGCGTCCCACATGGCCACGAACACCCCGCCCAGCCAGCCGCCCACATCTTGGAGGATCGGCCATAGGGTGTCCGTGAAGAACCGTGCGACCGCATCGACAATGTCCCTGAACCAGCCGACGTTCTTGTAGGCGATCACGAACCCGGCCACGAGGGCGGCGAGAGCAACGACAACGAGCATGATCGGGTTCGCGGACAGGGCGGTGTTCAGCAGCCATTGGGCGGCGGCATGGGCTTTCGTGGCGATGGTGGTCGCGGTGGTCGCGATCCGCTGGCCGATGGTGGCCCCGGTGTTCGCCGTGGTCGCAGCGGTGTCGGCACCGGTCGCGGTGACCTTCGCCCACCATGTAGTGATCGTCTTCCCAACCGACGCCCACAGGGCCTCGGCCGCGCCGGCGAGGTCGGCGAAGCCCATGGCGAGCTGTTGCACGTTCCCGGTGCGCAGACCTTGCATCACGTCAGACGTGCCGGAAATCGAGTCGGACAGGCCGATGAACTTGCGTTCGGCCCCGCCGGCGGTCTCGCCCATCGCGTCGAAGGATTCGCCCAGGTCCCGTTTGACCTTGTCGCCCGCCTTCTCGGCTTCGGTGCCGACTTCTTTCATTCCGCGTGTGAAGTCATCGACATCGCCGAGGACGGTGACGCGGACCTCAGGACCGGACATCGGTCACCTCCCCGCCTTTCCAGGCCGGCCGGCGACGTGGTTGAGGGGCGCGCCGGCCGGTTTGCTCCTCGATCTCTCGCTGCTCGGCCAACGCCAGCTCGACGAGATGGGCGCGGACCTCCTCCGCTAGGTCGTACAGCACACCGTCCGCGGTGAACTGGGCCTGCTGGTATTCGCGGGTGGTGAGTCCGAGCAGCTCTCTGGGAGCGATCCGGGTCGTACGTGCGAGGGCTGCCACTTGACCCGCCAGCTCAGCCCTTGGTGAGAGGGGGCGGCTCGTCGATCTGCATGTCGATGCAGCGGTCCACGAACGCGTCGAAGGACTCGCCGGCTGGGGACACCCCTGCGCGTTGGGCGGCAATCCAGGCGATCCGCATCGGCGCCAAGGCCGGCTCGTCTGCGGCCTTCGGGAACCTCTTCGTGAGTTCGAGCTGGTCGCGGAGCACGGTCGACATCTCGCACTGCACGGCCTGGCCGTCGACGTCGAGGACCACGATGATGTCGAACCTGGCGCGGAGTTGCATCAGACCCGCTCGGTGATGGCGCAGGCCCCGTCGAGGGTGAACGTCAGGCTCGCCACGTTGTACTCGCCGACCTTCCCCGCGAACGTCGGCATGGCCGACATCACGAACACACCGGCCGCGGCCGCACCACCGGGTTCCGAAGCGTTGAACGCGACCCGCTCATGGTTGTTCCACAGCGTGTTGAACAATTCGAAGATCCCGTTGTTGCTGAAGTCAACGTAGAACTCGAACTTGATCGTGCCCTTCTTGAGGCCCCGACCGTTGCGTTCCCACTGGTTCCCGAACGTGGTACGCCCGAGCACGTTCGCTTCGAGGTTGATCTCGATACCGGAAACCTGGTCGGTGATGTTGGTCGTGGTGGTCGGCGTGTCCGCGGGGTAGGACAGGGTGATGGTGGGGTCCATCAGGTACGTGGTCGGCATGAGACGATTCCCTTTCTGGCTGAGGTTCGGGTCGGCGTCAGCCGGGCATGGTCAGGGCGGTGAGCTTGACCTCGGCGTGTTCCACGTCGATCTGCATGAGGATCCCCCAGTCATCAACGGGGAACGGCCCGAAGTACCGGCTGGCCGCGGCGGGGATCGACACGACACGGGTGGGGGCGGTGAGCCCGTCCACGATCTTCGCGACCCGGAACGTGATGGTCCGCGCTCCGGCCCCGCTGTTACGGGCGAGGATGATGGTCCGACCGTTGTTGTCGACCTGGTGCTGGTTGACGGTGTCACCGTTTTGTTCGGCCGGTGGGGTCAAACCAGTTCGGACGATCGTCGACACCGGGATAGCTACACGGGGCATTCGGCGCTCCTAGTTGAAGATCCGGTTGATTTGCTGGGTCAGGTCATCGGCGACCGCGTCGGCGGCGGCTTGGTCGGCGCGACGGGCACCGCGGGTGGCGTACGGGTTGGGTCGCTGGGCGCCGCCACGACGCCCGGCGCTCCGACCTGACTGCACCGGCCAGGCGTGACCGGCAGTGATGATGACCGCCCCGGCGTCGCGGTCCACGGCCACGCTGCGGACCAGCGCGCTGGTCCGGCGGGGGGCCTCGGTTCGGACAGCGTCAGCGACCCGTTCGGCTGCGCTGACGCGGCCCTCGCGGGTGATGTCCACCCGGGCGAGCGCGTCGAGGGTGTCGAGCCCGGTCACTGTCACGCCCATCACGCCACCCGTTTCGCGGAGACTTCGACGGTGACCTCGGCGACGAGGAGGCGCACACCGCCGGGGTCCTCGGGACGTTCGAACCTGGGGCGAGTGGCGCCCACCACGGTTAGCATCGCCAGCGGCCCGGCGGTCGCTGGGTTCCGGTCGACATGGTGGGCGGCGGTCAGGGCGTCGATCACCGAGCGGGTTTCGCCGGCCCCGCCGGACAGCAGCTCGCACATCCGGATGTAGGGAGCATCATCGACGGACGCCTGGACGTTGAGCTCGACGAGCAGAGTGACCTTCGAGAGGCCGCCTGCGAACGCCAGCTGGTAGTCGACCCGCTCCACTCGCACGGCGGCGATGTCGTGCTCGCCGACGTTCACCGCGGTCAGCGGATGAGGGTAGGGCTGCAGGTGCTCGACCTGCTCCAGCGCGTCGGCGACGGCCTGGACGATGTCGCCGACGTTCACCGGGCACCGATCCCGATGGCGCAGATCAGCCCAGCGCGCCGGTACCGGCCGAGCAGCGCTTCGGCTTGGGGGATGCGGCGCATGTCGATCGGCCCGAACTCGCCGTACGCCTGCCCGGTCGGAGACGCCTTCGACGCCCACACCCACGCCGCAGCAAGGATCGTGGCCTGCTTCACCGCGGCGGGGACTGCGGGCCACCCGAACGTCCCGGTGATCTGCACGGTGGCCCGCCCCACGTTCGAGGTGGGCCACAGGCCGTTGACCCGCCGGATCGTGGTCGTCGGCCACGGCTCGCCGCCTCTGCGACCGTTGTGGGGTAGCAGCAGCACCGACGACAGCGGCACCGACGTGGCGTAGCTGCCGCTGTCGCTGCGGTCCTCGCTGATGGTCACCCCGCCCGGGACAGCCAACGGCAGGCCGCCCAGGTCGAGGTCGTACAGGTCGCGCACCGGGAACACGTACGTCGTCGTTGCGGTCTGGTCGAACCGCCACCCGCAGTAGTCGTGCACGGCGTTGTGGGCGGCGGCGAGCGCGACCGCCAGGCTCCCGGCGGCAGCGCTGCCGGTGAGCGCCAGGTGGTCGGCGACGTCCTGGATCTGCGCGTAGTCGGCCATTAGCCCCGACCGTCTTCCGCGGTTTGGAAGCCGCTGTCTCGTTCGAGGGCGGCGAGTTCGTCGACCGCCGCCTGAGCGCGTTCGCGGTCGCCGCGCCGGTTGGCGTCAGCGAGTTCGCGGGCGAGCTGGCGGCGGCGGTCGGCGGTCATCACTCGGCCGTGGCGTCCTTGGCGCGGGCGCGGTGGATGGCCAGCTGCTCGTCGACCGCCTTCACACGGGCGGCCATGGCCTTGTCGCCGCCGTCGAGGCGGGACACGTACCCGACGCGTTCCTGTTCGAGCGAGGCGATCATCACCGCCGGTGGGTACAGGAACGGCTCGGGGGTCGGGGTCTGCGGATCTGTTGCCATGACGGCCTCCGGTGGGTCTGAGGGTTAGAACGTGGGAGGAACGAGCCCGGTGCCGCCGACGGTGGAAATGCCGACGGGGTATCGCCCGAACGCTGCGAGCGCGAACCGGCCGACTGCCAGGCGGACCTGGGCGGGGCTAGAGGCCAGGGCCTGTTCCATCGTGAACTGCATCATCGGGTCCTCCCAGTAGAGGAGGTCGGAGCTGCGGGCGACGATCACGATGTCTTCGTTGGTGCCGGCGCCGAGGTTGGTCGGGATCGACGCGTCGGTGACAACGGGCAGCCCCATGAGGGTGCCGACAACCTGGCCGTACGCGGCGGCGTCGCCGAGGCCGATGATGGCGGTGGGCACGGTCTTGGAGAAATCGAACAGGGGGCGACCGGTGGAGTCCACCGCGCTGTTGATCCAGCCCCACCGGCGGGGGTGCATGTAAACCACCGTCGCCGGCGCGAACCGCAGACTGTTGACTCGTTGTACGGCGTCCGCGAGCTTCGGCCAGAACTCACCGACAGTGGGGGTCACGTCGGTGTAGGCCACGACGTTGATGCCGGCGACGGAGAGTATCCCCAGGTGCTGGGGGGAGGTTCCGGACCCGGATACGGTCGACACGTTCAATGCGAGTTCAGCGCCGGCCATCAGATCGGCGAAGAGGATGTCGTCGAGCATCGCGCCGCCGCGCTGGAACATCGTCCGCGAGAGGTCCTGCTGTGCTGTCACCAGCTCCACGGACCGGGTCAGGTTCGTGCCTACCACGTCCTGCTCGTTCCAGCCGGCCCCTTCAGCGGTCATCGCGGCAGCGGACCCGGTCGTGACCCGGGGGATCGTGAACGAGATGCCCTCTGGCGGCAGCGGCTTGGCCTGCAGCGAGTTCAGGAAGGGGCGGCCGGCGCGGGCCAGGGCGGCGTACTCGTCGACCAGGAACACGGGCGGGATCAGCCCGGCAACGGCGGACACGGTGAGGTCGCGCCGCTCGAGGAGTTCGGACTGGTGGCGGTCCAACCGCTCAGCGGCGGCGGCGTCGCGCATGAAGTCCCGGCTGTACATATCCGCGAAGAACGAGTGCTCGCCGCCGCGCCGGTAGATCTGCTCGTTCCGGCCGACGGTGACGGACGGGCCGCCGTTGCGGGACAGCTGGGTGATCCTCGCGCCGGCCTGGGCGCTGACATCGGCGTTGGCTTGGAGCTGGGCGATCCGGGCGTCCAGGGCCCGGAGGCCGGGGTCTTCGTCGGTGCCGTCGAGGTGGGCGTCGCGCTGGGAGATCAGCTCGGTGAGCTTGGTGTCCTGATCGGGGGTCAGATCCCGCTGATCAGGGTTGGCGTCGACCTGGGCGATCAGCTCGTCAATGGCGCGCTGGGCGGTGTCATGGGCGGTCAGACGCTCGGCGCGGCGCGCTTCAAGGCGTTCGAGAATGGTGGGCACGGGGGGACCTCCGCGGCGGGCGTGGTTCGGTTGGGAACGACGTCGTCCGTTGCGGGGGTCTCACCAGGGGCAACACCACCGTGGGGTGCGCGGGCCGGTGTGACGGGCCGGGGGAACCGACTAGCTATCTGGCGGCAGCATACCTCGGTCGTGCAAGTTCACGGGCGACCGTCGTTGACCGGCCCTTCCGGGGTGCCAGAACCTCGCCGAGACTGCGGGACTGCATCGCCGCGATGAGCTCGCCGGCGGGGAGGCCACGCTGCCCGGCCAGCTCGGCGGCGGCGCCGGCACGGGCGCGGGACACGACCGACTCCGGGAACGCCGGCATATCCACCGGCCCGCTCTCGTAGATCGCGATCTCGGTGAACACCCGGATCAGGCAGTCATCGGCCACCGCACCGTCCATGTCCTGATCCCCAACCCGCATCGTGATCGGGGTGCCAGCGATCCCCTCGTCGCGAAGGTTCGCGAAGGACGCCCAGTACGACGGGGACTTCACCATGAACGAAAACGAGGCACCCGTGAGGTCCCCCCTGTCGGCCATCACCGCGACGTGTTGCCCAGTCGCGGTGTCCGCCAGGTCGGCTTCGAACTCGCAGCCAGCGGCTGTCACCGCAGCGCGGAGGGTCCCGCCGCGCCGGCTGGCGAGCAGGGTGGTGTGGTTGTACTGGGCGATCTGCACCGGGCGGCCCATCGTCCTGGTGCACGCCGACGGCAGCACCAGCTCCCGGAACCCGCCGAAATCCTCGGACAGCACCTCGAACACCGGGGCCAACCACCGGATTGTCCCAGGGCCAGCGGCACCCTCAGCGGCCCGGAACGCCAGCCCGGTGCTGACGTCAGGCAGGTACCTGGTTTCCCTCACGGCGGTGTCGGACATGGTCATGCTCCTGGGATCGCAGGGTCGGTCGGGTTCGGGATCGGGGCCACCGATGTCGGCAGGTACAGCTGGTTGGCGGCGGTGTCCTGCACCGGGTCGTAACCCAGCCACGCCCGGCCCTCGTTCGGGGTGAGCACACCGGGGGTGCCGCGCCCGAGGCCGGTAGCGACGGTTTCGTACAAGGCCCGGACCGAGGTCTGCAGCAGGGCCTCGGGGTCGAGCTTGAGGGTGGTGTCCGGGGTGAGCGCACCGAGGGTCGCTGCCCACCACCGCATCCACGCCCCCACCGTGTTCGTCAACAGCTCCAGGTTGCGGCCCTCGACGGTGCTGTAGGTCAGTGACGACCCGGACGTGCCGCCGATCGTTTCGGCGGGCACCCCGAAGAACGCTGCGACATCAGCGACGTTCGCCTGCAGGGTCGCCAGAAACTGGGAGTCCTCGGCGGTCACTGCGAGCTTGTCCAGATCCAAGTTGCTGCCGGTCACGAGCGGCTGCCGTCCCTGGGTGGCCGTCAGGATCCGGGAGCGGATCACCTCGATCTGCTCGTCGTCGAGGTCCTTGCGGGAGGTGATCTTGGCGTGCACGATCGGGGTGCCGCCCGCCCCGAAATAGTCCCGGGCGTACCGGCTGGCGGACAGGCCCAGGGCGATCGTCTCTCGGGCGTAGCGCAGCACGCCCATCCCGACAGCCCCGCCAGGCGGCACACGAGGCGACGGCGCCACCCACAGGTCCCCGCCGACCTGGTGCAGGTCGATCCGTTCGCCGCCCAGTTTCCAGGACACCACACCTCGTGGCCCCCGCTCCCATGACAGGGCATCGGGGTGGCACAGCTGGATGCGGGTCGGCCACCCCAACGGCGACGAGTCAGTGACCACCCCGCAGGCATACCCGCGGAGCAGCACTGACTCGAAGGCCCCGGCGCGCCAGTGCTCGGCGAGCAGCTGCGGTTGAGGGTCAGGGTTCAGGACGATCTCCGGGAGATCCACCCGGGCACCGTTCCGGTGCGCCTCGAACGGCATCTGCCACACGATCAGCCGGCACAGCAGATCGATCGCCGAGTACACCGCCCGGTGTGATTGGGCGTTGTCGTAGGACACCGCCGGCACGTTGTTGCCCGGGTTTCGGACCGCCGCCCCGCCCGGCAAATCCATCCCCGGAGACCACTGACCGCCAGGCAAATACCAATCCCCTGACCGTCGCCCATGCGCAAGACCAGCGACCACCGCCACCGCTTCACGCAACATCAGCGTCAACGCTTTCCAACATCACAGGCGGCCTTGGCGGAATCGCAGTATGCACTACCGCCAAGATTAACGCGACAACAGCGACACCCCCGAGGATCACCGCCGCCGCCAGACGCCCCCACAACAACCAACCAGCTGCCACGAAACAGCAGGCCGCGATGGCCAGCAGGACATCAGAGCGAGTCACCGCACCGCCTTAAGAGGGTCACCATTAACAGCAAGGTACTCGCCGGCCCAACCAGCAAACGTCAACGCAATCAAAGGGGTGATATCGACTCCTGACTTCGTGCGGGACCAGCGCTGCACGCCATCCACCGTCGTATGTGCCACACCATGTTCCGCCGCCGTGAGCACCGCAGGGGCATCCACCTCCGCGCACCGCCAGGCCAACCGGTCCTCCACCACACCCGCCACCAGCTCAGCGAACGCCTCCGACACCGCCTTCGGTGGCAGCTCCTCCCAATCCGCCCTCGAGCGCAGCATCACCGACGGGCCCGAACTGTCGATGCACCACACCGCGTCCGGGTACAGGTCCTCCAGCTCGGCACGGCGGTCCTCCAACCAGCCCGTCCCCGGCCGGTAATCCAACAGCTCCACATGACGGCGGCCGTCCTCACGCATCCCACCCAACGCGATCGCCGCCGTCGAACCCTTCCGGCCGACCTCCACCACAATCGCCACCTCCGGCAGCACCGGCTCCGACCCCGGGTCACCACGCTCCACCCACTGGCCCAAATCCAGCACCGCGTCCGCCGCCGCGCTCTCCGGCTCCGGGTCGAACACCCCCAGGCGCTCACGGTCGAACACCTCCGCCTCCATCGCAGCGAACTCCATCTCCAAGATCTCCAACCCCAGGCGGATCCCCAACGCCGGATTCCCGACCGCCCACACCCGAGGATCCGCCCTGGCCTCCTGCCACAACAGCGAATCACGCCCACCCCAGTCGACCGGGTCCACCGAATGATCCAGCCAGCACACCCGACCGGGGCGACCAGACAACGCCCGCCGCCGCAACCGGTGCAAATACGACGACGTCGAAAACCCCGCCGACCCCAACACCACCAGCAACGGGTTCGGCATCGCCGACATCGTCGGCATCAACGCCGCCACCTGCTCAGACGTCACAAACATCGCCTCATCCAAGATCGACAACGGCGCCGAAAACCCGCGACCCGACCCCTTCGACCTCGCAATGATCCGCAGCCGGCACCCACCAGCGCCCTTCCGCAGCTCGATCCCCTCATCCCCATGGGACCACGACACCTTCCCCACCAGCGCATCCAACTCAGGGGTGCTCTCAATCCGTCCCACCACCCGCAAGAACAACTCACGCGCCGTCTTGAACTCATGCGCCGTGTACAACACCAGCGGCAACCGCAACACGAACAGGGCCAACAGGATGATCGCCTCGGCGACCCCGCCCTTCCCGTTCTGGCGGGGCACCACCAACCCCGACTCCAACTGCGCCCACCTGCCCGGCGACTCCTCGGCCAGCAGATCACACAAGTCGTCCTGCTGCCACTCATCCAGATGCAACCCAGCCGACGCCGCCAGCTCAATCGCGTCCGCGCCCTGAGAACGCAACGCCCCAGGCGGGACCACCCGCACCCGCGGCTCCCGCACACCAACCAGCAGCTCAGAGCCCTCAGCCAGAACGCTTGTCACGCCGCTCCCGCAACCGATCCACGATCGACACGACCGCCGGCACGCCACGTTCGCCCTGCTCACGCACCACTAACCGCCACTCGCGCAGCAACGCCGGTAACTCCTTGGGCTCCGCGACCATGATCAGCTCAGCCAGCCTGGCCCGCGCCGCAGCAAACGCCTCAACGTCAGGCCCCGACCGCAACGCCTCCGCCATCTCGGCCAACTCGTCCCTCTGCCTCCTCATTGGAACAATCCCGACGAGTGTTTAGTTACCCGGAGGAGCCCTATTGCTCCATTCGACAGTGGGAATGCTCCACTTGGCCGTACCCTACGGTATCCCGAGGGAATCCCGAGGGGAGAGAAACGCCGGCCAG
>LNFM01020891.1_pt1 | contig 16140 bp, 15 predicted proteins | sample 596031 | NCBI WGS metagenome assembly LNFM01 (sample SAMN04254537, study PRJNA301005) | activated carbon metagenome | isolation source: dual media filters at the Ann Arbor, Michigan drinking water treatment plant | place: USA: Ann Arbor
CCAGCCGTGCCACCAGAGCTGCACGTTCTGCCTGGGCATCTATCTTGGCCGAGGCTTGTGCGTCGGCGACCTCGGGCGACCGAGGTGGTGGCTGGGGCATTGGTGTCGTCGTCAACGGGATGACGTTGCTGGAAGGTACCGACCGATCTTGTTCCGTTGCGTCCTTCACCGGCCGCTCGGGCGTGGCCGCGCGCTGCGGCAAACGCGGGTCGTCGCGCAGCCATTGGCCATCCACTTTGTGCACCCACGATCGTTGGCCTTGTGCATCCAGGGCCACGAAGCGGCTGGCGCCAAGGCGGTCGGCCTTGGCCACCATGTCGGTAAAACGGTCGCTGCGGTAGGTCACGTCGGCAAACGGATCCCGCAGTTCAAAACGTTCAGCAGGTGGCTCCGGTGGCGTCTGAAAACGCTCAATGGCGACCGTGGCGCGGTTGGCGGGCTCGACAGTCCCGCCTTGCGGCGGAGTGTTGGCCGGGGTGGCACGGGTCGCGCGGCGGCTGGGGGCGTTGTTGGCATCCATGGAAACCTCGCTCGGTTGTGGCTGGTGGCTGGTGTTTGGCGGGCTGTGTGTCAGGGCTCGGGAGAGGGCGTCGCCCGCAGGGCCACCGGCAAAGCCCGATACACCTCGATCTCGACCCGCCGGTTCAGGTCACGGCCATGCGGGTGGTGGTTGTCGGCGACGTGGTCCCCACTGGGCTGGTGGGTGCTGCGGATGCGCGCAGCATCGACGCCGGCTGCCACCAGGTAGTCGCGCACGGCCGCGGCGCGGGCCTGTGCCATGCGGCTCTCGGCGGGTGTGTCGGTGCTGCCGTCGGTGCGTCCTCGCAGCACCACCAGCGGCGCGACTCTGGCGTCCTCCAGCAGGGAGGCGGCGACCTCGGTGGGGATGAGCACGCGCGCGCTGCCAAAAGCGAAGCGCACCGTGTGCACGCTGTTGGCCAACGGGGCCGTTGACAAGGACGGCGGCGAAGATGACGAAGGCATTTGTATGGCTGCGAGCAGTTGCTGGCGCGCTGCCAGGTGGGCCAGGGTCGCGGAGGCTGTGTCTGCCAACCGACCCGATTCGATCGCCAGAATGCGGGTGTTGTGCAGGTCGTTCTTGCAGACCTGCAGCGCTTCTGCGATTCGTCCACCGTCGGTGGTTTGGGCGGCGAGCCACAGGCGCTCAGCAGCGCACCCAGCAAGCAGCACGCAGCGAGGCTAGGGGTGGGGATTTTCATGGTCGGGCTCCTGTGGTCTCGAACAGTTCGCGGTTCACACCCGCCTGTGCGGGTGCGGCCGCTGACGTCGTTGTGCCATCTGCGTCCGCAGCTGGGTTGAGCTCGACGGGTTCAATCGACCCACCTTTGTCCAAGTTGGGGGACGAAGTGGCCAGCAGACCTTGACTGAAAAACTCCAGCAGTGCCTCGGCCGTCTGTTCAGGAGACCCGTCAAAGTCGTCCGGCAGCAACGTGAGGTCATGCGCGAGGGCTTTGAGGGACAGGCTCTGGTCCACTGCGAGTTCGTCGTCCGCATACCGCCAGCGCTGCTGCACCCGGGCCAGGTGCAGCTCCACGTCCATGCGGGGCACCAGTGGGGCGGGGACCAGGCGTGATTTGAAAGCCTTGTCACTGAAATAACGGATCTTCTCGGCCAGGATGGGTTTGCAGTTCTCGCAGATCACCACCAGGCGCTCGCGGCCCAGTTCCTTGAACTCTTGCGGGAGCAAGAGGGCGCGGCGTTGTTCACTCTCGTTGCGACTCACCGTGCTGTGGCCGTGCCCACTGAAGGAGCGGCTGCGCCCGCGCGAGGTGGCGCGTTCGGTGAAATGACCCAGCATGGCGCTGTATTCATCGGCATCGCGCTGCTCACGCGGCGCGTAAAGGATCTGCAGGCCGTGATTGGTGGCGAAAGTGCGCGCCTCTTTGTCCCCGTAAACCGCGTCCAGCTGCGACATGGCCTGCACCACCGTCAGCAGGCGCAGGTTGTAGCCCGCCAGAAAGGCTGCTGCGTTGGTGATGACGCCCACCCGACCCATGGCGGTGAATTCGTCATTGACCAGCAGGCACTGCAGCTTCAGACTGGAATCCTGCTCGGGCAGGTGCTGGGTGTTGAGGCTGACCAGTTGCGAGAAAAACAGGTTCAGCAGCGGGCGTGCGTTGGCCAGGCGGTTGGGCGGGATGCGCACATAAATCGACATACGCCGCCGGCGCAGGTCCTCCAGCCGGAAATCGTTGGCGCTGGTAGCGGCGTCCACCACCGCGTCCGCAAAAATCGTCAGCGGCGCGTGGAAGGTGGCGACCACACTGGCGAGTGTGTTCTCCGAGTTCGAGAGCAAGCGCTGCAGGGCATCGACACACTCGTCTGTCAGCGCATGGCCATCGTCGCGGCGCTGGGTGATCAGGCTGCTCAGGTGGTCTTTGAGAGCGCGCCCCTGGCCTGAGGACTGGCGCAACATCTCGCCGACCGTGCGCGGGAGCTCGGGGGACTCCAGCAGCAGCAAGCCCAAACCCAAAAACAGGTTGCGCGCCTGGTCGTTGAAGACCGTCGTTCGGAAAAAACACCTGTCCGATGCCCAGCAGGTCCCCCACCCGGTGCAGCGGGCTGGTGCGCACAGCACTCAGCGGGTTCCAGCGGTGGCTGCGCGCCTCTTCATCGAACGGCGAGAACGCGAACACCGCCTGACCGTGGGCGGCACGAAAACCGGCCGTGACGGCGTGGTTCTCGCCCTTGATGTCGAGCACCACGACGGAATCGGGCCAGTTGAGCAGGTTGGGGATCACCACCCCGACACCTTTGCCGCTGCGTGTGGGCGCGGACAACATGACCGAGAGCTGGCCGGGCAGGGCGAGGAACTTGCCGCGGAAGCGCCCGATCAGGATGCTGGGCCCGGACGACGGGTTGTTTGAGGCGATCAATCCAGCGCGCACGACCTCGGACGGAGTGGCAAAACGCGCGTCACCGTGCAAGGCCCGGCGCGGCCTGGCTGCTGCGATCAGCGCGCCGGGCAACACCACGAGCAGCCCAATGCCGGACAAGGCCGTGGCGGCCAGCAACTGTTTGCGCAGCGCCGCGTCGCTGGCGTAGATCTGCCAGTAGCCGACGATGCTGTCCCACCGGGCCTGCCGCGGATCCGCCTTGTTGAACACCAGAAACAGCACTCCCGCCAGGTACACGGCCGCGCAGGTGAGCGCTCCGTAGGCCGTGGCCGCAAAAATGCCCGCCGCCATTTTGCGACCCACGGGCCAGGCCGACAGGGGTACTGAGGTCAGTGCGCTCATCAGCGCACTCCCTCACAGGTTGCCGAACATGGCGTTGACCGATCGATCCCGCATTGCTGCGCCGGCGAGTCGTACCGGCGTTGGGGTTCGTAACGAATATCGGCGATGAAGCGTCCCCGCTCGTCTCGGTCGAACTGCACGATGACATCGACCACGATGTGCAGCAGGGCCTTGATCTCGTCCATGCGCAGGCCACCACCCGCACCGCTCTCACGGATCATCAGCGACATCTGTTCCAGGGCCAGCGCGCAGCTGCCGGCGTGCACGCTGGTGATGCTGCCCGGATGGCCGGAGGCCGCCAGCCGGATGAACGAAAAACACTCTTCACCGCGCAGCTCGGCGAGGAAGATGCGGTCCGGCTTCATGCGCAGGCAGGCTTCCAAAAGCGACTTGGCCGATACACGCGCGGTGCCCTGGGCATCCTTGCTGTAGAACAGGTGCACCACGTTCGGGTGGTTCGGCAAGGTGAGTTCGGCCGTGTCCTGGATCGTGATCAGCCGCTCGTGCTTCGGCACCTCCTCGACCAGGCCTTTCATGAAGGTGGTTTTGCCCGACCCGGTTTTGCCGCTGACCACGATGGTTTGGTGGTGGTGCACGGCCAGGCGCAGGAACTCGGCGTAGCGTCCTGCCGATTTCAAGGTGAGCAGCTCCTGTTCAAAGGGACGCAGGCCATCGTTGGTCGAGCCGCTGTCCTTGCTGTTGTGTTCACCGAGGCGATCGAACAGGCCGTCGCGCTCAAAATCGCCGAGTCGCAAAATCAGCTCGGACGGTTTGCGCACCGTGATCGAGACCGTGCCGCGTGGCACTGCTGGTGGAATGGCGAACTGGATGCGCTCGCCGCTTGGCAACGTTGCCGAGAGCAGGGGCCGTTCCTGGTTGATCTGCTGGTCGCAGAACGTGGCCACGGCGGTGGCCAGGGACAGGCAACGCTCCTGCGTCATCTCGGGGGCGGCAAGGGTCTGCCAACCCCGCACCGTCTCCACCTGGAGTTCACCGGGCCGGTTCACGCAGACCTCCAGCACGCCCGGTGCATCGAGCTGCGCACGCAGCGGGCGCAGAAACTCGATGACCGAGGTGGCGTCACCGCACCAGCCCTCGAAGAGCCCTTCCTGATGGTGGGGCAGGGTGTTCATCGCTCCACCGGCCTCAGTTCGTAAACCGATGAAAAATCCACATCACGTGCCACGTAGATGCCGACGATGCCGCCCTGGTTCTGATAGATCAGAGGCGGGATGTTGATGGTGCTGTCCAGCACTTTTTCGGCGAGCTTGCTGGTGTTGCTGGTGGTCGAGGGCAGGATGATGGTGTTGGCCTCTTGGTCTTGGGCCTGGTTCTGGATCACCAGCTTGACCGAGTCGTCGATGAGGGAGAGCAGCATGGCCGCGCCGATGCGCTCGCCCCAGCGGTTGTCGACATACCCGTCGATCCCCGATTCACCCAGTTGGCCCGTGCCCGGGGAGTCGATCTCCACCGTCACCCCCAGCGGCGTGCGGATACGCGTCCACAACACCGGAATGCGCACCGTGCCGGGCCGCACCGAGGCGATGCGGTATTCCCCGTCCAGATGCGAGCCGCGCTCGATCAACAGAACCCGGCCGTTGTCGCCAAACACGTTGCGCTGGACCTGGCAGCCGACCAGGCCCGAGGTGGCGCTGATCACCTTGGTTTTGAGGGCACAGGTGAAGGCTGTGCCTTTGGGCAAAGTGAGGCTTCGGTCCCCGAGCAGGGTGGCAGCCACTCTGGGCGTGGCCGAGCCCTGCAGTTGCCCACCAAAGAGCCCCGCTGCAGCCGGTGGAGCACTCGCCCCCATAGGTCCGCCCGCCATGGCGGGCGATGGGACCGGGCCGCTGTTCTGGCCCGTTGCGATCGCTGCACTTTGGGTCAGGTCGTCGAGCAAACCTTGCAGCTGGCGCTGGTAGGCCTGGAGGTTGCGCGAGGTGGCGGCGAGCGGGTCGTCGGGGTCGATCGGCCCTTCACCTATTCCACGTGCTGCGCCTGCTTCAGGGATCGGGGCGGCGGCCACTTGCCGTTGGGGCGTTACTCCCGATGAACTGGGCGGTGCACCAGGGCGCGAGGACACCAACAGCACCGGGGCGTCTTCGGGCTGCACGCCCTTTGGGCCGCCTGAGGTCGGGGCCGCTTCCCCGGTGCGGCGCACACCAATGGGTTCGGCTACTTCGTTGGCCGTGGGCAACAGGGCCGGAATGCGGGGTGAGGATAGTGGTGCAACAACCGCCATGTCCAGCCTGCGGGGCTCCGTCGTGGCAGCAGAGGGGAGGTCGTGCGCGAGCTTGGACGCCTCTTTGTCGGCATCGTGACCACTGGCGGCAAAGCGGTGGATGGAGAACGCCGAGACCGCGATCAAGGACAGCATGAGCAGGGCCACCGCGAGCAGGCCTTTGGCCGACCACGAGACGCGCTGGCGTGCGGCGACGTTCGGAATGCCTGCCTCACCAGGCAGCGGCGTGATGGTGTTGCCGTCTGTCTCAGCGGAAGGTTCGGCCGAGGGAAGACCCGCCGGGACGTCTCGATCGTTCATGGTGTGGGGGTGCCACCCGCTTTGAGCACACGCTGCACGCCCGGCACGGTGGTGGCGCCCTCAGTGGGGACACCATCTAGATCGAAAGCCTCGTTCCAGACGCCCACCACGGCCGAGCCCGCGCGTAGCATCAAGCGGCGGCTGACCCGATCCACCACGAGCAGGTCGTCTTCCATGCGCGCGTTGACCAGGGTCTCACCGCCATCGCCCAACACGTGGAAGACAGCGGGCACCTCGCGGTTGCCCGGAAAACGCAGGTAGGTGAAACGCCCGTCGTCATAAATCAGCGTGGGCACGATGTCCAACGATCCTGCACCTTCGGCGATCGAGTACTGGGTGTTCATCACCGATGGCCTTGCCTGCAGCCGTTCGGCCACCACTTGCTCGGGCGAGGGGGGTGGGGGCAGCGCTGGGAGCGTGTTGAGGCCGGGCATGTCGCGCAGCGCGAGCCTCTGCGGTGGCATGGGTCGGGCGGGTGCCTGGATCGTCAAGCGGTACACCGGTTGTTGGCGGTCGTTGTCGGACAGCACCACAAAGCGCAGGCTGTGGGAGCGCCGGTCGGTGACCACGGCCAGGTTGTTGGGATCACTGGCGCTGCTTTTGGCTTTTACGAACAAATGGCGCCCACCCGGTTGGGCGGCCACACACCACACGGCATCGGCCTTGCTGCAGTCGCCGCCCAGGCCGGCGGCCACTTCGGTGATGGCTTCGTCCCGATCGAACACAACGAGCGTCACGACGCCCCGTTTGACCGGTACTGTGACCACAGCCTTCGGGTCGTAGACGACTTCGCGCAGCCGTGGGTCTGCGGGGGCGGTCGTCGAGGCCACAGCGATGTCAGCAGCTGCTCCCGGCGCGGGGGCGATAACCAGCGCACTGGCGATCACCAAGGCGAACGACGTGCGACTCATGGCTTGTCTCCCGCTGGAACGGTGTTGATCTCGGGGTCGGAGCGGTAGGCTGTGACCACAAAGCCGAACGGGTTCTCCAGCCGATCACCTTCTTTGGCAAGCACCTTGGGCTGGTACTGGTAAACGATGCTGGCCACGTGCCGGGTCTTGACCTCGGGCAGGCTTCGGTCGGAGAGCCGCACCACCTTGTCGTAGGTGACGGTGGCGTCACTCTGGTTGCCCGTGCGGCCCGACGCGGCCAGGCGCACGCCCACGACCTGAATGCGCCAGTCTTCAGTGGCGCCGAGTTTTTTCTGCAGGGCGCTGTCGCCTTCGAAGCGGCGGTTGTAGTCCGCAAAGACACCGGGTACCGCCATGCGTGCCACCTGGTCGAAGTCGCGCTGCAGGAACATCCAGCTGTAGCCCTCGCGGGCGCGCACGAAGGTGGCCAGGTTGTGTTTGTCCAAGGCCTCCATGGGCGGAATGGTTTCTTCGCTCAGTCGCTGCTGGATGGTGGTTTCGCCAGTCATGCGGTCCACCACGATCGGGATCTCGACCACGCGGCGCAGTGGTCCCTGCACGAACACAGCGGCGATGCCGATCAGACCCATCACCAGCCCGGCGATGGCCACCGCCCAGGCTCGGCGCTCCGAGCGTTCGAGCATCAGGGCACGGTCGATTTCCCAGTCGCGGTTCGCGATGAAGGTTGGTGATTCGGCTGCGTGCCCGGGGTCGCTGTTGCGATCCAGCCATGCAGCGGCTTGTCCTGAGGTCAGGATGGCGCTCATTGGAGGCTCCGGTAAGGCTGGTGGTCAGGGCAGCGGGTCAGGGCAGGAAGTCGGACACCTTGCCAGTGCGCCCGAGCATCTGGTACTGGCGTTCGCGCTCGCGGGAGCGAGCGATGCGCTCCTCGCTGTCGGCCATGCCTTGCAGCATCTGCAGCTGCGACATCTCGTGAGACAGCAGCGCGTTCTCGGCACCCACGCGTGCCTGGATCTCCTGCACGGACTTCTGATCCGTGGTCGCGTTGATCTGGCCCATCAGCGACTGGATCTGCGAGAGGCGACCGGCGGCCGACTTCATCGCGTCCTGCAACAGGCCTTTCTGCTGGTAAGGCTGCGCCAGAGTTGCCTGGCAACTGGTGCGAGCGTCACCCATGAGGTCCATGCAGTTGTAGACCATGCCTGCGTCGCGCAGGGCCTTCGCGGTCGTGTTGAGACCGGAGTAACCCGAGGTGTTCACCGCATTAAGGTGGGTGTAGGCCTCTGCCGGCACGTAGTTCTTCAACAGCGGGTTGTTGAACACATTGCCCAGATTGCGCACGCCGTTGATGCTGCTCAAATGGCTTTGCAACTGGGTGATCTGCTGCACCTGGTTGTTGATCTGGGTGATGTCGTTGACCACCTGCTGCACCGTCTGAACCAGGTTGGCGACATCGATGACCGGGATGCCACCCGCTCGCGCGTGGTTCGCGCCGAAGGTGATCAGGACGGCGGCCGCAACTTTGAGATGCATGCGCATGGTGAGGCTCCTTGTGCTGGGTTGACGATCAGGACCGCCCTCGCAGGGCGGCGATTTTGTAAGCGGCAGAATGGGCAGCGCCATAGCCGCGTCGTGCCATGTTGCTGGTGTAGCGCCCGGTGGCGGCAGTGGCTGCGCCTGCAGCGTAGGGCAGGCCAGTTCCGGCGCGGATGACGCCGCCGGCCCCTGCCGCAGCACTCGCGCCCCGTGATGACGACGCAGAACGCAACCCAGACACCATCATGGCGTTCTGGATCATCTGGATGCCTTGTTGAACGGCGGCGCCTCCCGTCAGCGCGGAGGCGAGACTGGGTGCCTGGAAGCAGATGATGGCCATCAAGATCATGACGACGCAGTACTTCAGGCTTTCGCCGACCACGTTGAAGGTCGGGCCCAGGAAGCCGCCTTGAGATTGAACGACTTGCACCATGGATTGCCCCATGTAGATACTCAATCCAAGGGCAAAGAAGGCGAACCATGTCAGGACCACTGCATTGAGGACCATCGAGAGCCAGCTGTCGAAGAATCGCGCGGTTGGCCTCCACGCCAAGCACAGAATGAACAGCGGACCAATAGCGATCACAAAGGTCAGAAACAGTTTGGCAAGGGTGATGACAAAAAGAGAGATACACAGGAACAAGACGTTTCCGACAGAACAGACAACGGCAGCGAACATGAGGTCGAGTCGCAGGATTCCCGCACCCTTGAGCAAATCTAGAACAAGCAAGCTGGCCTGGTCGTTGAACGCGTCGAGCAGGGCGTACGGCGAGGTCACGGTTGCAGAGTTGGCGACAGCAGGCAAGAAGGTTGCCGCGACGCCAGTAGCAAGTGCATTCGCGGTGTCGGAGACATTGCTGATGTAGAAGCTGGATTGCAGCGCGAATGCAAGCACGAGCCCGATCTTGAAAACCTTCCACATGAAAACGGGAAGGGTCTCCGAGACTTCGTTACGAAGAACAGCCCATCCGTAGAGAGCAACCCAGACCGTCATGCACGTCAGCGCGATGGGTGCAATCGCAGCCATGAGCGACGACACCACGCCCAGCACGTATGTCCCGAGGATGCTTGTGAACTGGTTGCCGACCCACGTGAACATGGATTTCCCCTGTCTATTGGACCGTTGGATTGGGCAAGCTCGTTAGGCTGACGCATCCCTTGGAAAGACTGGGAGCCCCACAGTGTTTCCACTCTGATCCAGTCTTAACCACCCAGACACGTAAGCGCTTCTCAGACCCGAAGGTCGACGGTTTGCAAGTGGTGGGTCGCGCATAGACCTCCGTGCATTCCATCAGTCCATCTTGCGTCTCAACCATCTTCCATCCACCCCCGGAACAACTGGGTTCTTTTGCTGGGCACGGTTTCGCAAGCAGCGCGCGATCTGTGGGTGGCGTCTCCACCTGCTTGCCCCCGTTGGTAAGGATCCTGACGGCCTCATTGCCCTTCACGAACTGGGCACTGGCTGAGGTGGATGCCAGCACCAACAAGGCCTGCACAAGGTGAAAAACCATCGGTTTCATGCGGTTCTCCTGGAAGTTCGAGATTTGCGATCCTGAACCTCACGCAGCAGCACGGGAAGCCACTGAAACGGATCGTTACCATGACGCTCACGCACAGCATCGAGCAGCGCCACGTTGTCGGTGGTGGCTGACAACACGGTGATGAAATCGTCCAGACCCGTGAGGTCCAGCTCACAGATCGCGCTGGTGTGGCCTTGTTTGACCAGAAAGCGCCGGCCACCTTGCGCACCGAGGCTGCGCACGATGCCGAACTCGGCCTCACTCAGGCCAAACCCCTCGATGTATTCCTCGCGCACAGCCTCCGGGTTGGCGAGAAAAATCTTCGTCACGCTCTGCTCAACCATGGTGCGCCCGATGGGGTGGCGCAAGACGTCGGACGGGCTCTGGGTGTCGAAGATGCCCAGGCCGTTTTGCTTGCGGATGGTCTTCTGCTTTTGTTTGGCGAAGTCGGTGAAGATCTCGTGGTCCAGGGCCTTCCAGAACTCGGAGATCACGTAGATCAGCCGCTCGCCGTTGACCAGCTCTTCCATCACCTGCAGCAGGTACAGCATGAGCGGGGTGCGGACCTCGGGCAGATCGAGAAACTCGGTGGTGTCAAACCCGATCACCGAGGACCCATCCAGGTCCATCAGTTGGTCGTTGGCCTGATCGAACACCCAGCCCAGCGCTCCCCCTTCGCACCAGCGGCCCAGGCGCTCGTACAGGCTGTTCTCGCCAGCCTTGGGCAGGTTCTGCCGCAAGGTGGAAAAGCGGCGCAGCGCCGCCGGCATCGTGGCCACGGTTTTCACGGCATCGGCGATGGCGCGTTCGTCTGCGGGCAACAGCGGCAGGGCCGGTGTGGCGATGCAGGTGCGGATCAACTGCTCCCAGAACTGGACACGTGCTGGTGTGGGGTCTCGCTGCAGCGGGTTCAGGTGCGTGGGCTTGCCGGCCTCGAGCGTGAAGTAGCGCCCACCGAGCGCCCGGATGGCGATCTCACAACCGCGGTCCAGATCAAACAGCACCAGGCGCGGCGCCGGGTCCCATTTGCGGGTGAGGGTCAGCAAAAACATCTCTAGCGTGGTCTTGCCCACCCCGGTCGATCCGATGATGAGGGTGTTGCCGGGCAGCTTTTGGTCGGCCGAGTCTTCACCGTCCGGGCTGCTGTGCAGGTTCAAGTAAAACGGCTGGCCCGAGGGTGTGCGCAGCAGCGCGAGCGCTTCGCCCCAGGGATTGCCATCGCGTTTGCCGCGGGCGAAGTTGTGGCCGCTGGTCATGGCTGCAAAGGCCCGCGAGGACAGCTTGGCATCACGGGGACGCCACTGCCAGTTGCCGGGCATTTGAGCGAACCAGGCCGCGTCGGCCACCAGATCCACCGGTGACATCTGCAGGCTGGACGCTTCACCAACCGCACCGATGGCCTGCGCCGCCCGGCGCCCCGCATCGGCCAGGCTGTCGAGCCCGACGTTGCCGAACACCACCAGGCTGTAGTGGTATTCCCCCATGCAGAACTGGCCGTCCCCCAGGTCGTTGAGCGCTTCGTCCATGTCGGCGATCTGGCTGGCCACCACGTCGTCGCTGGCAATCAGCTGGTCGCGCTGAAGTTGCAGTGCGCGCGTCGCTTCGCGGCGCGGCAGGATCGAAAAACTCTGGGTTTCGATGAACTCACTGTCCTCAAAGAGCAGGGCGTTCAGGATGCCGGGCTCCACCGCATCAGCGTATTCCTTGATGTCGACCAGGGCGGCACAACGGCGCTGGTCACCGTGGCGCAACTCCAGCTTGTCACCACCGAACGAGAGGCGGGTGGTCGGCAGCGTGCGGTACAGGGGGCCGGCGGCCAGGGGCACTGAGCGCCAATGCCCGTTGATCAGGTAGCCCAGAAACTCCGCCACTTCGGAACAGGACCGGCCGCGCTGCTCGCGCCGGCCCAACAACTGAGGACCAAAGCCGCGCAAGACACGTTCGACGAAAGCCGAACGTTCTTCCATGGCCCGCAAGGCCTCGACCTGTGCTTCGACCAACGCCGCGCGTGAGCGCTGGGTCGATTGCAGAGCTCTACCGATGCGCGAGGCATGGGGTCGGTACACCAGGGTGAGGTACAGCTCGTTGCTCATCATGGGTTGTGTGCCCAGCCGCGCCTGGTAAGCGCGGGAGAGATCGCGGGCGAATCCGGGTGCGGTGGGATCCTGCAGGGAGTCTTGGACCGCGCGGTGCAGCCGGTGGGTCCACACCGCCCACTGGCCGCCGGCGAGGTTGCGCAACAGGCTGCACAGCGCTTCATGCCGCTCGGTGATCAGGTGCTCGTCGGCGCATTCGAAGGCCACACCGTCGAGCCGCCAGACCCTCAAGTAGTCCCCGCCGCGTGTGATCACGTCGTGTTCACTGACGAGCGAGGAGAACGGCACGAAGCGTGCGAGCGGGTTGTCTGCTAAGGCTTGTTTCCAGTGGCGCGGCTGGGTCTGATTTTGCGCACCTAGGTTGGGGCGGTTCAGAGTAGCCGGGCGGCGGGTGTCCGCCCTGCCGAGGGAATCAAAGATGCCAAGCATCACGGGCTCCCCGGTACAGCGTGGGCGAATAGCTGCGTGCGTGCCAGAAGCGGCGGTTGTGGTCGTGCAGGCGCAGCTTGAGCGCAACGAACATCTGCCGAAAGCGCTGGTCGTCCCGGGCGGTCACCCAGCGCATCCACAGCAGGGCGGGCACGAACGACAGCAGCACGCCAGCAGCGATCCACCAGCTCAGCAAGATGCCGCCCCACATGATCAGCAGCATGCCGCTGCCGAACAGCACGACCAGGGGCACCAAGGGGATGCCCAGTTTCATGGCCGGTCGCGTGGCGCCTTTGTAGATGACTTCGGCTTGCATGGTGAACGCCCGGTGCCATCAAGTGACGATGTAGCTTGCCGCCGATCAGAACGTTGGCCACATCGGCCAGACGCGCACCTTGAAAAATCATCTTGAAGCCGGCCCAGATGATCGCGATGGTCACAACGGCGATCGAGATCGTGACCAAGATCGCGCTCACATTGAGGACCGTGGTGTTGATCTTGGCGAAGCCCTGGGCGCGAGTGGTGCAGGCCAGGGACAACAGGAGCAGGGCGATCAGCGGCCGTGCCTGGCGCAGGATGGAGTGTGTGGAGTGGATGGGGGTCATGACGCCTCCTGGATAGGGATGGGTGAAATGAAACCTGAACGCGAAGTGGGGCGTGCCGCTGCCACGACCTTGCGCACGTAACCGTGGCGAAAACCAGTGGAAAAATTACCGCTGTAGTAACAGGAGAGGGCGCGCTGCAGCGCTGTTTGGGCATGCGGTGATGGGGAGGACGCACTGCTGGCGCGCTCGTAACACTCGCCGAGCACGGTCTGCATCGCAGCCAGGTTGGTGCAAGGATCAAAGGCCGAGTCCAGCGACAACCCGAGACGCTCAAAGTTGCCGATGTTGATCTGCCCTAGGCCCACGCTGAAGTTCCAGCCGGCCGCCTGCAGCGAGTGAGCCGTGGCCAGCGCCTCGGCGCGGTGGCGCGGCTGGCGCACCAATGCACCGCCGACCACACCAATGGCCCAGGGGTTGAAGCCACTTTCCACACGGACCAGGGCGTGCGCGGTGTTGCTGTGCACCTGCGGGGCGCAGGCCAGCGTGAGGGCCAGGAAGGTGGTGGCGTCCATGCTTGTCTTCCTCAGCGTGTGGAGTCCGCTGCCACGGGTGGGGGCAGGGCGGCGCGCCAGGCGGCGTGCTCGTCGTCGAAGCGGGTGTCCCAGCTGCCGAGTTGGGCCTTGGCGGCCGGGCTGAACTCGGTCACCGTGTCCCCGGCCATGGCCCACCAGGTTTGGGAGAAAGGCGAGCCGTTGATGGCAACCGAGACCGCGCCGGTGTAGTCTCACGCTCGCGGGTGTATTGCGGCGGGCAATGGCTGGGTGCGCGGGCCCAGCTGTGCTGGGCCGAGTTGCCCGCGCCGGCCATTGCGCAAGTGGGGAATGCTTTGGCGCGGGCGAGGTCACGCAGGACCTGCCGGATCGGCGGCACACACTGCGGCACGGCGCGCCAGTTGGGCGCGGCAAAGCACAACAACACCAGGCAACCGTCGACGGCCAGCGCCGGAGCGCACAGCAGGCAGAGCGTGATGGTCACCAGCCCGGCCATGCAACGCCGCGTTACAGAGGCGAGAGTTTTCCGCTTGTTGACGGCGGCTCGGCGGTCTAAAGTGTGGTCGGTGTGCATGCGGCGGTCCTCCAGAAAATCGCCCAAGGGAGCCTTCGTTTCGTGTCGCGGTCGCTTGCGGCACGACTTCAATGTAGGTTCGCCAACCCTTGGTTCACGCGATGACTTTGATCCGGGCGCCTATGCCGGCATCGAATCCCTTGCGGGTGTTTTCCACCCCCATGCGGTCGAGGTGCAGGACTTCTCCCAATACCGCGCCATCATTGACCTGCGATCTGCGGCGGCGTTTGAGGACGACCACATCCCCGGTGCGCTGCATGCCGATGTGCGTGATTGGGCGATGGGCGCGGAGGGTGCCCGGTCCAATGCCCCCGCGACACCACCACTCGCGGTGCACGAAGCGACGACGTTGGAGTTGCCCCCCGCGCTGCTTGCCTCTGTGGCTGCGGTGGGTCGGGACCAGGCCTTGCTCGTCTATTGCGATCAGGGAGGGCGGGTCAGCAGTCCGGTGGCCCGCGCCTTGCGCTGGCACGGCTGGACGGTGGATGTGTTGCCCGGTGGCTGGATCAACTACCGACGTTGGGTGTTGGCTGGGTTGGAGGTTTTGCCGCGCTTGATCCCATTTCGTGTGATCGCGTCTGCCCTGGGGAGTGAGACGGTGCGCATCATGACTGCTCTTCGTTCTCTCGGGCAGCAGGTGCTCGACATCGAGTCCCTGGCCGGTGTGCGGCGCAATGCGTTATCGGGGCCGATGTCGATGTCGATGGCAGCGGTCCCTCAGCCCGCACAAGCTTGGTTCGACAGCCAACTGCTGCAGGCCCTGCGCGCGCTGGACCCGCGCGCGCCGGTGTGGGTGACTGACACCGGCGCAAGCCTCGGGGTTGTCGTGTTGCCAGGGGCCCTGATCGACGCGCTCGCCATTGCTCCAGTGGGCCAGCTGCAGATCGATCTGGCGATTCGGGCGGCGGCATGGGCAGAGGACGAACCACTGTGCGCGAATGCCGAGGTTTTGATCAAGACCGTGGCCGGTCGTGATCCGCAGCCCGCACCCACTCTAGTCAGCCGTTGGCACGCTCTGGCGAAACGCGGCGGTGGTGCTCCCTTGTGGGCAAGCGTGTTGAGCGAGCACCTCGAGCCGCTCTACCAAACGCAGCGCGCGGCTCGCGCTGATCGGCAGCATGCGCTGCCGTCATTGCCGGTGGACTCTTTGTCGGGGGCTGCGCTCGCGCAGGCCTTGCGGCTTTGGTTACCCACACCAGCCGACGATCGCTCAGCTGCGTTTACTTGAGGATCAGGCCGCACTCGACGGCAAGTTGAACCGCCATGCGCCGGTTGCCCACACCCAGCTTGGCGTTCATGCGCTGAAAGCGTGAGTTGATCGAGCTCTTGCTGACCTGCAGCTCGTTTGCAATTTTTTTGCTGCTGTGACCTTGGCACTCGTGCTGCAGCAGCACCAGGTCGGCCGGTGTGATGCGGGCCTTGGCGATCAGGTCGCGCCGAATTCGAGACAACCACCAATCGTGCAGTTCCAGCGCCAACATGCGCGCGCTCACGCGCAAGCGGGGCAGACCTGCATCCTCGAAATAGCCCGGGGTCGCTGAGCCCAGGCACAACAAGCTGATGCGGGAGTGCCCGGCGCCGGAATGGGCCGGCACCAGCACGGCCGACACAAAACCGGCGCGCGCCGCGAGGTCGATGACACGTCGATGATCGTTGTCCAACACGTTCAGTGCGCTGGCGACGATGGGCTCGGAGTGGTGCGCGGCATAGGCGAGCCACGGGTCGTGGACAAAGTGTCCTTCTTGGACGTAAAGGCGGGCCCAGGCGGGGTCGCAGGCGAGCATGAAACGGCAGGCCGCCAGGTCCCCATCGTCACGCACGAAACTCACAAAGACCGCACTCGTTGCCCCCAGGGCTGTGACGCCTTCAAGGAACAACGTGTGCACGGTCGGCTGATCGTTCGCCGCCGTGATCTGGGCAGCAATGGTGGCCACGCGCGCGGGGTAACGTTCGTCGGCAACCCGGGTGAGCAACGTCTCAGCGGGGGAGGGCGCAGTTGGTGGATTCGATGTCCCACAGGGCTTCTGCATCCCGCTGGAGCTGGAGGTAGAGCAGGGGCTGCTCGAATCGGATGGGGTCGTCCTCTCGCCAACGTTCGAACTTTCCCCGTTCGTCAAAGTGCAGGGACTGGCAGACACGGATGCCGCGGCGGGGGACTTCTTCGCGTTCGACATACAAACCTCCTTGGACGCGTTGCAGGAAGAACTGCACCGACCCC
>LNFM01008042.1_pt1 | contig 16138 bp, 12 predicted proteins | sample 596031 | NCBI WGS metagenome assembly LNFM01 (sample SAMN04254537, study PRJNA301005) | activated carbon metagenome | isolation source: dual media filters at the Ann Arbor, Michigan drinking water treatment plant | place: USA: Ann Arbor
GGCGTACTGGCAGCCGAAGAAGGCGGTGATGAAGTCCGGGGTCGTGTCGGCGATCAGCGCCACGCGGCAGCCGCGTTCCAGGCCGGCGGTGATCAGCCGGCGCGCCGTGGCCAGCGCGCGGTCGCGCAGGTCGCTGAAGCTCAGGACGTCGACCAGTTCGCCGCGCGCCGAATAGAAGTTGAACCCCCGGGCGCCCTGCGCTGCATAGTCCAGCGCGTCGACCAAAGTGGCGAAGTCGGCCATGCGCCGGGGCAGGCCGGGATCATCCGTCGGTAAAGGTGTCAGCATATTCGGGTGTATCGGTCTTCCTTGGTCCGTCGTGTCAGTCGTAACGGAGCACTTTCCTTCGAAAGCTCAAGTCATTTCCACCGTTTCGCGTTCGTGTCCGAACGGCGGAAGCGTAGCTCATTTTTGGGCGCAGCGGGTTCAAAAATTTGCCATACTCGGTGCCCGCAAGGGCGAGGGCGCCGGTTCATAAGGGGAAACCGCTGGAAAGGCAAGAGTCCAGGAAGCAGGCCCACCCTGCGCCAGGCGACAATAGCCGCCGCGTGCCGCGCCGGTACGCCAGCGAAGCCTACCTGGAGCGCGCCGCCGCATATTATCTGGCGCGCTTTGCCTCGAGCGTCGGCAACTTCAAGGATGTGCTGTGGCGCAAGGTCGAGCGCCGCGGCCTGGCGGATGGTGTCGAGCGCGCCACGGCGCAGCAATGGATCGACGGCATCACCGACCGGTTCGTCGCCCTCGGCCTGCTCGACGACGACGCCTTCGCGCGGGTGCGCGCCGGCGCGCTGCTGCGGCGCGGCAAGCCGCGGCGGGTGATCCGGTCGGCGCTGGTGGCCAAAGGCGTGACCGCGGATGTCGCGGCCGGCGCGGTCGCGGCGTTGTCGGCCGACTCCGAGGATCCGGACCTCGACGCGGCGCTCGCCTTTGCCCGTCGCAAGCGGCTCGGCCCCTACGGCGCTGCCGGCACGGGCGACGACCGGCGCCGCAAGGACCTGGCCGCCTTTGCCCGGGCAGGATTCTCCTATCAGCTCGCACGCCGCGTGCTCGAGGGGAGTGGCGGCGAATGAGGGATGCGTCGCGGATCGTGGCGGCAGGGCTATGCGGGCTGCTGCTTCTGTGGGGTGACGCGGCCGGCGCCTTCTCGGCGGACCCGCCCCATACCGGCGTCGCCCAGTCCCTGCCGCTGGCGCCGCTGACAGTGGAGACAGGCAAAGGTTCCGTGGTGGTCCGGGTCCAGGTGGCCGATACCGACGTGACGCGCCAGACAGGACTGATGTTCCGCAGATCCATGCCCGAGAAGGAAGGCATGCTGTTCATCTTCCAGGAAGTTCGTCCGGTGGCGTTCTGGATGAAGAACACGATGCTGTCCCTCGACATCCTGTTCATCGACGACGCCGGCAGGGTGATGAACATCGCCCGGGGCACGACGCCGTTCTCGCTGGAGCCGATTCCGGCGGACGGTCCCACCCGCGCGGTCCTCGAACTCAACGCCGGCGCCAGCGCCCGTCTGGGTATCGAGGTGGGCGACCGTGTGCTCTACGAGCCGCTGTCACGGCCGTTGACCGCACCACCCTGAGAGTCGCCTGATCCGTGACTATTCATCGCCAGCGGGCTTCGCGGAAGATCGCGGCACTTGACGCTGGGAATCATTGGCCTGTTTACTGGCGCCCAATGGGCCAAGTCGCGAGCCTGCTCGCAGATCGTTCCGCCGGGGCCGCAGGGCATTTGGAGGAGCGGAGGGGAAAATCAGGACATGCGTCTTCATGCCGCTCCTTGAACTCAAGGAACTCAAGCGTCTCGGCTTTGGTTTCGGCATCAGGCAGCGGGGATTGCTAGCCAAGGCCGACCAGGCGCCCGCCACAGATTTTCCGTCGGGCGGGGACATGAGGGCTCTCGCGGAAAAAGTCCGGTCCTGTCTGGCGGACAGCGACAGCGTTGCCGCGTTCGCGGCGGGCGACCAGTTGTCGTTCCTCGATCTGGCGCACTGGGTGCTGTCGCTTCAGCGCCGCGCACGCATTCCTGTGTTCGCGCAGCCCATTCCGCTGTCTCCCAGCCCAGGCAAGGGTGGCAGGCTATCGGTTGGCGTTCTCGTGCCCTATGTCGATGTCGAAGCGACCCGGCTGGCGCTTGCCTGGGCAATCGGACTGGTCAACGCCTTTGCCGATGCGGCCGCGAAGGGTGAGACCGCCGCGGCGCTCGATGCCGTGTCCGCGCAGGTAGACGAAATAGTCGGCAAGCTCGGCCCGCACGTGCCGACCGGCGTCAATACTTACCGGATATGCGAGGCCGCCTACCACGAGCGGATTCCGTTCACGCTGTTCTTCCGCGACATGCTGCTGCTTGGCGAGGGCATCAGGCTCAAGCGCATGCTGAGCACGATCACCGATGCTGTCAGTCCGATCGGCGTCGCCATCGCCCGCAACAAGACGCAGTCGGCCTCGGCCCTGCGTCAGGCCGGCTTTCCGACCGTCCAGCATACCGCGGCCAAATCCGAGGATCATGCGGTCACCCTCGCCCGCAAGACCGGGTTTCCGACGGTGGTCAAGCCCGCCGACGCGGACGGCGGCGCCGGTGTGTCGGCGGGGCTGATGACCGAAGCGGCGGTGAGGTCTGCATACAGGAAGGCCCGAAAAGTTTCGAATAACGTGCTTGTCGAGGCCTTCGTCGCCGGCAACGACTACCGCGTTACGATCTACAACGGCCGGATCGTCAAGACCACCGTGCGGCGGCCCGGCGGGGTAGACGGCGATGGGGTCAGCGACGTTCGAGCCTTGGTCGAAATGAAGAAGGACGATCCGCAGTCGCAGCGGCGCAGACTGGAGCGCGGTCGCTTCCTGCTCGAACTCGACGACGAGGCGCGGGAACTTCTCGTCGATATGGGAATGACCGAGGAAACGGTTCCCCCGGCGGGGCAATTCGTGCCGCTTCGGCGGCGCTCGAATGTTTCGACGGGCGGTACGACGAAGGATATTCACGGCACGTTGCACCCGGACAACGAGGCCATGCTGCTGCGCGTCGTCGACCTGCTCGGGCTGGACTTTGCCGGCGTCGACTATATCTCGCCCGACATTTCAAAATCATGGACCGGCTTGCAGTCGGCGGTCCTCGAGATCAACGCCCAGCCGCAGCTCGACAACGACCTGAATCCGACCCTCTACAACGATGTGCTGCGCGACTATATGGGCAGTAGCGGGCGCGTGCCGTGGGTCCTCCTGCTGAGCGGCGATTCCACGAGCGTGCAAGCGCGCTCGCTGGGCGAGTGCATCCGGCATGCCATGGAGCAACGCGTGCAGCCGGCGGTCGTCGCGTCGTCCACCGGCGTATGGCTCGGTTCGTCACGTATTGCCGGCGGGCAAGGATCGCTGGCGAGCGCCTGCGAGAGTGTCGTCATGGGCCGGTTCGCCGCTGCCGCCGTCGTGGTCGCCGATCCGTCGCGGGTGGTCGCTCAGGGGCTGCCGACGGAGGACCTGGATTTCGTCGTCCTGACCAACGATCCGCGGCCGTCCGCGGAAGCGTTCGAGCTCTGCCGCAAGCTCGTCGCGCCGCATATCCGCAAGGGGCTGCTGCTTGAGGTGGGCGATCCGGCTTTCGGGATACTCAAGTCGGAACTGCCGGCGGATAAACTTTTCCTGGTTTGCCCCGGCTCGGCGGATGATGCCGTCCGGACGCACCTGGCCGGAGGTGGCCGCGCCGTATGGCTCGAAAGCACGCAAGAGTCGGCGGAAATCCGCGTCGTGCTCGGCGCGGGTCAAACCCGCCTCCCACTCGGCACGCTGAGGGCTGCGGGAGCCGACCGGCGGGCGATCCGGGATGTGATGATCGCCCGGGTTATTGAAGTCTACCTGCCGGCCAGGAAAAAACCCGGCGAGACGCAGCAAGGAACGTGAGTAAATGACGGTGAGAGCGCAGGCAATCGGTCGGGATTTCGAGTTTTCCGACGCCGCGGCGCGCATCGCGAAACTGCGCGAGTCGGCCTACAACCGGCCGGTGGAGGAAGGCTTCCTGGGCTCGGTCCGCGAGATCGCGATGGTGCTGAGCAGTCCGCGCTCCGGCTCCAGCCTGCTGGCGTCGGTGCTGCGCCGGACCGACCAGGTGATGAATTTCCAGGGCGCGATTACGCCGTTTCTCGGCATGACCGACCTGCGCTATCCGGTCAGCGGCGACACCGATGCGCTGGAAGCGCACCAGGCTTCCGTCGCGCCATGGCTGGAGCCCTACCTGGCCCAGGAATGCGGCTATGCGCTCGAGCGGCTCGAAGGGCAGGCCGACCGCGACCAGTTCGCCGTCGACCTGGCGATCCGGCTGTCCATGCAGTGGCCCGACATCGCCTTCGCTCTCGACCACGTGCGCTCGGCCACCAATGTCGCGCTCGACGAGGCCGTGCGCGATTTCGGCTGGGCCGACGGCGAGTTCCGCGATCCCAAGCTGTTCCACGCCCTGCTGATCCGGCGGCTGCGTCCGGCCTATCCGGCGCTGAACCCGTATCTCTACGACATCGACGCGGCCATGATCCGCGACCTGATGCCCGAGGCGCCCGTGGTCGTCACGCTGCCGTCGGGCCGCTTCGTCGAGATGCCGCCGCTGATCACCATCCGGCCCTGGCGGCGCGCAACGGCCGCCGACCTGCGCGGCAAGCCGCTGGTGATGAAGACCGTCGCCAACACCTTCCGCATGCCGTTCCTGTCGGCGCTGTTCCCGTCGGCGCGGATGCGGGTCATGCACCTGACGCGCAGCGTCGCCGGCAGCGCCAACGGCATGTATGACGGGTGGATGCATGCGGGCTTCTGGGCGGCGCACATCGTCGACGGCGACCTGGCGATTCCTGGCTACTCGGACAAATTTCCGGAGTGGGGCCGGCACTGGTGGAAGTTCGGGCTGTTCCCGGGCTGGCAGGCGCACCGGGCGAGCAAGCCCGTCGACATCGCCGCCGCGCATTGGCGCACCTGCCACGAAACCATCCTGGCGTGGCTGGAGGCCCATCCGGCGCAGCGGGCGGACTCCATCCGGGTGCATGGCGAGGACTTCCTCGACAACCCGCACAGGAAGGCCGGCACGCTTGCCCGGATCGCCGACTGGTTCGGCGTCGGCATGGACGAGGGCCTGTCCTACGCGGCGGAAAACGAGCTGCCGCTGCAGCTCGCCACGGTCAAGCCGGCGCCGCAGCGCTGGCGACAGCGCTATGACGAACTGGAACACATCCTGAATGATCCCCGCAACGGCGACCTGATGGTGCGGTTGGGATACGATTCGGACCCAGAGACCTGGTAGCCGCCCGCGGCCTTGAGGCGGGGCGGCAGTTCGTGTATCTCCTCGCCTGAGATTTCCGGGGTGTAGCTCAGTCTGGTAGAGTGCCTGCTTTGGGAGCAGGATGTCGTCGGTTCGAATCCGGCCACCCCGACCAGAACGAATGCAGGACGATAGGGTATGCAGGCAACGATCTTCAAGCCGGCCAGGAACGCCATGCAGTCGGGCTGGGCGAACACCCGCAAATGGCTGCTGGTCTATGAGCCGCAGCGCGCCAAGCGCATCGACGACCTGATGGGCTATACCAGCTCGGACGACACCTCGCGCCAGGTGCGGCTGACTTTCGACACCCAGGAGGAAGCGGTCGCCTATGCCGAGAAGCATGGGCTGGCGTACCGGGTGCAGGAGCCGCAGGCGCGCACGCTGAGAATCAAGGCCTATGCCGACAACTTCAAATACACGCGGCAGACCAGGTCTGCCTGAACCATATCGGACCCCGTAGCTCAACAGGATAGAGCACCTGCCTTCTAAGCAGGATGTTGCGTGTTCGAGTCACGCCGGGGTCGCCACGATCGCAGGGGAGAGCGATGCCGAGGAGCCAGCTTGCCTATGTGTCCATGACCGGCCCAGACCGGGTGGGGCTGATCTCGGCGGTGACCGCCCGGCTGTTCGACCTGGGCGCCAATCTGGCCGACACCAATTTCGCGGTGCTCGGCACCGGCTTCGAGTTCAACGCCGTCTGCGAGCTGCCCGGCGATCTGCGTCTCGACGACATCGCCGGTGAACTCCGGTCGCTGCCGCAACTCGTTGGCGCCGAGGTGTCGGTGACGCCGTTCGTCCACGCCGCCACCCCTGCCGCGAACGCCCGCATCACCCATGTCATCGACGTGGTCGGCGGCGACCGCCCCGGGCTGGTCGCCCGCCTCACCGAAGCGTTCCAGGACTACGACGCCAACATCGTCCGCATGAACTCCGCGCGGCTCCCCGGCGCCGGCGTCGGCGCCGATTACGTGACCCGCTTCGAGGTCTACATTCCCGAGCGGGCCGATGCCTGCCTGGCGGCCATCGACAACACCGCCCAGCAGCTCGCCTGCGCCTGCCGCTGGCAGGTCGTCTGAGCGTCTTTCCATTGCTTCCCTGACGTCGTCGGTGCCGCTGGTTTCCGGCGGCTACAGACGCTATTGCAAATCGTTCGCATTTTTTCTTGACGGATGTTCGGGCGCTGTGCAAGGTGCCGGTCACTATTAGGAATCATTCGCAGTTGCATCTGCAACCGCGGACGGTTTCCCCGCCGGTGGTAACGACCGCCATGCAAGCCAAGAAGGGCATAAGGATGAGGAAGCGTTTCGAACGAGAAGGGATGGGGCGTGTGTCTCACCGTGCCCTTGCCGCCGCGGCCTTCGGGCTGACGGTCGCCGCCATGCCCGCGCAGGGGCAGGAAACCGCGCCGGCCGGCGGTCCGGTGGTGCTGGGGCCGGTGCGGGTCGAAGGCGATGCGTTCAGCATTCAGCCCCCGGCCGACAAGGGCTACAAGGCCGCCCGGACGACCACGGCGACCAAGACCGATACGCCGCTGCTCGATGTTCCCCAATCCGTCTCGGTGGTCAACCAGGACCAGATCAGGGACCAGGCGGTCACCAGCATGGCCGAGGCCGTCCGGTACACGCCGGGCCTCGGCTTCGCACAGGGCGAGGGCAACCGCGATACGCCGGTCTTCCGCGGCAACAGCTCCACCGCCGACTTCTTCGTCGATGGCATCCGGGACGACGTCCAGTATTTCCGCGACCTGTACAACATCGAGCGGGTGGAAATCTTCCGCGGACCGAATGCAATGATCTTCGGCCGCGGCGGCGTCGGCGGCGTGATCAATCGCGTCAGCAAGCAGGCCAACTGGGACGCCGGCCGCGAACTGCGCGTCCAGGCGGGCAGCCACGAGCTGTGGCGCGGCACCATCGACCTGAACCAGCCGGTGAGCGATGCGGTGTCGCTGCGCCTGACCGGCCTCTATCACAACGCGGAGAGCTTCCGCGACGACGTGAAGTACGAGCGCTGGGGGCTGAATCCGACGGCGTCGTTCAGGCTGGGCGATCGCACGCTGCTGCAGGTCGGCTACGAGCATTTCGACGACCAGCGCACCGCGGACCGCGGTATCCCGTCCTATCAGGGGCTGCCGTTCGAGACGAAGCGCTCCACCTTCTTCGGCGATCCGCAGGAAAGCCGGTCGACCGCCGCCGTGGATGCGGTCAACGTGGCCATCGAGCACCAGTTCAGTGACGTGCTCACGGTCCGCAACCGGTTCCGCTATTCGAGCGTGGAAAAATTCTACCAGAACATATACCCCGGCGCCGTCAACACCGCCGGTACGTCCGTCTCGCTGTTGGCATATAACGACACGACGCGACGCGACAGCTTCATCAACCAGACCGACCTGATCTGGAAACTCGAGACGGGGTCGATCAGTCACACGTTGTTGGCCGGCGTCGAACTCGGCCGGCAGGAGAACGACAACCGCCGCCTGACCGGCTTCTTCGGCTCGCCCACATCGACCGCGACCTCGATCCTGGTTCCGACGGCCAGTCCCAACGTGGATGCTCAGGTTTTCTTTCGTGCGGCCGCGGGGAACAACGACAACCACAGCGTGGCCAGATTCGTCGGCGTCTACCTGCAGGACCAGATCGAGTTCTCGTCCATGTTCGAGGCCGTCGTCGGCATCCGCTACGACAACTTCGACATGTTCTTCCTCAACAACAGCAACGGCCAGGAGCTGAACACCAACGACGATCTCTGGTCGCCACGCGCCAGCCTGATCTTCAAGCCGATCGAGCGCCTGTCGCTCTATGCCAGCTACAGCCGCACCTATCTGCCGCGCTCCGGCGAGCAATTGTCGTCGCTGACGGTCACCAGCGCTGCGCTCGCCCCGGAAAAATTCGACAGCTACGAGGTCGGCGTGAAGTGGGACGCGTCGCCCGACCTGCAGCTTACCGCCGCGCTCTATCGGCTGGACCGCACCAATGTGGTGATCCCCGACCCGCTGGATCCGACGCGCTCGATCCTCGCCGGCGCCCAGCGCAGCAAGGGGTTCGAGTTCGGCGCATCCGGCAGCATCACGCCCGACTGGAGCGTCATCGTCGCCTACGCCTATCAGAACGGCAGGTTCACCAAGCCGATTTCGGCGACCGTGCCGGCCGGCGCGTGGCTCGCCAACCTGCCCAGGCACAATTTGTCAGTCTGGAACCGCTACGACATCCTGGACTGGCTGGGCGTCGGCCTGGGCGTCATCCATCAGACCAGGCGGTTCGCCGCGACCGACAATCTGGTGGCGCTGCCGGGCTTCACCCGGGTCGACGCGGCCCTGTTCTTCGACATCACCGACGCCATCACCGCGCAGGTCAACATCGAGAACCTGCTCGGCGAGCGCTACTACGTGAACGCGCACAACAACAACAACATCAGTCCCGGCGCCCCGTTCGGCGTCACGGTTTCCATCGGCGCAAGCTTCTAGGGCCGGGTGTCGGCGGAGGGCTACTTGTAGGCCGCCGCCGACTGGGCCTTCATCACCTCGATCTTGCCCTTCATGGCGTCGAGCAGGCCGGCCATGCCCTTCTGGGAAACGATGCCGCCGAACTCCTCGCGGGTGGTGATCAGCATGCTGATGCCCTCGATCTTCACGTCGATGATCTTCAGGCCGCCGGCCATGGAACGCACCTGCCAGTCCATCTGGATCGGCTCGCCCTTGCCGATTACCTGGCTGGCCACGATGGTATCGTCCTTCGGCCCCTTGGTGGTGCCGGTGACCTTCACCGTCTCCTGCTCGAAGCGGGCGAGGCGCGAGGTGATGGTGCGCAGCATGTAGTCGTCGAAGATGGTCGTGTACTGCTGGCGCTCGGCCTCCGTCGCGGTCCTCCAGTAGCGCGCCAGCGCCTGCTTGCCGAGGAACTCCACGTCGATACCCTTGGCCATCAGGTCGCGGAACGCCTGGTCGCGCGCGGCGCCTTTGGTCTGGGATTTCAGCAGGCTGATGGTGTCGTCGGCCAGCTTCTGCACGAACGCGCCCGCCGGGTTGGTTCCCTGCGCCGCGGCGGGCAGGGACGGCAGCGCGAATGTCGCCACGAGCACAAGGATCAGGCCTCTGAGCGTCTTCATCTCGTCGTTTCTCCGCAATGTCGGCGTCGTTTGAAGGTACTGATAACAGTTAGGAGGGCGAACCGCATCGTCCAATCGAACCGGTTGCGTTCCCCCCCAACGTCGGCCCGCATCGGCCTGTTCCGGGCACCCGGCCCGAGCGATTCTCGCTTTTCGCCCGTCTATCCGGTACATCATCGCAAGGGCCCGCGGGTGACGGGCCGTCCGAACCGGGGTCATCGCGAGCCAATGCTGTATTTCGAGCTTCTCTTCGTGCTTCTCCTGACGCTGATCAACGGCGTCCTGTCCATGTCGGAGCTGGCGGTCGTGTCTTCGCGCAGCGCCCGGCTGAAGGATCTGTCCAATCGGGGCAGCCGCGGCGCGCGCGCCGCGCTGAAGCTGATCGAGGATCCGAGCCGCTTCCTGTCCAGCGTCCAGATCGGCATCACGCTGGTCGGCATCCTGGCCGGCGCGGTCAGCGGCGCCACGCTGGCCGAGCGTTTCGGTATCTGGCTGAACCAGTACGAGGTGATACAGAACCAGGGCGGCACCGTCGCCATCATCCTGGTGGTGTCGTGCATCACCTATGTGACGCTGGTGTTGGGCGAGCTGGTTCCCAAGCGCATCGCCATGGCCAATGCCGAACGGATCGCCGTGGTCGTGTCACGGCCCATGCAGGTCCTTGCCCGTATCGCCGCGCCGGCGGTGTGGCTGCTCAAGGGATCCACCGACTTCATCCTGCGTGTGATCGGACTGGCCCATGAGAAGCAGTCGGCCATCACCGAGGACGAGGTCAAGTCGCTGATCGCCGAAGGCACCCGCGAAGGCATCTTCGTGCCGCGCGAGAAGGAGATGATCGAAGGCGTCCTGCGCCTCGCCGACCGCTCGGTGATGGCGATCATGACGCCGCGCGTCGATGTCGCCTGGATCGACGTGGACGCGGGCACCGACGGTATCCTGGCGGCCATCGAGGAGCACCGCCACTCGCGCCTGCTGGTGTGCGAGGGCGTCGTCGACAAGCCCGTCGGTTTCCTGCAGACCAAGGATCTGCTGCCACTGGCGTTGCGCGGCCAGCAGTTTTCGCTGCGCGACATCATGACCCCGCCGCTGGTGGTGCCCGACCGCACCCCCGTCCTGGCGCTGCTGGAGCGTTTCCAGCGCGAAGGCATCCACATCGGCGTGGTGATCGACGAGTATTCCAGCCTGGAGGGCGTGGTCAGCGTCACCGACGTGCTCGAGGCCATCGCCGGCGAACTGCCGGAGCGCGGCCAGGAAGGCTCTCCCATGCTGGTGCGGCGCGACGACGGCTCGTGGCTGGTCGACGGCACCATGCCGGTCGACGAGTTCGAGGACCGCACCAACATCCGCAAGCTGCGCGGCAAGGGCGACTTCCACACCATCGCCGGCTTCGCCATCAACGAGTTCGGCCACCTGCCGGGTGCGGGCGAGCACTTCACCTTCGGCCGCCACCGCTTCGAGGTGGTCGACATGGATGGCCTGCGCATCGACAAGCTGCTGGTCGCGCCGCTGATGCCGGACGAGCCGGAGCTGGGGTAGGGTTCCTGTCCTGCTCCATGGGGATGGGGAACTTACTGCAGCCGGTTGATGGCCCTGGCCAGCACCACGTAGAGCTTGCCCATGTCCGATGACAGCAGCGACGCCGACAGTGTGTCGGTGTGCTCGCTGTCCATGGACTGGTGCACCAGGCCCTCGAAGTGGGCGATGAACGTCATCACGTTCTCGCGGAACCGCGAATCGCTCTCGAACCGGCCGGAAATCTGGCGGTTCCAGCCCAGGCTGCTGGCCTTGACGATATGCCGGGCGAAGGCCTGGGTATCGCCGCTGCGATACTGGCGCCACACTTTTTCGGGTATGTCGGCGTTGGCGACGCGGTTGAGGTCGATGGACAGCGTTCCCAGCGTCTCCATCACCTTGCTCGCGGTGCGGGCGAACGCGGCGCCGGTCGTCTTGCGTTCCAAATCCTCCATGGACGTCAGCCGCTGGCCCAGGCTTTCGGCGAGGGCCAGCAGCCGGTCGGCGCGCTCACGGACCATGTCGTCCGTCTGACCGACGCTTTCGCGAGCCTGGCCCGCGGCGCTCGCCAGTGCGCGGGCGCCTTCGATCAGCGCGTCGGCGCGGGTACGGAACTGCTCGGCCTCGCGGGCGAATTCGGCGATGCGCGCGGCGTTGGCTTCGAGCGCGTCGCCGGTCCGGGCGACGCTGCCCACGGCGTCATCCGCCGCTTGCCTGACCTGGTGGCTGCGCGCATCGATTGTATCCGCCGAGCGGCCGATCTGGCCGGCGGCATCGCCGGCGGCGGCGCTCAGCCGCTGGCCCGCGGCATCGATCGCCTGGCCGGCCGCCGCCATCCGCGCCAGCGCATTGCCGCTCGCCGCCTGCGCCGCGCCGTCATGCTGCTTCAGGACGTCGTTGAGCCTCTCCAGCCGCTGGGCGGCGGTCTCGCTGCTTTCGCCCAGCGCCGCGGCGTTCTGTCCGATTCCCGCCGATGCCGCGGCCAGCTCGCGCAGCCCGTCCGCCGACGCGGCCTGCAGTTGCCGGATCTGCTCCAGCATGTCGGTGGTGGCGTCGTTGATGCGCCCGCGGGTGCCTTCCGTGGCCTGGGTCAAACCGCTTGCCGCCGCGCCGAGCGCCGCCTCGACCTGCTTGGCCTCGGCGAGCGCTTCCTGCATGACCCGGGCGATGGCGCCCGAGCCGCTGGTCACGGATTCGTCCAGCACGCGGGATTTCTCGGCGATCTCGTCGGCCAGTGTCCGCAGCATGTTGACGGTGCCGTCCACGGTCTGGCGCAGCGACGAGATGCTGGTTTCGGTCTGGTCGATGGTGCCGGAGAACCGCTGCGCCTGGGCGGCGAACTCGTTGCCCAGCGCCTTGGTGCGCGTCGCGGCGGCGTCCGATGCCGCTTCCAGCCGCCCGATCTGTTCGGCCAGCAGGTCGCGCGCCCGGTCCAGCGACCCGGCCGCCTCGGTCGATGCCGTGCCGATGTCGCCAGACGCCTCGCGCAGCGACTGCCGCAGCGCCTCGGCCCGGGCCATGGCGGCCTCCATGGCCTGCGTCATGCCGGTGGCGTCGGCGCCTACCTTCTCGCCCATGGCGCGCGACGCCTCGGCGATCCCCTCGGCCGCGCTGCCGGCGGCCTTCTCCATTTCGGCGGCGCGGTCGCGGAAGGCGCTGGCCGACTGGCTCGCCAGTTCCGTGGCGGCGGCGGCGGCGGTCTGCCATTCGGACGTGATCTGTTGGGCGGTCTGGCGCAGCCTGTCGCCGGACTGGTCCATGAAGCTGGTCGCCTCGCCGCTGCGCGCCTGCAGTGAGGAGGTGAGCGACATGAAGCGGCGTCCCGCGTCGTCGACCTTGCTGACCGCGTCGCCGATGCCGTTGTTGAGCCCCTGCAGCGCCTCGGCCGACAGGTTCTTCATGAACTCGGCCTGCAGGGTGAAGTGATCGGCGGTCTGGGCGATCCAGGCCTTGGTCTCGTTGGCGAGGCCGTTCAACCGCTTGCCATGGGCAGCGACCGTCTGTTCCATCCGGTCCGCCCGATCCCGGGTCCGGTCACCGGCATCCTCGATGGCGGCCACTTCCCGGCGCGCCAGTTCGGTGATGTCGCGCATTTTCGCCGCCAGCGCATCGCCTGCCGTCAGCATGGCCTGCGCCTGGCTCTCGTAGCCCAGGTTGATCTCGTCGATCTGCCGCGCCGCCCTGCCGGTCGCCTCGTCGAGCCGGCCGACGATGCCCACATAGGTCTCGCTGATCGCCTCGGTGCGACGCGCCGCGCGTTCGGCGGCGCTCAACAGGTCCTCGGAACGGTTGGCGAGCGCGGTCTGGGCCGAGCGGGTGTTCTCCAGCGACTGGGTCGAGATGCGCGACAGCGTCTCGGCCGCGCCGGCGATGGCGGTCTCGATGCCATTGGCGCGCTGGCGCAGCGCCTCGAGCGCGCCGTCGAGTGCCGTGGCCTGCGCCGTCAGCACGGCGCTCGCCTCGCCGCTGCCCTTGTCGACGCTGGCCGAAGCCTCGGCCAGCGTTTCCATCTGGCGGCGCAGCACCCTTTCCATGGCCTCGGTCCGGTCGCGCGCCATGTCGCTGGCCTTGGCCAGTTCGGCGGCCTGGGACTTGAGGGTCCGGACCAGTCCGGCCACCCGCTGCTGCGCGTCCTCGCCCGGATAGGTCATGGCGATGAGGCTGTCGTCGATCAGCCGGCTGGTGCGGGTCAACGCCCGCATCTGGATCAGGCTGATCGCCAGCAGCCAGACGGCCATGATCGGCAACACCGCGGCCATGCCGTAGAGAATGCCCTGCTCGAGCGTCAGATGGACCGATGCGTCGCGCGCAACCAGGTAGAGGGCGCACAGGATCAGCCACACGATGGAGACGGCGCCGGCGCCGGTCAGCAGCGGGCGCGCCGACGCGGGCGGTGCTGGGGCAGAAGGCGCGTCGGCGCGTGCCGCGCTGGCCGCCGCCAGTTGACCCTGGACGATCCTTACGTTCGCCGCGTCGACATCGACCTGCGCCACTTGTCCTCCATCGCGTCCGAGCCGCGATTTTCCTCCAACCTCGGCCGCCGGTCAATCGGCGAAGTCTAATGATTTCCGATACTCAGCGGGATTTCTGGCGATACGCTGTTAGCATCGCGGCGTTACTGTAGCCAGCTGCCCGTGCGGCGGCGCCCGGTCCTCGTGCACCGGCGCGTGTGAAATTCGGATGAAATGCCCGGCGGCAGGGGCAATAGTGGCGACGAGCGGTGCCGGACGCCGTCTTGCCGCATCGAGGGGAGAAAGCCATGACCAGCCTGATCGCCGCCTGCGCCTTGTTCTTTCTGATCCATTCGCTGATATCGGGGACCGGCCTACGCGGCGTCCTCACTGGCGCCATCGGCGAGAAGGTCTATCGCGGCCTGTTCGCGGTGGCCTCGCTGGGCGCCATCGTGTGGATGGCGATGAGCTACAACCACGTCTCGGAAGCCGGCTCCCGGTATCTGTGGAACCTGGGCCCTGCCGGTCACGGCATCGCCCTGATCCTGGTCTTCCTGGCGCTGATCTGCGTCGTCGTCGGCGTTGCCACGAAAAACCCCACCGCCATGCAGCAGGAAGCCCTGCTCGCCCAGGCGGAGCCGGCGCAGGGGATCGTGCGCGTCACCCGGCACCCCTTCCTGGTCGGCGTCACCCTGTGGGCCGTGGCGCATGTGCTGACCAACGGCGACCTGGGATCGCTGGTCTTCTTCGGCACGTTCCTGCTGGTTTCGGTGGTCGGCATGGCCAATATCGATGCCAAGCGGCAAAAGCGCGACCCGGAAGGCTGGGCGAAGTTCGCCGCGAAGACATCGCGCACGCCGTTCGTCGCCATCATCCAGGGCCGCAACACCCTGAAGATGGGCGAGATCGGTTGGGGCAAGATCGCGGCCGGTGTCGCGGTCTATGCCCTGATCCTGTATTTCCACGGCTGGATATTCGGCGTCGACGTCCTCCGCCCTGCATAGGCGGAGCGGCGTTGCGCGGCCTACGTCCGGAACGTCAGCTTAGCGGCTTAGCGCCTTCATCGCGTTCTCCAGACCCGCAAGGGTCATGGGAAACATGCGGTGGCTCATGATCTGCTTCATCAGGCGCACGGACGGCGAGGTTTCCCAATAGCCCTCGGGCACGGGATTGAGCCAGACCGCCTTGTGATAGACGTCGAGGATGCGGTGCATCCAGACCTCGCCGGCCTCCTCGTTCCAATGCTCCACCGAGCCGCCCGGATGGACGATCTCGTAGGGGCTCATGGTGGCGTCGCCGACGAAGATGACCTTGTAGTCGTGCGGGTAGGTGTGCAGCAGCTGGAAGGTGTTGATCTTGTCGGCCCGGCGGCGGACGTTGTCTTGCCAGACCTCCTCGTACACGCAATTGTGGAAGTAGAAATACTCCATGTTCTTGAACTCGGACCGGGCGGCCGAGAACAGCTCCTGGCAGACGCGGATATGCGGGTCCATGGAGCCGCCGACGTCGAAGAACAGCAGCACCTTCACGTTGTTGTGCCGCTCGGGCACCATCTTCAGGTCCAGGTAACCGGCGTTCTTGGCGGTGGCGCGCACCGTGTCCGGCAGATCCAGCTCGTCGGCATTGCCCTCGCGCGCCCAGCGGCGCAGGCGGCGCAGCGCCACCTTGATGTTGCGGGTGCCGAGCTCGACGTCGTCATCGAGGTCCTTGAACTCGCGCTTGTCCCACACCTTCACGGCGCGCTTGTGCGCGCTCTCGCCACCGATGCGGATGCCTTCGGGATTGTAGCCGCCATTGCCGAACGGCGACGTGCCGCCGGTGCCGATCCATTTCGAGCCGCCCTGGTGGCGGCCTTTCTGTTCCTCAAGCCGCTTCTTCAAGGTCTCCATCAATTTGTCGAGGCCGCCCAGCGCCTCGATCTGCTTCTTCTCTTCCTCGGTGAGATATTTGTCGGTCAGCTTCTTCAGCCATTCGGCGGGAATGTCGGCCTCCAGGCCGTCGCTGACCATCTCGAGGCCCTTGAAGACCGAACCGAACACGCGGTCGAACTTGTCGATGTTGCGCTCGTCCTTCACCAGCGTGGCGCGCGCCAGATAATAGAAATTCTCCACCCGCCGCGTCGCAAGGTCCGCCTGCATCGCCTCCATCAGCGTCAGATATTCGCGCAAGCTCACCGGCACGCCGGCGGATGTCAGTTGCTGGAAGAAAGAGACGAACATTCACGGAATCCTTGGCCGGCGCGGTGCAGCCGGTTCTACCATATCGATCCCCCACCCCGTCATCCT
>LNFM01008044.1_pt1 | contig 16136 bp, 11 predicted proteins | sample 596031 | NCBI WGS metagenome assembly LNFM01 (sample SAMN04254537, study PRJNA301005) | activated carbon metagenome | isolation source: dual media filters at the Ann Arbor, Michigan drinking water treatment plant | place: USA: Ann Arbor
AGTCCGGGCGCACCGTCGTCGGACGCCGCCGCATTCTGCGTCAGTCCTGGCGCGATAGCCCCACCAGCCAGGAGCCCCGGCGCAACCTGCGGCCTCGTATCGCGGCCCGCGAGGTGGGCCAGCGGATCGAGGCGCTCCGCCGCAACCGGGACTGGCGCCTCGAGTACCGGCATGCGCGGCAGCTCTGGCTGGCGGGCTTCGACGTCGGGTTCCCCTACGGCACCTACTGGCTACGGCGGCATGCCGGCGTCGCGGTGAGACCGCCACCGGTTCACTGACACGCGGTCACGACGGGTCCATCCAGCGCCGGCACGAGCCGGTCGTTCGTATGCGGGGCATCCGGCATGCGCCGTCGCGGCGTGGCTGATCGTTGCTGCTGCGTCGGCGGGAAGTCTCCCGGCGGCCGAGCGAACGTGCACTCGACGCCGCGATGGGCCGCGATGTTGTCGTCATCCTCAGGATCAACTCCGGTCGGGTTGGAGCGCCGGTCGGGTTGGAGCGCACGTCCCGACGATCGGACCGTTCTCGTGAATCGTACGTTGTGCGAACGTGCCGGAACAGGCGCGGGGAGACGACGATGCGCGCGTGCTTGATCTTGATCGCGATCGTGACGAGTGGAGTCACTGGAGGCTGCACCGACGAAGGGGGAGCCCCCGATGTCGATGACGTGGCCGCGCGTGAGGTCGCTCCGCAACCAAAGAGCGAGTGCCGAAAGCATGACCCACCGGCCCGGATCCAGCCAACGTGGCAGAACGCCAAGTACCCCCTGCCAGGTTCGCACGGCATCGCCTATCACCCCGAGCTGGGGCTCGGGATCGTGTCGATCCCCAATCCTGGAACCCAAGAAGTAGCGCTCATGGACCCCGCGACAGGAACGATCACCAAGAAGTTCGCGTTCCATCGCCCCGCTGACAAGGACGCGTACTCGACTCCTCGCGGCCTCTTCATCGACCCGCAGAAGCGAGTCCTCGTGCCGCTCTCGTACCACCACACCCTGCGCGTGTTCGACAAGGATGGTTCCTTCATCAAGGATTACGCTCCTGGAAGCTTGGGCTACGCTCCGGACGCTTCCACGTCGGACAAGTGGATCGCCGTGGCGAACGCCAGCAAAGGCGTCGACCTGATGGCCCTCGATGGTTCGGGCCACAAGAAGATCACCGACGTCCTAGTTGACGGAGAGGACCAGAAGCTTCCCGGCGGATACGGCGTCCGCTTCGACCTCGCCGGGAACCTCTGGCTCGGCGCTCAGGACTCGAACAGCGTCGTTCGTATCGACGCGGCCGAGCTTGCCAATCGAAAGCCCAAGGTAAAGTACATCGAGGTCAAGCCCGGCCTTCCGGACCGGATGGGACCGTACGGTCTTGCGTTCGACAAGTTCGGGGACCTGTACGTTAGCTTTCACTCGAAGGAGATTCGGCGACTGCGTGTCGCGGGGGACACCGCCACCCTGATCGAGACGATTCCTCTGAAGTCCGTCCGTCACTTGGTCGTGGTCGGCTGCGACGTCTATTTCGCCGACTACAAGACTGACTATGGGGTGCTGCGAGAGTCCGGCCCCGCCGCCGACGGAGGCGGTCGTCCTCCAGGCCAACCTGAAGAAGAGGACGAGGTCGAAGAAGAGGACGAGGCCGAGGGCATGGGGGGGACGGGGAGCGAGGAGGAAGAGGAGATCATCGACTGCCTCGCTCCGACATACGACTTTACGTGTACGACGACGGTGCCGACGTGCGATCTCTCCACGGGAACCTGGCTTCCAACCAGCTTCGAGAATGCGAACGATGTGTGTAACGACGAGGGAGGACGCTGCGATCCGTTGTCGGGGCGGTGCCTCACAGTCACGATCGATGCCACGACCGCGACGCCAATCACGAGTCCGGAAGAGCTACCGACAGGCGAGCAGCCCGACTGAGCATGCGTGTTCGGTCGTCAGTCGAGGCGCGGCACCCTCGCAGGCACCGCGGTGTAGCGGCGTGATGGTCCGAGCTGCGCATCGTCCAGGCGACGAGGCGACATGCTGCGCTTGTGTTCCGTCAGTGCGACGGGGTATCCGTCTCACGATGAGCAGCATCTCGAATCCGAGGCAACAAGCTATCGCGGGCGCGCTTTCTTGGACTGAGACGGTGGGCGACGGAACGGCAGCCGAGCACGTGGATGCGTTGTTCGGCGCCGACGTGTTCGGAACGAAGGAGATGCAACAGCGCCTGCCGAAGGACGCCTTCAAGGCGGTCCGCCGCGCTCTCGAGACGGGAGAGCGCCTGAGCCGGGATGTCGCTGACGCGGTCGCTCTCGCGATGAAGAACTGGGCCGTCGAGCAGGGCGCCACGCACTACACGCATTGGTTCCAGCCGCTCACGAGCGGGGCTCGAGGAAGACATCGACCCCAGCTCGCCAGTAGGCTGCGCAGTAGAAGTTCGGCACTCCTGGGCTCGCACTGGACGAGACCAGCACGGGCCATCACGTGACGGCACCGCGGTAGGATGAGGGATGCGTTGGCTCGCGCTCCTGGTCGCGCTCTCGGCATGTAGCGAGGACGAGGAGGGGCCGTACCTGGATTCGCTCCAGCCGTTCCCCTGCGAGGACAATCTCGACAGCCAGCCGGTCTTCACGATCCCTCACAGCTTCGACCGCACGACGCTGAATGCCGTGAAGGCCAACCCGCCGGTGTTCGAGCTGACCGGTCCCGACGGCATCGAGCCGATCACGGTCGAGTTCGTTGACTCCATCGGCCTTCAGATCATCGCGTCCTCGGTGCTCTTGCCCGACCGCGACTTCGTCCTCGATCTCGTCGACCGAGCCGGCCTGGGCCCCAACACCGAGGTGCCGGCGATGTTCCCCGCGCGCTTCTCCACGCGGAACCTCGCGCGCATTCGCGTCGTCGTCGCGCGGGCCGGGCGCGTCACCATCTCGTTCTCGCAGCCGCTCGATTCGGACTCGGTGCCCGCCAACGTGATGATTCCAGGGAGCACGCGCGCGGCGCAGTACTTCGACACGGACTTTCACCAGGTCTACTTCGAGACCGCGGACACCGATCAGCCGATCACTGTCACCTTCGGTCCAGGCTTGCGTACGGCGGGCGGCCTGCTCATCGCGCCGGAGCCGATCACGATCGTGCCCCGGGATACGACCTTCGTGGCCGCCGGCTGCTTCTACGAGTGATCAAGGCGCGGGGATGACCCACTTGGCCTCCTGAATGAGCGAGAGGAGCGGGCGGCGATAGCCACCGGCGTCGGAGCCGATGCCGTGCTTCGCGAGGTTCTCGACCATGCCCCACGAGAGCGCGCCGCGATGCGCGGAGCTGCGGAGGAGCATGCCGAAGCCCGCGACGGCGGCCGCGAAGTGGAAGTCGATCGTGGTCGCGTCGAGGTCGACGGCGCGATCCGTGACGGTGTGGGTGAGGAGGCGCGACCGCTTGCCGTCGGGCGCCTTGAAGCGGACCTTGACGAGCATGAGCTCGTTGGAATTCGCGGCGGCGGTGGTCGTGGTGGGCTGCGAGTAGCGGGTCGTGGGTGTGGGCGGCGCGGGGACGTCACCACCGACGGGCACGATCTCGTAGAGGGCCGTCACCGAGTGCCCGGCGCCGAGCTCGCCCGCATCCTTCGTGTCGTCGTCGAAGTCCTCGTCGGCCAGGAGCCGGTTCTCGTAGCCGATGAGGCGGTAGCCGGCGACGCGGGTCGGGTTCATCTCGACCTGGATCTTCACGTCCTTCGCGACGGTCACCATGGTGGCGCCGGAGTTCTCGACGAGCAGCTGCTTCGCCTCGTAGTTCGAGTCGATGTAGCCGTAGTTGCCGTTGCCGCGGTCGGCGAGCTGCTCGAGCATGGAGTCCTTCAGGTTCCCCATGCCGAAGCCGAGGACAGTCAGGAAGATGCCGTCGTCGCGCTCCTTCTCGATGAGGCGCGTGAGGTCGCCTTCGTTGGTCACGCCGACGTTGAAGTCGCCGTCGGTGCACAGGATGACGCGGTTGATGCCCCCCTCCTGGTAATGCTCGCGGGCGGTCTGGTACGCGAGCTGGATGCCGTCGGCACCGTTGGTGGAGCCGCTCGCTTCGAGCGCATACAACGCGGCCTTGATCTGCGGCTTGTAGGCGCCACCCGTCGGCGGTAGCGCGAGACCCGACGAGCCGGCGTAGGTGACGATGGAGATCGTGTCCTGCGGGCGCAGCGTGTCGACGACGAGCCCCATCGCGAACAGCACGAGCGGTAGCTTCTTCGGGTTGTCCATCGAGCCGGACGTGTCGAGGAGGAAGGTCAGGTTGCGCGGGGGCACCGCGTCGGCGGCAATGGGCGCGGTTTGCAATGCGACGCGTACGAGCTTGGTCTGTGCGTTCCACGGTGTCGGGCCGACCTCGGTGGTGACGGCCATGCCCTTCGGATCCTTCGGCGCGGGGAGCGTGTACTTGAAGTAGTTCAGGAGCTCCTCGATCCGGACCGCGTCGATGGGCGGACGCTCGCCCGCGGCCAGGAACCGGCGCACGTTCGCGAACGAGGCGGTGTCGACATCGGTCGAGAACGTCGAGAGCGGCGCGGCGTCCACGCGCTTCCATGGATTCTCGTCGATGCGCGCGTAGGCCTCCGTGTTCCCGTCGATATCGGCGTTCGGTTGGCCGAGCACGATGGTGTACGTCCGACCGCTGACGGGGATGGTCTGGAAAACCGAGCTGCCGAGGCTGATGCCGTGCGACGTCGACGTCAGTCCGATCGTCGGCATGGCGTCCTGGATCGAGATGGTCTCGCCCTGCGTCTGGGACGAATCGATCGCCTGGGTGACGGCGACCGTCGTCCGGGCGGTGACGGTGAGGTTGGTCCGCTGGACCGTCTGGTCGAGGTAGTAAAAGGTCAGGGTGTAGGTGCCGGGCGGGAGGCCGACGAGCGTCCACGCGCCCTGTTCGTCCGTGAGCACGACCTGCTCGCCCGCGAGCGCGGGGGAGGTCGCCACCACCGTGACCCCGATGAGAGGCTCGCCCGTCGCCTTGTCGCGGACCGTACCGGCCATGGCGCCAGTTGCCGCCGCCGGGCTGGCTTTCGAGGCCTGACCGAGGGCTGCCGGGGACCAGAGACCCGGCGCCAGGAGGGAGAGGAGCAGGATGAAGCGCCGCATATTCATCGAGTAACAGCCGGTCCCCGCCGCCGAAACACCACGCCGCTAACGGCCGGTGGTGCGGCCGGTCACGACCGAGGTGTCGCAGGCGATGCCGGACGTCGCAGGCCCCCAACTCTGCGCTTGATTCCGGAGCAGCCTCCCGACACATTCGCGCGCATGTTGCGACTGGGGAGCCTCGCCGGGCTGTTTGCGTTCGTGGCCCTTGGTGCCTGTGCACGGGGGGGCGCGGCCGACGATGGCGACGCCACCGCAGACCAGACCGATGATGACGACGACGCAGATCCGATCGATGCGCCGCCGCGCCCCGACAGCCCGCTGCCGATCGACTCCCCCCTGCCGATCGACAGCCCGCCGCCGGTCGATGCCGCCACGGATGCCCCGAACGTGCAGCCCGATGCCTGCGTGCCGGGCTCGACCCAGTTCCTGACCAACCCCGGCTTCGACACGGGACCGGGCACGTGGCAGGAGGTGCCCATCACCGATCCCGACGGCGTGCCGTTCCCGATCGTCGTGACGGCCCCCGCGCAGTTCCCGGCCCAGACCGGCACCTACGTCGCCTGGCTGGGCGGCATCGCGGGGATCGAGGTCCAGGAATTCTTCCCGATCACCGACGAGATCTATCAGATCGTCGGCATCGCGCCGGGCGCCACGGGCCTCACGCTCTCGGGCTACTGGGCCGTCGACACCGCCGAGGCCGCCGATGGCGAGGCCACGGATGACTTCACCCTCGAGATTCGCAGCACGACCGGTGCGCTGCTCCAGCAGATCCTCGTGCTCAACAACACCGCCCAGGTGAACCCGGCCTGGACGGCGTTTTCGGTGCCGATCACCGCGAACATCGCCGGCCAGAACGTCCGCATTCGCGCCACGAGCACGAACGACCTCACGTTGCCGACGAGCTTCTTCCTCGACTCGCTCAGTCTGACAGCGACAACGCCGTGTCCGTAGCGGGCCGGTGAATCCCGGCGAGGAGATCGCGGACGGCCGCGATCGAGTCTTCCGCGCCCGCCAGCGCGAGCACATCGCCGGCCTGCAGCGGCTCCGTCGGAGACGGATGGGCCAGTCCGCCGTCGCCGCGGTTGATCGCGAGCACCGTCGCACCGGTCTTGGCGCGCAGGTTCAGGTCGGCGAGGGAGCGGCCCACCGCGTGCGAATCCGCCGTCACGGTAACCGAGCTCATCCCGCCGAAGCCCGGAAGGATCGACTCCACCTGCGCGATCGGGACGGCGCCCGGCAGCTCGGGATGGGCGAGCAGCTCGAGCACGAGCTCGCTGCCGGCCCGGACGTGACCGTCGAAGTCGGCGATCGAGCGCCGCATCAGCACGACGAGCACGATTCCGACGATCACGATGAGGAGCGGACTCGCCGGCAGGAACGGCTGTAGCAGCGCCACGAGGGGGAGGGCGACGGCCATCGCGATGCCGACCTCGAACGTCACGATCAGCACGCGCCGGGGCGCGCGGCCCAGATCCACCGGCTCGCCGATGGGAATGACCTCGGCGGCGAGGCGCCGCGCGATGAGCCCCACACGCCGCACCGAGCTGATCGCGAACGGAGCCGCGAGGGCCCCGGCCAGCCCGACGAGGATGATGCGCGCGATGGTGCCCTCGAGGCCCACACGCGCGAGGAGCTGCGTGCCGACCGTCGATGCCGCGATCACGATCGCGACGAGGACGCCGAGGTCGAGTACGAGCACCATCACGGACCGGCGGACGCGCACCCAGGTCTTGTTGCCGGTGCGAGCGCGCAGCCGCGCGAACCACGAGTCGTAGAAGCTGAGGAAGGTGCCGATCCGCTCGGGCAGGCGCGCCGCAACCCAGCCGGCGAACGCCTCCGACCGACGGACGAGGACCGGTGACGTCATCGTGGTGATGCACGCGACGCCGACGGCGATGGCGAGCACGCGGGTGCTGTTCGGCACGAGCGCCGCGATGACGAACGAGAGCTCGCCGATCTGTGCGAGCGAGAGCCCGGCGCGCATGGCGGGGGTCACGCCGTGACCGGAGAGGAATACGCCCATCGTCACGCCGACGACCTTGCCGCCGAGGACGACCATCGTCATCACGAGGATCGCGGGCCATTCGGTCGCGAGCGCGTCCGGCTGGATGATCATGCCGATGGAGACGAAGAACACCATCGCGAACACGTCGCGGATTGGCTGCACGAGTGCGTAGACCTCGTGGCCGTGACCCGACTCGGCGATGAGTACGCCCGCGACGAACGCGCCGAGGGCGACGGAGTACCCGGCAGCGTGAGCTCCCGCCGCGCTACCGAAGCAGAGCGCGAGGGATGTGATGATGAGCGTCTCCTTGTGCGCCTTCGCGTGGATGTAGCGGACGACGCGCGGCACCACGAGCAAGCCGCCGGCGAGTAGCAGGGCGAGGAAGCCCGCGAGCTTGCCGATGGTGGTCACGAGGCCCCACGCATCGAGACCGGCACCGCTCGCGATGCCGCCGAGGATGACGAGGAGGATGATCGCGATCAGATCCTCGAACACGAGGATGCCGAACACGATCTCGGTGAAGCCGCCTTTCCAGCCCAGGTCCTCGAACGCCTTGGCGACGAGCATCGTCGACGAGATGCCCATGCATGCCCCGACGAAGATCGCATCGTCACCGAAGCCGAGCAGCCGCGCGGCGAGCGTGCCGAGCGCGATGACGAGCCCGACCTCGAACAGCGCGGTCATCGCGGCCGGTAACCCCACGCGGGCGAGCGCCGAGAGTCGGAGCTCGAGACCGACGGTGAAGAGCAGGAGGATGACGCCGAGCTCGGACAGCGTGTGCACGAGGTACACGTCGGCGACGAGGGGGAGCGGGACGTTGGGGCCGATCAGCAGCCCGGCCAGCACGTAGCCCAGCACCACGGGCAGCCGCAGCGCCTGGAACAGCACCGTGACCAAGGCGGCAACACCGAGCACGATGACGAGCTCGATGAGGACGTGCGAGCCGGTCATTTCTTTTTAGCGGCGGACGTCTTGAGGGCTTCCGAGAACGAAAACCGTTTCTTGCACCGCGGGCACACGCGCACGTCGCTCTTCACCTTGGGATCGACCAGCTTCTTCGCGCCGCAGTGAGGACACAGCACCGTTTTGATGCGGGACAATGCGGCGGCAATTGCGATAGCGCCTGCCATGCGTGCGTCAGTCTACGTCACGATGGGCCAGGGGAGCACTAGCAAATCCGGTGCGATCGCCGCGAAGCCTGCGCGCAGCCGCGCTGCGGTCGGGCGTCGCTTCGGATCCCGCGCGATCGCGGCGCGCAAGAGCTCGGCCAGGGGAGCGAGGCGGGCTCCGTGCACCTTCGAGCGCTCGAGGCGTGCGAGCGCGGTCGCGCCTGGCTGGGGCGAGATATGCTCGTCGAGGATCGACTGCATCGTGGCCTCGCCTCTCGCATCGCCCGCGATCAGGACGCGGTTGGTCAGCACCTCGTAGGCGACGCAGGCGGCGGCGTACACATCGGCCGGGAACGGGGGTTCGCTCTCCTTTCCCGCCAGCCAGACCTCGGCCGCCCCGTAGTGCACACTGCCACACCCCTGCCGCAATCTGCGTCCCGCGAGTCCGAAGTCGACCAGCACGGCGACGTGGGTCTGGTCGCGGAGCACGACGTTGGCGGGTTTCACGTCGAGGTGTGCGATCTGGACCCTGTGCATCGCGTCGAGCCCGGCGAGCAGATCATCGATGAGCTTCAAGGCGCGCGGCATGTCGTAGGCCCCGCCCTCGAGCACGCGTTCGAGGCTCGTCCCGCGCACGTACTCCATGACGAGCGTCGGCTTGGGCTGCGCACTCGCATCGAAGGTCACGAAGCGCGCGAGGTTCGGGTGCGCGGGCAGCGCGAGGAGAGCGCCCGCTTCCTCCCGAAACAGCGCCTCGAACTCGGCCTCGGACAGGTTGCGGGCGGCATCTCCGCCGTAGTCGGGCACCTTGAGCGCCACCGCTTCGCGATCGGGTCGAGTGCGCTCGTCGGCGCGCACCGCCAGCAGGACCGAGCCGCCGGCCCCCCGACCGATCGGCCGCAGCACGTAGAAGGAGCCGAGGAGGCGCGAGAGGGGGACCCAGCCGGGCAGGGCGCCCTCGGGCACTGCCTCGCCGGCGGTGGACTCGACCGGTCGGCGCGCCAGCCAGAGGAGCACGCGCTCGAGAGCCGCCGCGAGTGCGAGGGGCAGGGCCTCGCGACTCGCGTCGATCGTGATGGCGATCGCTTCCTCGAGGCCGTCGCGGGATAGCGCATCTCCGACCCCGCGCGCGGCGGCCTCGATCGCGTTGCCGAAGCGCTCGTCGGCGGGCAGCCCCACGCGTCGGCGCGCCCCGAAGGTGCGGCGGGCGAGGGCGCCCAGCTCGAGGGCGACCGCGTCGAACGCCACCGCGGGCAACGCGGAGCGACTGCCAGCGGCGACCACGCGCGCGAGGCGATTGCCGAGTCGGGCGAGCGCGAGACGCGTCGACTCGACACGTGGCGATTGCTCCGGGGGCAATGCATCCGCGAGCTCGGCCAGGCGATCGACAACGGCCCGCACCGCATCGAGATCGTCGGGATCCGCGGCTGCCCACGTGGCCTGATGCAGAGCCGCATACGCCGCGAACGCCGCCTCGACCTCCGGCACCATCGTTGCCTCGCGCACGATCATGAAGTCGTCGTCGGGAAACGCCGTCGTCCAGGCGAGCAAGAGATCGGTGATCTCGGCGTGGCCATCGCGCAGGAGCGCGTCGCCCGCACGCGTGAGCGCGGCCCACACCGCCCGCCGCAGGGTCGACTGATCGGCAGCGGCCCGCGTCATGAGCTGGCGCAGCACGGCGAGGCGCGCCCCCAGGTCGGCCTCGGACGTGGCGCGCACACCATCGAGGAGACGCACGAGCGCGCGCAGGCGCGCGAGGCGCAAGCCGCCGTGCGTGACGGCCCCGGACTCCGCCTTCGATTCCCGCGCCAGCAGCGAGGCTTCGATCTCGGCGAGCGCCTTGCCGAACGCGACGCGTACCGGGTCGGTCTCGGGCGCGAGCGCGAGCACGGCGCCGAGGGTGTTGTCGGCGAGCAGCTCGCGATCGAGGTCGCGCAGGAGCCGCATCGAGGTCCGGCGGTCGGCGGGGTCGTCGTCGGACGCGCGCTCGAGCCAGGCGGCGGCGGCCACCACTTCGTCGACGGCCACGTGGGCGGCGCGTTGCGCGGCGGCCAGATTGCCGGCATCGAGGGCCGCGCGCGCATCCGCGAGGGCGGCGGCGATGCGCTCGGGCGTCGCCGTGCCCGCGAGCTCCGACTCGAGGGTCTGCACGAGGGCCGACCGCAGGTCGTCGCGGCCGTCATCATTCACCAGCTGCGCCCGGGTCCACGCCAGCGCGGCCGCGGTCGCGCGTGGCAGGAGCGCCGCTGGCTCCTCGCGCCGCAGCTCCGCGATCGCCTCCACGCTGTCGAGCGGCGCACTCGGGACGAGGAGCGCGGCGAACGCATCGGCCGCGGGCGCATCGGTCACGGCGAGGCCCGCGAGCCCGAGGATCGCGCCTCGGGCCACCGCTGGCTCGCGGGATACCCGCTCGATCAGCACCGCCTGCCAGCCGATCGCCGCGCCGCCGCGCTCGAGCGCCGCCGCCGCCGAGGCCGCCGCGCGGCGCAAGACGGTCGAAGAGCTCCCCGCGCGTAGCTCGCGATCGACGTCGTCGGCAAGGCCGCTGTCGACGTGCGCGATGAGCCCGCGCGCGATCCCCGCGAACCGCCACACGAGCGCCTCGCGGTCGGCGAGCAAGCGGGCGAGGGCCGCGCGGATGCCCGGCCGCGCGAAGATTGCCACGCCGCCACGATCACCTTCGTCATGACGCCGCACCGCTTCGCGCGCTCCGTGGGCGAGCACGCGCGCCGCGAGGCGCCGCCCGGGTAGCGAGCCGGTCGCGGGCAATTCCACCCAGCTCTGCGCGAGCGTGGGCTGGGCGAGGAGCCCGATGGCGAGATCACCGATCGCACCCGGCGCGGTCAGCGGCGAGGCAAGCACGACCTCGGCGCGGGCGCGCAGCGTGTCGCCCGCGAGGAGCTTCGGCGACGACCGTGCGAGCGCGACCAGCAAGCGCACGAACGTGTCGCGATCCGCTTCCCGCAAGCGTTGCAGCACGCGCCGTCCGAGCTCGCGGCGCTCGATGCCGGGCGGCAAGGCCTGCGCGAGCTCGAACAACACGATCGCGGCGCCCGCCGGCGAGAGCCAGTCGAGGTCGCCCAGGAGGCCATCAGCGAGCGCGGTGCGCACGGCGAGCAGGAGCGCCTCGGCAGGAATGCCCTCGAGCGGGGCGGGCTCGCGCTCCGCGATCGTGGCGAGCATGGCGAGGCCCTGGCGCGCAGTGGCCCGGCGCTCGTCGGCATCGGCCAGCGCGGGCAACGCGGCGAATGCCGTCAGGTAAGACCGCCCCGAGCTCACGCTACGAAATCGTACCAGTGCTGCGTGTAGGCCTGAACTTTGCTCCTTCGTCAGCATCATGTTGAGCCTGCGAATCCTCAAGTGGGCGGCCCTCGGCGGCGCTGCCTATTACCTCTACAAGGCGCTGAAGCCCGGGCAGCCGAGCCTTCGCCGCAACCCGCTGACCGAGGACGAAGAGGTCGTGTACGACCTGTTCACGCTCGAAGACGACCTGGCCATCGATCTCGGTGACGCGAACGCGGCCTACGACGCGACCGACTCCGGCGAGCTCTACGGCATGCACGTGCCGCGCGCGCAGGACAACGTGCTGGTCGATGACGACCGGGCGTTCGAGGACGGCCAGAACTGGCTCGAGGCCCTGGAGACCAGCGCGGCCGAAGGCGGCCCGATGCCCGAGGCCGAGCTGAACGTCATCGACGATCAGGACGACGCCTCCACGGCGGCGACGCTCCGCAACGATCGCCCCATCGCCGACTTCGGCTCGGGCGGCTCGCGCGGCCTGTGAAATCAAGTCGGACGTGATTTCTGCGCCACTCGTGCAGAAATCAAGTCGGACTTGTTTTCCTAGCCTTCGATGATCGTGTTCGCCGCGACGAGCGTCGGACGCGGAATCTCGTGGCCGCCGAGGAACGGCTGGAAGTCGACGGTGGCGCCGGCCGCGACGAGCTTGTCACGCAGGGCCTCGGCCACGGAGAACGGCAGGAGCGGGTCGTGGCGACCATGCGACTGCATCACCCGCACGCCCTTCAAGCTCGCGTAGCGCGCTGCCCAGTCGCTCTCGGCGACGATGGTGCCCGACCAGAGGATGAGGCCGGCCGGCTTCTTCGCGCGGTGCAGGGCGACGTCGAGGGCGGTCATCGCGCCCTGGGAGAAGCCGCCAAGCACGAGCTTGTGGTCGGGGCCACCGAAGCGCGCCTCGACCTGATCGACGAGTCGCAGCACTTGCTCGCGCGCTGCGGGCAGGCCGTCGGGCACGCTCGTCGTGTCCATCTTCCCCCGCATGAGCTCCTGCTCGAGGCGGGCGATATCGATGAGCCACCACGCGCGGGCAGCGTTGCCGTAGAAGCCGCCTAGCTCGAGCGGCCGCTCGGCGCGAGGTGACGGTGGGGCCTGCCGCGGCGGCCCCGTGTCCACGGGGGTCTGCACGGGCGGACGCCGCTTTCCCCGGGCGCCGCGATGATCACGAACGACAGGCTGCGCGAACGACTCGGCGATGGGTCCGACGAGCGTGGCGGTCACCAGACCGGCGACCAGCCACAAACTAGATAGGCGAGAACGCATGCTTCCTCCGGGAAATGCGGACGTGGGACGGAGCCTACCGCGATTCATTCATGGGCATGTTACGAAGGGCCGCCGATGGCTGTGGGTGCACGGCTGACATGGTTCGCAGTGGTCGTCGCATGCGGCGGAGGTGAGGATCGTTCGGATCTGGCGCCGACGGAGCTGGAGGCGACGATCTCGTCGCAACTCGGTGCGCGCGCACGCCACCCGATCCACGTGCGCTGCTCGATGGCGCCGCCTCGTTGTGTCGGGACCACCCTCACCGGCCACGTGTTACCGATCGCGTTGGGCGTCGATCGCGGTGCGTGGACGTGGCGGGTCGAGGGCCTGTTCGTGCGCGCGGACGAGGTCGAGGTGCTGGTCCACGGCGCGCTCGACGAGATCGGTGTGACGCGCACCGTGGACTGCGGACCGCGCCTGCGCGTACTGCCGCCCGAGGAGCGCGTGGAGTGCGTGCTCTCCGAGCGCGGCCGCGCGTTCGTCGTCGTGCATGGTGATGGCTCGACGGCGCTCGAGCTCGTGCTGGACCCGGCGGCGGCGGCAGCCCGGGCGACGGAGGGCTCACCCGCCGAGGAGCAGTCACTCGAAGCGGCGTCACACGCGCTCGAAGCCGGAGACGAGGCCGATGCCGAGGAGCAGTGATACGATGACGTCGATGAGGCGCACCGCGTTCGCGGCACTGCTCGCGTCACTCGGGGCGCTCGCGTGCTCCTGCGGCGAGCCGGAGAAGCCGAAGCCCGTGCGGCCGAAGCCAACGCAGGCCCGGCAGGGCACGGTTACCCTGTCGGTCATCGGCACGAACGACCTGCACGGTCAGATCGAGCGCCTCCCGATCCTCGCGGGCTTCGTGCACAACCTCCGCGCGGTCCGCGAGGCCGAGGGCGGCGGGGTGGTCCTGCTCGACGGCGGCGACATGTTCCAGGGCACGCTCGAGTCGAACATCGTCGAGGGCTCGGACATCGTGAAGGCCTACAACGAGATCGGCTACACCGCGGCCGCCATCGGCAACCACGAGTTCGACTACGGCCCCGAAGGGCCCGCGGTCACGGCCGCGACCATCGAAGAGGATCCGCGCGGCGCGCTGAAGGCACGGGCCGCCGAGGCGTGGTTCCCGCTGCTCACCTCGAACATCTTCGACGAGAAGAGCCGCTCGCGCATCAAGTGGCCCAACATGCCGGCGTCGACGCTGGTCGATGTGGCGGGCGTGAAGGTCGGCATCATCGGCGCGACCACGGAGTCCACGCCCTTCACCACGATGCCGGCGAACTTCCTCGGGCTCATCATGATGCCGGCGGGCGCGATGATCACGGCCGAAGCGAAGGCGCTGCGCGAAGCGGGGGCGCAGGTGATCCTGGTGGCGGCGCACATCGGTTCGATGTGCGACCACTTCGAGAAGCCAACGGACCTCTCGTCGTGCAAGCAGGACGAGGAGCTCTTCAAGGTCATCAGCGATCTGCCGTCAGGCCTCGTCGATGTGATCGTGGCCGGCCACACCCACGCGGGCATGGCGCACCGGGTCAACGACATCGCCGTGATCGAGTCGTACTCGTCGGGGCGCGCGTTTGGTCGGGTCGATCTGCGCATCGCGCCGGATGGTCACGTGACGGCCTCGAAGATCCTGCCCCCGCAACCGATGTGCGGCGCCGAGATCGAGGATGCCCTCGTGCCGATCGCGCAGTGCACGCCGCCGGTCTACGAGGGCAAGCCGGTCATCGCCGACAAGGTCGTCCTCGGCATCGCGAACGTCGCGCTCAAGCGAGCGGGCGAGCGCCGCTCCGAGAAGCTCGGCGTCACCCTCACCGGACCGATCACGAAGTCGTACGGCAGCGAATCGGCCGAGGGGAATCTGTTCACGGACCTCATGCTCGTGGCCCAGCCCGGCACGCATGTCGCGGTCACCAACGGTGGCGGTCTGCGTGCCGACATGCCGGCGGGCGAGCTCACGTACGGGCAGCTCTTCGAGGCCATGCCGTTCGACAATCGCTTCGCCATCGTCGACGTGAAGGGCTCGCACCTGCGCAAGCTCGTGAGCGGGAACCTCCAGCGCGGGGGCGGCATCCTCTCGTGGAGCGGCCTCACCGCGAAGGCCCGCTGCAAGGGCAGTGCGATCGACCTGGCGATCACCGTCGGAGGCAAGCCGCTCGACGAGGCGAAGTCCTACAAGCTCGTCACCAGCGACTTCCTCGCCTCCGGTGGCGACGGGCTCATCGGGCGCCTCAAGCTGCCCGAAGGCTCGGTCGAGTTGAAGAACGAGATCATTCGTGACTCCATGGCCGACATCCTGCGGTCCTGGAAGGGCACGGCGCGCGCGACGGTGGACCCAGCCAAGCTGTACAGCTCGTCGGCGCGACGCCTCGATTTCGAAGGTGAACGCCCGGTACGTTGCGGCTCGGCCGGCAACTCCGAGCCCAGAAGCAGGGATCCCGAAGATTAATGACCGACGCAGTTTGGAGTCCGACGTCCTGGCAGTCGCGCGCGGCCGCGCAGCAAGCCGTCTACGGTGATTCCGCCGCCCTCGCTCGCACCCTCGAGGAGATGGGCCGCCTGCCGCCGCTCGTCACGTCATGGGAGATCGAGCGGCTTCGCAATGACCTCGCGCGGGCCTCGCGGGGCGAAGCGTTTCTGCTCCAGGGCGGCGATTGTGCCGAGAGCTTTGATGACTGCCGCGCCGAGCCGATCGCCGCGAAGCTGAAGATCCTGCTGCAGATGTCCCTGGTGCTCGTGCACGGCACGCGCAAGCCGGTGATCCGCATCGGTCGTATCGCCGGTCAGTACGCGAAGCCGCGCTCCACCGACCACGAGACGCGCGGTGACGTCACGTTGCCGGCCTACCGCGGCGACCTCGTGAACCGCGATGCCTTCACGTCGGCCGATCGCGAGCCCGATCCGATGCTGATGCTGCGCGCGTACGAGCGGGCCGCGCTCACGCTCAACTTCATCCGCGCGCTGACCGACGGCGGCTTCGCCGACCTGAACCACCCCGAGTACTGGGATGTCTCCTTCGCCAAGGACAGCCCCAAGGCCGCCGAGTACGAGGAGATCGTGCGTGGCATTCGCGAGTCGCTCGACTTCGTCTCGGCCATCACCGGCGTCGAGAACGAGGTCCTGCGCCGCGTCGAGCTCTACACGTCGCACGAAGCACTCGCGCTGCCGTACGAGCAGGCCCAGACCCGGCAGGTCCCGCGCCGCACCGGCTGGTACAACCTCTCCACGCACTTCCCGTGGATCGGCATGCGCACCGCGCAGCTCGAGGGTGCGCACGTGGAGTTCCATCGCGGGATCGAGAATCCGCTCGGCATCAAGATCGGACCAGCGATGACGAAGGAGTGGCTCATCGGCCTCCTCGACGCGCTCGATCCACAGCG
>LNFM01008045.1_pt1 | contig 16134 bp, 19 predicted proteins | sample 596031 | NCBI WGS metagenome assembly LNFM01 (sample SAMN04254537, study PRJNA301005) | activated carbon metagenome | isolation source: dual media filters at the Ann Arbor, Michigan drinking water treatment plant | place: USA: Ann Arbor
TCAGGCTCTTGAAGCCGCCGCCCTGCGGCGTGGTGATCGGCGCCTTGTAGAAGACCTTGGTGCTGCGCAGCGAGTCCCAGGCCTGCGCGTCGATCCCCGAGCTGTTACCGGCCAGATAGACGCTTTCGCCGATGGCGACGTCCTCGATCGCCAGCCGGGCGCCGGCTGCCTCCAGCACCCGGAGGCTGGCCTTCATGATCTCTGGGCCGATGCCGTCGCCATGGGCCACGGTGATCGGCACGGGGCTGTCGGCCAAAGTGGCAAGTCCGACGATCGGCAGCGGCTGGAGGATGGCGTTCATGGTCGTCTCCCAGGTCAAGTTGCGATGACACGTAGATAGGAGCAGATGTGCCTTTTTTGAAATTGATAGTTTTCAGAATATATATTTAGATTATTGATCAATCGGAGCGGCCATGGCTCATCTACGGAACCTCGACATAGACCTGCTGCGTGCCTTCACGACGGTGGCCGACGTCGGCGGCTTCACGCGCGCGGCCGATATCCTGCTGCGCCGCCAGTCGACGCTCAGCCTGCAGATCAAGCGGCTGGAGGATGCGCTGGGCCGGCGCCTGCTCGATCGCACGTCGCGCCGCGTGCGGCTGACCGCCGAGGGCGAATCGCTGCTCGCCGACGCCCGCCACATGCTGGAACTCAACGACCGCCTCGTGGCCCGCCTCAACGAGCCGGCACTGGCCGGCACGGTGCGGCTGGGCACGCCGGAGGATTTCGCCACCACCCACCTGCCGAACGTGCTGGCCCGCTTCGCGCAGGCCCACCCGGGCGTCCAGCTCGAAGTCACCTGCGACCTGACGCTGAACCTGATGACGCGGTTCCGGCGCGGCGATTTCGATCTGGTCCTCGTCAAGCGCGAACCGGAGCGCTCCGATCGTGGCGTCCGCGTCTGGCGCGAGCCGCTGGTCTGGGTCGCCGCCGAGCAGCTTGCCCTGCCCGGCGAAGGCGTCTTGCCGCTGGTGCTGTCGCCGCCGCCCTGCGTCTATCGCAAGCGCGCTACCGATTCGCTCAATGCCGCGCGGCGGCCGTGGCGCGTCGCCTACAGCTGCGCCTCGCTGGCCGGCCAGCATGCCGCCGTGAAGGCCGGGCTCGGCATGACCGTGCTGCCCAAGGACATGGTGCCGGCCGGACTGGCCGCCATCGAGCGCCGCCAGGGCCTGCCCGACCTGCACGACACCGAGATCGCGCTGCTGTCGGCGCGCAAGCTGTCGGCGCCGACCCGGCGCCTGCACGAGCACATCGTGCGCTCGTTGGAAGACGTCGGCGCGGCCTGACCGCCGGCGCCCCTTGACGAACCGCCGGCAAGCCCCATATCGCCCTCCAGATAGCGGGACGGGCCCCTCTGGCGACCGATTTGGTCGCGATGTCGGACCGCATCGGGCATGCCCGGTGCTGTGCGATGGATGAGAGCCCGGGCGTGCCTCCACAACGATGGAGGGCACGATGTCACGCAAGATCAATTCCCTGCTCATGAAGTCGGCCCGGATCCGGTCGCACATCGACCGCGAGCGCGCCTGTTCCAGACCCGACTGGATCATGCTGCTGCGCCTCAAGCTGCTGGACCTGCGCCTGAAGGGCCGCTTGCGTGCCCTGGCGGCCGCGACCCTGCCCCCACCGATGCCGCCGGCCCGGTTCGCGCGCGCACGCGCCTGATCGACGACAACGGGGGGACAAACAATGGAATTTCTGAGCAGCGACTTTCTCGGCACGCCCGCGTGGTTCTGGCTGGCCTTCCTCGGCCTCGTCGCCGTCCTGCTGGTCTTCGACCTCGGCGTCCTGAACAAGCATGACAAGGAGCTCGGCGTCGCGGAGAGCCTGCGGCTGTCCGTGTTCTACATCGCGATCGCGCTGGTGTTCGGCGGCTGGGTCTGGTGGTCGATGGGCGCCGGGCCGGGCATGGAATACTTCACCGGCTATGCCATCGAGAAGGCGCTGTCGATCGACAACGTCTTCGTGATCTCGCTGATCTTCAGCTATTTCGCCATTCCCGCGAAATACCAGTACCGCGCGCTGCTCTGGGGCATCCTCGCCGTCCTGGTCCTGCGCGGCATCATGATCGCGGTCGGTGCGGCGCTGGTCGAGCAGTACGAGTGGGTGCTGTATCTCTTCGGCGCCTTCCTGATCGCCACCGGCGTGAAGATGCTGGTCATGGGCGAGAGCGAGCACGATGTTTCGAACAACCCGCTCGTGCGCTTCCTCTCCCGGCGCATGCGGGTTTCGTCGGAGCTGCACGGCTCGCGATTCTTCGTCCGCCAGACCGATCCGCAGACCGGCAGGCTCGCCCTGTTCGCGACGCCGCTGTTCCTGGCCCTCGTCGTGATCAACATCGCCGACTTCATCTTCGCCGTCGACTCGGTGCCGGCGATCTTCGCCATCACGACCGACACCTACATCGTGTTCACCGCCAACATCATGGCGATCCTCGGCCTGCGCGCGCTCTATTTCGCGCTCGCGGCCATGGTCCACCGGTTCGAGTACCTGAAGTATGCACTCGCCATCGTCCTGGTCTTCATCGGCGCCAAGATCTTCTGGAACCAGATCGTCGCCAAGCTCGACCCGGCGATCTCGCTCGGCGTGACCGTGTCGATCATCGCCGCGGGCGTCCTGGTTTCTCTCTGGAAGACCCGCGGGGCGGCCTCCGGCCAGGCGGGCGGCAACGGCTGATGGAAGCGTTGGCGGTTCCGCTGCTGGGCAAGCCGGCGTGGATGTGGGCGCTGTTCGTCGGTGCGGTCGTCGTGCTGCTGCTGCTCGATCTCGGCGTGCTTCACCGCAAGGTGCGCGAGATCGGTGTCACGGAAAGCCTCTGGATGAGCGGCTTCTACATCGCCATCGCGCTGATCTTCGGCGCCTGGGTCTGGTACGAACTCGGCGAGCAGAGCGGCGAGGAGTACCTCACGGGCTTCCTGGTCGAGAAGACGCTGGCGATGGACAACGTCTTCCTGATCTCGCTGATCTTCACCTTCTTCGCCGTGCCGCCGATCTATCAGCATCGCGTCCTGTTCTGGGGCATTCTGGGCGTGATCGTCCTGCGCGCCATCATGATCGGCCTGGGCGCGACCCTGGTCGCCGAATTCAGCTGGATCCTCTACGTCTTCGCGGCGTTCCTGATCGCCACCGGCATAAAAATGCTGATGCTGGGCGACAAGATTCCCGACATCGAGAAGAATCCCGTTCTGCGGCTGCTGCGCCGGACCTTGCGCATCACGCCCGAACTGCACAAGGAGCGTTTCTTCGTGCGGCAGCCCGATCCGGCGACCGGGCGCATTGTGCTGTGGGTGACGCCGCTGTTCGTCGCCCTCGTCCTGATCGAGATCGTCGATCTGATTTTCGCGGTCGACAGCGTGCCCGCGATCTTCGCCATCACCAGCGACCCCTATATCGTCTACACCTCGAACATCTTCGCGATCCTCGGCCTGCGCGCGCTCTACTTCGCCCTGGCCGCGGTGATCCACCGCTTCAAGTATCTGAAGGTGGCGCTGGCGCTCATCCTCGTGTTCATCGGCGCGAAGGTCTTCGTGGCCGGGATCGCGGGATGGGAGAAGTTCCCGGCCAGCATCTCGCTCGGCGTGACGGTGGCCCTGCTCGCCGGCGGCATCGGCTACAGCCTGTGGCGGACCCGCGCCGCCCGACCGCCGGCCGGACCGGAATGACTCCCGGGTCGACTGGCCGTCCCGCCGGCGTCTCGGCGCGCCTGACGATCCTGAGCGCGCAGCTTGCCGGCGGGCCCGACCGGATCAGCATCGGCGACCTGCTGGACGGACTGGGACGTTCGGCGCTGGGGCTCGGGCTGATGATCCCGGCGCTGCTGGCGTTGATCCCGCTGCCCGGACCGTTCGGCATCGTATTGGGCACGATGATCGCGGCGATCGCGATCCAGGTGATGACCGGTCAGACGCGGTTGCGTCTGCCGCGCTTGCTGGCAGGTCGCACGCTTCCGTCGAGGCCGGTGGCGGTCGCTATTCGCCGCTTTGCGGCCCCTGTGCGATGGGCCGAGCGGTTTTCGACACCGCGCCGGTGGCTGCCGTTGACGGGCCGCGCGGCACGCGTCGCGCTGGCCGGCCCCCTTCTTCTCCTGGCTCTGGCCCTCGCGCTGCCGATTCCCCTGGGCAACGGTCTTCCGGCCATCGCTCTCACGGTATTCGCCGTAGGCTTCATGGAACGCGATGGCTTGGCGATCGTCATGGCCCTTGGCCTCAGTCTGGTCGCGCTCGCCTGGACAGCTGCGCTGATCCTGTTCGGCGCCGAGATGTTCGACTGGATACTGACGGTCTTCCGCTGATGCCGGAGGACGGCGTCAACCCAGCTCCAGACTCGTGACGCCGAACAGGCCGGGGTAGTCGACCGCGGGATCGGCGCCGGTGTACATGCGCGCGGTCTCGAACGCCGGTTTCAGGCCCATCCGTTCGACGAGCGTGACGGCGGCCTTGTTGCGGTCGGGCACGTCGATGGCCACGGCGGTGGCACCGGTCTTCGCCGCCAGCGCACTCACCAGAGCACCGGCGATCTCCGGCGCGGCGGCGTAGAGCGGCCCGATGCGTGACGCCGCGCGGCAGGGGCGAGTCACCGCGAAACCCTCCAGCACGCCATCCTTCACAGCGACCAGCCCGGTCCGTTCCGGCAGGCCGATCCACGGCGCCAGGAAGGAATCGCGGGCTTCCGGGAAGAAGCGGCGGTCGTAGGCGGCGATCAGGTCGAACGGCACGCTGCGGGAATCGACCAGGGCGATGCCGGCCGGCGGCGCGACAGCAGGCGGCGGTCCCTCATGGCGAATGTTGTTCCAGGCCAGCCGAAAGCCCGATTTCCTGTAATTGTCCTGCTGCGCCACCACGCCATCGAGGCCGACATTGCGACCGGCCAGCCGCGCCATCCCGGCCTTCCATATCTGGATACCGTAGCCCTTCCCGCGCGCTTCCGGCCGGGCGATGTAGAAACCGAGAAAGCCCAGCGCCGCGCCATAGCGCACCACCGAAATGCAGGCGACCGGCCTGCCGTCGAGACGGCCGATCAGGAAGGCGCCGGGGTCGGCGGCCTGGAAGGCCAGCGTATCGGTGTTGCCGGGGTTCCAGCCTTCGTCGGCCGCCCATTCGGCCATGCGGGAGACGTCGTCGGCGCTGGCAACACTGATCTGGAAGCTCATGCACCCGGCTTACTATGGGGAGGGAACGCCTCGCAACATGGTGCGTTGACCGATGTCAGCTTCACAGCAGGCCCGCTTCACAGCGGGAAAGGGATTCCCCATGTCCGATCGGCCCACCGTCAACGTCACGCCGTCCGGCTCGCCCGGCGGCGGCCTCTACTTCATCGTCGGCGGCCTCGTGGTTGCCGCGCTTGTCGGCGCCTACTTCGTGTTCGGGGTCCCGGGCAACCGCCCTGCTGGCGTCGCCGCCACGCCCGACAACAAGACCAGCATCACGATCGAGGCGCCGCGCACGCCGCCGGCCGCCGCGCCGGCCGCTCCCGCGGCTCCGAAGTAACTACTCTGCCGCCTTGCGACTTGCGGCCGGAAAGAACTGATTTTCCGGCCGCGGCAGGCCGAGATTCTCGCGCAACGTCTTGCCTTCGTATTCGCGGCGGAACAGACCGCGGCGCTGCAACTCGGGCACGACCATGTCGACGAAATCGTCGAGACCGCCCGGCAGGTACGGGAACATGACGTTGAAGCCGTCGCTGGCTTCCGTCACCAGCCACTCCTCCATCTGATCGGCGATCATCCTGGGCGTGCCCATCATGGCGAGCCCGCCATAGCCGCCGAGACGGCCGGCGAGCTGACGCACCGTCAGGTTCTCGCGCCTGGCGAGCGCGATGACGCGCTCGCGGCCGCTCTTGCTGGCGTCGGTCTCCGGAATGTCCTGGGGCAGCTGCTTGTCGGGATCGTAGGCGCGGGCATCGGTGCCGAGCGCGATCGAGACGGCGGCGATGCCGCTGTCGTAGTTCACGAGGCTGTCGAGCCGCGCCCGCTTCTCCTGCGCCTCGTCGAGAGAGTCCCCGATGATGGTGAAGGCGCCGGGCAGGATCTTTATGTGGTCCGGGTTGCGGCCGACCTTGGCCGCGCGGCTCTTCACATCGGCATAGAAGGCGCGCCCCGCCTCGATCGGGCCACCGGCGGCGAACACCACTTCGGCGGTTTCGGCGGCAAGCTGGCGGCCGGCATCGGAGGCGCCGGCCTGCACCACGACCGGCCAGCCCTGGACCGGGCGGCCGATGTTGAGCGGCCCGCGCACCTTCAGATACTTGCCCTTGTGATCGAGCACATGGAGCCGGTCGGGATCGAAGTAGATGCCACTCTCGACGTCGCGGATGAACGCATCGTCGGCCCATGAGTCCCAGAGGCCAGTGACCACGTCGAAGAACTCGCGGGCGCGGGCGTAGCGCTCGGCATGCGGCATCTGGTCGTCCATGCCGAAGTTGAGCGCCGCGTCGGGGTTGGACGTCGTCACCAGGTTCCAGCCGGCGCGGCCGTCGCTGATGTGATCGAGCGAGGCGAAGCGCCGCGCAATCGTATAGGCCGGTTCGAAGGTGGTGGACGCCGTGGCGATCAGGCCGAGGTGCTTCGTCACCATGGCCAGCGCCGGCAGCAAGGTCAGCGGATCGAACGACGTCACCGTGGCGCTCCGCTTCAGCGCCGCCATCGGCATGTTCAGCACGGCCAGGTGATCGGCCATGAAGAAGGCGTCGAACCGGCCGCGCTCCAGCGTCTGGGCGTACTGCACCAGCGCCTTGAGGTTGAAGTTGGCGTCGGGCGTGCCGCCGGGATAGCGCCAGGCGGCAGTGTGGATGCTGACCGGACGCATGAAGGCGCCGAGTCGGAGTTGTTTCTGGGTCATGACGCCTATCTCGCAAGCAGGCGGCCCCACCGCAAGCCGCCTCGGGCGAGAAGAGCTAATTCGAGGAATAGTTTCCAGGCAACCGGCGGCTCGTGGAACGTCGTTACACGATCGCCGGGTGCTTCTTGTCGCTGCCCGACGCCCGCTCCCAGCCGCGTGCCACCTGGAACAGCGTCGCCTCGTCGAAGTAGCGGCCGACGAACTGGACCGAGAGCGGCAGGCCGCCGACCGAGACGCCAGCCATCATGGCGAGCGCCGGATGGCCGGTGACGTTGAACGGCGTGCGCGCCTGGCGCGGATAGGTGCGTTCGAGGTCGGCCGGGACGTCGATGCGGCAGGCCGGGTCCATCGAGCTGGCGCACAGCAGCACGTCGACGTCGCGCAGTGCCGCCTCGACCAGGGCGATCATTTCCAGCCGCCGGCGCTGCGCCTGCACATAGTCTCCGGCGGCGAAGAACGCACCGGCCATCAGGCGGCGGCGCGCGAGCTGGCCGTAATCGCCGGGACGCTCGCGCAGCCAGGGCGCGTGGATCGCCCAGGCCTCGCTTTGCAGGATCACGCGATTGACCGCACCGAACTCCGCCAGGGTCGGCAGATGGATATCGCGGACTTCCGCCCCTTCGAGCTGGAGCGTGCGTGCGACGTGGCCGAGTGCCGCGGTCACCTCGGGATCGGCCGGCATGTCGATCTCGTGGAAGTGCTGGATGAAGCCGACGCGCAGGCCGCGCATATCGCGCTCCACGCCGGCCGCATAGTGGCCGTTCGCGACCGCGGCGCTGCCGGGATCCTGCGGATCGTGGCCGGCCAGAACTTCCAGCATCAACGCATTGTCGGCCACGGTGCGCGTCATCGGACCGATGTGATCGAGGGTGAAGGACAGCGGAAACACGCCACGGCGCGAGACCAGGCCATAGGTGGGCTTCAGGCCGACGATGCCGCAGCAGCTCGCGGGGTTGCGCACGCTGCCGCCGGTGTCGGTGCCGAGCGCCATCGGAAACAGGCCGGCCGCGACGCCGGAGCCCGAGCCTGACGACGAGCCACCGGGGTGATGGTCGGTGTTCCAGGGATTGCGCGCCGGCGGCCACGGCAGATCGTGGCTCGGACCACCGATGGCGAATTCGTGGGTCGAGAGCTTGCCCAGCACGATGGCACCAGCGCCGCGCAGCTTGGAAACGCAGACCGCGTCCGACGCGGCGACGTTGTCCTGCAGGATTTTGGAGTGACAGGTCGTGGGCAGGCCCGCGACATCGATGATGTCTTTTATGCCGACCGGCACGCCGTGCAGCGGGCCGCGGCTGCGGCCCAAGGAAATCTCGGCCTCGGCCGTTCGTGCAGCGGCCATCGCGGCCTCGCCGTCGAGGCGGATGAAGGCATTGAGCCTGGAGTCGAGCCGTTCGATGCGGGCGAGCAGCGCCGCCGTCAGCTCGACCGGTGAAAGTTCCCTTGATGCAATCGCCTTGGCCGCCGCGGCGGCCGTCATCCAGTGCAGATCGATCATGTCTGAAATCTCACAGACCGTTGCCGGGGCGCATCGGCGGCCACGGCTCAGCACGCGGATCGGCCGGTGCCTTGATCTTGCGGGCCACGTCGGCCGCCTGAGTGGCGGCGGCAGCGACATCCTCGGGATGCGCGGCCAATGCCTTGTCGAGGCCAGCGCGGCGGGCCAGCAGTTCGATCACTGACTTGTCCATCTTCAACACCCTTACGCTCAGTTCAACCGTTCCAGTTTGGTGATCTCCTGCGGTGGCAGCTCGGAGAGGTAGAGATTGCCCTCGGCATCACCGGAAAGACCGTGCGCTCCGTTGATCGCGCCGCGGCAGCGGCCGACCAGCTTGCCGTCGGGCGAGAGCAGGCTGATGCGCGGAATCTGGTCGGTCACGAACACCAAGTCGCGGTCGTCCACCCAGATCTGCATGGGATGATAGAAATCACCCCAGGCGGCGAGAAAGGCGCCGTCACGGTCGAACACCTGGATGCGGTTGTTTTCGCGGTCGCCCACCAGCACCTTGCCGAAGCGGTCGACCCACACGGCGTGCGGCGTGGTGAAGGCGCCGTTGCCGGAGCCGGGGCCGCCCCAGGTCGCGATCAGCGTGCCGTCGGCGGCAAAGCGATGAACGCTGGAATTGCCGTAGCCGTCCGCGACATAGATCTCGCCATCGGGCGCCTGCGCCGCCGCCGTCGGATGGTTGAACGGCGCATCGAGCGCAGGCCAGTGTCGCTTGCCCAGGGCCTGCAGGAGCTTGCCGGCGAGATCGAAGCGCAGCACCTGATGGGCGTCGCGATCGGCCACCAGGATGGTGCCGTCCGGCGCCGCGTTGAGATAGTGCGGCTCGGCGAGCTGGCCCTCGCCCCACGACCCGATCTGCCGGCCATCTTGATCGAACACCAGCACCGGCTGGCCGGTGCCGCGCTGCGCGACATGCACGCGGCCCTCGCGATCCACCATCAGGTCGGACAGGAAGCCGAAGCTTTGGCCCGCCGGCAGCCGCGCCCATTTGCGGTGGATGGCGTAGCGGCGATCCCCCAGGACCACGGTGTAGCGTTCGTCGGACATTTATTTCGCTGGTCCCATTCCTGGCCTGCTGGACGCGTAGATGTAGTTGCGGATCTTCCAGGTATCGGCCTCGCGCCGGAAGATGACCACCAGGTTGAAGGCGTCATCCGATTCGACACCGGAGGCGAGCACCTTCAGGCGCCCGGCCGAGGTGGCGCGCAGCCAGGCCATGTCGCCCGAAACCTCGGTCTCCTGGATGGTGAAGCGGAGATCGACTTTCAGCGTGGCGAAGACCTCGCGATAGGCCGCCCGCAGGGCCTCGCGGCCGACCACCGCCGGCATGTTGTCGCGCATGAACACGCCGTTGGACGCGTAGAGCGCAACCAGCGCCTCGACGTTGTTGGCCCGCAAGGCGGCGGCGTAGCTATCCATGACGGCGACGAGACGGGCGGGATCGTCCGAGCCCTGCGCCTGGGCGCTGCCGATGATCGAAAAGACAGCGGCTGTCGCGAGCAGCGATCGGCGTGAGGGAATGGAGATGGCAGGCATGATCGAATCCTCGCAGCGAATCAGGTCGGCAGATATCTGGAAATCCAGTAGTCCGTCGGATTGCCGGAACATTCGAACGGCCCGCACAGCAGGAAGCTGTCGATGGCGTTGGCGAGGGTCGCGGCGATGAGCAGATAGGCGGCCAGCCGATAGACGCCGCGAAAGCGCAGCGCGGACTGGTGATCGGTGTTGTGGTGCTCGGGCCGGCCGGAGAAGATCATCAAGACCGCCACGACGGCAATCACGGCAAAGAACAAAATCAGCGCCCAGGTGTAGAGATGCAGCCCGAGCAGCGGCGAGCCGTAGGCGCTCCCGCCGGGCACGATATGGAGCAGCACCTGACGGCCGGAAACAGCCTGGCCGAACAGGGCGCCCAGCAGGGTAAGCGCATAGTGCATCGGTTGCGCGCCGAAACGCAGGTTGAGCAGAAAGCCGAAGCCGCACAGGACAAAGGCAACCCGCTGGAGGTTGCAGAGCGGGCACGGCAGTTCCTTGAGGCCGAACTGCAAACCGAAGACGACCAGCAGGATCGTGGCCATGGCGGCCGCGCCGGCCGTGTTTCCCAGACGAACGAGAGCTCCCATGCGGCGGCCCTAGAGCGCCAGGCCCAGCGGGTCGGTCAGGTGACGGTCGAACCACAGGACCGCACCGACGAAGCTCACGCCGAACAAGCCGATCGCGACGCCGCGATAGCCGGCCAGGGCCGTCATCATGGCAATGGCCGCCGCCAGAAAGATCAGCCCGGTCATGAGGCAACCCTCGCAAGAGGGACCCATGTTACGGCCCGGGGCGCCATGTGCCAATGGCAGGGCTGGTCGATCTGGCTCAGTCGATCTGCAGGGTCATCGCCTTCAGGTAGGCGGTTTCGGGCAGGCCGGGATGCACCGGATGGTCGAGCGCGGCGCCGGCGCTGCGCAGGATGCGGGCGTTGCGGCCGGCATCGCGCAGGCCGCGCCGCACCTGCTCGCCGAACAGCGGCGGCTCGACCAGGTGCGAGCACGAAGCCACGAACAGGAATCCGCCGGGCGCCACCAGGGGAGCGGCCAGCCGCACCATCTTGCGATAGCCCTGGACGCCCACCTTGATGTCCTTGCGGCTCTTCACGAAGGCCGGCGGATCGCAGATCACGACATCGAAGTTGCGGCCGTTGGGTTCCAGCTTCTCCAAGGTGTCGAAGACCTCGCCCTTCTGGAACGTCATGACGCCGCTGACGCCATTCAGGGAAGCGGCCTTTGCGGCCGAGTCGAGCGCGGGCTGCGAACGGTCGAGACAGGTCACCGATTTGGCGCCGTGCTTGGCTGCGAGCACACCGAAGCCGCCGCTGTAGCAATAGGCGTCGAGCACGCGCGCATCCTTGGCGAAGCGCGCCATGAAGCGGCGATTGTCGCGCTGGTCGTAGAACCAGCCGGTCTTCTGGCCGCCAGACAAGTCGGCCACGAACCTGGCGTCGTTCTCGACCAGTTCGATGGGTCCGTCGAGTTCGCCCTTGGCGATCGTCGTCTCGCGCTTCAGTCCTTCCAGCTCGCGCACCGGCGAATCGTTTTTCAGCACGATGACGCGCGGCGACAGTTCGGCCTCGATGGCTTCGAGCAGGACCGGCGTCAGGTGATCCATGCCGACCGAATTCACCTGCATGACCACGGCATCGCCGAAACGGTCGATGATCACGCCGGGCAGCCCGTCGGCCTCGGCATGGATGAGGCGATAGTAGGGAACGCCGACCAGCCGGTCGCGCAGCGCCATCGCATTGGCGAGCTTGCGGCCGAAGAACAGCGCGTCGATCGTGGCCTCGGGATTCGAGGTGAGCAGACGTGCGGCGATCAGCGAATGCGGATTGAAGGTGGCGACGCCCAGCGCCTCGCCGCCCGGCGTGCGCAGGATCACCAGCGAGCCCGGCGGCAGTGCCTTGGTCTCGGCGTCCATCAGGATCTCGTTGGAGAAGGCCCAGGGATGGCCCGACCGGACGCGGCGATCCTCGCCGGCGCGCAGCAGGACACTCGGCAGTTTCTTCGCGGCCACGCTATTCTCCTCGGGAAACGCCATCGCGACGGGGATCGGCACCGCCGTCCCACCCGTCGCCCGACCGGCGAATGCCGGCGAGGCCACCCTCATGCACGCGGACTTGTACTTGATGGCCCAAGGCGCGCAAGCGGTCTGCCAGGTCGGCCGCCGGCGTGGCCGCTTCCAGTTCCGTCGGGCCGTTGCGGTTGTTGACCCGCGGTTGCGCGAGGGCTGCAGCAACCGGCAGGTCCCAATCGAGCATGCCGATCACGGCATGAAGCGCGTCGCCGATGATGCGCGACCCGCCCGCCGAGCCCACAGCCAGCACGAGGCGGCGGTCGCGGTCGAGCACCACGGTCGGCGACATAGAAGAACGCGGCCGCTTGCCCGGCTCGACCCGGTTGGCGATTTTCTTGCCGTTGGCTTCAGACTCCGGCGAGAAATCGGTGAGTTCGTTGTTGAGCAGGAAGCCACGCAGCATGATCTGGGCGCCGAACGGGGCTTCGATGGTGGTGGTGAAGGCGACGGCATTGCCCCATCGATCGACGATGCTCATGTGGCTGGTGCCGCGCTCGACATAGCCCGGCGGCACGCCGGGGCCGATCTGGCCCATGCTGCGATCCGGCGACATCAGCCAGCGGCGCTCCGCCAGATAGGCCGGCGACAGCAGGCCTGCCGTCGGCACATTCACGAAGGCGGGATCGGCGACGTAGCGGTCGCGGTCGGCGAAGGCGAGCCGGCTCGCCTCGGCAATGAGATGGACCGGGCGCAGGCTGTTGGGTGTGTCGCGCCAGATCTGGAACGGTTCGAGCAACGCCAGCACCTGCACGACCGCGATGCCGCCCGACGACGGCGGCGGCGCACCGCAAACGATCCAAAGGCGGTAGGGCCCGCACACCGGCTCGCGCTTGATCGGGCGATAGTCGGCCAGATCGGCGAGCGAGAGCGTGCCGGGCCTTGCGTGATTGCGCACGCGCTCGACCATCTCGGCGGCAATCGCGCCCTGATAGAAAACGCCCGCCCCGCCATCGGCGATCAGGCGCATTGTTTCGGCAAGATCGGGATTGGCGATCCGGTCGCCGACTTTCTTGGCCGAGCCGTCCGCATTGAAATAGAGCGCGCGGATAGCGGGCTCATCCTTCAGTCCCGGCATGCGGTCGAGCCACTGGGCGAGCCGCGGTGCCACGGCGAAGCCGTCGCGGGCGGCGGCGATGGCAGGCTCGAACAGCTCACGCCAGGCGAGCTTGCCGTGCTCCTTGTGGGCGAACTCCAGCATCGCCAGCACGCCGGGGACGCCGACGGAGATGCCGGAGGCGACGGCCTCGCGATAGCCGAGCGGCTTGCCGGCGCGATCGAGGAACATCGTCGGTGTGGCGCCCGCCGGCGCCGTCTCGCGGCCGTCATAGACGGCGATGACCTTGCTCGCGTTGTCGTAGTTCAACAGGAAGCCGCCACCGCCTATGCCCGAGGCGTGCGGTTCGACGACGCCCAGTATCATCTGCACGGCAATCGCCGCATCGACGGCCGAGCCGCCGCGCCGGAGCATATCGAGGCCGGCTTCGACCGCCAGCGGATGGGCCGCCGCCACCATCGTCTGCGGCGCCGCCAGGGAAGCCGGCACGCGGCAGGCGGCCAGCAGCAGCACGGCGACGGCGATAAGGCGGCGGCCCGGTCTCATGCGCGGCGCGCCACGATGAACAGCCGGCGGAACGGAAAAATCGTGATGCCGTCGGCGCGTGTCGGATAGGCCTTGGCGAGCAAGGTCGCATAGGTGTCGTAGAATGCCGTGCGGTCCGGCTCCTGAAGCAGATCGAGGAACGGACGCAGGCCCGTGCTGGCCGTGAACTGCGCGACCGGATCTTTTCCGGTGAGCGGCTGCTGATAGATCGTCTCCCAGATTTCGAGATCCGAGCACAGCGGCTTCAGCACATCGTAGTAGCGCGCCGGCTCCAGCACCGGGCGGATGGTGCGCACCTGGGCAAGCTTGTCGCGCCACGGGCCGGCGTCGGCCGCGGTCCGCATCAGCGCGTGCGAGGGCGCCTCGTGATTACGCGGCATCTGGATCGCAAGCTGGCCGCCCGGCGGCAGCAGCTTCATCAGGCCGGGGAACATGTCGATGTGCCCCTCCAGCCAATGATAGGCGGCGTTGCTGTAAAGAACTCCCGGCGGCTTGCCCGGCTTGAACTGCGCGAGGTCGCCTTTTGCGAAACTCACTCGGCCATCTGTCGTCTGTGTGCGCGCCTTGGCCAGCATCTCCTCCGACGAATCGATGCCGACGATCTCCGCCGTGGGGAAGCGTTCGGCCAGGACGCGCGAGATGTTGCCGGCGCCACAGCCGAGATCGTAGATCGCGTGGCCCGGCCGTGCGCCGTTGGCCGGATCGAGCCGGCCCATCAGGTCGAGGGCGGGCCGCACGCGATGGTCGGCGAACTTCAGGTAGAGGTTGGCATCCCAGAGCATCATTTCTCCTCGAACGCGGCATCGACCGGCACACGATACGCCGTCGCGATCTTGTTGCCCTTCTGCGCCGCCAGCACGACCGCCATGAACTCGCTGAACATCTCCTCGCTCATGCCCTTCTGCCGCGCCATGTAGCCGTGCGAATTGATGCAGTAGTCGCACTGGTTGGCGATCGACACGGCGAGGTAGATCAGCTCCTTGGTGAGGCCGTCGAGCTTGCCCGGCGCCATCACCGCCTTCATCTCGGCGGCGAACCGCTCCATCACGTCGGGATGGCGGGCGAGCGCCTTCCAGACGTTGTTGATGCCGGCAGGATCCGTTCCACGTGCCTGGGCGATGCCCTCGACCACCGCCTTGGCGCGCGGGCCCATGTCCTTGTATTCGGTCAGTTTGGCCATCGGTCGCTCCCAAACAAAAAAGAGCCGGATATCCGGCCCATCATGGCGCAGACCGGCCCGTCCCGGCTACTCGACGACCTCGGTGGCGGCCTGAAGCATCGTCGGCGGCACCGTCAGTCCGAGGTCGACCGCCGTCTTCCGATTGACGATCAGCACGTAGTCGGTCGGCAGTTCGATCGGCAGGTCGGCGGGGCTCGTGCCCCTGACGATGCGGTCGATGAAATAGGCGGCGCGCTGCATCTGCGCGCGATCGTCGATGCCGTAGGTGAAAAGACCGCCTGACAGGGCAAAGGCCGGAAAATCGCTGACGATCGGCAGCTTCACCGTCCGGGCGCCGGCGATGATGCGATCCTGGTGACCCATGAAGATCGGCTGCACAACGACAGCCTGGACACCGTCCTGCTTCAGGGCCGCCATCAGCTTGTCGTCGATCTCCGACGGCGCATCGACCATCTTCACCACGAGCTTGATGCCGAGCTGGGCTGCCGCCGCCTCGATGCCGGCGACGAACGTCTTGGCGTTCTGATCGCGCGTCCAGCCGATGAAGGCGACCGACTTCAGGTCCGGCATGATCTCCCGCAGGAAGCCAAGGCGCTTGCCCGACAGGTCTGGCCCGACCATCGACATGCCGGTCAAATGGCCGCCCGGGCGGGCGATGCTGGCGGCGAAGCCGGTCGCGAGCGGATCGGAGACCGGCGTCATGACGATGGGGATCTTCTTCGCCTCGGTCGCCTGCTTGGCGATGGCGACCGCCGGAGTCGCGGTGGCGACGATCACGTCCACGCCGCGATCGACATAGGCCTTCGCCGCCTCACGCGCGCGTTCCACGTTGCCGCCCGTGAAGGTCGCGAGCAGCTCGAGGTTGCGCCCCTCGACATAGCCGTAGGCCCGCAGACCCTCGCGCAGGCGCGCGACATAGGTCGCCTCCATGAACGGCGGCCACCAGCTGAGCAGGCCGACGACGATCTTCTTGCGATCCTGCGCCAGGGCGGCGACCGGAATCGTAGCGGCTGATGCCGCAAGCAGCAGGCGACGGTTGAGCTGCACGGTCAGTACATATGCTGGCCGCCATTGATCGACAGCGTCGAGCCGGTGATGAAGCCCGCGTCGTCGGCGATCAGAAACATCACGCCGCGGCCGATCTCCTCGGCCTTGCCCAGCCGGCCGACCGGGATCTTGGCCACGATCTTCTCCAGCACATTGGCCGGCACCGCCGCGACCATGTCGGTCTCGGTGTAGCCCGGTGCGATGGCGTTCACGGTGATGCCCTTCGACGCGCCTTCCTGGGCCAGCGCCTTGGTAAAGCCGTGGATGCCCGACTTGGCGGCGGCGTAGTTCACCTGGCCGTACTGGCCGCCCTGGCCGTTGATCGAGCCGATGTTGACGATGCGGCCGA
>LNFM01008046.1_pt1 | contig 16132 bp, 12 predicted proteins | sample 596031 | NCBI WGS metagenome assembly LNFM01 (sample SAMN04254537, study PRJNA301005) | activated carbon metagenome | isolation source: dual media filters at the Ann Arbor, Michigan drinking water treatment plant | place: USA: Ann Arbor
CGGGGTTCGCCGGCGGCTGGGTGCTCGATCGATACGACCGACGCACGGCGCTGACGTTCTTGCTCGTCGGACTCGCGCTGGGAACAGCGGCCGGCGGCCTCGCCAACGGCCTCGGAGCGCTCGTCGCAGCGCGGGTGATCGCGGGGGCCTTCGGCGGCCCGGCGACTGCCGTGGCGATGGCCATCGTGTCCGACGTCGTCCCCGTCGAGCGCCGCGGACAAGCGCTGGGGACGGTCATGATGGCCTTCGCGGTCGCGTCGGTGTTGGGCGTACCCGCGGGGCTCGAGCTCGCGCGGTTGGGGAGCTGGCACACGCCGTTCTTCGCGCTGGGCGCGCTGTGTCTGCTCGCGGCGGGGGCGGCGTGGAGGTTCGTTCCGTCGCTGCGAGGACACATCGAAGCGCGCGAGGAGAGGCAGGCGCGAGGAGACGATCCCTCGACCCTCTCGGAGTTTGCGTCGCTGCTTCGGCGCACGACCACGCAGCGCATGCTCGTCGCCGCCGCGCTGTCCAACTTCGGGCTCTTCATCCTCGTCCCCAATCTGGCAGCGTTTACCCAGGGAAATCTCCAGTATCCCCGCTCGAAGCTCGGGCTGCTCTACCTGCTGGGCGGCATCGCGAGCTTCGTCACGCTCCGCCCGTTCGGGCGGCTCGTCGACCGTCACGGCTCTTTCAAAGTGTCCCTCGCGGGCAGCGTGCTCAGCATCGCGGTCATCCTCGCGAGCTTCGTCTACGTCGTCCCGTGGATTCCTGTGCCCGCGATGTTTCTGGGCTTCATGGTGTGCAACGGGCTTCGCAACGTCTCGATGCAGACGCTCTCGACCAAGGTGCCCTCCGCCACCGAGCGCGCGCGATTCATGTCGCTCGGGTCGATGATTCAACACGCGTTCTCTGCGCTGGGAGCCTTCGTTTCGTCGCGCATGCTCGGCGTCGTCGGCGGCGAGTTCGGCGAGGTGTCCTGCACGCAACACGACCGCCCCGTGCCTGCGCTCATCGGCATCGATCGAGTCTCGATGGTCTCGATCGCGACGATGGTGGTCGTTCCGTGGATCTTGCGAGCGGTCGAGCGCGACGTCCTCCGCGAGAGCGCGGAGAGGGACGAGGGCAGCCCGAAGGCATCGACCGTCGCTCCCGTCGAGTGAGCGCGCTCAGCGAGCCCAGTAGGCCTCGTCGTCGAGGCCCTCTTCGCGCTCGGGCAAGCCCTTCGTGAGCCTCGGCGCGGACTGCGCGAGCACTTCGAAGCTCACGCGATTGGCGTAGCGACAGACCTGACTCATCGACGAGTACGTGAGAAACCGCCGCGCGTGCTTCGACGAGTTGGGCACGCGCGCGCGGTGATAGCGATTGGCAGCCATGTCGTGCAACAGCGCCGCGAGCGCCGCGTCCCCTGCGCCGTTGGTGCTCGCGATGCGCTCGGGCCCACCGTGGTACGGCGCGATGTGCGCGTACACGTCGAGCGGGCGCTGACAGTCTGCGCGCCGAATCGGACGACTGAACTCGTAGCGATTGAACTCATCGATCGCGCCCGGCAAGAGCGGGTAGCGCGTCTCGCGCTTGACCTCGTCGTCGGTGTGCCCTGCCAGATAGAGCCCCGACGGTCCTGCGGTGCAGAGGACCATCTCGGTGAGCTCGAGCGCGCGTTGGCAGCCGAGCAGCGGGTCGGACTCGCCAGTGAGGGCCTCGGCTTCTTCTTCGTTCATCGCCACCACGTCGACGTAGTCGCGCACGAAATCGCGCCAGAACTGCGGTCGTTCGGCGATGACGAAGCGCGTTCCGAGCGTGAGGATGACGGGAACGCCCCGCGCGCGCGCGAGCTCGATGGCGCGCATCGTCGCGTCGGGCATCGGCGCGCCGGGCTTGCAGCGAAGCAGATACGCGGAGATGACCAGGGCGCTGGCGTCGTCGAAGACCGCGGCGGGGATGCTCTCGGGCCGCAGCTCGTTCATCTTGCCCTCGCTGATGGCGAAGGTGCGTTCGCCGTCTGGCGTGACGAGCGCGAAGCATCGACCGATCGGCCCGTCGACCGGCTGAAGGTGATCGAGGTTGACCCGGCTCGAGGTGTTCGAGAGGTACCGGTAGCCCGACGTCCCGAGGCGGATCGTCTCGCTCATGACGCCGAGCAAGATCGAGGCGTCGTCGGCGAGCAACGAGTAGTTGTGGAGGGTGTTTCCCACGGTTCCGCCGGCGAATTCGTAGGAGATCAGGCGCCCCGCGAGCAGCTCGTCATAGAGGACTGCGGCGCGCTCGTTGTCGATCACCGTCGAGCCCCCCTTCTCGAGGGCGTAGCGAGCGAGCAGCGTCTCGGGCACGCGCGCGTCGATGTCCACCAGCGTCTGATCGATGCCAACGACGTGCGTTCGCGTCGCGGTCGAGTCGATCCCAGCGTGTTGAAAGAGCGGATCCCTCGCGTGAACAGGAAAGTAATGCTTGTGCTTGCGACGGCCGGGAAAGCGCACAGCGCGAGACTACCAACATCCACACGCCGTTGCGGTGCGGTAGAAAGAGACAATCGTGACGAACGTCGCGTTGGAGGTTGAAAGCGGCATGTGGAGCATCGACCTGAGAGACAAGTCCGGCGCAGCGCAACGGCTGTCCTTCGAAAAAGACGAAATCGTCGCGGGCCGCGTCGAGGGAAACGACGTCGTGCTCCCGAACAGCAGCATCTCGAAGCGACACACCCGCATCGAGCGCTCGGGCGAGGAGTTCTTCGTCACCGACCTCGGGAGCACCAACGGAACGTGGGTCGACGGTCGACGGACCACCGGGCGAACGATCATTCCTCGTGACGCGACGGTGATCATCGGTGACTTCACGCTCGCGATCGTCCGGCGGCCCGCGATCGCCGACGGGCCAGCAGCGGGCCCGTCGAGCGCTCGCCCCGGCTCACTGAGCGTCTCCGCCGGACCGCCGGAGGGCTCTGACGCCGAGGCCTGGTGCGTGCGGTTCACCGACGACAAGGGCGCGCATCGCGTCAAGAGCAGGTCGACGCGGGCCGCGATCGGCTCGGGCGCCGAGTGCGAAATCGCGATCGCGCAACGCTCGGTGCTCGAGGCGCACGCCGTCGTCGAGCTGCGCGACGGGCTCTTGTTTTTGTGGCCAGCGAACAGCGGCGCCCGCGTCGCCATCGCCGGTCGCGCGATCGTCGTTCCTACGCTGTGGCGCGAAGGCGAAGCCGCGCTGATCGGCGAGGTCTCGGTCGAGCGAGTCGCGCTCGTAAAGCCCGCGGTGTGAGCGGAGCCAGCGCGGCGAGCGTCGTGACCGAGCACACCGTCGAGCGCAACGTCAACCCGCGGTGCAGGTCACGCTGTTCGAGGAGACGCAGCTCGTCCCGCAGAGCGAATTGCAACGGACCGCGGTGACGCGGTAGCCCGTCGGACAGATCGATCCGCAGGCCGTAAAACTTGTGCCTGAAATCAAGTTGCACGTCGTGCTGTTGTACGAGACGCAGCTCGTACCGCAGAGAGAGTTGCACCGCAGCGCGCTCGGGTAGTACCCGGCCGGACAACCGACGAGGCAGGTCGTGAAGCTCGACCCGGTAGGCAACGCGCAGGTCGCGCTGTTGGACGAGACGCAGTTGGTGCCGCAGAGACTGTTGCAGCGCCGCGAGGTCGGGACGTAGCCGGTCGGGCAGACAGCGCCGCAGATCGAGAGGTTGTTGCCGCAGTTGGGGGTGCAGGTGACCTGGTTGGCCGAAACGCAGCTGCTCCCGCAGGTCGAGCTGCAACGCAGCGCGCTCGCGTGATAGCCGACTGGACAGACCACGCCACAACGAGTGTTCGCAGTGCACAAGCACCCAGAACATGTTGTTGGCCAACGGCAGTCGCTGCCGCAGGTGCGCGAGCTGCACGCGCCGCACATGGTCATGTCCGTCGAGCCGGGCATGCACTCGCGCGAGCCAGCGCAGGTGTCCCAGGGCTCCCAGCTGCAGTCCGCTGCGCATCGTCGGGTCTGTGTGCCGCAGAAGCCGCACGCACGAGTCTCCATCTGTCCCGCGGTGCACGCGCCCGCGCCCGCGCAGGTGCCCCAAGCACCCCACGAGCAGTCCGCGTTGCACATGCGGGTCTGTGTCCCGCACATCGCGCAGGACTGCGTGCCCATCGTGCCCGGAACGCACGTGCCCGGCTCGACGCCGCACTGACGACACGTTCCTGCGACGCACGCCGCAGCGACGTCGGTGCAGGGGCGAGCGCCGGGGCAACAGCTTTCGCCAGCGCCGCCGCAGCCGCGGCACACGCCCGCGGTGCACGTCAGCCCGCTGTTGCAGCCGTTGCCGGCGCAGCAGGGCTCGTTGGATCGTCCGCACGTACGACAGGTCCCGGCGGCGCAGACGAGGATCCCGGTGCACGGCGACGCGCCCGAGCAGCAGGGTTGCTCGGCGTTGCCGCAGCCCGGACCGACGTCGGGTCGAGGCGTCCCCGTGTCGAACGGTTCGCTGCTGTCGGTTGGAGGAACGACGATGTCCGTCGGAGGCACAACGACGTCGGACATCGTCCGCGCGTCGATGGGGTTGGTCAGGTCGCCCCGCGCGTCCACGCGACGCACATCGCGCAGCGTCATCGATTCGTCGACCACCGCGCAGTGTGCGACGCTCGCGGCGAGCGCGAGGAACAACGCAGCGTCGATCGTTCGAGAGCGCATCACGAGAATGGGTAGATTACACCGCCGCGCCCGTGTCTCCCAGCGATTGCCGAGAACGCGCGAAGCTTCGTCGTCTCTGGTAGGCATCGCGCCGGACGGCAGAGATGCACGCGACGCTCACGCTATCGCCTACAAGGGACCCGCGAACGTTTCGGACCGAGTCGGGCGAGCTCGTCTCGCCGCCGCGGGGGTGGATCTGTGTTCCTCCCGGTGACCCAGGGCTCACGCGACGCGTGAAGGCCGCGGGGCCGCACTGGGTCGTGGTCGAACGAAAGGGCAAGAAGCTCTTTTCGCATGGCGTCTGGGCGCCGGTCGAAAACGTCACGCTCGCGCGAGAAGGGCTCGATGACGAGCGAGCGGACCCCGCGTACACGCGCAGGCTCGCGCTGGCTGCCAAGCGCCGCGACGAGGAGCAAGCCGAGTACGTCGAAGATTTCTACGGCGCTGTGCTGCGGTTTCTGCGCTTTTCTGTGCGCTACGGGGCCTATGCCCGCGCGCTCGCCGTCGCGGTCACCCGACACGCGACGCCCGTCGGCAGCGGAACCGTCGCGCGCACCAAGCGCATCCCGCTGCAGCGTCGCGCAGAGGCCGCGGTGATCGCGTGGATGCGCCATCAGACCACCGCGTACGACGACATGGACATCGCGAGGGTCAAGGGCGAGCGGCGTCGCGTTCGTTCGTCGCTCGCAGAAGTGTCACGCGCGGTGCTCGACCTTCATCGCGGCGACGACGTGCACGCGCCCAACGCGTGCCCGCTGTGCGTCGCGATCGTGCGTATCCACCGCGAGCAGGACGAAGACGAAGCAGACTAGCAGCCGGGCGCGCCGGTGGCGGCGCCGGTGAGGGGATGCCTGCACGGGGCGCAGAAGTGCGTCGAGGGGCAGTTTCCCTGCGCGGTTCCGAGGCGCGTGAAGAAGTCACGCTTCACGCAGGTCGACACGCAGACGCCCTGATACGGGCGGCCGCCGAGCAGCGAGCCGAGCAGCGCGCTCGCGCTGCACGCCGGTCCGCGAAAGCCGGGGTCGATGTTCTCGGTGGGCACGCACAAGAAGCTGCTGGCGCAGTCTTTCTGCTCGATCTGCGCGCGCTGCCCTTCGGGAACGAGTCGAGTCGGGATGCACTTCGCCCTCCCGCCGCAGCACGAACCGAAGGTGTACGGCGGGATCGACGGGCCGCGGTCGCACGATTGATTGCAGGCTCCCGTGCTCATTCCGGTCCGAGGATCCCAGCAAGGGACGCACGACTGCCCCTCGCCGCACGAGCCTCGCTCGAGCTGCGACGATTGATCGCGCACCATCGGGATGCAGTTCGAGAGGCACCTGCCCTCGCCCTGCCCCGAGAACGGCTGGCACGTCGGCGGAACGAACCGCCCGCCCGTTCGAACGAAGTCCTCTGGCACGCAGAATCCGCCGTCGCACGCGGCGAGCATCGTGCGCTGGCCAGGCTCGACGAGCGCGGCGGGCAAGCACCGCGTGCCACTACAAGGACATGCAGGAAACGCCGCTGGATCGAGCACGGGCGGTCCGACATGCGGACAGGTGAGCGGCGCGGCGTCGCCTCCCGCGTCGCGCTGCACCGGGCGTCCATCGGAGCCGCACGCGCTCGAAGGAGGCTCGCACGCGCCCGTGGGTTGGCCCGTTCGCGGGTCGACGCACGGCGAGCAGCGCTCGTCCTCTGCGCACGTTCCGCGCGGCAGAATATCGAGGCTCATCTGGACTTGCGGAACGCACACGCTGACGCACGCGCCGGGGATGTTTCCGACGGACTGACACCGCGTCGGGCGATAGCTGTCTCCGCCGCGAATGATGGGCTCGGGCACGCAGTAGCCGCCCGCGCAGGCCTCCAACCGCGCGCCGTCCTCGCCGCCCACGAGCGGCCGGGGAATGCAGCGCGCGCGGCCAACCATGCAGCAGCGAGGAAACAGCGCGGGGTCGATCCCTCCCTTGGGCGTGCATCGCGCCCCTGCATCGCCACCAGGACGCATCCCAGCGTCCGCCGCGCTCTGCGGATCGAGCTCGCCGTTCTCTCCGGCGACAGGCTGCACCACACACGCGACCGACCACAGGGCGGTGACGATGACGAGCAGCCGCGAGACCAGTGGACCGAAGGTGTTGGGGTGAGCGTGCATCGCGACCAGGGGCATGTGCACACCTGAGGCCAGCGACGCAGACGCACGTACCTGTGTGGCACGGGTCTTTCAGAGCAAGCGTTTCATGAGCACTCGAATCGCGTCGAAAGCACGAAAAACGCTGTCGAAGGCGGCTCTCTGCGCGGCGGCTGTCGCCCTCGGGACGAGTACGTCGGTACTCGCACTGAGTACTCCAGTATTCGCTGGGGGCCTCGAGATGACCTCGGTCGGCGCGCAGGCGATCGGGCGCGGGGGAGCGTTCGTCGCGCGCGCCAGCGATCCAACGGCGATGGCGCACAACGTCGCGGGGCTCGCGGGAGTTCGAGGCTGGCAAGTGACGGCGAGCGGCTACGTGTCGCTGTGGCAGCACTGCTTCGCGCGCTCGGGGCGATACGACGCCCAAGACCGCGGGATCGTCACCGAGGGAACGGTGTTCGCGAACAGTCAATACGCCAACGGCCGAACGCCCTATCCCGAGGTCTGCAACGGCGGCGGACCGGGAGTCATCCCGCAGCTGCTCGTCTCGCGAAGCATCGGGTCGTGGCTCACGATCGGCGGCGGATTGCTGACACCCGCGGGCGTCGCGTCGCAGCAGTTTCCCGATCGCGTGCAGACGTCGAACGGCCTCGCGCCGGCGCCGCAGCGATATCAAGTGCTCTCGACGGGCGTGCTCGTCGTGCATCCGACGATCGCCGCCGCCGTGCAGCCGCTGCACTGGCTTCGCGTCGGGGCCGCGCTGCAACCGTCGATCGCGCGCTTCAACGGAACCACCGTGGTCAACGCGTTCGGCTCGCAGTCTCCGGCGGGTGACATTCGAACGGCCGCCGACGCGTGGGGCTTTTTCTTCGCGGGCAACCTCGGCGTGCAGCTCGCGCCCTTGCCCTGGCTGACGATCGGCGCGCACGCGCACATCAACGGCGGCCCCGTGCAGCTCAAAGGGCAAACGACGGCGACCGCTCAGTACTACGCGAGCGATCCGTCCCGCCGAACGACGTCGCAGTTCGACACGGAGGTCACGTTGCCTCTGCCCTCGACGCTGCGCGTCGGCGTGCGCGCTGCATCGTTGCGAGCGGGCGCGCCAGCGACGATGGCCGAGCGTGACCCGATGCGAGACGAGCTCTTCGACCTCGAGATCAACGTGAGCTGGGAGAACACGTCCGTGATGGACGCGGTGCGCACGCGCAACTCGGGAGAGCTCGAGTTCTCGCCAGGGTCGCGATTTCCGGTCACGCCGTCGGCCGCGCTGAGAAAGAGCTGGAGAGACGTCCTCGGCGTGCGAATCGGAGGAGACTTCAACGCGATCCGCGAGGTCCTCGCGATCCGCGCAGGGTTCGCGTACGAGCAAGGAGCGCAGACAGGCCAGCGCGTCTGGCAGGGGCAAGTGGTCGAGACCAACCCCGACGCGTCCATCGACACGACCGCGTACGACAACCTCAACGTCTCGCTCGGGGCGTCGGTGCGGTGGCGGTGGTTTACGATCGACCTGGCCTACCAACACTCGTTCGTGACCAACAATCAAGTCGACAACGGCCGAGCGACGATCGTGAGCGGCCTGGTGCCGGTCGACGCCGCGGCCTGCGCGATGATGGGCCCGCCCGGGCCGGGGGCGTGCACGAACAACCGCGGCGAGTATCGGGCCTCGCTCGACGTGTTTTCCCTCGGAGTGACGGCGCGATTCTGACAGCGACGGCGACGCCTCCAATCGTGGTAAGACCCGCGCCGTCGATGGCCAAACGCGCGCAAAGCGGCGTCTCCGCGAGCAAACCGGTCCCCACGCAGGACAGGGCGTACGAAGATTTCGAGCGCTCGGCGTGGTCGACGTTGCGCGACGACGAGACGCTCGCGCTCAGCGACGACGAGCTCACCGCGCTTCGAACGGCGGGCGAGCCCGTCTCGGTCGCCGAGGTCGAGGACGTCTATCTCCCGATCTCGCGCCTGCTCAACCTCCGCGTGACCGCGTCGCAGAAGATGCGACAGAGCCGAGACACGTTCTTGCGCACCCGCGCCGGTAAAACGTCGCCGTTCATCATCGGGATCGCCGGCTCGGTGGCGGTCGGCAAGAGCACCACCGCGAGGATCTTGCAGAAGCTGCTCTCGCGGTGGGCGGACCATCCGAGGGTGGAGCTCGTGACCACGGACGGCTTTCTCTTGCCCAACCATCAGCTCGCGGCGCGGGACCTGATGGGGCGCAAGGGATTTCCCGAGAGCTACGACCTCAAGGCGCTCATCGAGCTGCTCGTGTCGTTGAAGAGCGGCGCCGACGTCGTGCACGTGCCGCGCTACTCGCACCTCTCGTACGACGTGTTGCCCGAGCAGTCGCAGCGCATCGAAGCGCCGGACATCGTGCTCGTCGAGGGGCTCAACGTGCTGCAGACCCGCTCGCTCACCGCGGCGAAGAGCCCGCGTTGGTTCGTGTCGGATTTCTTCGACTACAGCGTGTATGTGCACGCGCCGGTCGAGCTCTTGCGACTGTGGTACGTCGAGCGCTTCCTCGCGCTGCGCCGCACCGCGCTGCAGAGCCCCGAGAGCTTCTTTCATCGCTACGCCGCGCTGAGCGAGCGCGAAGCCGCGGCGTTCGCTCGCGACATCTGGCGCCGCATCAACGAGAAGAACCTCCTCGAGAACATCCTGCCGACGATGCACCGCGCGCAGCTCGTGCTCGAGAAGGGACCGGCGCACACCGTCGAGCGAGTGCGTCTGCGTAGATTTTGAGCAAGCGACTCGAATTTGTGTGTCAACCGCGGTTGGCCTTGACCATCTCCTTGGCCGCCGAGCGCACCGAGATCGGGTACGCGGTCTGGGTCGGGACCTTCGCGAGCTCGTGCTTGGGCATCATGCGCAGGATCTTCGAGATCACCGCGGGCGACGAGCGCGGGTTGGACAAGAGCGCGCGCTGAACCTCGCCCGACGCGATCCACCCGGCGTTGGACGCGATGAGCTCGACCAGCGGCCGCGGGATCGTGCCCTTGCGCGCGATCGTCGCGACCTCGGGCAGAGACAGTCGACCGCTGGCGAGCAAGGGCTCCCACACGTTGGGGCCGTAGAGCCGCTCGAGCATCACGCGCTCCGAGAGGTTGCCGGTCATCGCGTATCGCCTCTGCTCGAGGCCGGTGAGCGCGCGCATCCGCACGTGCATGGCGTCGCGAAGCGCGAGCGTCTCCGCTCCGCGCCGCTCGGCGTCTCGAGCCTCGTCTACGGCAAGCGGTGCGGGAGATTCCTCGTTCGGGACATCAGCCGTGAGGTCCGGCGCGAGGTCTGCTGCGAGCTCGGGCTCTGGCGCGGGCGAAGGATCCGCCGCGGGAGCGGGCGGGGCCGGATCCGGGAGCGGGAGGTCTCCGCTCAGCAAGAACACGTCGATGACGGCCCGCGCCGCAGCAGAGATGGGAGCGAGCTCGACGCCGATGCCGACCCCTGGCTCCTGCGCCTGCGCGAAGACGACCTCGCCGGCGAGCTCGACGCGACGTCCGAGCAGCGAGAACCCGACGACGCATGCGGTCGGAGGCGTCACGTCCCGGATGCCAGCGACGAAGAGCCGCCGCCGCAACACTTGCCCTTCGATCAACTGGCGCGCGGCGATGGCGTCGCCCAGATCCAGGTCGATGACGATCATCGCGCGACTCCGCGACGGGCGAGGACCCCAGAGAGTGACCCGAACGAAGGAGCGCCGTTCATCACGTTTCTGACCCCCTCGAACGTACACTATCCTCCGCGCCGCTTTGGAGGCCCATGATGACCGATCCGAGACCGACGCCGGCCGCGAGCCGTCGCGGCCTCCATGGTCCCTCGCGTCGCTCGGGCTGGTCGGGGCGACGCTGGGCGCGATGCTCGGGGCGAGCGCGCTCGGAGTGATCAACGCCGAAGCCCTCCGCCGCGCACAGGACGCGGGACGAAACGCTCGATCCAGCGAGGCGCAGCGCGCGAGGCGGTGGACGACCAGCGCGGTGGGGGTGTGGCGAGAGATCCGCGCGAGCGACGAGAGCCAGACCGCGACCGAGTGGCTAGCCATGGCGATGGCGCGGCTCGACGCAGACCCGAGCGCGAGCGCGACGCGCGCGAGCGGCGCGCGCGCGAGGAGGACGGCGAGCGCGGCGAGGCCGTCGGCAGGCGTGACGTCGGACAACGTTCCCGCGGGGCCAGCGCAGGGATTCGTCGACGGTCGCCCGACGCGCATCACGGTCACGCGGATGGACGGCAAGCCGGTCGAGGTGCACACCGCGATCGCCTTCGAGCGGATGCGTACCGCGGCGCAGCGCGACGGCGTCGCCCTGAGAATCAACAGCGGATTTCGCACAATGGAGCACCAGCACGCCCTCTACGCTGCCTTTCGGCAGGGACGAGGAAACCTCGCGGCGCGCCCTGGCGAGTCCAATCACCAGAGCGGTCACGCGCTCGACCTGAACACCGCCACGCCCGGCGTGTTTCCGTGGCTGCAGCGCAACGCGAGGCGATTCGGCTTTCGACGCACAGTCCCGTCCGAGCCGTGGCACTGGGAATACTGGTGAGCAACAGGCCTGCGATTCGAGCGCTCGTCGCGACGATGAAGCGCCCCGGAGGGGGCTACGACGAGCCGATCTCGTCTGCCTGACGGATGTTTCCCTCGACGCCGATCGCGGTCGCGCCGACGCCGAGGCCGCTGAGGCCGTTGCTCCAGAGCGTGTTTCCGTCGCGGTCGAGGCAGTCGACGTATCCCTGACGGGCCACGATGAGCCGCGGGCCTTCGATCAACATCGTCGCGCGACCGTGGGTGCTGGTCCTGACGCGCCACAGCTCCGAGCCCGACTCCAAATCCAAGCAAGCGACCACGGACGTCGTCGGAAGCGCGACGTAAACGCGGCCGTTGTCGATCAAGAGCTCGACGGTCCCTCCACCCGCGCCAGGGATCTCGTTGCGCCACAGCTCGCGACCCGTGGCGATGTCGAGCGCGGCCACCCGTCCAGCCACAGCGACGATCAACTTCGATCGATCCTGTGCAGACCCTTCTCGGTACGTCATGGCGCTGATGGTACCAGCGCCGACTCAGCCGAGGGTCGATAGGCAACTGGGAAATCTCGACACCAGTTCGCGCTTGATCGCTCGGTGTCCGCCGTTCACGATCGCGATCGATGCGCGCACGTATGGGCTACTGTGTCGCTGCACCCCGAGCGTGGTTCACCGCCACGATCTGCACGCTCCTCGCGCTCTTGTTCGCGCTGCCAGCGCACGCACAGGACGCGATCGCGATCGGCGACTCGACGCTCGAGGCTTCGACGACGCCCGCCATCGACGCCCGCTCGAGCGAGGACGCGACTTCGATCGATCGAAGCGACGCGCTCGATCGAGCAGCGGCGACGGCGCGATCGGCGCTCGACGCGGGCAGCGACGACGCAGGGGGCGCTGACGCGACGTCGCGCGCCGACGCATCCTCGTTCGCTGCGGCAATCGCGAGCGGGCATCCGGCCCGCGCGGGCCCAGCGCAGGCTCGTTCGAGGCCGTCAGCCGGGCAGCTCGCCCGCGTCGCCTTCGGTCTGTGCGCGCTGCTGGCGCTCGCGATCATCGCCGCGCACCCGAAGATCCGCGCCTTCGAAAAGCGCGCAGGGTTCGGGATGTTCGCGACCACGGCGTTTCCGTTTCTCGCGCTCGGCGCCATCGCGAGGCTGCCGTCCGTCGACGTGCTGTCGCCTTCGGTCGTCACCGAGCTGCGCCCGGTGCTCGAGTTTGGTCTCGGGTGGATCGGCTTCCGCGTCGGCGCCGAGTACGACGTCCGCACCTTCGACCGCATGCCCAAGGGAACGGGCGCGTACGTCGCGATCACGACGAGCCTCGCGTTCATCGCCGTCGGCGCTGCGTCGATCCTCGCGCTCGCGCCGTTCGTCTGGCCCATCAGCACCAAGACGCTGCGCGACGCGTTGATCCTCGGAGCGTGCGCCGCCGTGAGCGCCCCGAGCGGCGCTCGTGCGCTCGAGCGCGCAGGGGCGTTCAGCGCTGAACAGTCCAGGACGCTTCGGCAAGCGACGCGCCTCGACGACGCTGTGCCGCTGTTGGTGCTCGCGCTCGTCACCGCGGTCTTTCGTGATCCATCGCGCACGCGCTTCACGTTGCCACCGCTCGGGTGGGTGTTTCTGCAAGTCGGGATGGGCGTGGTTTTGGGCTTCGTGCTGCTCGCAGCGCGGGCGTCTTCGCGCAGCGCCAACGAGCGCTCGGCGCTCACGTTCGGCGGCGTCGCGTTCTGCGCTGGAATGGCCCAGTATCTTGGGTTTTCGCCGCTGGTCGTCGCCTTCTGCGCGGGGGTGATCGTCGCGTCTCTCCGCGATCGCGAGGACGACTTCGGCCAGCTGTTGCTCGAGCTCGAGCGTCCGATCTACCTGACGTTCTTCGCGCTCGTCGGCGCGACGTGGACCGTCGCTCGCTGGGACGCCTGGGTGCTCGTGGTGGCGTATCTGCTCGCGCGCAGCGCGGCCAAGTTCGTCGCGCCGCGGATCCGCTCGATACCGGGCGCGCCTCCGAGCAACCTGGTCGCGTTGTCGATGCAGCCATCGAGCGTCGTTGCGGTGGCCGTCGTCGTGAGCGCCCAGAGCCTCTACGCGGACTTCGACTCGATCTTCGAGACCGTGGTCCTGTTCGGCGCGCTCTTCTCCGAGCTGCTCACGCAAGGCGCGGTCGCGCTGTGGAAGCGCAACGCTCCAGAGCCGCCGATCGTCAGCATCGAAGACGGTGATCCCGACAACAACGACGAGGTGCTCCTGTGATTCGCCCCGCCGTTCTGTTCATCGTGGTCCTCGCGCTCATGGGCAGCGCCCGCGCCTTCGCCCCCACCGACGCGCCCGGCAGCGTCGGCGTCGCGCTCGGCTTCGGCTTTCTCGTCCTCGCCGCGATCCAAGCGGGAAACGCCTTCGCCGCCATCGGCCTCCCCCGGCTCACGGGCTACCTGCTCACGGGGCTGCTGACCGGTCCCGACGTGCTCGACTACGTGACCACGCGGATGGTCTCCTCGCTCGACCTCGTCAACGGGGGCGCCGTCGGGCTCATCGCGCTGAGCGCTGGCGCCGAGATCAACATCGCTCGCCTGCGGCCGCGCATGCGCGCGATCGTGCTGACGAGCAGCGTCGCCATCCCGCTGGCGATCCTCGTGACCAGCGCCCTGTGCCTCGCGCTGTCATCGAGACTCCCCTTCCTCGCGCCCATGGTGACGAGCGAGCGAATCACCGCTTCGATCACGCTCGGCGTCGTGTTCGCGTCGCTCTCGCCCGCGGTCGCGCTCGCGATCTTGTCCGAGACGGGCAGCGCCGGACCGCTGTCCGAGACCGTCCTCGGCGTCGTGGTGTTCGCGGACATCGCGATCATCATCTTGTTCGCGCTCGTCCACGGCATCGCAGCGAGCGTCTTCGGCTCGACGAGCGGGGCGGATCTCAACCCGGTCGCACAGATATTCATCGAGATCTTCGGCTCGATGGCGGTCGGCGCGCTCGTCGCCGTCGGGCTGGCGCAGTTCATCAAGCGCGTCGGCTCGCAGGTGAGCCTCGTGGTGGTCGCGGCCTGCCTCGTGAGCGCCGTCGTCGGCTCGCGGCTCCACCTCGACGTCTTGATCATCTGCCTCACCGCGGGGCTCATGCTCGAGAACGTCCTCGGCGTCTCCGGGGAGGTCGTTCACCGAGAGATCGCGCCGGCGACGCTGCCGATCTTCGCGGTGTTCTTCGCGCTCGCTGGGGCCAAGCTCCACCTTCACGACCTCGCGACGGTGTGGCCCTACGCCCTCGCGATCTTCGCGTGTCGCGCCCTCGCGCTCGGCGCGGGCGCGCGGCTGGGAGCCCGGATCGCAGGGAGCGAGCCCGTCGTGCAACGATGGCTGCCGCTGGGGCTCATCCCGCAAGCGGGCGTGAGCTTGGGGCTCGCGCAGCTCGTCGCGTCGCACTTTCCGACGTGGGGCGGCAGCGCCCGCGCGCTCATCCTCGCGGTCATCACGCTCAACGAGCTGTTGGGCCCCGTTCTGTTGCGCGTGGCGCTGGTTCGCGCGGGAGAGGCCGGCAAGCGCGAAGCCACGGGCGGCGAGCACTAGGGACACTCTGGGCAAAGGTTCTGCGCGCTCGGGCGTAGAATCACCGCAGGCCCGCCTCCCTCGATGACTGCCCGACACCACGCCCTGACCCGCGCGTTCGCGCTCGCAGCGATCCTCGTGACCGGCTGCCGAACCACGCGCGCGGTCACCGATCCGGTGTTGATCCAGCGCTCCTCGGCGTTCTCCGATCATACGGTGCCGGCGATCGAGAGCGAGGCGATGTTCGAGAGCCTCTCGCGACGCGAGGGGTTGTTGCGGGCGGTGAAGTTCATCATCACGGACTTTCATCGCCCGGACGCTCGATCGCTGCGCTTCTACGACAGCAACTTCTTTCGCCTCCACGACGAGTGGTACTGGTTTCGACTGCTCAACGGCGCGCTGGTGCCGGGGGACGACACCGAGCCCTTCGAGGGCCAGCGCTTCGCGAACATCCAGACGGTGTACCAATGGGCCGCGAGCGCCTCGGCCTATCCGCTCGACCTGGTGATGTACTCCGACGGGCGGCTGTACTCGCCGCGGTTCTACGCACAGTCGTTTGGACGACAGCGCCGCTTCGGCCTGGGAACGCTCGTCTCGCTACCCCCTCTGCGCGGCAGCACGCAGCGACGCTGGGCGTTCGAGCTCGAGTTCGGCGACGGTCTCTCGCACGACGAGCTGATGGTGTTCTTCGGTCACCTGCGGCAGAAGCTCCCGCGTTCGATCGCAGACAACCTGCGCTTCCTCGTGCGTTCGCCCGCGCAAGAGCTGCTCGCGAGAGACATGGCGCGCGCGCGTCTCGCCGAGCACGAGCGCGTGTTGCGCTATTCAGAGATCGTCGAGCCCGGGACGCGCGAGGTCTACAGCGCGGGGATCACCGCGGGATACATCCGGTTCATCCGCGCGGACGAGGGGATCCCCGCGACCAACAGCGAGCAGGTGCTCGTGTTCGAGCGGACGCCCGATCTCCTTCCGCCCGCAGCGGGCGTGCTCACGGCGGTGCCGCAGACGCCCCTCGCCCACGTCAATCTCCTCGCGCGCAACCGAGGAATCCCCAACGCGATGCTCGCAGGCGCCCTCGAGCACCCCATGCTCATGCAGCTCGCGCGCGGCTATGCGCCGGTGCTCTTCGCCGCAAACGGAACGGACGAAGTCCTCGTCGCGCCGCTCACCGAAGAGGAGTTTCGCCGCTACCGAGCGATGACGACCGTGCCGCCCCGCATGGTGCGCACGCCGGACCCCGCGCGGCTGCCGTACGTGCAAGACCTCTCGACGCTGAGACCCTCGGACATCCCGTCGGTGGCGCCCTCGATCGGCGGAAAGGCGACGGGGTTCATCGCCCTGCTCGCCGCGGGCGCGAG